>Ga0197143_1001038_pt1 | contig 25164 bp, 12 predicted proteins | sample GBS70_MetaG_FD_148603 | JGI IMG/M metagenome (GOLD analysis project Ga0197143, IMG submission 148603) | Sediment microbial communities from Great Boiling Springs, Gerlach, Nevada, United States - GBS 70_MetaG | ecosystem: Environmental > Aquatic > Thermal springs > Hot (42-90C) > Sediment... | reverse complement strand
ACATCGGCCAGGATTTTAAGGGCCTCAATTTCCGTCACCACCTCGGCTCCGTGGACGGCCATTAAGCCCACTTTATCGCCTGTAGCGTATTTCAATCGGTAAATCCCGCATTTCCTGACTGCTTCCGGAACCGAGGGCACAAGTTTTTCCAAGCCAACTGGAACTATAAGGTGAGCCCCGCGGGCCATTATAGTCCCCAAGGCCATCCCTATGGTCCCTCCCAATTCATTGGACATGAGAATGCCGACATGGCCGTGGGGGTCAACGGCGTTTGCCCCCTTTATGAAAACGTCATCGGCTCCGAAGGAGCGGATGGCTACTTTAGCTTCTACGTTTACCAGTTCCCCTTTGTGGAAAATAAATGGTGTTTGCCGTATTTCAGGGGGAGTGGCAGAGAGTTTGCCGTGGCCAATATACCCGGCGGCATAGGTGAACTTATCCACAGGCTTCCCCAAAAGTTCTTCAGCGATGTAAGCAGTGGTAGTGCCATTGGCTATAATTAGCCAACCTTCGGCGAAAGCTTTTTTAACATGGGGTAGTTGGACCACTGCCTTGGCGATGAGCCTCTTGGATTCGGGTGGATTGAGGACCATAACCCCGGTGACGGTTTCCATGGTTATCCCTCCTTGGGCTAAAGTAAAGCTTGGCAAAGTAATTATACCTCAAAAGCAAACGGGTTCAAACTTTTCTTGTGCGCCGACTAAAGACCCAATTTCGCCTGGCCGTAAACGACCAGGCTAAGGCGAAGGAAGAACGCTAAAGCGCCCTTTTGCGCCGACTAAAGTCGTCCTCTTTGGGCCTTCGGCCTGTGGTCGGCCTTCGCCGACCTAATTTCGCCTGGCCGTAAACGACCAGGCTAAGGCAAGGAGGGGCGCTAAAGCGCCCTTTTTGCGCCGACTAAAGTCGTCCTCTTTGGGCTTTCGGCCTGTTGTTGGCCTTCGCCGACCTAATTTCGCCTGGCCGTAAACGACCAGGCTAAGCAGAAGGGGCGCTAAAGCGCCCCCTTTTGCGCCGACTAAAGTCGTCCTCTTTGGGCTTTCAGCCTGTGGTCGGCCTTCGCCGACCTTAAATCTTAAGCAATTTTATTGTCAGCGAAGGCTTGCGCTTGGCGTTACACATGCCCCAAAAGGCCGATTTTCAATCGGCGGAATCAAGGCCTTAGCTGAGAGCCAGTCTTAATGTAAACGACCAAGCTCAGCAAAAAGAGACCCTCCTCCAGCCGGGCTTGGCCCAACTCTCCAAATAATCGTTTGGCTTTTCGCCGGCAATTTGATATAATTTCCCAAAGAGGAGAGGGGTTAAATGCAGTTCCTTTACCTTCTTGCCGACAGGATTGGGGTTTTCTTCTTTTATTTTTTCACCCTGCTGGTGCTTCAGGCAGGGGCGTTCTTAGCTTATAGCCTTCAGAACCGCTTCAGGGATGAGAAAGCTTTACCCATCTTCATCTCTTTCTCTTGTGCACTCCTTTTACGCTTCCTCCTTTTGATTGCCATAGTTGCAGCCCCAGCCTTTGGGATTCAAACGGTAACTTTATTGCCTCCGTTGGAACGCTTGGTGGGCTTTGCCTCACTGGCCTTATTCGTTTGGGCCTTCGCTTTGCTAACCCTTCGCTCTCCTAACCGCCACACCTTCCTTTTCCTAACCCTTTCCTTAGCCCTGTTCGTTTACCTGGCCGATGCTCTGACCTGGCCATCTCTCTCCGCAAGCCAAGAGTACAATGCCTCCGTAAGGGCTTTGGTGTGGGGGCTTTCAAGCGCCCTCCTCGGCTTCGTAGGGTTCGTAACCGCACTTTTGGGCCTTGGCGAACCGCTCTCGGCGGGCTTTTTCCTGGCCCTTTCCCTCGGCCACTTGCTCCAGGTTCTGAACCCGCAGGGCTTCCAAGGAATGCCATTGTGGGTTCGCTGGGCTGAATTGGTGGCTTATCCTCTCCTGCTTTTGCCCCTACTTAGGGACCTTTCTTTACCCCCACAGCCGGAAGAATCGCCCCAAGCGGCTGAAGCTTTGAGCTTTGTCAAGTTCTACGACGCCGCTTACAAAGGCACATTCTCCATAGACCTGCCGGTCGTCATGGAAAACGTTGCGGTCGGAATCGCCAAGGCTTTAAATATGCCCACAAGCTTTGTGCTCCTGGTGGATGAGGAAAACCCGGACCTGGCCCATGTGGCCGTTTTTTCGGATGGTGGCGTGAAAAAGTTCAAGCTGAATTTACCCCAGAACCCCTTCCTTGAAGAAGCCCTCAGGCTCGGTGAGCCAGCATTAATCCGAGATTATGCTTCTCTCCGGGCGTGGGAACAGCTTCTGGGGATGAAGCTCCAAACCCTGGCTCTTTCGCCAATAATAAGCCGTGGGGCTACGCTTGGCTTAACAGGCGCTTGTTCACCAGAGTATTCCCCCTTGCCTGAATGGCGGTTGAAGCTCTTAAGGACCATAGCTGGGGAAATGCGCTTAGCTGTGGAGAGGGCCAGGATTTACCGCTCACTGGAGAGGAAGATAGAAGACCTCTCTTGGGAGATCCGCAACAAGGAGAAGCTTATAGCCCGCTACGAATCCCTCCTTAAAGAAGCCAGGGAGCAAAGGGAAGAGGAAAGTCAAGAGATTTTTGACCGCATTTCTTTCCTGGAAAAGAGGGCAAGAGAATTGGAAGCGGAGCTGGAGAAAGCCCGTCAGGAGGCAGAAGGATTCAAGGCCCAGGCCATGGCCGAATCGGCTAAAGTTAAAGCGCTTCAGGAGCAGCTCAAGAGCGTGGTAGAAAAAGGCAAACCCTCCGACGAATTTCTTAACTCCATACCCATAGGCCTTGTAGTAGCCGATGCCACAGGTAAAGTTAACTGGTGCAACGGGGCAGCCGAAGAACTTTTAGGGTGGCCTTTGAAGGAATTCTCCGGACAACCCCTTTCCAGCCTCAGCGATAGCCCTCAGTGGCTTTCCGCTGTGGAAAGAATCCTGAAGGGAGAGGGCCGAGTTACTGCCCTATTGGAAATCGGCAAGAAAACCTTGAGAACAGAGCTTGCCCATTCCGGCTCCAGCATTTTCTTAACCCTGTCCGACGTAACAGCTGAGGTTGAAGCCTTAAGGAACAAGGACCGGCTAATGGCCTCCATCGCTTCCGATATACGCAATCCCCTCACAATCATCATCGGTTACACTGACTTGCTCCTGAGCGAGTCGGTTGGGCTTGTGGGTGAAATGCAGCGCCGCTTCTTGCTTAAGATAAAGGGTGCTGTGGAGAAACTGCACAAATTCGTCAACGACCTCCTCAATCTGGCGGCCATTGAGAGCGGTTCTTTCAGCTTAAAGTTTACCCTGGTAGAAGTTGAAGAACTCTTAGGGGAAACAATGGCCTTAGTTAGGGCCCAGATGGAAGCAGCTGGAGTTAAGTTGGAGGCAAAGGTTCAGGAAGGTTTACCTCCTATAGAAGTAGATTTTGACGGGATACGCTATGTCCTAAGCACTTTGCTCTCCAACGCTATAGCGTGCTCACCACCAGGCAGCACGATACGGGTGGAAATCACCGCTGAGCCTTCGGAAGGCAAGCCGAACTTCCTCAAGCTGGCGGTTACAGACGCCGGTGGGGGAATCTCAACTGAAGATTTAAGCCAAGTCTTCACCCGCTTCGCTTTCCCGGACCAAAGCCTAATCCGGGGCCTTGGGGAAAAGGGTGTTGGCCTTTCCTTGGTAAAAACCATTGTAGAACTTCACGGGGGCCGCATCTGGGCCGAAAGCGTAATGGGGGTCGGAACCACTTTCTTCGTCCTCCTACCTTTCCGGCAAGGGGATTCCGTATCTGAGGGGAAGGGATGGGAGAAAGAGGATACCAAATAGCCGCCGGAATAGCTGCCGCAGCTTTTATGATTATAACCGTGGCCGCGGCTTTCCTACTGAGCTCGCAGGTCCAGCCACTTGCGAAGCCTTCCCCTTCTCCTACTTTTAGCCCCACTTTTCTTCCTGTTCCTACCTCAACTCCTCTTCCCCCATCTCCTACCCCAACCCTTTTCCCGACCCCTTCGCCGACCTTTACCCCCACCCCTTATTGCTTGCCTCCTTATGGTTGGACCATTTACGTAGTAAAGCCTGGGGACACCCTTAGCTCCATAGCCCTTCGTTACCGGACAACTGTTGAGGCTTTAATGTACGCTAACTGCCTTACTTCTGCTCGCATTACTCAGGGCCAAAGGCTCTACGTTCCACCTCTTCCCCCTACTCCAACACCTGTTCCCCCGCCTCCTTCGGTATGTCGCCCTCCTTACGGTTGGATTCCTTACGTAGTTCAGCCTGGTGATACCCTTTATTCTTTAGCCGCCAGGTTCAGGACCACAGTCCAGGCCATAATGCAAGCTAACTGCCTCAATCGCTATTACCTTTACACCGGTGAAATCATCTACCTTCCTCCTTACTTTACCCCTACCCCGACCCGCAGGCCAACCTTTACCTTGACCCCAACACATACCGTTACCCCCACTCTGACCCCGACCGCTACCGTAAGCCCTACCTTAACCTTGACACCTACAGAAACCGTAACTCCTACCCCGACTGAATCCCCTACACTGACCCCAATGCCTACGGAAAGTCCTACTCCTATCCCAACCGAATCCCCCACGCCAACCCCAGAGCCTACGGAATCCCCTACCCCGACTGAATCGCCTACTTTAACCCCAGAGCCTACAGAGTCCCCTACCTCAACTCCAAGCCCGTGAGCTTATCTGGCGGGGTATGACAAACTCAGCACAAGAGGAAGCTCAGGTTTATTCGCACCCTTCGCGGTGAATTTCATCCCTTCCAAAGGGACCCGGTTATGGCTCTTGTCAAAAAAACCGGCAGACCGTAAAATATTCATTGGGGAATATGCTGAGCGAGATTACCATAAGGAATTTCGCAATAATTGATGAGCTGCGCCTGAGCTTGAAGAGAGGCTTCAACGTCTTCACAGGAGAAACAGGTGCAGGCAAATCCATCATCATTGATGCAATAAGCACCCTCCTTGGAGGCCGCACCTCAAGCGAGGTCATAAGGTCAGGTGCAGAGGGAGCCTACATAGAAGGAGTTTTCATCCTTGACGAAACCCAAGCCTCTCTTATAAGGCCAATCCTCCAGGAATACGGCTTAGAGGCCGAGGATAACACCCTCATCATATCCAGGGAGATTAGGGAAGGAAGGAGCATATGCCGCATAAACGGCCGGGCCATTCCTGCCGGAGTGCTGGCTCAGATAACCCAATACCTGATTGACATCCACGGCCAGACCGAGCACTTGGCCCTGCTTAGCCCAGCACGCCAAAGGGAGTTCCTGGACCGCTACGGTGGCTTGGAGGAGCTACGAAACCGAGTGGCGGAAAAAGTCCGGCGCCTTAGGGAAGTGAGAGCAACTCTGGAAAAGCTCAAGCGCGATGAGAGGGAAATAGCCAGACGCATAGACCAGCTTGAATATCAGGTTCAGGAGATAGAGGCCGCTAATTTGAGGCCCGGTGAGGATGAAGAATTGGCTCAGGAAAGGCGCCGCCTCTTGAACGCTGAAAAACTCCAAGCTTTAGCCGATGAGGTTTACTTCGCCCTCTACGAAGGGGTTGAAGGGGAAAGCTCAGCCTTGGACCTCATGGCCAAAGCGCTCAATGCCCTCCAGGGGCTGGGGAAATTAGAGCCGGAGATGGAAAAACTTTGCAAAGGTTTAGAGGAAGCCATCGCCTGGACTGAAGAGGTAGCCCATCAGGTCCGGGCTTACCGCGATAGCATTGAATTCAGCCCCGAAAGGCTCCAGCAAGTGGAAGAGCGCCTACTACTCATAAATTCCCTGAAGCGCAAATATGGCGATACCATTGAAGAAATCCTGGAGTATGCGGAAAGGGCTAAGAACGAGCTGCTGGAAATTTCCACAAACCAGGAAAGGATAGAGGAGCTGGCGAAGGAAGAGGAAAAGTTGCTTCACGAGATAGGTGCTTTAGCCTACGAGCTCTCTCAGAAGCGCAAGGAAGCAGCCATCTCTTTGGCTGAAGGAGTGGAGAAGCATTTAGCGGAGCTGGGGATGGCCAAAACCCGGTTCCAGGTAAGCATAACCTGGAAGGAAGACCCGGATGGAGTCTGGGTTGGCGATAAGCGCTATGCCTTTGATTCCTCCGGCATTGACCGGGTTGAGTTCTTGGTCTCAACAAACCCTGGCGAGCCTCTCAAACCTTTGGCCAAAGTAGCCTCCGGCGGTGAAACATCTCGCTTGATGCTGGCTTTAAAGACCGTCCTTTCCAGTGCCGACGATACCCCAACTTTAATCTTTGACGAGATAGATGCGGGCATAGGTGGGAGGATGGGTGCTGTAGTAGGGGAGAAGATGTGGCGCCTATCAAGGTACCACCAGGTCTTATGCGTTACCCACTTGCCTCAGCTGGCAGCCTATGGCGATGCCCACTTTCGGGTAGAAAAGGTGGAAGTAAAAGAGCGCACAGTAACCAGGGTTAAGGTTCTTGAGGGAGAAACGAGAGTGGAAGAGTTGGCACAGATGCTTGGGCCATCAACTCCTTTGGCCCGCCAAAGCGCTGAAGAGCTTCTCCGGCAAATAGAAGCCTTTAAATCTTCAGCTCAGACCACTTGATAGCCTTCCTCGCGGAGTAAATCCCTCAAAAGCCGAGCTGTATCCACTGCCTGCCCTCGCCAATGGTTGTTGGCGAAGGCGAAAACTATCCTCGCTCTCTCCTGAAGGTACCCTATCTTTGGAACCCACTCCTCTAACTCTTCACGGCTATAGGTGTAATCGTATCGCTCCCAGGCTTCCTCATGCTCCCACCACTTCTCCTTGTTGCGGCCATGGAAACGGACGTAAGCCACGTTGGATGTAGCTTCAGCTATGGGAGGAATTAGGCCTTTTAGAGGTGGTTCATCCACGCAACAGAAACCTAAATCGTTCTCCCGGAGGAAATCAAAGGTCTCCTTAGTAAGCCACCTGGCGTTGCGGAATTCTATCACCACTGGTAATTCGGGCATTTTCTCCCGCAAAACCTTCAGGTACTCCCTGTTCTCCCGCGAAGGGGCAAAGGAGTAAGGGAATTGAGCCAGTATGCAACCCAATTTCCCTTCCTGAGCTAAGGGCTCTATACCTTTCAGGAACTCTCGGAAATCGGCATCCGTTGCCTCGCGGGAATGGGTTATCCCTTGATAGGCCTTAACGGTGAAGAGGAAGTCCTTGGGCACTCTCCGAGCCAGCCCTTTTAAAGTGGAACGGTCAGGCTGGCGGTAGTAGGTGAAGTTCAGCTCGCAAGCCTTGAAGTGGCGGGCATAATAAGGGAGCCAGAGGTAAGGAGCCAAGCCTTCGGGGTAAAATGGGCCAACCCAATCATCGTAACTGAAACCGCTCGTCCCTACATAAATCATCCCTACATCCTTTCCGGCGCCTTTACACCCATAAGCCTGAGGATTTTCCCCAGTATTATCTGGGTAGCTTTGACTAACTTCAGGCGGGCCATAGTGATTTCCCTATCCTCCGGGTTTGAGGAAAGGACCCGGCAATCGCGGTAGAATAAGTGGAAAGCGCTGGCCAGCTCCTGGGAGTAGAAAGCCAAGTGGTGAGGGGCCAATTGGTTCACCACCAGCTCAATTATCTCCGGCAACCGGACCAATTGCCTTATGAGGGCCAACTCGCGTGGGTGGGTGAGGAGCCGAACATCCCCTTGGGAATAGTCCAAATCACCGGCATTTCGGAAAATGCTGCAGATGCGCGCATGGGCATACTGAACGTAGTAAACCGGGTTTTCAGAGGACTGCTGCACAGCCAAGTCAAGGTCAAAATCCATGTGGCTTGAAGGGGCGCGGGCCAGGAGGAAGAACCGGACAGCATCAGGCCCCACTTCTTCAGCCAGCTCCCGCAGCGTTATTATCTCCCCTGTCCTTTTGGAAATCCTAATCTCTTTCCCGCCCCTCTTCAAAGTCACCATCTGGTATAGGACCACCGAAAGCCTTTCGGGGTCAAGCCCGAAAGCCTTCATCATCGCTTTCATCCTGGGCACATGCCCTTGATGGTCGGCCCCCCAGACGTCAATCACCCAATCAAAGCCCCGCCGGAAGAACTTATCGTAATGGTAAGCGATGTCGGAGGCGAAATACGTTGGTTCACCTGTCCTGCGCACTATGACATTATCCTTATCCTCGCCCAATTCGGAGGAGACGAACCAGATAGCTCCATCCTTCTCGGCGATGAACCCCTTTTCCTTGAGGATTTCCATTACCTTTTCAAACAAGCCATCTCTGTAGAGGCTGCGTTCTGAGAACCAATTATCGTAGCGGACCCCGATGTATTCCAGGTCGGCCTTTATCCTGGCCAACATTTTCTTCAGGCCTATTTCTCCGATGGCTTCTATCGCCTGCTCTCGTGGCATGTGCAGGAACTTATCCCCCTCTTCTGAGGCTATCTCCCGGCCGAGTTCTACCATGTAGGAACCTCGGTAACCGTGTTCAGGGATAGGCTCATCAACTCCTAAGGCTTGGGCATAGCGGGCGAATAGCGTTTCGGCGAAGAGGCGCATTTGGGTTCCGGCATCGTTGATGTAATACTCGCGCTGGACCTTGTAGCCTGCTGCCTCTAAGACGTTGGCCAGGACATCACCAATCACTGCATTGCGGCCTGAGCCCACGGTTAGAGGGCCGGTGGGGTTAGCACTCACAAACTCCACTTGGACTTTCTTGCCGCCTCCGAGGTCAATATCCCCGTAGCGTTCCCCTTGCCTGAGGATTTCATCCACTTGCTCTACAAGCCATGAAGAGGATAGGATAAAGTTTACATAACCTGGCCCTTCTATGGAAATTTGCTCCAAGAGGTTTGTTTCCGGGAAGTGGGCGACCAAGGTTTGGGCTATGGAGCGAGGTGGTTTCTTCAAGCGGGAGGCAAGCTGGAGGGGCAGAGGGGAGGAGTAATCCCCCCACTGTGGTTCACGCGGGCGCTCCACCAAGAGGCCGCTTACTTCTTCTCCGGAAATAGGCCAGTTCTCTTTTTGGCTTGCTTTAGCCAGGGCTTCCCGCAGGAAAGCTTCCAATTGCCTTTTAACCATGATTTTCCACCTCCGCTAAGATTATAGTAACACCAAAAGGAAGATACAGCAAGCTGAAAACGGCGCCATCCCCAGGGTGCGTTCCAAAATCGTCGGGGCCCGGTGGGCCTGAGATTGCAAAGGGCGCTGGAAGCGCCCTCTCCCCCGGTAGCCGTTCGGGAACGCGGGTCGCCAGGACGGAGAGGGGCGCTTTAGCGCCTCTTCTTTGCCTAAGCGTAAAGGCCGACGGCCCAGCCCGACGAAACTGGGACACACCCTGCGCTTGCGTTAAAAATTCGTTATCGGGTGGTGAAGGCAATTTGGGGTCCTGCTTTGGCTCAGGAGTTTTTTGGTGCATGGCCTAAGGCTCCGGCTTTCGGGGCAGACTTCGTTAATTTTACGGCTAAATTTTTCCCTTTTCAACAAAGTGTGTTATACTTCAATTAAAGTCTGGCCGAGGAGGCAGAAATGGGAGAAAACATTTACTCTTTTGCTGCCCGTAACTTTTTGGACGCTTACTCCAACACTGATTACCGAATGCCCCTACAAGATCAGCAGTTGGACCGGTTCTATGTACCCAGAGAAGAGGGGGCTTCGCGTTTGGAATTGCTCAAGAAGGAGATAATGTGGGGGGCGGAGAAGAACTTTCCTACCAAATTCATCCTTTCGGGTCATGTGGGCTGCGGTAAATCCACCGAGCTTAACCGCTTAACCAGGGATTTGGAGCGCGATGAAGTTACCAGACAAAACCTGCTTGTAGTCTCTTATTCTGTGAACGAAATCCTTGACCTGCAAGGAATTGACTATACCGATATCGCCTTTTCAGTGGTAGTGGCTTTGTACAATAAGCTCCAGCAACTGGACATCGCCATGCCTCCGCAAGAAATCCAAAAGGTCTCGGATTGGATAAATAAAGAGGTGGAGACCTTTACCCGCAAGGCTCTCCAGGCCGAGATAGAAGTAGGTACAAGCGAGGGATTGGGCAGACTTTTGAGCCTCATTTCCCTCATCGGCATAAGCGTTAAGGGGCGAGGGGAAAGGGTTGAAGAAACCCGCTACCGGGTCCGCAAAAGGGCTCCGGAGCTACGCGATTTGGTCAACAGCATCCTCTGGAAGATCAAAGAGATAACGGGCAAGAACATATTGCTGGTGATAGATGACCTGGACAAATTGCCGCGGATGGAAGCGCTTCAGGTATTCCGCGAGGAAGGGCCTTTCCTTACTTTGCTGGACTGCATGGCTATTTATACTGCGCCTGTCTCACTAATGTATGAGCTTGGAGATTCTCCAGCCTTAGAACCCTACAAGGCCTATCAAGTACCCATGTTCAATGTATTCCGCAAAGAGAACCGTCAGGTCAACGAAGAGGGTGTTGCCAAACTGGAGGAAATGGTCCATAGGAGAGTTCATCCCGACCTGTTTGAAGAGGGGGTTGTAAGGCGCTTGGCCTTGGCCAGTGGAGGAGTAGCCCGCCACTTAGTGAAAATGGTCCAGGACTGTTGCCTCTATTGTGCCACTTTCAATATCCCCAAAGTCAACCACAAAGTCGTTGATTGGGTCATAAACGAGTTCAAGAAGGATTACTCGCGGCGCCTGACCCACGATGATTACCTCAACCTCAAAAAGGTTTACGAACTTAAAGAGTGCCCTGGCCTGGAAAACGCTTGGGAATACCTCCAATCCCTCTGTGTCCTGGAGTATTCCAATGGAAATTACTGGTATGACGTCCATCCTGTAGTAGAACTTTTGCTCAGGGAGAAAGGGCTGATATGAGCCAGGTGAAAGAATCTTTCAGTGATCCCTTAGAAAAGCGCTATCCTGAGCAGATAAAGCTCCTCATTTCCATGGTCCGGATGAGCCGGCTTGGGGGCATCGCCACAGCCGAATGCGATGACTTGGAGCTAAGAGAGCGCCTCTTCCGCTACTTTGAGAAGCGCTTCCGGGAGATGAACATTTACCTCTACCCAGTGGAGATAACTGAGGAGGATTTGAATCTGGTTCGGGTCCTCAGGAACCTCACCGATAGGTCTGGGTTCAAAGAGCTGGAGCTTACAGGCAAATACGAGAATATAGTCTTCTTCGTGTACGGACTGGAGAAGCTTTCTGAAGAGCAGCAGGAGAAGTTTCTGCTGTGGCTTAACCTCTTCCGAGATGCCACTACTATTATCCGCCAGCCCATAGTCCTCTGGGCTACAAGTGAGTTCGTGGACAAGATGGCTAAGGAAGCCCCAGATTTCTGGACCTGGAAGGGGATGCTTTTCCGGTTTGAAAGTCTGCCCACGGGAGCTATTAAGAGGGCCAAGCTCCCTCCTCTTAAGCGCTACCTCCAGGGCATTTTGGAAGACCCAGATTTCTCGGTCTGGAACGAACTTTATGTGCCCTTAAAAGCTATGCCGGTAGCTGAGGCCAAAATCGTTTTCCCTGCCTTCCTTCGCCGCGGGCCAGCTGTGGAAAGCCGGGAAGTAATCTCCATTTTGGAGAAGGGGGAATCGGCTGCCCTCTTGGGGGAGCCTGGCTCCGGTAAAACAACGGTCGTTAAGCGCCTCACTTGGCTTTTGGCTCGCAAGGCTTGGGAACGCTACGATGAGGAAACACGCCGCACCCTTCTGGTGCCAGTATTCATCCGCCTCCACCGGCTTAGGAGATTCCACCGGGTGGAGGAACTGGTCTTGAGCCAGTTCCATACCTACGGCCTCAAGGAAGTAAAAGATCTGGAGGAGTTGGATAGACTCCTTCGCAATGACCCTGAAGCATTGGAGTTGATAGAGCGAAAGAGAGTGCGTTTCCTCTTCATTTTGGATGGATTAAATGAGATGCCTGCGGAGTCCAAGCCAGCCTTGGACCAATTCCTCCATCGCTATCGTGACCACCGCTTCATCATAACAAGCCGCTTTTACGATGAGACTTTGGCCGGTCGTTTCCCGGCTTTCGTCTTGCAAGAACTTAAAGAGGAGGACATTGAGCTTTACATAATTACTTATTTAGGTGAGGAGAAGGGGAGGAAGTTTGCCCAAGTTATAAAGGCCGATCCTGTCCTTAAAGATTTGGCTTCTAACCCCTTGGCCCTATACATGCTTACCAGGCTTTCTCCCCTTGGAGAAGAACCGTTCCCCCGCAACAGAGGGCTCCTTTTCCAGAGGTTTGCCGAAAATCTTTTGCGCCGAACCAAGAGCGAATGGTGGACTCTATTGGGCAGGACGAAGGGGAAGGTAGCGGTAGAGGTAAGCTGGGAAGCTCTGGCTTACCTCGGCCTTACAATGCAACGGGAAAGGGCCGAAGCCCTTCCCCGTGAAAGGGTTTATTGGCTCATAAGGGAAACTACATTTGGAATGAACCTAAAAGCTTCGGCTCAGGAAGTTCTGGAAGGGCTTCTCTACAGCGGCCTTTTGCGATTATCCCGAGAAAGGGATGCGGTAGAGTTCATGCATCATGCTGTACGGGAATATTTTGCAGCCCTCGGGCTTCTTAGGCGTGGGGAGCTTATCTCTTGGTACCTTACCAGTCCAGAAGATATTGCCTACTGGTCTGGCGTGGCCGTTTGCCTCTTTGGCTTAACCCCTTCCAAAGCCCAACTTTACCGAGAGATAATTCAGGATGGGGCAGATTACAATCGCCTTTGGCTGGCAGCTTCGTGCTTATCCAATATACTCTACGAGAGCGAAGAGTTGGGGAAGCTTGAAGCCGAAGTCGGCCGGGACAAGGAAGGTAAAGCTATCTTCCAAATGGTTTTGGGGATGGCTTATGAGCTTGCGGGCGATTTCATAGGAGCAATAGAGCACTTGGAAGAAGCCTTGCGGCTCAATCCTGAGCTATACTATGCCTATTACGAATTGGCTTGGATACGGCGTATCCTCGGTCAGGGCGAACTGGCCATTGAAGCCTTAAAGAGGACATTGGAGATTGCGCCAGGTTTTGTGGATGCCTATAACCTCCTGGGCATCCTCTATTACGAGCAAGGAGATTATGCCAAAGCCATTACCAGTTTCCTTCAAGCCACCTCCTTAGAAGCCGGAAATCCTCACCATTATTACAACCTTGGCCTTGCGTACAAGGCGCTTGGGGAATATGAAAGGGCTGCGGGAGCTTTTAAGCGGGCTTTCTCCCTTAAGCCCGATTATGAAGAGGCCAGAGTGCAATTGGAATTGGTGGAAAAGGCGTTGGCTACTCCGATTCTTTCCTTCCTTAAGCAGGTATATTTCCTGCGAGATGTGCCCTTGGAGAAGCTTCTGCTTTTGGCTGAGCGCCTCAAGCCTGTGAGTTTCCCCGCCGGGGAGATAATCATAAGGCAAGGAGATATTGGCTCCACCTTTTACCTTATCGCCGAAGGCAAAGTGGAAGTTTTCATCTACGGTCCGGAAGGGCGCAAGGTAATTCTAAGCATTCTCGGCCCTGGAAGCTACTTTGGGGAGATCGCGCTCCTGGAGGAAACACCTGTCCGAACGGCCTGGGTGGTGGCTGTTACTCCCGTTAAGGGGTGGGCTTTAGAGAAGGAGGATTTTGACGAGGTAATGGCGACAATGCCTTCAGTTATGGAGAAACTGGTTCAGACGAGGAATGAGCGCCTGCAGAGGGATATAAGCAGGGTTTTGGAGGAGCAAGCAAGCCACTCGTCCTTGGCTACGATAGTGGCCCAACCGAAGGAGGGGTTAATCGTTGAGCCTGAGCGAGCCTTAACCATCCTTGTGGCTGATATCCAAGCTTCCACCCAACTGGCTACGATTCTTGGGCCTCGGGCAGCCCTGAGGTTCCTCCGTGAATTCTATTTAGCGATGGCCGAAGCAGTGGGCACAGGGGGCATGATAAGGCAATACACGGGCGACCAGATACTGGTGGTCTTCCAAGAGCCGGGGGAGGCTTTGAAAGCGGCCTCCAGGATGCAGAAAGCTTTCTCAAGGCTCGTAGAGCGGTGGCTTGAGAAATATCCAGACCTTAGGGAGCACAAGCTGGGTATAGGCATAAGCAGTGGCTCTGTGGCAGTAGATACAATTTGGTCGGAAAGCATAGTAGCTGGTTACCCAGTGATTTTGGCCTCACGGCTTTCGGCTCGCAGCAAGCCTTTGGGTGAAATACTCATTGATGAAGCTACTGCGCAGAGGGTGAAAGACAAGTTTCCCCTTCGCCTTACGCCTTCTCCTCTAATCATAAAGGGTTTTGAAACTCCAGTTAAAGTCTACAAGCTTGCTCCAGAGGAAGCCTCGGAGAACCAAGGGGCAAACTCTGCGTTCAAGGGGTATAATCCTTAACCCCTACGACCTTCCCGTGGCGGACTCCTCGGGGTCAAGGCCGAGGGAGCGAAGCAATCTCTAACCATCGGGGGAGATTGCTTCGGGCGTTTCGTGCCCTCGCAATGATGCAGGTGGCTATTCCACTGTCACGCTCTTGGCTAAATTCCTGGGCTGGTCTACATCGCACCCACGCCTTACAGCCATGTGATAGGCAAAGAGCTGGAGAGGAATGACGTTTATGACCGGAGAAAGCAGATATGGTGTCGGAGGGACATAGAGGACATAATCTGCCTTGCGAGCTATCTCTTCATCCCCGCGGGTCGCTACGGCGATGACAATCCCTCCGCGGGCTTTTACTTGCTCTACCTGGCTTACCATCTTGTCATAAACGTGGTCTTTGGTTGCAATGGCTACCACTGGCATTTCCTCGTCAATAAGAGCTATGGGGCCATGCTTCATTTCACCGGCAGGGTAGCCTTCGGCGTGGATGTAGGAAATCTCCTTAAGTTTCAAAGCTCCTTCCAGGGCCACGGGGTAATTGATGGCCCTACCTAAGTAGAGAAAATGTTCCCTGTCGTGGAACTTTTGGGCCAGCTCTTCATATTCCTTACCATGCTTCAGGACATCCCCAGCCAGTGCTGGCAACTTCATAAGGTCATCCAAAAGGGAGCGGGCTTGTTCCCGGCTCAATACCCCTCGTATTTCCCCCATGTGAATTGCTAAGAGGTATTGGTCCACCAAAGAAGCGGTGAAAGCTTTCGTGGAGGCCACCCCTATCTCTGGCCCTACTTGCATGTAAATGACTCCATCGGCTAAGCGGGCGGCTTGGCTGCCGATTACGTTTACTATAGCGGCGATTTTGGCCTTCTTTCTCCTCGCTTCCTCCATCGCAGCCAGAGTATCCACCGTCTCCCCCGATTGGGTTATAACTAAGACCAAGGTATCAGGGCCGATAATGGGGTCACGGTAGCGAAACTCTGAGCCATAATCAACTTCCACATTGATCCCTGCCAGTTTTTCAAAGAGGAATTTGCCCACAAGGCCAGCGTAATAGGAAGTGCCGCAGGCGACTATAGCCATCCGTCTGAAGCTTCTGAGCTCTTCAGGGGATATTCCGAAGTCATCCATTAGGACTCTACCCTCTTCAAAGTCAACCCGGCCACGGAGCGTATCTATCAGAGTTCGGGCTTGCTCGTAAATTTCTTTCTGCATGAAGTGCCTATAGGGCCCTTTAGTAGCGGCCACGGGGTCCCAAGGTATAGTGTGGACTTCCTTGGTCAGAGGCTGGCCATCCAATTTCATGTAATAGGCCCCTTGTGAGGTTACTACGGCTATTTCTTGGTCTTCAAGGAAAACCATCTTACGGGTGTGCTCCAGGATAGCAGGCATATCGGAGGCTACAAACATCTCCCCTTCCCCGATTCCCACCACGATTCCGCCGGCGTTTCCAAGCCTTGCCGCGATGATTTTATCCGGTTCCAAAGCGCTCATGATAACTATCGCTTGCGCTCCCTTGAGTTGTAATAGAGCCTTTCGGGTAGCGGTAACGAGGTCATCCCCTTTTTCAACGAAGCTTTCTACTAAGTGAGCGATTACTTCAGAATCGGTTTCGGAGGTGAACTCGTGGCCTTCTTCTTGGAGGCGAAGGCGGAGGGCAAGGAAGTTCTCCACGATGCCGTTGTGGACTACTACTATTTTCCCGGAGCAATCGGTGTGAGGGTGAGCGTTGTAGCGGGAAGGCTTGCCGTGAGTTGCCCAACGGGTGTGTCCTATGCCTAAGTTACCAGAAATGGGTTGCTCCCTAAGGAGCTTCTCCAGGTTGACCAATTTGCCTACTTCCTTCCTGATGGCGATTTGGCCGTTCTTTTCCAGGACGGCCAACCCGGCTGAGTCGTAGCCTCGGTATTCCAGGCGTTTAAGCCCTTCAAAGACTATGGAACTGGCCTCTTTCGGCCCAATGTAGCCTACTATTCCGCACATCTTTCCCCCCTTATTCGGTGAAGCGGTATTTCAAAAGGGTCCAGAGAGCACTGAACCCATCTTTCCACGAAATTTTCTTACCCTCATGGAATTCCCGACCCCTGTAGCGGATTGGAACCTCCAGGATTTTGTAGCCGCGTTTTAGTATTTTGGCCGTTATCTCTGGCTCAATTTCAAACCGGTTAGAGCGCAAAGGGATGGATTTGATGACCGAAGCTTTAAATGCCTTGTAGCAGGTTTCCATATCGCTTAGGGATGAGCCGTAGAGCAGGTTGGTCGCAGCGGTAAGGAATTTATTGCCGAAGCGATGCCAGGATAACATTGAGGAGCCGTAGCCGCCGAGGAAGCGCGAACCGTAGACTACTTCTGTTTTTCCTTCCAATAGGGGCTTGAGCAAGGCTGGGTAATCTTGGGGGTCGTATTCCAAGTCAGCATCTTGGATTATTACGAAATCGCCGGTAGCGGAGGCGATTCCTGTCCTCACGGCAGCGCCTTTGCCCATGTTTTTCTCGTGGTATAGCACTTTTATATCCCCACGGCTTTCCTCTTCCCGGAGTATTTCCCTGGTTCCATCTTTGGAGCCATCATCTACCACTATGATTTCCTTTTCCATCCCCACATCAACGGCTCTTACGCGCTTCAGGATTTCCCTTATGGTGGCTTTTTCATTGTAAACAGGCATTATGATTGAGAGTTTCACGGTTTCTCCTCCCTAAAAGCTTCTGGAGATTACCACCTCCAGTGTTTCGGGTATTATGCTTTCCACCCTCACCCCTTCCGGGACCGAAGCAACTGGCCTGAGTTTGTAAGTGCCGGGGCCAAGCCCTATCAAGTTAACGATTACTCGGACGTCTTCCGGCTTTAGTTCGGCCAAGATGGGTAGAGGGCCAGCCAGGATTATCTGCACGGTTTCGGGTGCTACCGAGGCTTTGAGGCCGGCTTGCAGGCTTTGAACAGTCACTTCCTTCTCCAGGGTTATACCTCCTTCAATGGGCTTTATTTCCACAGAAACCAAGACATTGGGCTCCCCAAGGACTGAGACTCCTTCTGGCAGGTTGAGCTTAACTTGTTTGGAAATGCTTTCTTTAGCCTTTTTTACACTAACCGGCTCAGTTTCCACATATCCTGGGATTTTTTCAATTGTGGCCGGGGAGCCCATGAGGGTCACCGTTGAAGGGATGACTGAAACGTTGCTTATCCTGAAGCCGGAAGCGGGTTGCCCTTCAAGTTTTACAAGTACCGAAACATCTTTAAAGCCTGCTCTCTGCACTATGTTTACGGTTATCAAAGTGCTTGCTGGCTCCAGTTCTATTCCTGGGATTTCATCGCCGTTGGCGTCTATGGCTTTAAGTGCTACTTTTCGGGAGAAGCCTTCCCTGCTTCCTCCTACGGTGATTTCAGCTATAACGTCCTTTACTTTTTCCACATAAGACTTCGGACCAGAGATTTTGGCGGTTTGGGGATCCGCTTGCGGTGAGCCTGAAATGTAGTAGCCCAGTGGGGGCAAGTCCAGCACTTTAACCTTTATGGGCATTTCTTTTTCGTCTTTCTCTTCCAGGGTTACCGCTACTTTTCCAGGCCTTGTTTCTATGATTTTTACCCCTTTTACCGAGCAACTGGCCATGACTTCCAGTTCATATCGGCCTGGTGGTTTGTTCTTTAGGTCTAACCAAGCTCTGAAGTCTTCAGGGGTGAGGGAGCTCCATTTGGCGGAGGGGGCTATAACAGTTAGCTCCACCTCTTTGGGCAAGTTGCCGACTGTTGCTAAGTTGGGTGATAGGTTGACTATTTCCAAGGGTATCTTTTGGGGGAAATTCCGGCGAATTACTGGGTTTTCCTCATTTTCGGCTATTACCCAGATGAAAATAGCTAAGGATAGGGCCAGGAGGAGGCTCCCAAGCTCGCTTAAGAGTTTTCTCAGTAGCTCGGTTTTTGTAAAGGCTTGTCGCATTATAACACCTCTTTACTTACCTCATTTGCTGTTGCTCCGCCAAAGTTTTGGAGCCCACTCGTGGGCGGGCTGATAAGGTTTGCAGCTCGCCCCTTTTTAACCCCATTACAGGGGGGTTGGGGCACACCCCTCAGACCCACTACCGGGGGCTTTGCCCCCTGGCCCCCGCATCCCCCACCCCCGTTGGCTCAGGATTTGCCTGGGTTTGGGGGTCCGCTCATGTTGGTTGACCCCATTCCCTCCGATAGAGGTAAGCAATTTGGCTCTTTTTAGCCTCCCCCACACGGGGTTACCAATCGCTGGCTAAGAGCATCTTAGCTTCGGCGCATGAAGCGAGGTAGAATCGTTGCCCACTCGGGCAAGGGGACGCTGTCCCCAGGGCCAAGTTTGTCTATAGGCTTTATTTCTTTCTGACGGAACCGGCCAGCAAATATCCCTATCTGGGCTCCTTCTTGAGCATAGCGCCTGTCTACTAAGGCCATCCCCGTTAGGTAGCCTTCGGTGTCAATGGCGCAGGAGGTTACTACACCTATGTAATCGCCCCTTTGGTTGATTACTCTATCACCAGGCTCAGGCCTCGGAACACCTTTGCGGTTCATACGGAAGCGGATTATTTCCCTGGTGCGCTTGGCTTCTTTCTCTATTATTGCTTTGCGGCCAATGAAATAAGGTTTGTGGAATTTGACATAAGGGCCGAAGCCTGCTTCTATTGGGTCTATGTTGAACGGGCCAGCCAATTCATGGCCGTAAAGGGGAAGGCCAGCTTCGGTCCGGGTTGAGTCCCTGGCTCCAAGGCCTGCAGGCTTTATCCCAAATGGTTTACCCTTTTCCAGTAGGAGGTTCCAGAGGCGAGGGGCATCTTCGGGGTGGACGAAGATTTCGTAGCCCCACTCTTCTCCGGTGTAACCAGTCCGGGCTACAATCACGTCCATACCGTCCAAGGTCAATTCCGCCAGCTCTGTGCGGCGCAGCCTCTTCAAGATTTCGCGCCCGTCCCGGTCGGCTAAGGCCATTAGGATGTGGATGGAGGCAGGGCCTTGCAGGGCTATGTCTACTTTCATGTCTTTGCCAGAAGAGGGGTCTTTCAGGTTACGCAGGATGGCTTGCCCATCTACTTCTTTGTCCGGGTGCTCTCGGTCTACGATGACCCGGCGGGAGTTTACGGCATTGAGCCAGGCCCAGTCCTTCTCTTCATTGGCCGCATTGACCACCATTATGTAGCGGTCTTTCCTGAGCCTGTAAATCATTACATCGTCAATGACGTTGCCATCGGGGTCTAAGAGGTAGGAGTAGAGGGATTGGCCATCTTCAAGCCAGCGGACGTAGTTAGTAGTCACGAAGTCCAAGAAGCTGGTGGCGTTGTCCCCAGAGATTTCAAATACACCCATGTGGGCAACGTCAAACAGGCCAGCGGCTTCGCGCACTGCTTTATGTTCTTCAAGGACGCTTGTGTACCATACAGGCATTTCCCATCCGGCGAAGGGGATGAGTTTGGCCTTGAGTTTCTTGTGCTCTTCGTAAAGTGGCGTGTGCTTGAGGGGGCCAGGCTTTTCTTCCCACCGAAATTCTTCTTTCTGGACAGCAGGTCGTTCTTGGTCCAGGAACCTCTCGCCCACGAAGTAAGGCTTGGAAAGGGCGAAGAGGTTCTTGTGGTTGCTGCGGTATAGCGTGAGGGCATCTGGCCTTTCGCCGTCGTAGGAGGGCCAATCAGCTTCAGTACGCCAGAGTTTGTATGATTGAGGAGAAGCTGCCTGGAAGCCGTTTTGGATTAAGTTCTTCCAGAGCTTGGTGACCCCATCGGGGCTGGAGATAAGCATTGTGAGTTCGTGGCCTTGGCCAAAATCAACCCTGGCTACGGTAATTTCTGCGCCGTCCACTTGGCCGGTCCAGAACCTGCTCAAGGGGATTTCGGGCAGCGAGGGCAGGATTTGGCGTAGGCGAGGCAAGGCTTCTTCCCCTGCTACCCCTATGGCCACCTTTCTCATCGGGTCTTCCATGTCTTCCCAGAGGTCGTCAACGATTACAGGGCCTTCAATTTTGGCCAGGAGGTCATGGCGGTCAAAGATTATGTACCCATCGGAGAGGGCTCGGAACCATTCTTTGACCCTTTCGGTGTTTTCAGGGTTGGTCACTACCAGGTATTGCTGGCGGCCACGGGGGTCATCGGGGAAGCGCAGGATTGAGATGTCATCCATGAGTTTGCCATCGGCATCTAAGAGGAAGGAGCGGGCGACCATCCCTGGCTTTAGGTCAACCAGGTTAGCGGTGTTAACTTGCTGGATGAAGGCTTCGGCTCTCCAGCCCCTCACCATGAGGAGGCCGAGGTTTGTAAGGTCAAAGGCGAATGGGCCTTTCCCTTCGGGCATAGCCTTTTCTTCAAAGAGCGGCTTCCGAATAGGTTCTTGCCCAGGCAGGAAGCAGTAGTGAGGATAACCGGTCTTGCATGGAGGTGGGCAGATTGGGATGCGCTCAATGAGCTCATCAACTCGGCAAGCAGCCCTCTTGAGGATTTCCAGCTCTATCTTGCCCCTGGGCAGTTCGTGGTCACGGCCGTAGTAGCGGAATGGCTTTATATTTACCAAGACCTCGGTCATTATGTCGGCGATTTCATCCATTTCTTCGGGGTCAAGGCCTCTTTGAGTGACCCAGGGCGTTCCGAGGCGTATTCCGCTGGCCAGAGGAGTCATGGTATCGCCTGGGATTGTGTTTTTGTTTACGATTATCCCCGCTATGTCCAGGAGGCGAGCTGCTATTTCTCCTTTCACCGGGTAACCGGTATCGGTCTTTATGGAGCGAAGGTCCAGGACTACCAAGTGGGTATCGGTTCCGCCGTAGGCTACTTTTATCCCCCTCTTCTGGAAAGCTTCGGCCAGGGCTTTGGCGTTTTTCACGATTTTGTGCTGGATTCGCTTGAAGGGCTCAGTCTGAGCTATCTTGAAGGCCACGGCGATGGCAGCGAATTTGTTGACGTGAGGGCCTCCTTGGATTCCGGGGAAGACAGCAGCATCAATGCGCTGGGCCAATTCTTCGTCAGTGGTGATTATGACTGCGCCTCTCGGGCCAAATATGGTTTTGTGGGTGGTGAAGGTTATGACATCAGCTATGCCGATTGGGGACGGATGAGCCCCCGCTACTACCAAGCCTGCGGTGTGAGCGATATCGGCCATTAGGTAAGCACCGACGGCGTCGGCTATTTCCCTGAATTTCTCCCAGTCCGGGGCCCAGGAGTAAGAAGTATAGCCGGCGATGATGAGGCGAGGTTTGTATTCCAAAGCCAGTTTCATTATCTGGTCGTAATTGAGGCGCTCCGTAACGGGGTCAACCCCGTAGGATACGACTTTGTAGCGGCGGCCGGAGATGTTGAATTCGCTTCCGTGCGTGAGGTGACCGCCTTGGAATAGGTCCATACCCATTATGGTGTCCCCGGGGTTGAGCAAAGCATCGTAGACGGAAATGTTGGCTGGAGCGCCGGAGAGGGGTTGGACGTTCACGTATATCCTTTCGGCAGGGACTTTTTCGTTGGCGAAGGCCTGGGCTACTCGGCGCTGGGCCAGAGCTTCCACAAAGTGAGCGTATTCCACACCCTTGTAGAACCGCCTGTCGCCGTAACGCCGGTAGTAGCTGAGTTGGTGGGCAAAGTCCATCACTAATTCTATCTCTTCCCTGGTCATCCTTAGCGGAGGGTAGCCTTCAGCATAGATGTTATTGAAAACGGAGCCCAGTGCTTTCAGCACAGGTTCCGGGGCTATGCTTTCGGAAGGGATGAGGATGATTTTGCGAGCTTGCTTTTCTTCCTCGTAGCGAATCAGGCGGTCTATTTCAGGGTCAATGACGGAAAGTTCGCCTTTCAGGATTTGGACGTATTCTTGCGCAAGCTCCAGGTCCATATTTCACCTCCCTAAAGTCTCATTTTTGGTAAACGATGGGTTTGGGTTGCCCAATCTGGGGGGAAGCGGGCCTTTTCTTCTCCAATATTTTCTCCACCTCGGGGACGTTTTCCCCAAGCAGACGGCGGAGTTCAAAGATTTCGTCTCGGAGCATAGCCGCTTTTTCAAATTCAAGGTTCCGAGCAGCTATGTGCATTTGGTTTTCCAGCTCTTTTATCATCCGCCTAAGCTCGTCTTTGGGGATTTCCTCCCCTCTTACGATGTATTCAGCTTTCCGCTCCGCTACTTTCCGCACTCTATCGGTAAGGTCGCGCACTTCTTTGACTATGCTGCGGGGTTCAATGCCATGGCGGAGGTTGTACTCCATTTGGATGCGGCGTCGCCTTTCCGTCTCTTCTATTGCTTTGCGCATTGCTTCGGTTATAGTATCGGCATACATTATGGCTGTGCCTTCTACGTGCCTTGCTGCTCGGCCTATGGTTTGGATTAAAGCTGTCTCAGAGCGTAAGAACCCCTCTTTGTCCGCATCCAGTATAGCTACAAGGGAGACTTCAGGCAAGTCAAGCCCTTCCCTCAGCAGGTTTATCCCCACCACTACATCATACACTCCAAGGCGCAAGTTGCGCAAGATTTCCACTCGCTCAATGGTGTCAATTTCGGAGTGGAGGTAATGGACTTTTAGGCCCATCTCTGTCAAGTATTCGGCCAGGTCTTCGGCCATCCTTTTGGTGAGAGTAGTGACCAGAGTCCGCTGGCCTTTTTCCGCCCGCTTGCGGATTTCTGAGATTAGGTCATCCATTTGGCCCTTGGTAGGCCGGACGAATATTTGCGGGTCTACTATGCCTGTAGGCCTTATGAGTTGTTCCACTATCTGCTCGCTTTTTTCCAGTTCGTAAGGGCCTGGGGTAGCAGAGGTGAAGATTACTTGGCGCACCCTTTGCTCAAATTCTTCAAATTTGAGGGGGCGATTGTCCAGGGCCGAAGGGAGGCGGAAGCCGTAGTCTACAAGGGTTTTCTTGCGGGTGTAGTCTCCGTGGTACATCCCTCGGAGCTGGGGTATGGTCATGTGGGATTCGTCTATTACGACCAGGAAGTCATCGGGGAAGTAATCCAGGAGGGTCCAAGGTGGCTCTCCGGGCTTGCGGCGGGAGAGGTGGCGGGAGTAGTTTTCAATGCCTGGGCAGTATCCGGTCTCTTTGAGCAGTTCCAGGTCGTAGCGGGTGCGCTGTTCAAGGCGCTGGGCTTCCAGGAGTTTGCCCTGAGCCCTGAGTTCGGCAAGCCTTTCTTCCAGCTCCTGCTCTATGTCCCTTATAGCCAGCTGGAGTTTCTCGTAGGGGGTTATGAAGTGTTTTGCTGGGTATATGGCTACAGCGTCCAGTTCCCTCAAGTTCTCACCGGTTAGGGGGTCAAATTCGGTTATGCGGTCAATCTCATCGCCCCAGAATTCAATCCGGTAGGCGGTTTGGAGGTATGCTGGCTGGATTTCTATGGTGTCTCCTCGGACTCGGAACCTTCCTCGCTCTAAGACGGTGTCGTTTCTTTCGTATTGGATTTCAACCAGGTGGCGTAGGACTTTGTTGCGGCGGCGCGTTTCTCCTCTTTTGAGGGTGAGGACGACCTGGCCATAGTCTTCGGGGCTTCCGAGGCCGTATATGCAGGAGACCGAGGCTACGATGATGACATCTCGGCGGGAAAAGAGCGCAGATGTGGCTGCCAGCCTCAGGCGGTCAATTTCTTCGTTGATATCAGCGTCCTTTTCAATGTACAGGTCGTATTCGGGTAGGTAAGCTTCGGGCTGGTAGTAGTCGTAGTAGCTTACGAAGTATTCAACGGCGTTGTGGGGGAAGAATTCTCTGAATTCGGCGTAGAGTTGGGCGGCAAGGGTTTTGTTGTGGGCGATGACTAAGGTTGGTTTTTGGACTTGTTCTATGACATTGGCGATGACGTAGGTTTTCCCGGTGCCGGTGGCACCCAAGAGTGTTTGGTAGCGGTATCCTTTGCGGATACCTTCTACCAGCTTTTCTATGGCTTGAGGCTGGTCGCCCGTTGGTTTGAAGGGTGAAACGAGCTTAAAGCGTTCCATATTTTATTTTCTCCCACCCCCATTTGCTGGGAGTTCGCTGTGCTTTTAAGTGCCGTTCGTGAGTTGCTCGCTAATGTAAGCTATTTTAACTCCAGAGCACAAGTGCGCTCTGTGGTAAGGCTCCTTTACTCAAATTATACCTCCACTCTGGGGAGGTCAGCAATGCCTTTTGGGCGGGAGGCAGGGCTTTCCGGTTTTCCGGCGGAGTGGTTGCTTTCGGCCGCAGGATAAGGCGGAGGGCGTAAGGTAACTATGAGCAATTACCCTACTGTGCTAGGACCAGTTGGAGGCGCAGGCTTATAGTGTTGCCCGCGTTTGAAATACTGGGAAGTCCTGTGGAGACGTGAGAAACGCTTGCCGTTTCCGGCAAAATGGGTTGGACTTTAGTTAGCGGGCAATTCATGCCGGTACGGATGGTCCGAAGGCTTTCCCCGCAGGATGAGCGAGGCCTTTGGCCAAAATCCGAGCATGAGGGGAAGTCGGGGCACTTTTGGAGATTCCCGGATTTTAAGTTTGGTCTGACCCTGCAAAAAAGGGGTAAGGAAGCATAAAGTTGGCACTTGTAAGGTATGGAGGGGGGAACCTAACCCCCCAGCCCCCTTCTCTGCGACCTAACCCCCAGCCCCTTTCCCTGCGACCTAACCCTCCACCCCCTTCCCTACGACCTAACCCCCAGCCCCCTTCCCTACGAGGGAAGGGGGGTACCCCGCCGAGGATGGTTTTTCCTCACCGCTTCGGGGGGGCCGGGGAGGGGTTAAGATTATATCCCCCTCGGGGGATTGAAATGTGCTTCCGGGTTTGACAAGGAGTCCTGCTGAGAGGTTGGAATTTGAGGAGCGAGCCCCGCAGCCTCCAACTGACCCTAACAACCTCCGTTAAGCCTGGGGTACACTTTGCTGGCACAGAAGAAGATGGCCACGCTGGAAGTAAGGCTGGAGGTGTGAGACACGCTTGCCATTTCTGGCAAAATGGGGTAAACTGTAGTTAGCAAGCAATTTATGCCGGTGCGGAGGGGCTGAGGACCGTTCTCGCTTGGG
>Ga0197143_1001036_pt1 | contig 25225 bp, 24 predicted proteins | sample GBS70_MetaG_FD_148603 | JGI IMG/M metagenome (GOLD analysis project Ga0197143, IMG submission 148603) | Sediment microbial communities from Great Boiling Springs, Gerlach, Nevada, United States - GBS 70_MetaG | ecosystem: Environmental > Aquatic > Thermal springs > Hot (42-90C) > Sediment... | reverse complement strand
CTCAGTAGAAGATCGTCCTTGTCCGATGGTACGGCTTCTTTCGGAATTCTTCTTGCTGTCCCAAGTTCCACAAAAGCCAGTCGATCTCAAAGCTGCGCAGGCTCTTCCCAAGCTGCTCCAGCTCGCGCCTCAGCAATTCTACCGCCCAGATCGTGCCCGCGCGAATTTCGATCTCTTCGGGGCTGCCAGACGGAAGCTCCTCACGACGATCTATTCTGCTCGAAAGCTCTGAGCTGTAGCGCAAAATCCCCATCTGGCGCAAGACTTGGGGCACTTTGTAGTCCGCAAATGCCGTCAGCTCGTCTATGTCTGAAAACCCTCCCCAACGCTGTCCCTCAAAAGCTCCATAAAGATCCGCACAGAAGATCTGGGCTCGCTTATAAAAATATACTCTGCGCCCTCGATAGAGGGCTTCATCGCGAAAGCTCGAAAAGTCTTGAGCGAGAAGCTCGACCAAGTGCTCCGCCGAGCGTCCCGCCCGCTCGACAAGACGAGCTGCTTGCCCACTATATTCTTTCTGTAAGACCGTCCCGACTTCGCGCAAGATCGCCACGCGCTCTTCTAGCAACGGAATCTCATTCTCCCCATCGAGAATTTCTTGGAGCTTCGCTCTGTCCATCTGCGCGAGAAATGCTGCATCGAGAAGGCAATCCCCTCGCATGACCGCGTCCTTGAGCGCCGTCGCCAGCGCGACGTAGCCATCTAAGTCACGATAGCGCCAGCGCGGCTCCGGCCAGAAGCAAAAATTTAAGCTATCTAACACAAAGAGATACTGCACCGTGCGCTCCGTGCCGTCGCGAAAGTGCAGCCCGTTCCAGACAAAGCTCAGTGATTGCCGCACGAGCTCTCGAGCGCTCCGGCGCAGAGCCTCTTCGTCTATGGTGACGTGCTCAGCGTGCTCCATCACCCATCGTGCAGATTCTAAGACTTTTTTCATAGATGCCCTCATTATAATTCGACAAACTCTTGCGCACCACGTACAATGAGAGCAAACACACAGAGTTATGTCTGACAAGATCGAGCCGACACATTTAGCGATTGCGGTCTTTCGCTCGTGCGTCTACGAGATCGTGCTCTGCGAGACCGACCTTGATTGGGACGCCCTGCGCCGCTGGGAATTTATTCTCAAAGGGGGCGACGTCAAAGAGTATTCGATCACGCGGCGCTTTCAGGCGTTCGCTCAAGCCAAAAAGCGGGCGCGCAACCCCGAAAATATCTCGGCGTACTTGCTCTATCGGCTCAGCCACGGCGGCGCCGGCCCCGACGATGGCCTGATCCTCGACGAAGAGATAGAGCCCCAGAAGGGCCCGCGCTGCATCGCCTGTGGGGGCCTGATAGATCAAACTCGTCGCGCACGTATGCTTGAGCGCATTCGCGCGGGCTTCCGCATGTCCGATCTCAAAGTCCCAATAGATTGCGAAGAGTTCGTCAATACTCATCTGACTCAAGCTGAGATGAACGAGTTCGTCGGTCACCAAGTGAGCTTTAGCTACCAAGAGAGGCTGATCAACGAAGCGTTTGACGAATTGATCGAGCAAAAGAGACTATGACGCCTCTCTATCAGAAGCGTGCGCTCTTATGATATACTAAAACGAGGAGGTCGCAATGGCCAAGCGGGATCCACTCAAGGAGATCATAGAGAGTCCGATAGCGCCCAGACCGTACTCCTCCCATCCCAGCGAGGTCGTCCTGCGCCATTATGTCCAAGGGAGATTAAACCAGAGCAGCTCTTTTGATGTCGCGGCGCTCCAATCGGGCAGTCTCAGCCTCTGGCATCGCGCGGAGGTCACGGCGCATCTGTTGACGTGCCCTCGGTGCGCCCAAGTAGTAAGGCACCTGCGCGCGGAGCCTTCTCCTCGTATACTTCAGGCGTTTCTCGAGAAGCTCTGGCCCAGCCGAGCCCCGGTGCCCACGTTCGCCCGAGTTATTATGCTTGCCCAATTCGCGATTATTCTGTGCTTGGCTGGGGTGATCTATTTCAAGCCCGCGCCGTTCTTCTCCACGCTCAGCCCGGCAGCTTCAGTCCTCCCTTCGTCGGAGATCACTAAGAAGCCTGGGAAGCCAGCGCTGCCAACGCCACAACCGCAACTTCAGGCGCCGCCTGCCGATCCAATGATAGAGCTTATGCAGTCGCACCCTGTGGCGATTCGCATCTCTTTTCGAGAGGACACGCCGATGCGCGAGCTGACGAACTTGCTGCAGAGCGTCAACGGGATTTTGATATGGATGCATTCAGGGGGCTTCGTGGTGCGGCTCTCTGGGAACGACCGGCTTGACAGCGTTATCGAAAAGCTTTCGCAAAGCCCATATATTCAAGATATCGAAGCGCGCAAGGACTGAAAGGAGGTCTCTATGCAGACGCGGTGGTGGCTGTTGGCTGGGGCGGGTGCGCTCGTCATCGCGCTGGTGATCGGCTGGACGATCTACGAAGTCTCAGCTGATCCGTTGCGCGGGGTCGAGACGGTGGCGATCGAGCCCATCGAGAACGTCCCCGACTTTGTGCAAGAGGGCGTGCTAGGGCAGCTCAGCGTCAAATTCAAAGACCGCGGGATTCGCATAGACGCGGCCAACCCTGATGCCGTCATTCGCATTGACGTCGGCAGACTAGAGCTGACCGAGTCGGGGTTTTATCTTGAGGCTTCGCTGGAGATCAAGAAGAAGACGGGGGAGCAGCGCAAGATGGTCTTCACGCTCAGCATTGACAAGAACGGGATCAACGCGCAGCTGCGCCGGGGGTGACTAGCGTTCGTTTAGGGGGGATGGTCTTCCCTTAGAGCCTGATGCGCTTTGTGGAGGGCTTCTTCAAAGACTGCTCTGACATCGTGAGTGCTGACCAAAGGGGCAAAGTCCTCAAGCCATCGTCGGATGTACTCGAGGTCAAGCTGGAGCTTCTGCCGGATGAGGATGCGCTCTATATCCTCTCGGTCGCGCGCTCGCCCGGCGACGCACTTGTGAATGATGAGATCCTCCGCGCTTATGAGCCGAAGGACGACCCCGGTGGGAAGGGTTACCCTCACTGCCCGGCGCATGACTTCCTCTTCATAACCGGGAATTCCTAGCGAAATATCTATAGGCGCTCCCGACGCGCTCTCGATCAATAAGACGCGGTGACGTAGGGCAAACCCTAAAGCGTCGGGCAGGCGCGGCCGGAATCGTTGAAGGATCTCTTGGGCAAACTGTTCCAAGCGTTCTTGAGGAACCATGACAGTAACGTCTACGTCATGCGTCGCGCGCGGCTCGCCCCAATGCTGGACGGCCAAGCCTCCTAAGATCACGTACTCTATGCTGCGCTCCTCAAGAAATGCGGCTATCTCTGCAGCGGCTTCCAAGAGGGTCATAGGGATCGTTGGGCAAGCACACGACGCATCGCCATCAGCAGGGGCGACGGTTCCATGCGATCTGGGTAGGACAACCACCCCTCGCTCAAGGAGAGATAGATACGCAGAGCCTCTTGCGGCGTCAGCGCTACCAGCCTGCGGATGCGCTCTCGCTCTATAGAGCTATGAGCAGCTCGTTGGTCCTCAAGCCAACGCCGCACTGCAGCTTCATCCAAGCGAGCCATAAGTATTATCATTCTACCCCAAAGGCCGCGGGCTCGCCTAAAAGGCCCTCAGACGTTATAATAGCCCTCATAGAACGGAGGACTTCGTATGGGGAGTTTTGACGCGATCGTCTCGCTCTGCAAGCAACGGGGGTTTGTCTTTCAGTCGTCAGAGATCTATGGGGGCATCGGGGGCTTCTGGGACTATGGGCCTCTAGGCGTCGAGCTGAAGAATAATATTAAGAGATCGTGGTGGCGCCGCGTCGTCCAGATGCGCGACGACGTCGTGGGGCTCGACGCTGCGATTATTATGAACCCCCAGACGTGGGTCGCCAGCGGCCACGTCGAAGAGTTCACTGATCCATTAGTAGATTGCAAACGGTGCAAGAAGCGCTTCCGTGCCGATGCTATCGTGAACAACACTTGTCCCGACTGCGGCGCGGTGGGGCAGTTCACCGATGTGCGCAAATTTAATCTCATGTTCAAAACTTACGTCGGCCCGGTGGAGGAGAGCGCCGCGCTCACGTATCTGCGCCCGGAGACCGCCCAGGGGATTTTCGTGAACTTTCAGAACGTCCTGATCGCGATGCGCAAGAAGCTCCCCTTCGGGATCGCCCAGATTGGGAAGGCCTTCCGCAATGAGATCACCCCAGGGGATTTCATCTTCCGAGACCGAGAGTTTGAGCAGATGGAGATCGAATACTTTGTCAAGCCCGGCACCGACGAGCAGTGGCACCAGCACTGGGTCGAGGAGCGGCTGCGATGGTACATTGAAGATTTGGGTCTGCGCAAAGAGAGAGTTCGCGCTCGCGCCCTGCCCAAGGAGGATTTAGCACACTATTCCAAAGCGACCTTCGAGATCGAGTATGACTTTCCCGGCAAGGGCTGGGCGGAGATCGAGGGGATCGCCAACCGCACCGACTATGACTTGAAGCGCCACTCCCAGTACTCCGGCAAAGATCTGACGTACTTCGATGAAGAGACGAAAGAGCACTATATCCCCTACGTGATCGAGCCCTCCTGTGGGGTGGATCGCATCTTCTTGGCAGTATTGCTCGATGCGTATCATGAGGAAGAAGTGCGCGGCGAGAAGCGCGTGGTCTTGAAGCTCAAGCCCCAGTTGGCTCCCATAAAAGTCGCGGTCTTCCCGCTGTTGCGCAATCGTCCGGAGATCGTTCGCAAAGCGAAAGAGATCGCCAGCGCGCTGCGCAAAGACTTTACAGTCTGGTACGATGACACCGCAGCTATTGGGCGCTTGTACCGCCGCCAAGACGAGATCGGCACGCCCTACTGCATCACAGTGGACGTGCAGTCTCTGACAGATAACGCCGTCACTATAAGAGATCGCGACACGATGCTCCAAGAGCGCGTCCCTATAGATCGCGTTGCGGCCGTGCTCAAGGAGAAGCTGGCCGAGTGCTAGAGCCCCCTTGCGCTGATGCGCTCTCCGTGCTAAGATCAGACGAAGGAGTGGAACCGTGAGAGCATTGGTGACGCGGCGTGGCCTCAGAGGGATCGGCGTGGCTATTCTCGTCATCGCGCTCGCGTGGGGGTTCTGGGCTGCACGGGGGCAGCAACCCAGCTCTTCCGCGCTCTTCGGCCCGCTGTTTGAAGCGTATCAGCGGATCAAATCGAACTTCTATAGGCCCGAAAAGGCCCCCGATGCCCGCCTCCTCCACGGGGCCATCGAGGGCATGGTCAAGACCCTCGACGATCCCTACAGCCGCTATCTGCCACCAGAGGATTATCGTCAATTCAACGAGGGCTTCGAGAAAGAAGTCGTGGAAGAATTTGGCGGGCTGGGGATGCAGATCGAAGTGCGAGATGGGAAGCTTCTTGTGGTCGCGCCGCTGCACGACACCCCGGCGAGTCGTGCGGGGATTGAAGCTGGGGACTGGATCATCGAGATCAACGGGGAATCGACAGAGGGGATCACCCAAGAGCAAGCTGTGGAGAAGCTGCGCGGCCCCAAGGGGACTTCCGTCACTCTGAAAGTTCGCCGCGAAGATGGCTCGGAGAGGGTCTTCGAGATCGTGCGGGATATCATTAAGATCAAGATCGTCAGCCACAGCGTGCTCGCGGGCGGCCAGGTCGGCTACATCCAAGTCTATACGTTCAACACGATGACCCGCGCCGAGGTCGAGAAAGCGTTGAAGGATCTGTTGAGCCGCGGGGTGAAAGGGCTCATCTTAGATCTTCGGAACAACGCGGGCGGACTGCTCACCCAAGCCGTAGAATTAGCGAGTCTATTTATTGATGACGGCCCAGTGCTGAAAGTCCAGAGCCGCAACGGCTCAGAGATCTACGATTCTCGAGGCAATCGCTACCCCAATCTCCCATTAGCTGTGCTCGTCAATCGCGGCACGGCCAGCGCCGCGGAGATCGTCGCTGGGGCTATTCGTGATCACCAGATGGGGGTGCTCTTCGGCAAGAGAACCTTTGGCAAGGGCGTCATCCAGACGTCGTTTACCCTGAGCGATGGCTCGGCGCTCTTGCTCACGACAGCAGAATATTTCACACCCAAGGGCCACCGGGTGCACGAGATCGGCATCACCCCTGATGTCATCGTCGAGAGAGCCTCAGATGTCCTGCCCAAGGCCCTCCAGTGGGTCCTTCAGAATCTTGGACGATATTGTCCTTGTCTGCCTCCCGTTCAGTATGATCGCAGTGCGCGGGCTCGTCCATCGCCTGTCCTTGTATGGTTCGAGCCCTAGGGTGCTCCTCGACAGAGTCGATCTCTCCCTGGAGCGAGGCGAAGTCGTTCTCTTAGTGGGGCGCAACGGCTCCGGCAAGACGACTCTCGCTCGGTATCTGGTGGGCTTGCTCCTCCCTACGGAGGGCACAGTTACCGTTGACGGGCTCCGCACGGATCGGGACGTGCGGGAGATCCGTCGTCGCGTGGGGCTGCTCTTCCAAGAGAGCCACGAGCAGCTCATTGCGCAGACGCCCTTAGAAGACGTGGCCTTCGGGTTGGAAAATCTCGCTCTTCCTCCCGAAGAGATCCACAAGCGTTCCTGGGGGGCGCTCAAGCGAGTCGGCTTACACGAGAAAGCTCTCTGTCCGATCGAGTCGCTCACGAGCTCGGAGCGCCAGCGGGTGGCTCTAGCGGGCCTGCTCGCTATGGACCCAGCGTATTATATTCTCGACGAGCCGGATCGCGCTGCCGACCGCGAGGGCCTGGCACTTTTGCTTTCGCTTGTGCGCGAGCTGCGCTCAGAGCATAAGGGCGTGCTCATCATCTCGCATAAGGAGTTTTGGAAGCATCATGTCGATCGCGTTGTGCGGCTGGAGCAAGGCCGGATAGTGGAAGGGAATGACCCCTCCCTCGGCCCCTCCCCGACCCCCTCTCCCCTCTCCCCTCTCCCTGACCTAACCCCACCCCCTTCCCTAAAGGGAAGGGGCTCCCCTCCCCCTTTAGGGGAGGGGGTGGGGGAGAGGTCAGGGGTGAGGGTGAGAGGGGCTGGGGGTGAAGCTAGGCATGAGAGCTTCAGTCTCCACGCCAACAAGTTGACCTTCGCCTACAACGCTTCCCCCGTCTTAAAAGACTTTTCGGCCGACGTGACCGCGGGAGAGTTCATCGTCATCAGTGGTCCGGAGGGCTCTGGAAAGACGACCCTCGTCGAGCTGCTTGCAGGGCTGGCGCAGCCGACCTCCGGGAGCGTCCTGTGGAACGATACCCCCATCCATACCCTGAGAGCTCAGGAGCGGGTGCGCTGTGTGGGCTTGGTCTTTCAGGAGCCGTATCAGCAGCTTCTGGGGGAGAGCGTCCAAGAAGAGCTCCTGGTGGGGTTACTCGCCCAAGGGCTCACCCCCAGCGAGAGCGAGCGACGAGCGCGATGGGCTTGCGCAGCTGTGGGGCTAGAGTGGGAGCTCGTGCGGGAGCAGCCGTCCCATCAGTTAAGTGTGGGCGAGCAAGCACGGGTAGCGATCGCTGCGGTGCTAGCTATCCATCCCAGAGTGCTGATTCTGGACGAGACGCTCGCGGCGCTCGATCCCCCAGGGCAGCGTGAACTTCTCGCACTGCTTCAAGAGCTTCACGCCCAGGGGACGACGGTGCTCTTGGTGACGTCTGAAGATCCTCCCGACGTTGGCACCCGCCTGTGGAGGCTCGAGGGCGGGCAGCTCCTCTATGACGGTCCTCCGGAGGCACCGTGAAGACTTTGAAAGCCCCTCTGCGTCTTGTGGGAGCGGTCGTGCTTATCTTTTTGGGGGCAGTTGTCTTGCTCTTCTATCGGAGCGAAGAGTTCGGCTCTCTCATTGGGATAGCGAGCGTAGTCATCGGGCTGGGGTTTTTGTGGCGCTCTTTGAATAAAGAATAAAAAAGAGCGGGGCTCGACCGGTCGCCCGATCGAGCCCCGCGCTCTCCCCCTCACCCCGTCCCCTCTCCCTCGGAGGGGAGAGGGGCTGGGGGTAAGGGTGAGATATCAGTTGTGCGACACGAACCCGTAGACCGTCCCAAAGCCGACGACCCCTTGGATGCAGACCGTCTTCCCGCCCCCTTGCACCAGGAGCAAGAACGTGCCCAACGCCGTGTAGGGGATGGTTGCGGTGCTGAACGACCCGATGAAGCCTAGCTGAATCAGGCCGAACGAGCTAAACCGCTGGAAGGAGAGCGCCGGGCCGAGAGACTGAATCTGTAAGGCGTTGAAGAAGGACCCGGCGTCCTTGATCTGCATGACTCCCGCGAGGCTCACGATCGGAGCCCCACTGCCGATGGCGACCGTGAACGGGAACTGCGTGGGCAAGCCCGAGCAGGCCGCAGGCATCATGATGGGGAAGGGCCAGGGGAACGGGAATGGGAACGGCCACGGCCCAGGGAAGGGCGAGAAGAACCACCCGAAGAAGAACAGCAACAGATCGAACGGCGTGAAGATCGGCGGTGTTACGACGATAATGATGACCACGATCTGGCCCGTGAAGATGTCAATGAGCACGAAGATCGGGTCCTCGCCGATCGCCGTCAAGTACTTGCCTGCGGGGATGGTGTACCCGGAGACCGTAGCGTTCTGGTTGAGCTGGAGCACCCCAGTGAAGACATACGTATTTTGGAGCTGCTGGATGTTGATCTGTTGGGGCGCTGTACCAAGCGGCGCAGCGTTCTGGCCCTGCGGGATCTGGGTCGCTTGCGCTTGTGCTAGTGCTTGAGCTAATCCCGCGGCTTGGAGCTTGGCCATGATCTGCGGTGCCAACTGAGCAAACTGTGGCGACCCTGGCGTGATCACCTGCTGGACGGTGAACCCAGAAGGCGGCTGGGAGGGCGGTTGAGAGGGCGGCTGCACGGGCACGCAGTTCGGCGGCGTCCCCACATAGCCGGGCGGACAGGTTGGTGGCTGCGGCTGACTGGCGACGATCTGCAATTGGGCCACAGCCGTGGCGACCTTAGCTGTGGGGACGATCGCCTGGATCGCCTGCTGGATCTGCTGCCCTACAGCTTGTGGGTTCGTCCCCAAGAGCGGGAAGGTGCCGGTGCCGCCTTCTAGTTGTGGGATGCGCTCAGTAGACGCGATGATCTGTACGTACTCCGGCCCAAATGGCGGCGAGCAGACCAGCCGATAGGTCGCTACCCCCGGCAGGGTGCGCCAGTTCGTATCCGTGATGAGATTGTTCGGCTCGAAGCGATTGGGCAGGAGCCGTGTGACGTTATTGCCCTGGATGTCCAGAATATACGCATAGTACGGGGCTTCGTTCGCGCGATACTGAATCTCGATGGTCTGACCGACAGCGCAGACGGGGCGGCTGACAGTAATGAACGCTTGGAACTCCGATGGCTGGATGACGATCCCCAACGGCGACGGTTGCCCCTGGCTGAAGCTCGGGCTGACGCCCACTAGCCCCAGCAAGACAACCCCCAACACGACAAGACTGAGACGCTTCATACGTGATCCTCCTTCTGGAAGGGCTATCCCTTCCAAATTGTGTTCTCGATAGAGTTTGCCCTGCTTCCGTCATCACCTCCGCCGGCAGGGCGTTGTGCGATCATATATAGTCCCAATCCCCCCTTGAAGTTTCACCCCAGCTATATTAAACTCAATCCATGAATTTTGCCATCATTGGGGCTGGGGGCTGGGGGACAGCCTTGGCGCGGCTGTTAGCCCGTAAGGGCTACCCCGTGCGCCTGTGGGCGCGGCGACCCCAGCTCGCCCAGGAGCTCGATGAGCTGAGAGAGAACAGGCAGTATCTGCCGGGGGTCTCCCTCCCCAAAGATCATCTGACGATCACGAGCGATCTGACTGATGCCGTCGCGAGCGCTGATGTTATTTTATTGGCCGTCCCGTCGTTTGCTATGCGCGAGATCGCTCACAGACTGAGATCATGCGCCCGCCCTCAGGCGTGGATCAATCTCGCGAAGGGATTGGAGAGAAATTCTCTCCTAACGATGTCCGCGGTCTTGCGAGAGGAACTTCAGACGGAAAATATCTTCACGCTCTCCGGCCCCAGCCACGCTGAAGAAGTCGGGCGGGATTTTCCCACCAGCGTCGTCTTGGCCGGGACGGATCTGGTGCTGGGGGAAAAGCTCCAACGCGCCCTGATGACCGAACGATTTCGCGTCTATCTCAGCGACGATCTCTTGGGGGTCGAATATGGGGGAACAGTCAAGAACGTGATCGCGCTTGCGGCGGGGATTCTCGACGGCTTGGGCTATGGGGACAACGCCAAGGGGGCGCTGATCGCTCGCGGGCTCGCGGAGATGGTGCGGCTGGGGGTGAAGCTTGGCGCGCGGCGCGAGACGTTCTTCGGGCTCTCTGGGGTGGGCGATCTTGTGGCGACGTGCACGAGTGAGCATTCGCGCAACCGTCGTGTGGGGTATCGCCTGGGGCGTGGAGAATCGCTTCAGGAGATCTTAGAGAGTATGACGATGGTCGCCGAGGGCGTCTATGCGACGGCGGCCGTGCGGGAGCTCGCAAGAAAGCACTCAGTCGAAGTCCCCATCACCGAAGCCGTCTATGCTGTGCTCTACGAGGGCGCGAGCCCTCTCGATCAACTCAACGCCCTAATGACCCGCGAGCCGAAGAGAGAGATTTTGTAATTCACCCTCACCCCCGGCCCCTCTCCCGTGGTTCATCCACGGGAGAGGGGTATAGGGGTGAGGGCCCAGAAAGGAGCTTTATGGCACTCAAGCGGACACCCTTGTTCGAGACCCACCGGCGCCTAGGGGCCAAGCTCGTCGAGTTCGGCGGCTGGGAGATGCCCCTTCAGTACACGAGCATCATCGAAGAGCATCAGACCGTGCGCAGCTCCGTAGGGATCTTCGACGTTAGCCACATGGGCGAGATCGAGATTACGGGGCCCCATGCGCTCGATCTCGTGCAAAAGCTCATCACCAACGACGCGAGCACCCTGAAAGACTATCAAGTGCTCTACTCCCCAATGTGTTATGAGTCCGGGGGCACGGTGGACGATCTGTTGGTCTATAAGTTGCCCGATCGGTTCTTGCTCGTGGTCAACGCGGCGAATACGGAGAAGGACTTTGCGTGGGTGCAGCAGAACGCCAAGGGCTTCTCCGTCACCGTAAAGAATGTCAGCGACGACTACGGGCAGATCGCCATTCAGGGGCCGAAGGCCGAAAATTTTCTTCAGCCGTTTGTCGAGTGCTCTCTCAAAGATTTACGATACTATTGGGCGACGCAGGCGCGGGCGCTCAGCTATATGGTCTTGCTCTCCCGCACGGGCTATACTGGGGAAGACGGGTTTGAGATCTACGCCGAGCCAAAAGTGATTATCACTCTTTGGGAGGAGCTGGTGCGGGCGGGGGCCAAACCCATCGGTCTTGGGGCGCGCGATACGCTGCGCTTTGAAGCGGGGCTGCCCCTCTACGGCCACGAACTCGATGAACATACGACCCCCGTCGAGGCGGGCCTGGGCTGGACGGTCAAAGAGAAAGAGACTGACTATAACGGCAAAAAGATCTTGCTCGCGCAGAAGCGTCAGGGGGCAAAGAAAAAGCTTATCGGGCTGAAGATGCTCGAGCCGGGGGTGCCGCGCCAGGGGTACAAGATCTTCGCTGACGGCAGAGAAGTCGGGGGCGTCACCAGCGGGATGTTCGCCCCCACCGTCAATGCGTTCTTGGCGATGGGGTTTGTCTCGTCGGACATCTCGCCGACGGCACTGATAGAAGTCGAGATTCGCGGGCAACGCAAGAGGGCGCAGCTCACCAAGCTCCCGTTTTATCGGGGCAGCGTGCGACGATGACGATACTCGACCTGGGGCTGCGAGAATACAATGAAGTCTGGCGCTTGCAGAAGGAGCTCGTCGTCCGCCGCCGCGTCGGCGAGATCCCCGATACGTTGATTCTCGTTGAGCATCCCCCGGTCTTCACCGTCGGCCGCCAGGCTTCGCCTGGACCATTCATCTTCGCCGGCGAAGCCGGCGAAGGCGTACAGTCCAGACGAAGTCTGGTTGCCGTGGAGCGCGGTGGTGGTATAACATTTCACGGCCCGGGCCAGCTCGTCGGCTACCCCATCGTAGACCTCAAAAGCCGCGGACGCGACCTCCATCGCTTCCTGCGCGATCTCGAAGAAGTTCTTATCCGTACTCTGAGAGATTTCTCGCTCGACGCCCAGCGCCGCCCTGGATTGACCGGCGTCTGGGTCGGCCCCAAGAAGATCGCCTCCATCGGGATCGCCGTGCGGCAGTGGGTGAGCTATCACGGCTTCGCCCTCAACGTCTCCGTAGACTTGAGATATTTTCGCATGATCCGCCCTTGTGGCCTCGACGGCGACGTGATCACCTCGATGAGCGAGCTTCTCAACAGAGAAGTCTCCGTAGCCGAAGTGAAGCCCGCCCTGGTGCGGCGATGGCAGGAGCTTTTCACCCTCACCCCCGTCCCCTCTCCCCTCTGAGGGAGAGGGGAGCGCAGGGGTGAGGGGGCATGGGAATGTAATGCCGATCACCCTGGAGTATTGACTCTTGCCCCCACTTTCGGCTAGAATCACAACGTGTACACACGAGCAAAGCTCCTAATAATCTTCGTGATCGCCCTGGCAGCGACAGGCGTTGCTCAGACACCCCAGCTGCAAGTCGAATCGCTCGTAGACCCTCAGGAGATCTTCACCAAAAGCAGCGGGCAGTCCCCCGATTCCGCAGCTATAAAGATTCTGCTGCGCGGTTTACCCGCCCCAGAAAGACCCATAGACGTCGTCTTCTTGCTCGATCGCTCGGCCAGCGTCAATCTCTCTACCGTGAAGAGGATCGGCAAAGAGTTCTTACAGCATCTCCACGAGGACGACCAGATCGCCGTGATCGGCTTTGCCGAAACCGCCGAGATGCTCATCCCGCTCTCGCCCGATCGCGCTCAGGTCTATCAAATCATTGATGCGGCCCAGCCGGGCAAGAAGACTGCCCTGGGCGAAGCGTTGGCGTTAGCTATTGACGAGCTGGTGAACAACGGACGGTCTGAAGCCCTCCGCGCGATCATCTTGCCCTCGGATGGGAACAGTCTTGTGGGGCGCCTGCCCCTGCCCGAAGCCCAGCGTGCCGGAGAGAATTCTATTCCCATCTACGCCCTGGGCATCAGCGGAGCCGCCAATCGCGTCGCCCTCAGCCAGATCGCCCAGAGGTCCGGGGGAGCGTTCTTTGGAAATTATAATACCCAAGTCTACGAAAGCATCCTGAAGAAACTCGGTCGCCAATCGGTCGCGCGATTTGTGCGGCTCACGGTGACGCTCCCAGAACAGACTGTCTTTGAAGGTGCGTTTGAACCCGCTCAGGTGCGGCGCGGCGCCAAGGGCGCGACCGTCCTCGAATGGAACCTCCCCGTCGTCGTCGCCGGCGAGACTCGGACTGTCTCGTTCCAGATCGGCGCCCGCCAGAGTGGCTCTATAACCCCTAAAGTCTTGATCGAGTACCGCGACCCTAAAAATAAACTTCAGAAAGAGAGCATCCCGACCGTGACGCTCACCGTCAATAAAATTAACAAGCCCCCGGTCGCGGCCTTTCGCTTTGCCCCCGAAACTCCCAAGATCAACGAGCGCGTCTGCTTCGACGCGCGAGAATCTCGCGACCCCGACGGCAAGATTGTTCAATACCAATGGGACTTCGACGGCGACGGGACGTTCGATGAGTCCGTGACGGAGCCCCAGATCTGCCGCGTCTTCGAGGTTGTGGGCAGTTTCAACGTGACGCTGCGGGTGACCGACGAGGATGGCGCCACCGCAGAGTTCACCAAGACCGTGACGATCAACGGTGCGGGGCAGATGCCGGCGGCGATCCCCAGAGCGCAGTTTACGTTCTCCCCAGCGGCGCCAAACGCCGGCGAGCCCGTAACGTTTGACGCCTCAGGGTCGCAGTCAGGCAATGGCACGATCACTCAATATGAATGGGACTGGGACGGCGACGGGATTTTTGACGAGACCGTGACGGCACCCATCGTCCAACACACGTTCAGCGATTCTGGGCCGCGCACCGTGACGCTGCGGGTCACCAACAGCCAAGGGCGCACCGCGGAGTTCTCGGCGATCGTGACGGTCATCGGGCGTGTCCCCTTAGGGTTCGATATAAACTCTCTCGCGACGACAGCACTGACGGGAGAGATCAGCCTTCCCGACTGGCTGAAGTACTACACCCGCGACGGGCGGGTCACCGACGAAGAGCTGAAAGACGCGGCGACGCGCTTCGGCATCGGGGTTTATGTTCCAGGGACACGATACTTACTCACCCAGCAAGATTTGGAGACGCTCAATCACTTGAATTACAGCTCCAAAAATTTCTCGCGCTATCGAGAGGTGAGTGCAGCTCAAGCTGAAGGGTATCGTCCGTTGGGGTCGTTTGTGTCTGGGCTAGGGCAGGTCTATCTGAACGAGAAGATTCTCAATGCCCCGCTGGCGCTGGCGACTCCTCCCATCTTGCTCTATGACAGCGCCCAGCGATTCGTTGGGGTTCGGTATGTTGCTTTCAAGCCTGAGGAGGGGCGTCTCTTTGGGTTGAGTGTAGAGAGTTGGCCCAGGATCGGAGCGGCTTATGTGTTGACGATTTGGCTTGTGCCTAACCCCAACGGGCCGTTCGCCAGCAGCAATCCCAACGTGAAGTAAAAAAGTAGTTAGAGTTCTGGGCAATCTTTAAGGAACTTTTCCACCCTTTGCAAGAGAGCCGTATTACCGTGAGTGTCTATGTAATAATAGAGCGTCCATGGAGGGGACTTGCTGCGAGTTGCTTTAAACATCGGGCAGAGTTCTGCAAAATAGAGGGAATCAGCATTTATCCGCGCGACGAGATATTTTTCTTTATTCTTCTTGACCTTCGCCAGAATCTCTTGATCCAAAGCGTTGGAAACATCCTTGGGCAGGAAAGGAAAAGTCTCTATGGGGTGTATAGAAGGAGGCTTGGCCTTGATTGGGAAGAATTCCCCAACGATTCGGATCTCTTTTATGACCTCAGAGCCGATATGGTATCTCAGTAGCTGGTCTAAAAATCGCTTGACGTTTTCATTAGATGCTTGGAGCACTCTCTCCTTCTCAGCAGGGAGATCGTTCAAATCGATCACGTAGAGATCTATGGTGTTTGCTTGACCCTGAGGCAAGAGCCGCCCGGCCCAACCGCAGCCGGTGACGATAAGAACGAGAGTAGATATCAAGATCGCGCGAGCTCGCACTATACTACCTCCCCTAGGCTTCTCAAAGTATACAAATGACTCAAAGCTCTGTCAAGGATGCGGTGTGGAGTTTTGTCGAGGGCCCTTAGCGCGGAATCTTCAAAAATCCCACACGGATCAGATAGAACAGCCCCAGCCCCACCAACGGAAACTCGATCGTCTTCAGCGCCAACGCAAACGCAATCGCGCTCTCTTGCGGCACGGCCATCGGGGCGCGCGTCACTAGCGATATGAGCGGAAATAAACTGAAAATCCCCCAACTGCCTACCTCAAAGATCCCCGTGCCCCCTGGCGTCACCCAAAAGAACGCCCCCAAAAAGATAAAGAGCGTATAGATCATCGCCAGATGCGACACCGGAAAGAACGCCCGCAACGCAAAGAGGAAGAAGACCTGCGGCCGCACAAAGACAAAGAACGTCGCACACAGATTGAGTAAGAACGCCAGCAGCGTCGCCCGCCCATGCTCCCGAAACGCTATAAAGACGTCCTCCTCGACTTCACGGACTTTCGCCTGCGCGATCGCCAGCGCCCGCTTCCACGGCAGATGCTCCCTCAGCCATCCCAACACTCTCGTCCCCCACAACCGATGCCCCGCTAAATTAATCAACAACAGCGCCAAGAAGACCCCAAAGAGCACCATCCCCGTCACCATCGCCCCCGTGTCGTCCAACGGCAAGAGCTTCGTCGCCAACGCATAGTAGACCCCAAGATAAATGAACGCCAATAGACAGAGCCCCTCTAAGAGCTTAGCGACTAAGATTGTTGCGACGATGCGGGTCGCCGGAGATGACCCTTGCTGCTCCCGCGCGATGAGATAGATGCTCGCCGGCTCGCCCCCAAGATACATTGAGGGCGTCAGATAGGTGATCGCGAACCCGCAGATCCGCGCCCGCCACGTGGCCCACCAACTGACCCGCACCCCATACGCCCTCAGAATGATCCACCAGCTGAGCGACCAACAGAGCAGCGTCGCCAGCACAACCCCTGCGAGCGAGAGAAAGCCCAACAGTCCTAGCATCTCGATCTGATGGACGACGATCCCCACGCCCGCGAGGAACCGAGCCCACAGAGAAGGTGACTCCACGTTCCCCCAGCCCAGATAGATCAGCACCCCGCAGAGGATACCTATACCCAATAGTGCTGACCCGAACACGAGCAGATGGCGTCCCATAGTTAGATATACCCCAGGCCCTTGAGGCGCTCGCGGATCTCCTTCTCCCAGGCTTCGCCAGACTTCGTCTGGACTGTACGCCGTGCCGCCTTCGGCGGCACGACCAGGCTCCGCCTGGACCATTCATCTTGCCCAGCCGGAGGCTGGGCAAGGTGAACGTCAAGCGAAGCTTGGCCGTCGAGCCCTTCGGGGATGGGAAGCCCCAGCAGCGCCACGATGGTCGGGAAGAGATCCACAATGCGAAGCTTTGGCTTGGGGCCAGGCTCAATAGTCTTCCCCACAGCGATAAAGATCCCCTCCATGCGGTGCCAGCCCGAGCCAGCATACGTCGGCGTGATCACTCTGTTGGAGAGAAACTCCGTCGTGCCCACGGCCATGACCCCGTCTGGGGGAACGACGAGGATCTCCGGGGCGCGCTCCAGCGCCTCGCCCCAGTAGATCTCCTCCTTGCGATAAACCAGGCTTCGCCTGGACTGTTCATCTTCGCCAGCCGAAGGCTGGCGAAGGTGTAGAGTCCAGACGAAGTCTGGCGAAGCTTGCAGCTTCGCGATGATCTCGGTGACGAGCGCGGGAGCATCGGCAGGGTCGACGCAGCCCTGGGGCTCGCGCCCCTTGAGATTGAGATAGATCTGCCCCACGTTGCCGTACGAATACGCCCGCGTTCTCGGCCAATCTATGTTCTGCGTCGAGAGGAAGACGCGCCCCAAAAGATCGTGCAAGTGGCCGTGTCGGAGGCTCGCTCCCAGATCGAGCAGTCTCAGTCGCTCCGCCCAGACGTAGAGGTTCTCTGGGGTCAGCCCCGCCCGCCACGCCAATCTCTTCAAAAGCGTCGTTACGTCTCTCTTTAAGACTAAGTAGCCGTGCTCGTAGAGCCAGCAGTTGAGATAGATATTATAAAACAGCGGGCCAAAGCCATGATCAGAGATCACCAAGAGCGTCGTGTCGTCATCGAGTCGCTCGGTGACCTCCCCCACGAAGCGGTCGGCGAGCTGATAGATCTCTAAGATGGGATTGCCCTGACAGTCTCCCCCGTGATAGCGCGGGCGTTTTATATTATCTAACAGATGCCACATCTGATGCTGAACAGAATCTGTCTCCATGATGTGGACCATGAAGAAGTCCCAGGGTTTGGTCTGCAAGAGATAGAGGGCGATCTCGGCGCGGCGGGCAAGAGACTTCTTCAGATTCTCTATCCAAGAGCGCGCGGCGTAGCGGCCGCGCCAGTGCTCCGGCATGACCGGGTAGGGCCCGATCTTCGATTCGATTTCGTCTTTGAGTTCCGGGGGAAACGCATAATTGACTCCCGATGGGGTGAGCAAGTCTGTCAAAATAAAACCGTTGACGGGCCGGGCGGGGTAGCTCACGGGCACGCCCATCACGCCGACGCGCTTGCCGTGCCGGCTGAGATACTCCCACAGGACTTCTCTCTTGATAGACTGAGAGCTGATCGGCACGAGATCGTAGCTGCCGTCCTTGCGGGTCAGCCAATCGAAGATGCCATGGCGTCCCGGCTGGACGCCTGTCTGGAAGCTCGTCCAGGCGGCGCCTGTGATCGGGGGCAGGGTGCTCTCCAAGCGGGCGTGAGCCCCACTCTCTATAAGTCTTTTGAGATGGGGCAGGAGCCCTGCGGCCGCCCACGGCTCGATCAGATCAAACGTCGCCCCGTCAAGGGCGATCACGAAAACTTTCGGAGTGTTCATGGTCCCCCTTTCTTGGACCTATCCCCCCACCCCCCTTCAGGGGAGGGGCCGGGGGAGAGGTTAAATCCTCCAAGTCCTCGGTCTCGCGCTTCAAGATCACAGCGCGGATAGCATTGCGAAGATAGAAGCGAATAGTCTTCCACACCCCCAGACGATTATAACGACGCGCAGAAGCGAACGCTACCAACTGTGGATCGTAGCGGACGCGCCCGAAAGCTTTCAAGCGCCTGACGATCTCGTGATCTTCGAGGGCTTTGAGGGAGGTGTTGAACCCGCCGACAGCGAGAAAGGCCTCGCGCCGCATGGCGAAGTTCGAGCCGATGACGTTATGCCAGCCCACAAGACGCCCCAGATGAGTGATCGTATCGTTGAGGATGGGATGAAGAAACTGAGAGAGTGGATTGGCGAAGTCATGCAAGCGCACCGGGCCGTAGATGACCACAAGCTGAGGGTCTTCAGAGAACGCCCGCGCGATGCGGGCCGCCCAGTCGAAAGGATAGACCGCATCAGCGTCAGCAGAAGCGATGATCTCTCCAGAAGCAGCTAAGCACGCCGTCTGCCGCGCCCAGCTCACCCCCTTGCGCGCTTCGTGGACGATCTTGACCGGCCAGGGGGAATCTTTTGCGAATCCTCTCACGATCTCTTCAGTTCTGTCCGTGCACCGATTGAGACAGACGATGATCTCGAGCTCAGACCTCTCCCCCAGCCCCTCCCCTAAAGGGGGAGGGGAGTTCCCCCTTCCCTTTAGGGAAGGGGGCCGGGGGGTTAGGTCCTCGAAGTCTTGTCGAGCTAAAGACTGCAAACACCGAGCAATATACGCCTCTTCGTTGTGAGCGGGTATAGCCACGGAGATCTTCATACGGGCACCGTCAAGAGCTGTTGATAGAGCTCTTTGAGCTGCTGCCCCACCACAGGGAGGCTGCTCGCGTGAGCGAGCTGCTCAGCCGCGTGGGAGAGCCGCTGCCACTCGTACGGGTTTTGGGCGAGCTCCGCGATGATCTCAACAAACTCTTCTATGGTCGAGCCGAGGCGGGCGTTGACGCGATCTATGAGCCATCCCCGATATTCGGGGATATCGCGCACGACAAGCGGGCGGCCCAGCGAGGCCGCCTCCAGCAAGACCATCGGTTGGTTCTCACGGAACGAGGGCAAGAAGAGCAGATCTCCTGCCGAGAACGCTGCGGGAGTATCTTCGATAAAGCCGGGCAGCTTCACATTGGGAGGTCTCCTCTCGAGGGCTTTATGCATCTCCGGGTAGAACGTTAGGAGCTTTGGCCAGATCTTGCCGAACCAGACGAAGTCCATCTGAGGGAGCCTTCGGGCGACTTCGAGAAAGTCTAAGACGCCCTTGCGAGGGATGACGTTGCCCGCGCAGAAGACCGTAAAGTTCTTCAGCCCCAGTCGCTCGCGATAGAGCCGCCGCCCCTCTTTGGTGAAGCGAAAGCGCTCTCGGTCTACGGCGTTGCTCACGACATAGATGGGTTTGGTGATCCCCTGGGCGCGGAGCTGGTCACGAGCATAGCGAGAACACGTGAAGATCGCGTCGCTCGATTCGTAGAAATAATAGAGATACTTCTCGTAGAGCGGCGCGATAGAAGTAAAGAGCGTGAAGCTGTCGGCAAAATCGTGAGCCCCGATGCTGTGAGCATGGACGACCACGGGGATCTTGAGGCGCTTGGCGCGTTTCAGATAGAAGAGTGACTTTGGCCCAAAGAAGTGTAAGTGAAGTATATCGTAGTCGGAGTTGGGGTCGTCGGTAACGGAGACCCCCACCGCTTGCAGAGCTTTTCGCTGGTGCTCGCAGGCCGTCTTGAACCCCGATGTGGCCACAAGATCGGGAGCCTCCAAATACACACAGACCCTCATAATCTCCTCCTTTCGAGCAGCATCGTATAGAGCCTCCAGAGAGCGAGGCCGACATGCTCGAGCGAATTGACTTCCGCCAAGCGATAAGCCTCTTGAGTGAGACGCATACGCAGCGCTGCGTCATTATATACTCTCACGATCTGCTCGCAGAAGTCATCAATGGTCTTCCCCATGAGACAGTTCTCCCCATCGCGAAACCCCGCTAAGGCGTACTCCGGAAGGTCGCGCATGACTATCGGACGGCGCAACGCCGCGGCCTCAAAGAGCACCAAGCCGTGGGTCTCCCCATAGGACGGGTAGAAGAGCAGATCCCCCGCGGAGAACGCTCCTGGCGCGTCTTCGATAAACCCGGGGAGCTTCACATTGGGGGGGCGCTCGTCGAGCGCTTGGTGCATCTCGATATCGAAGGCCAAGATCGGGCTCCAGACATGCCCAAACCAGACAAAATCAAAGTGGGGGAGCCTTCGGGCGACTTCGAGAAAGTCTAAGACGCCCTTGCGAGGGATGACGTTGCCCGCGCAGAAGACAGTAAAATTTTTCAGCCCTAATCGCTTGCGATAGTGAGCCCGGGCGTGCTCCTCGAAGCGAAATCTCTCAAGATCAACGCCGTTGCTGATCACATAGATGGGTTTGGTGATGCCACACGCTTCGAGTAATCGTTTCGCGTGTTCAGAGGGGGTGCAGATCGCGTCGCTCAGCTCGTAGAAATAGTGCAGATATTTCTCATACAGCGGGGCGAAGGTGTTGGAGAGGGTGAAACTGTCTTTGAAGTCATACGCGCCAATGCTGTGAGCGTGAGCGATGACGATCTTGTTGTTCTGTTTGGCTCTCTTGAGGTAGTAGAGGGAGCGCGGGCCGAACCAATGCAGATGCAAGATATCGAACTCATCGGAAGGATCAGTAGTCACGGGGATACCCATCTTGTGCAGCGCGTGCAGGTGGCGCGCAAACGCCGTGCGGAACCCCGAACGGGCTACGACGTTCTCCGCCTCCAGATAGAGACAGACCCTCATCGTTTTTATTTTTATTCCCATTCTATTGTGGCCGGGGGCTTCGAAGTGATATCATACACCACCCGGGTGACCCCTGGGACTTCGTTGGTGATCCGGCTCGAGATGCGTTCTAAGAGCTCATAGGGAAGATGGAACCAATCGGCGGTCATGCCGTCGCGGCTGTCCACAGCCCGCACGGCGACGACGTACCCGTAGGCCCGCCCATCCCCCAAGACCGCGACGCTTCGGATGGGAAGGAGCACTGCAAAGTACTGCCAGACCGCACGAGCCAGCCCCGCTCGCTGAATCTCCTCGCGCACGATCGCGTCTACTCTCTGAAGGAGCTGCACTCTTTCGGAGGTGACTTCCCCCAAGATTCTCACGGCCAGGCCCGGCCCAGGGAAGGGCTGCTCCCAGATGATCTCTTCGGGGATTCCTAAGCGCAGCCCGATCTGGCGCACCTCGTCTTTAAAGAAATTTCGCAGCGGCTCAATGATCCGAAACGGCACGTCCTTGGGAAGCCCCCCGACGTTATGATGGCTCTTGATGCGATCGGCGCCGCGAGAGCCAGCGCTCTCGATCACGTCCGAATAGATCGTCCCTTGGACGAGCACGTCAATGCCCCCGACTTCGCGAGAGAGCTTCTGGGCTTCTTCATAGAATACTCTGATAAACTCTGCCCCGATTCGTTTGCGCTTCTCTTCAGGATCGGTGACGCCCCGCAGGGCCGCGAAGAATCGCGAGCTCGCATCTATGACCCGCAGGCGCAAGCCCAGCTTCTCAAAGACGGTCTTAGTTCGTTCTGCTTCCCCAAGGCGCAGCAGCCCCGTGTCAATAAAGATGGGGATCAATCTCTCCCCGATAGCGCGATGGACGAGCACCGCGGCTGTGCTGCTATCTACCCCGCCGGAGACCCCAATGAGCACGTGGCGGGCGTCTGCAAGCTCCCTTTGGAGCTGCTCGATGAGCTGGTGGACGTGATCGGCTGGGCTCCAGCGCGGGGAGATCTTACAGACTTTCACGAGAAAATTCTTCAGAATCTCCGGGCCCTTGGGAGTGTGAGCGACCTCGGGATGGAACTGAATCCCGTACACAAGCCCGTCGCGGCTCTTCATCGCCGCGTGAGCGACGTTGGGGGTCTTGGCAAGACAGACAAAATCTTTTGGGAGGGTGCGGATCTCATCGCCGTGGCTCATCCAGACTTCTTCTGTGGGATTGAGACCCTCAAAGAGCGTATCTGTCTGAAGGATCTGCAGGGTGCTGGGGCCGTACTCCTTCTTGCCGCGGAGCACCTGGCCGCCCAGATCATGAGCTATCAGTTGCATCCCGTAACAGATCCCCAAGATCGGGATCTTCAGCTCATAGATGCGTCTATCGAGACGGGGAGCATCGGGGGCATAGACGCTCGCCGGTCCCCCAGAGAGTATCAGTCCCCGTGGGGCGAGTCGTCGAATCTCTTCAGCGGAGATGTCCCACGGGACGATCTCGGCATAGACCCCCAGCTCGCGCACCGCTTTGGCAATGAGCTTCGTATACTGCGAGCCAAAATCGAGAATGAGCACAGTGTCCATAAAGAGCGTACTATAATTAAGTGTAGCAGAGGGGGCTATTCCCATGCAAACGCTACGATGAGAGCGCGCGGCGGAGCTCGGCCATGACGGGGTGCAACTCACTGCGGATGAGAAGATCCGCGAGGCGATCGTAGGGGGTCTCGTCGCGATTGATGATGACGAGTCGCGCGCCAAGGCTTTTGGCTTGGGGCACCAGCCCCGCCACAGGATAGACCTCAAGCGACGAGCCCAGCACGATCACCAGATCGCTCTGGGCGATCTCTTCGAGAGCTTGGTCGAAGTCCGGGGTGAGCAGCTCCCCAAAGAGCACGACATCGGGCTTGAGTAAATTCTTACAGTGATCGCACAGCGGGACGCGATGGCGCTCGACTTTTTCGAAGATCTCGTGGATCGTATAAGTTCTCTGACAGCCGAGGCACAGCCCGCGCGTGTAGTTGCCGTGGACTTCCAGAACTCTTTTTGAGCCGGCCCGTCGGTGCAGATCGTCAATATTTTGGGTGATGACGCATTTCAGATAGCCGCGCGCCTCCAGCTCCGCGAGCACTGTGTGAGTGATATTTGGCTGGGCGTCAGCTAATTTGGCGAAGCGCTGGCGCCAGAACTCATAGAATCGCTGGGGGTTGCTGCGGAAGCCCCCAATAGAGGCGACTTCGAGAGGGTTATACTGCGCCCACAAGCCCGTGCCAGGGCTGCGAAAGTCAGGGATGCCCGAATCAGTGCTCACCCCAGCCCCCGTGAGGGCCACAGCGTACCGAGCCTCTCGAAGCATCTGGGCAAGGCGCTCAATGTGCTCTCTCACAAGCTTATTGTACTGTACACAAACCCACCACGACAAGCTCCGCCGTTATCGAGTATAATGACAGAACCACGCCCAGAGCAGGGTGGAACTATGGCAGTGAAAGTCCAAAGACCAGCTGCTATGAAACTGAGCGAGCTGCCCCAGGAGGGGCACTTTGGGGAGTTTGGGGGGCAGTTCGTCCCAGAGATCTTACTTCCCGCCCTCAAGGAGCTTGAGCGTGCGTATCGAGAGATTTCGGTGCGATTTGACTTTCAAAGCGAGCTGAAGGCGCTGCGAGCCGACTACGGGGGCCGCCCCACCCCGCTCTATTTTGCCAAGCGCCTGACAGAATACGCTGGGGGTGCTCGGATCTTCCTCAAGCGCGAAGATTTAGTCCACGGCGGCGCCCATGCTCTCAACAATGCCCTCGGCCAAGCGCTGCTCGCGCGCGCGATGGGCAAGCAGCGCGTGATCGCGGAGACAGGATCAGGAGCGCACGGCGTAGCCGTCGCCATGGCTTGCGCGGTGCTCGGACTTCATGCGGAGATTTACATGGGGGCGCGCGACGTCGAGCGCCAACAGATGAACGTCCAGAAGATGAAGCTCTTGGGGGCCACGGTGCACCCGGTCACCAGCGGCTCTCAAACGCTCAAAGATGCGCAGAGCGAGGCCCTGCGCGACTGGGTCACCAACGTCCCTACAACGTACTATCTTATTGGATCGGTGGTCGGCCCGCACCCCTATCCCATGATCGTGCGGGACTTTCAGAGAGTCATCGGGGACGAGATCAAGGGCCAGCTCCTGCGAAGGGAGCAGCGTCTGCCGGATCTCTTAGTGGCGTGTGTGGGCGGGGGCAGCAACGCGATGGGCACCTTCTTCCCGTTCGTCACCGACGAGAAAGTGCAGTTTTTGGGGGTAGAAGCCGCAGGAGCGGCTTCGCTCACTCACGGCTCTGTAGGGGTGCTGCACGGAGCGAAGACGTATGTGCTCCAAGACGAGCACGGCTTTATTCGCGAGACGCACAGCGTCGCCGCGGGATTGGACTATCCAGCCGTTGGCCCCGAACACGCGCTGTATAAGAAGCTCGGCCGTGTGGAGTACATCACGGTGACCGACGAGCAAGCCCTGGAGGGCTTTCGGCTGCTCGCACGTCTTGAGGGGATTCTGCCGGCCTTGGAGGCAGCCCACGCGATCTACGCCGGGGTGCAGCGGGCCAAGCGCATGAAACGCGATGCTCTCGTTGTCATCACGCTCTCTGGCCGAGGCGACAAAGATTTGGAGATGGTGTTAGGCTATGATACTCAGCCAACGTCTGAACAAGCGCTTTGAGGAAGTGCGCCGCCGCGGCGAGGCTGCGCTCATCGGGTATATTATGACCGGGGAGCCGCAGCTGGAGCGCACGCTCGAGTATATCCGGGCGATGGAAGCTGGCGGGATCGATATGCTTGAGCTAGGCGTCCCCTTCACCGACCCCATAGCCGACGGCCCCATCTTGCAGGCCGCTCACGCGCGCGCCCTGCGCCAAGGGGTGACCATCCAGACGGCCCTGCAGCTCGTGCGTGAGCTGCGCAAAAGCTCGGAGTTGCCCGTTCTCTTGATGACGTACTATAACCCGGTCTTCAAGCTCGGCGAAGAGTCGTTTGCGCGGCGATGCAGCGAAGCCGGTGTGGATGGGGTCATCATCCTTGATCTGCCCATTGAGGAAGCTCAATCATGGGTCAACCAAGCGCGCAAGTACGGTCTGGCCCGGATCTTCTTCGCCACCCCAGAGACCCCCACCGAGCGCGTCACTAAGATCTGTGAATATTCTTCGGGGTTTCTGTATCTTGTCTCGCGCTATGGCACGACAGGGATCTCTGAGACGCTTGCTCCTACGGCACGGCCGCTCATCGAGCGGGTCAAGCCCCTGGTGCCAAGCGACCTGAAGATCGCTGTGGGGTTAGGGCTCTCGACGCGCGCTCAGATTGAATCCGTCGTCCGCCTGGGTGTGGACGGGGTGATCGTGGGCAGCGCCCTGGC
>Ga0197143_1001034_pt1 | contig 25255 bp, 25 predicted proteins | sample GBS70_MetaG_FD_148603 | JGI IMG/M metagenome (GOLD analysis project Ga0197143, IMG submission 148603) | Sediment microbial communities from Great Boiling Springs, Gerlach, Nevada, United States - GBS 70_MetaG | ecosystem: Environmental > Aquatic > Thermal springs > Hot (42-90C) > Sediment... | reverse complement strand
CCTCGAGCTCTTCGGCGGGGCGGTTCAGGCCGACGAGGCTCAGCCGGAGCCGCTCGGTTCGGAAAAGCTCCTGCGCCACCCGGAGGATGTCGTCGGCGGTCACCGCCTCGATCCGTTCCAGCCGTTCCTGGGGGGTCATGACCTGCCCCAGGACCGTCTCCTGCAGGCCGTAGTAGGCCGACAGGTTCTCCGAGCGTTCCAGCTGGAACATCAGGGTCACCTTCTGCCGCTCCTTCCCCCGGGCCAGCTCGTCGGCCGGGACCGGCTCCTGCCGAAGGCGGTCCAGCTCCCCAAGGATCGTGGTAAGGGCCAGGTCAAACCGGCCGGGGTCGAGGCCGGCGTAAATGACCAGCTGGCCGGTGTCCTTGTGCCCGGCCACGTACGAATGGACCGAATACGCCAGCCCCAGCCGCTCCCGAACGTTTAAAAAGAGCCGGGAGCTCATCCCCTCCCCCAGAATCGAGTTCATAACCATCGCCGCAAACCGGTCCGGGTGCCAGAGGGAATAGGCCCGAACCCCAAGGTTGATGTGAACCTGGTTCGTCGGCTTATCCCCCACCGCAACCCGGGGCCCGCCTTCGGCCGCCTTAAGCTCCGGCTCGGGCCGCTCCGGCCCGGGGGACCACTCCCCCAGGTACGACCGGGCCAGCTCCACCAGCTGGTCGGCGTTGAGCCGCCCGGCACCGACCAGAACCGCCCGCTGGGGCCGGTAGTGAAAGTCCAAGAACCCCACCATATCCTCCTGCCGAACCCCGGCCACCGTCTCCCGGAAGCCGATGATGGGGCGGCCCAGGGGGTCGTCGGGGAAAAGGAGCCGCTGAAAGAGCAGCGAAACGTAGGTTTCCGGCTGGTCCTCATAGCGGCTTATCTCCTGCTGGATGACCCCCCTCTCCCGCTCCAGCTCCGCCGGGTCCAGCAGGGGGTTCAAAACCAGGTCCGAAACGACGTCGACGGCCGTCTCCAGGTGCTCCGGGGTAACCTTGGCGTAAAAGTTGGTGTATTCAAAGCCGGTGGCGGCGTTGAGCTGCCCCCCGATGCCCTCAATGGCCTCGCTGATCTGCCGGGCCGTCGGCCGCTTTTTCGTCCCTTTGAACACCATATGCTCCAGGAAGTGGGAGATGCCCGCCAGGTTATCCGGCTCGTAGCGGCTCCCCACCGCCACAAAGAGTCGGACGGCCACCGACAGGGCCCCAGGCTGTTCGGCCGCAATGACCCGCAACCCGTTGTCCAGCTGGAATCGGCTGAACTTCCAGTCCTGCATGCCTGAATTATTTTATATTTTAATCAAATTCCAGCCGTTTGTGCCGCATTATGATGCTCTCCAGGAGCCCCAGGGACATCAGGGTCGTAAGGAGGGAGCTCCCGCCGTAGCTTATGAGGGGGAGGGGGATGCCCGTCACGGGCAGGAGGCGGCTGTTGGCCCCGATATTGATAAAGGCCTGCACGAAGATCTGGACCACGATGCCGGTGGCCACCAGCCGGCCGAAATCGTCGGGGGCGAGCATCCCGGCCCGAATCCCGCGGAAGAGGAGGAGGATAAAGAGGCCGAAAAGCACCATCGCTCCCACAAACCCGAGCTCCTCCCCGATGACGCTGAAGATGAAATCGGTGTACTGGACCCGCAGAAAATTAAGCTGGGTCTGGGTGCCCTGCCCGAGGCCCCGGCCGAGGAGCCCCCCGGACCCGACGCTTATCTCCGACTGGCGCACGTTGTACCCGGCCCCCAGCGGGTCCAGCATCGGGTTGAAAAAGACCATAAGCCGCTCCTTCATGTAGTCCCGGAGCAGGTACCGAAAGGCCAGCGGCGCCGCCGCAATCCCCAGCACCCCCAGCCCCAGCAGATACCGGAGGCGGACGCCGGCCATCAGGGCCATCCCGGCCCAGACGGCCCCGAGGACCAGGTCAGTTCCCAGGTCGGGCTGGGCGTAGACCAGGGCCAAAAAGGGCAAGGCGGCCCCAAGGCTTAACCCAAAGACCCGAAAGCTTTTTATCCGGTCCTGATGGACGGTGAAAATTTTGGCCAGGGTAAGGATGAGGGTGAGCTTGGCCAGCTCCGAGGGCTGGACGGGGACCGGCCCGAAGTTTATCCAGCGGCGGGCGCCATACGTGGCGTCCCCCACCAGGAGCACCAGCGCCAGCAGAGCAATGGTGACGGCGTAGAAGGTTTCGGCCAGGTGGCCGAAAAGCCGGTAGTCCACAAAGCACGCCAGGAAAAAGAGGCCCAGGCCGGCCAGCCCGAAAAGGAGCTGGCGGGCGACGGGGGATTCGAGGGGGTCGTCGGGGGTGTTGCCGCTGGCGGCCGCGCTCCAGATCATCACCAGCCCGTAGGCCAGGAGCCCGACGGCCGCGGCCAGAAGCCAGGGGTCAAACCGGCGCAGAAGCCTTAAGTCCATCTAGCCCCGCTTTCGGCCGAAGTAAAACTCGAAGATCTGGCGGGCGGCCGGGGCGGCCGTAAAGGACCCGCCCTGGCTCAGCTCGTGGAAGACGGTTACGACGATTTCCGGGTCATCGTAGGGGGCAAAGCCGGTAAACCAGCCGTGGTAGCGCCGGGCATTGATGGGCCCCCATTCGGCCGTCCCGGTTTTTCCGGCCACCGCCACCCCCGGGATATTTACCACCGTGACGATGCCGCTGGTCACCCCGTCCCGCATTCCGGCCCGGATGAGCTCCAAATATTCGGGCCGGACGCCCACCTCCCGCCGCACCACCGGCTCCAACCGCCAGACGGTGCGGCCCTCGGCGTCTTTAATCTCCCGCACCAGCTGCGGCTTAAGCAGCTTGCCCCCGTTGGCCACGGCCGCGGTGGCCATGGCCAGCTGGAGGGGGGTAACCGTAACCTCCCCCTGACCGATGCCGGCATTGTAAACATCGCCCAGGTAAGCCGGCTCTCCCCTCACCCGGCGATACCAGTCATTGCTGGGAACCGTCCCCTCCACCTCGCCGGGCAAATCGATGCCCGCCTTCTCCCCGAAGCCGAACCGGTGGGCGTATTCGGCCAGCCGGTCGATCCCCAGGCCCCGGACCCGCTGGTCGGGACAGCCGCCGGCAACGCAGCCGAAGTAAACGTTGGAGGACATGGCCAGGGCCCGCCTGAAATTGAGGGCGCCCAGGGCCGCCCAGTCCCGGAAGATGAAGGGGACCGCCGGATTCACCTCGTTTTGAATTCGAATATAGCCCGGGCTGTAAATTACCGTGCCGGCGGTTACGATCCCTTCCTGCAGGCCGGCGGCGCCGGTGACCAGCTTGAAGGTGCTGCCCGGGGCCCAGGCGCCCCCGATGGCGGCGTTAACCAGGGGCCGGCGGGGGTCCTCAAGGAGCTGCTCCCACTCCCGGGTCCCGATCCCCGTCGAAAAGAGGTTGTTGTCGTAGTCGGGGATGGCCACCATCGCCAGGATTTCCCCGGTCTTCGGATTCACCACCACCGCCGCGGCGTGGTCCGAACGGCCCATGGTCGCCTTAAGGGCCTGGTAAACCACCCGCTGAAGCTCCAGGTCGATGCTCAGCACCAGGTTGTTGCCGGGCACCGGGTCCTCCCGCTGAAGAACCTCCACCTTGCGGCCGCTGGCATCCACCACCACCTCCTCCCGCCCCGGCCTGCCCCGAAGCGCCCGCTCGTAGCTGGCCTCAATGCCCTGCTTGCCCAGCTGGTCGTTCAGATGGTAGCCCTGCGGCCGGAGTTCGGCGTACTCCTCGGCGTCGATGCGGCCGATAAACCCAAGGATGTGGGCCATCAAGGGACCTTCCAGGTACTGCCGGATGGCCCGAACCTGGACCTGGACCCCGGGCAGGCTTTCGTGATTTTCTTCGACGATAAACGCCGTCTTCTGGTCCACGTTGTCCTTTATCGCCACCGGACTGAAGGGGTCCTGACGCCGGCGCTCGTCGATTTTCTGGGAAATCTCGGCGGCCGGCATATTAAGAATCCGGGCCAGCCGGCGGACGACTTCGGGCTGGCGGTCCCGGGGCAGGTCGGCCGGCATCACCGCCACCGAAAAGCTGGGAATGTTGCGGACGAGGAGGTTGCCCCGGGCGTCGTAGATAACCCCCCGGGGTGCCGGGACGGGCACCAGCCGCAGCCGGTTGTTGTCGGCCAGCGTCCGGTAATAGTCGCCCATAACGACCTGAAGTTTCCAGAGCTGAACGGCCAGAACCAGAAAGCCGAGGATGATTATTCCCTGCAAGGCCCGGAATTTGAGCCGGGCCTGCCGGGCCGGGTTAACCGGGGCCGGCCGCTTCTCCGGCTTCCACCGGCGGTCGCGTCGTAAAAGGCCCAGCATCAGCGGTGGGCTGGAGTCGGGGCCGCCAGCCGCCGGACCAGCCAGACCCCCGGCAGGGCGAGCAGGCCGTTAAAGATGCCGTCGAGCAGAAGCCGGGCACCCAACGCCGGCTCGATATCCAGCCGCCAGCCGGCGGCGCTCAGCCCCACAAAGAAGATCAGGTCAAACAAGATGGCCGTCCCCAAGGCCAGGAAGACCACCACGACCGGGTTCTGGCGGTTGAGGGCCCCCTCCGGAATGGCGGCGGTAAGGCCGGCCGGAAGGTAGGCCAGAAACCAGAGGGGCCCGGGGGCGGCGCTCACGGCGGCCATCAGGGCGGCCCCAAACGTTCCCAGCAGCAGTCCCGCCACCGGGCCCCGAATCAGGGCCGCCGCCAGAATGGTCAGCAGGACCAGGTTGGGCCGGGCCCCCAGCAGGCCCACGCCACCCAGGACCGCAACCTGCGCCCAGGCAGCCAGGAGGATTCCCGGTAAAAGCCAAAGGACCCCCATACCCGTCAGTCCAGGCGGGGCGGGCGGAAGTTGGTAATTATGAGGACGTTCTCCAGCCGGCCGAGGGCAACCGCCGGCTCGATAAGGGCCTCCTGGAAGGGCTCCACGTCCAGCCGCCGGACCTGCGCCACCCGCCCGATGGCAAGGCCCTTGGGAAAGGTTTCGCCCAGGCCCGAAGTCACCACCTGGTCCCCCACCTGGAGGGGCTCCCCCTGGGCGATGTACCGCATGACCAGCCGCCCCTGACCCTGGCCGACCACCAGGCCCGTCACCTCCCGGGCGTCCGACCGCTGGATCCGGGCGGCCACGGCGCTGCTGGGGTCGGTCAGAAGGAGCACCCGGGCGGTGCCGGCCGAGACCCTGACCACCTTGCCGACCAGCCCGGCGGCCCCGACCACCACCATCCCGGGCTCAACCCCGTCCTGGGACCCTTTGTTGACGATTACGGCCTCAACGAAGGGGCCCGGCTCCCGGCCGATAACGTCGGCCAGGAGGAACTGAAAGTTGGGATTGCGCGGCCTGGCCCCGAGGAGCTCCCGGAGGCGCTGGTTCTCGGCCTCGACCTCCCGCAGTCGGGTAAGCTCGCCCCGGAGCCGGTCAAGTTCGGCCCGGAGCTGCTGGGTCTCCTCTTCCAGCTCCCGGAGCCGTCCCAGGCCGGAGAGGACGCCGGCGACCGGCCGAGCAAGGTCGCCGGCGGCGTCAGTTCCGGGCAGAATAGCATCCCAGAGCCGCCCCAAGGCCGCTCCATCAACCCGGCTGGCCCAGAACGGCTGGGTAACCCCGATAACCAGGGAGAAGAGGGCCGCCAGCAGGACAGCTCTCCCGGCCGGACGCTGCATTTTCACCCCCGGGTCTTTCAGGCGAACCGGAACGGCCGCGTCGTCTGAACCTCAACCAGGACCTTCCGCAGGCGGTCGAGGTCCTCAAGCACAACCCCGGTCCCCCGGACGACGCAGGTAAGGGGGTCGTCAGCAACGTAGACTTTAGCCCTGGTCTCGTAAGCGATCCGGCGGTCCAGGCCCCGGAGAAGCGACCCGCCGCCGGCCAGGACGATCCCCCGGTCCATCAAGTCGGCCACCAGCTCCGGGGGCGTGATTTCCAGGGTGGTCTTGACGGCGTCGACGATGGCCTGAACCGGGGCCGAGATGGCCTCCCGGACCTCAACACTGCTTATCGCAACCTCCTTGGGCAGGCCGGTCACGATGTCCCGGCCCCGCAGGACGACCTCGACCTCCTCGTCGAGGGGGAAGGCCGAACCGGCCGCAATCTTGACCTCTTCGGCCATCCGCTCCCCGATGAGGAGGCTGTAGTGCTGACGGCAGTAGTTAATGATCTCCTCGTCCATCTCGTCCCCGGCTACCCGGATCGACTTGCTGGCGACGATCCCCCCCAGGGCGATGACCGCCACCTCGGTGGTGCCGCCCCCGATATCGACCACCATGCTGGCCGTGGGCTCCATAACGGGCAGGCCGGCCCCGATGGCCGCGGCCATGGGTTCCTCGATGAGATAACATTCCCGGGCCCCGGCATTGAGGGCGGCGTCGCGAACGGCCCGCTTTTCCACCTCGGTGCACCCGCTGGGGATGCCGACGACAACCCGGGGCCGGGGAACCATGAAGCTGAACTTCTCGTGGACTTTGGTGATAAAGTAGTTGAGCATTCGCTCAGTGATTTCGAAATCGGAAATGACCCCGTCCTTGAGGGGCCGGATGGCCACGATGCTGGCCGGCGTCCGACCAACCATACGCTTGGCCTCGGCACCGACGGCCTGGACCTTGCCGGTCCGCTTATCGATGGCGACTACCGAGGGCTCATTGATAATGATGCCCTTGCCCTTGACCATAACCAGGGTGTTGGCGGTGCCGAGGTCGATGCCGATGTCGTACGAAAAGAAGCCCAGAATAGCATTGATCGGGCTGAACACCACGCCTCCCGGTCAGCCGTTTTTATCCAAAGATTATACCCGCTCCGCCGACAGCCGGACAAAATCGCAGGCAGACTAGCCAGCATCTTCACGGCCGGGCGTTAAACCCGAATTGCCGGATAGGCGGCGGACGGGACAGCCCCGTTGCGGCCGCCATTGACCCTATTTCGCTGATGCTTGCTGCGCCGGCTTGATAATAACAATGGCGGCCGGACGGTTGCGGCGTCTGCGCCGCTGAAAATTGACAATGACGCCTGCCTTTGTTAAACTCACGCTGAAATTCGGGTTGATAGGGTGCATAAAATAAAAAAATCTGGCCCGGGAGGCAGGCATATGGCGAACTGGACGGTTGAAGAGCTGATTGAAGAGCTTAAGGCGGGTCGGATAAGCCGGCGGTAGTTCATCCACACCCTGCTGGGGGCGGGAATTTCCATGCCCCTTATCGTCAGCATCCTTCAGGCGTGCGCCCCGGCCCCGGCCACGCCGACCCAGCCGGAGGCCCCAAAGGAGGAGTTCCAGCCGACCCGGCGGGGCGGTGGGGGACTGCTTAAACTCCTCTGGTGGCAGGCCCCGGTAATCCTCAATGCCCACCTCTCCGCCGGAACCAAGGACTTCGACGGCTCCCGCATCTTCACCGAGCCCCTGGCCGCCTACGACCCCGACGGGGAGATTTTCCCCATCTTAGCCGCCGAAGTCCCCAGCGTCGAGAAGGGCACCCTCGACCGGGAGGGCCGCTGGGTCATCTGGCGGCTCAAGCAGGGGGTCGTCTGGCACGACGGGCAGCCGTTCACCGCCGACGACGTCGTCTTCACCTGGGAATACGTTATGGACCCGGCGACGGCGGCCACAACCCGGGGCGACTACACGAATATTCAGGTGGTCGAAAAGGTCGACGACTACACGGTCAAGGTCGTCTTCCAGGAGCCTACCCCCATCTGGCATGCGCCCTTTGTCGGGGGCCGAGGCCATATCTTTCCCAAGCACCTTATCGCCCCCTATAAGGGGCAGAATGCCCGCAACTCGCCTTATAACTTAAAGCCGGTGGGAACCGGTCCTTATAAACTCGTCGAGTTCCGGCCGGGCGACATCATCATCGCCGAGATCAACGACAAATACCACGTTCCCAACCGGCCCTTCTTCGACCGCCTCGAGCTTAAGGGCGGGGGCGATGCCCCTTCGGCCGCCCGGGCCGTCCTCCAGACGGGCGAATACGACTTCGCCTGGAACATGCAGGTCGAGTGGGATGTGCTCGCCAGCCTGGAAAAGATGGGCATCGGCCGGGTGATCAATTACCCCGGCTCCAGCACCGAGCACATCCAGCTCAATTACACCGACCCCTGGACCGAGGTGGATGGCGAGCGCTCCAGCATCAAGACCAGGCACCCGTTCTTCAGCGACCCGGCCGTCCGCAAGGCCTTCAGCTACGCCGTAAACCGCAAGCTGATCGTCGACGAGCTTTACGGGGCCGGGGGCCAGGTCGGCATCTACATGGTCTTCAACCCCAAAAAGTACGTCCCCGAGGGGGGCCGCTGGGAGTTCAACCTGGAAAAGGCCGCCAGGATGCTGGATGAGGCCGGCTGGCGGCGGGGCCCGGACGGGGTCCGCCAGAAGGACGGCAGGCGAATGAAAGTGCTCTTTCAGACCTCGGTCAACCCGGTGCGGCAAAAGACCCAGGCCATCATCAAGAAGGACCTGGAGTCCATCGGGGTTGAAGTTGAGCTTAAGGCCGTCGTTTCCGACGTCTTCTTCTCCAGCGACCCCGGCAACCCCGACACCTATTCCCACTTTTACGCCGACATGCAGATGTACACCACCGGGCCGGGTTCGCCCGACCCCCAGGCTTTCCTGGAGAAATGGACCTCCTGGCAGGTGGCCCAAAAGGCCAACAACTGGTCCGGCCGCAACATCGAGCGCTACCAGAACCCTGAGTACGACCGACTCTGGAATCAAGCCCGGACCGAGATGGACCCGGTCAAACGGGCCGAGCTTATCAAACGAATGAACCAGATGGTTATCGACGACGTCGTGGTCATCCCCGTCGTCAACCGCAACGGCCAAGCCGCCGCCAAGAACAACCTGCGGGGGATGGACCTGACGGCCTGGGACTCTAACCTCTGGAAGCTGGCCTACTGGTACCGAACGGGCTAGGACGGACCGAGGTTAGCCGGAGCTTCGGGGTTGACGAAGTATCTTATCCGTCGGCTGATTATCGCTGTGCCGACCCTCCTCGGCATCAGCCTCATCCTTTTCGTAATTCTTTCCCTGGCCCCCGGCGACCCGTTCGCCGAGCTGGCCCTTAACCCCAACGTTCCGGTGGAGGTCCGGGAGAATCTGCGCCGCCAGCTGGGCATGGACGACCCCATCCACATCCGCTACGTTAAGTGGCTGACCTCCCTGCTTCAGGGCAACCTGGGCTACTCCTTTGTCAGCCGGGTGGATGTGACCCAGCTCATCTGGCAGCGCCTGCCCACCACCCTCTTTGTGATGGGCACCGCCTACCTGGTGGCCCTGCTCATCGCCCTGCCGGTGGGGATTATCTCCGCCGTCCGCCAGTACTCCTGGCTGGACAACCTGGCCACGACCCTGGCCTTTATCGGCTTCTCCCTGCCCACTTTCTTCACCGGCCTTATTTTCATTCTGATTTTCAGCATTTACCTGCGCTGGCTCCCCATGGTCTTTACCACCAACGTTCAGGCCGCCGGCCCGGCCTGGCTTTTAGAAATTGTACGGCATGCGGCCATGCCCATCATGGTCCTGGCCCTCTTTGAGGGGGCGGTCCTAACCCGCTACATCCGGGCCGCCATGCTCGACGTCATTCGGATGGACTATATCAATGTGGCCCGGGCCAAAGGGCTTTCCGAGCGGGCCGTCATCCTCCGCCACGGCCTCCGCAACGCCCTCATCCCGGTGGTTACCATCATGGCCCTCCAGATTCCGGGTATCTTTACGGGGGCCATCGTCACCGAGCAGATCTTTCGGGTCCCGGGAATCGGTTCGCTTTTAATAAGCTCCATTCAGCTTAAAGATACCCCGGTGGTGATGGCCATCGTCTTCGCTTATGCGGTGCTGGTCGTCGTCTTTAACCTTATCGCCGACCTGGCCTACGGGGTCCTGGACCCCCGCATCCGCTATGACTAGGAGAGGCCGATGACCGTTGGACGCGGCTTTGCCCCCGGTGCCGTTCGGGCCGCCGAGGCGGCCCTGGCCCGGCCGCCTCGCACCCTCTGGGCCGACGCCTGGCGGCAGTTCCGCCGCCACCGCCTGGCCATGTTCGGCCTCGTCGTTCTCACCTTCATGGTTTTCGCCACGGTTTTCGGCCCCCTGGTTTACCCGGTAAAGTTCAACGAGATCGACATGACCCAGCGGCTCAAGCCCCCGAGCCTGGCCCACCCCCTCGGTACCGACGACCTGGGTCAGGATATCCTGGCCCGGCTCCTCTTCGGCGGGCGGGTCTCCATTGCCGTCGGTCTGGCGGCCATGTTCATCGCCGTCACCATTGGCACCGCCGTCGGGGCCCTTTCGGGCTACTTCGGGGGCACGGTGGACCATGTCTTGATGCGGGTCACCGACCTTTTCATCGCCCTGCCGCCCCTTCCCCTCCTTTTGCTGGTTATTTATCTTTTCCGCGACCCCGTGCGGGGGGTGTTCGGGGCCGAATTGGGCATCTTTTTGCTGATGGTGACCGTCATCGGCAGTTTGAGGTGGATGCCTGTTGCCAGGCTGGTCCGGGCCGCCTTTTTGTCCATCAAAGAAAAAGAATTCATCGAGGCGGCCCGGTGCGTTGGGGTTCCGGGCTTCCGGATGGTGGTAGTCCACATGCTCCCCAACGCCCTCAGTCCCGTCATCGTGGCGGCCTCCCTGGGGGTGGCCGCGGCCATCCTCCAGGAGTCCACCCTCTCGTTTCTGGGCCTGGGCTTCCCCCCGGACATGCCCACCTGGGGCCGGCTCCTCTTTGACGCCAAGGACCGGCTGGATATGGCCCCCCACTGGGCCATCTTCCCCGGCCTGGCCATCTTTCTCACCGTGCTGTCCATCAACTTCATCGGCGACGGCCTCCGGGACGCCCTCGACCCCCGCAAGGTGGGTTAGGCCGACTGGACCTTTCCCGCCCCTTCGGGCCATAATCTGACCGACCCTTGTTAGCCGGAGGCGAAGTTTATGCCGAGCCTGGAGGCCCTTGCCCGCAGTTTAAACGCCCTCTGCGACCGCTACCCTTTTCACACCGGCTGGTATCTTAAAGACCTGGCCTCGGGGGCCGAAAGCCACCGCAACGGCGACGTGGTGGCGCCCTCGGCCAGCACCCGGAAGGTCTCGATTCTGATGGCCGCCCTGAAGGCCGTAAACGAGGGCCGCTTCCGCCTCGACCAGCCGGTGGAAATTCAGGCCAGATATCGAAACAACGATTCCGGGTGTTTTCAGCACCTTCAGCCCGGCTTCACCATCCAGTTCCGGGACTGCCTGGTGATGATGATTATCGTCAGCGACAACACCTGCACCGGGACGGTGGTGGATATGCTGGGCCTTGACTATGTTAACGATTTCTGCCGGTCCGCCGGCATGGTCGGGACCACCCACCGCAACGGTATCCCGCCCCGGCCCCTCCCCTGGGACCATCCCCTGGAAATCGTCAACACGACCACCCCGGCCGACGTCGGCCGTCTCCTCGACCTGGCCGTTCAGGGCGCCCGGGATGGGGCGGCGGCCGCCCGCCTCGGCCTCACCCCGGAGCTCTGCCGCTACGGCCTTGAAATTCTTTCCTGGCAGAAGCTGCGCAGCCGGCTGCCGTCCCAGCTTCCGGCCGGAACGAAGGTGGCCCACAAGACCGGTACGGGCGCCCGCAACTACAACGACGCCGGGGTAATCTTCGCCGGCGACGAGCCCCGCTTTATCCTGAGTGTCTTTACCGATTACGTGCCCCCCGAGCTTCCCGACGGGACCCCGGGCCACTACGCGGCCACCTATCTGATCGGCCGGCTGGCCCGCACCTGCTGGGATTACCTGGTCCGGGGCCAAAGGGACTAGCCGCCCGGGCCGTCGGCGGGGTAAAGTAATGACGGGGTGGCCTTTATCGAGCTGAGCGTCGACCCGGTGGTCCTGGCGCTGGGCGGCTACGCCCTGCGCTGGTACGGGGTCTTTCTGGCCCTGGGGGTCCTCGGGGGGCTGATGATAACCTTCCGGGAGGCCCGGCGCCGGGGCCTGCCCGAGGACAAGGTCAACGCCGCCACCTTCTGGGCGCTGGCAGCCGGCCTGGTTGGGGCCCGCCTCTTCCACGTGGCCGACTACCCGGATTATTACCGGCTGAATCCCCAGCTTATCCTCGCCCTCCACCAGGGGGGAATGTCCCTCTTCGGGGGCCTGCTGGTGGGGGGCGGGGCGGCGGCCCTGGCGTGCCGTCAAAGCCGGCTGCCCTTTGCCAGGGCGCTGGATGCGGCCGTCCCGGGGCTGGTCTTCGGGGTCGGGTTAGGACGCCTCGGCAGCCTTATAAACGGGGACGGGGCCGGAAACCCGGTGGCCCTGCCCTGGGCCGTGGTTTACCGCCACCCCGATTCCTTGGCCTACCGGCTGGACCTGCCCGTCCATCCCTACCCCGCCTATGAGATAATCCTCGGGCTGGCAATCCTGGGGGTGGTCCTGCTTGGGCGGGGCCGGCTTCAGGCCCCGGGGCTTGCCTTCGGCCTCTGGGCCCTCCTTTTCGGCCTCGGCCGGCTGGCCCTGGCCTTCGCCCGGCCGGAACCCCTCTGGTTTTCCGCCCTCCGGCCAACCCTGGTCTTCGGCCTGCTGCTGATTCTGGTCGGCCTGGGATTTATCCGCCAGGCCCGGCGGGCCCGAAACCCAGATTTATCCGTGCCTGAACCGACGGCGTCGGGGGCACGGCATGGAGCGTAAGGATCATTCGGCCTACGACCTCTACCTGGACCTGCTGGCCGTCGGCCCCCGCCGGCGGGCCCTAGACCGGGCGGTGGTCGGCTTTGTCGACGGCCTCGTCCGCTTCGTCGCCCGCCACTGGCTCGCCCTGGCCAACCTGGGCCTTTTCGCCTTTATGCTCCCGCCCTTCCTGGCCCCAATTCTTATGGCCGCCGGCTATGAGGCCCCGGCCCGGGCCATCTACCTGGCGTACCGGGCCGCCTGCCACCAGCTGCCGGGCCGGAGCTATTTTCTGTTCGGGCCGCGGCCGGTCTATTCGGCCGAGGAGCTCCGACCCTTCGTCAACCCCGCCGACCCGGCCGCCTTCGTGGGCAACCCCGAGCTCGGGTTTAAGGTTGCCTTCTGCGAGCGGGACGTGGCCATCTACGGGCTGATGCTGGCGGCCGGGCTGGCCTACGGCCTGTTGCGAAAGCGGGTCCAGGCCCTGGACTGGCGCCTCTTTCTGGTCCTTATTCTGCCCCTGGCCGTGGACGGCCTAACCCAGCTCATCGGCCTGCGGGAAAGCGACTGGCTTTTGCGGACGGCAACCGGGGCCCTCTTCGGGGTCGGCTGGGTCTGGCTGGCCTACCCCCGAATCGACCGGGCGATGGCCGCCGTCCTCAGCCCGACACCGGCCGCTTCTTCTCCTCCCCCACCGAGAGGCCGATAAAGGACCCGACCAGGCCGCCGAGGGCGGCCCCTGTTACCCCCACAACCGCCACGGCCGCCAGGGGATTATCCCCCAGAACCGCCGTCTGCCCCGTAGCCCACCCCAGCAACACCGCCGCCCCGCCCAGGGCCAGCCCAAGGCCCAGGCCGACGACGATCCCCTGGGCGGCCACCGCGTCCGAATGGGAGATAACCCGGCCCTCCAGCTCCGTTGGGGGAGCCTCCTCCCCGACCACGACCCGGCCGGCAGGCCCGTAAAGAATACCCAGGGTGGCCCCGTAGACCAGGTGCAGAATCAGGTTGCCGATAATGGGCAGCGGCCCCGCCCCAATGCCGAGGCCGAAAAGGCCGCCCCCAACCAGCGGCAGGAAGACCACCAGCGAAAAATCCAGGGCCCGAACGAGAAGAGGATACCCCGCAGCCAGCTGGGGCCGGGAAGCCGGGGCTCAAAGAGGTAGGCGTAGACGATGGCAAAGACGATGCCGATAACGAAGTGGACCATCACCGCCGCATACGGATTCGGCCGGGCCAGGTCGATGAGGGCGTTGTTGGTCAGGGCGTGAAACCCCTCCCGGATGGCCGTCGCACCCCGCTTGTACTCCTGAAGTTCCACGGTCGCCAGGAGGGATGCCAGCAGGTAAGCTGCGATGAAGGTAAAAAGCATCGCCGTCGAGGCGACGAAGCCGGCGATGATGGCCCGGGCTAACCGGTCCTGTCTGCCCGCCGTAGCCGTCAGCAGATCTGTCCCCTCCCCGCCAGCCCAAGGCTGGCCGCCTATCCGCCTTCGTCTTAAAACTATCTTAGCAAAAGCGGGGGCCGAACTCAATCGGCCGGAGACCTTGGGGCTTTTTCGGGGGCCGGACGGGGTCGGGTCAGGAAAAACCGCAGGCCCAGGTCCACCAGGCCCGGGGCGACGGTGTTGAGGGCGACCAGCGGCCAGTAGTACCAGGGCATGATTACTTCCCGCCGGGGGTGGCGGATAAGCCGGGCGATGGCCCGGGCCACGGCCTCGGGGCCGGGCATCGGCAGCCAGCGGGGCGGCACCCCCACGTCCCCGACCATATCGGTTCGGATAAACCCGGGCGAAACCACCGAGACCCGGATGCCCCGGGGCCCCACCTCCCGCCGGAGGCCCTCGGCCAGGGCGATGAGGCCCGCCTTGGTCACCGAATAGAGGGTGATGGGCGGAACCGGAATGTGGCCGGCCACGGAGCTTACGAAGATAATGTGGCCCGAGCGGCGGGCAAGCATATGGGGCAAAACCCGCCGGGTCAGGCGGATGGGGCCCAGCAAGTTGGTCTCAAAAAGCTGGTCGATAAGCTCGTCGGGGCTGTGGGCAACCTGGGAGGGCTCCCCGATGCCGGCGTTGTTAACCAGGACATCTACCCGCCCGAACACCCCCACCGTCCGCGCCACGAGCCGGTCCAGCTGATAGGGGTCCATCACGTCGGTGGGGACGGCCAGGGCGGCCTTGCCCCGGCCGTTCAGCTCGGCCTCCAGGGCCAGCAGGGCCTCGGCCGAGCGGGCGGCCAACACAACCCTGGCCCCCTGTTCGGCCAGGAGGCGGGCGGTGGCCGCCCCGATGCCCCGGGAGGCCCCCGTAACCACGACCACCAGGTCTTTCATTTTAGGGCCAGCCGGGCCACTTCGGGCAGGACTTGGCCCGCCGGGGCCGAAATGCGCAGGTGGGCCAGGTGGTCCAGGGACGTCTCCCCGAGGTTGATAATGGTCAGCCTGGCCCCGGCATCCAGGGCATGCAGGGGCAGATAGGCCGCCGGGTAAACCACCAGGGAAGACCCGACCACGATGAAGAGGTCCGAGTTCTGGGCCGCCGCCTCGGCCCGGGCCAGCTCCTCGGCCGGCAGGGGTTCGCCGAAGGAGACGGTGCCCGATTTAAGGAGGCCGCCGCAGTCGGGACAGCGGGGCACCCCATCCGACGGGTCGGGAGGAAGGGCCAGGGCCTCGGCCTTCCCGAAGCGCCGGCGGCAGCCCAGACACTTGGCGAACCTGAGGTTGCCGTGGAGCTCGATGACCCGTTCGGGCGGGGTTCCGGCCCGGTGATGGAGGCCGTCGATATTCTGGGTTATAACCCACTTAACCCGACCGGCCCGGACCAGGTCGGCGATGGCATAGTGGGCCGGGTTGGGCTCGGCCTGGCCGTAAACCCCGCCGGTCCTGAACCGTTCCCAGGAGTCCCGCCGGACCTGGGGGTCCTCCAGGTAGCGGCGGATGGTGAAATTGGCCGGGTTTACCCGTGTCCAGAGGCCGTTTGGGCCCCGGAAATCGGGAATTCCCGATTCGGTGCTTACCCCGGCCCCGGTGAAAACCACCGCCGAGCGGGCCGAACGGACCCAGCCGGCCAGAAGCTCAACCGGGTCGGCGGCCTCGGGCATCCTTTCTGAAACCATACAAGCTATAGGCTGGCCGGCTTATGACTTGACTAAAGCTTCCCGATGGGATTATATACGGAGAGGCGTTCTGCTGTCGCTGCTGGCGGTAAGAGATACTGCGTTGAGGTGAAAAAATGGTGGACATTACTTCCCCGACCGCCACCGGCCTTGAGGCCCACGGCATCGCAAACCCCCGGCGCGTTTACTGGAACCTTACGCCCCCAAGGCTTGTGGAGCTGGCCGTCCTGCGGGGCGAGGGGATGCTGGCCGAGGGCGGCGGCCTGGCCGTCCACACCGGCAAGTACACCGGCCGCTCGCCCCGGGACAAATTCGTCGTCCGGGAGCCTTCGACCGAGGGCCGGATCTGGTGGGGTCCGGTAAACCAGCCCTTCGAACCGGAAGCCTACGAGCGGGTGCGCCGGCGGCTTATGGCCTTTTTGCAGGACCGGGAGCTTTTCGTCCAGGACCTCTTTGCCTGCGCCGACCCCCGCTACCGGCTGCCCGTCCGCATAATCACCACCACCGCCTGGCAGAGCCTCTTTGCCCGGGACCTTTTCATCCGGCCGACCCCAGAGCAGCTGGCCGGCCACCGGCCGGAATTTGTGGTCATTTCCGCCCCCGAGTTTAAAGCCATTCCCGAAATCGATAGCACCCGCAGCGAAGTCTTTATCCTGCTTAATCTGGCCCGCAAAGAGATTCTGATCGGGGGCACGGCCTACGCCGGGGAGATAAAAAAGAGCGTCTTTACGGCCCTAAATTACCTGCTGCCGATGCAGGGGGTCTTTCCCATGCACTGCGGGGCCAACGCCGGGCCCGACAACTCCTCGGCCCTCTTTTTCGGCCTCTCGGGGACGGGCAAAACCAGCCTTTCGACGGACCCCGAGCGGGTCCTGGTGGGGGACGACGAGCACGGCTGGGGGGACGACGGCATCTTTAATTTCGAGGGCGGCTGTTACGCCAAGACGATAAACCTTTCGCCGGAGGCCGAGCCGGAGATCTACGAGGCCGTCCACCGGTTCGGGACCCTGCTCGAAAACGTGGTCGTCGACCCCGAGACCCGCCGGCCCAGGTTCGAGGACGACTCCCTGACCGAGAACACCCGGGCGGCCTATCCCATCGAGTTTTTGCGAAACGTAAGCCCCACGGGGACGGCCGGACACCCAAAGGATGTCATCTTCCTTACGGCCGACGCCTTTGGGGTTCTGCCGCCCATCGCAAAGCTTACCGAGGAGCAAGCGGTCTATCACTTTCTTTCGGGGTACACGTCGAAGCTGGCCGGGACGGAGCGGGGCGTAACGGAGCCCGAGGCCACCTTCAGCAGCTGTTTTGGGGCGCCCTTCCTGGTGCTGCATCCGGTCGAATACGGGCGGCTTTTAGACGAGCGGGTGCGCCGCTATGGGGCCAGGGTATGGCTGGTGAACACCGGCTGGGTTGGGGGCCCATACGGGGTTGGGCAGCGGATTAAGATCCAGTACAGCCGGGCGATGGTGCGGGCGGTCGTTAACCGGAAGCTGGACGATGTGGCCTACGAGGTGGAGCCCTATTTTGGGCTGCAGATTCCGGCCCACGTCCCCGGGGTGCCCGACGAGGTGTTAAAGCCCTGGCAGCTCTGGTCGGACCTTGGGGCCTACGAAAACCAGGTTCGGCGGCTGGCGGCCGAATTTGTTAAGAACTTTAAACAGTACGAGGCCCACGTCTCCCCCCAGGTCCGGGCTGCCGGACCCAAGGTTGGCTAGCCGCCCGGAAAATTCCCGGCCCCCGTAACCTCCGGGCCCGGGCTGCCGTTTTACGGGCGGAGGTGACCTGTGAGACGGGAACTTAGCGCCCTACTCTTTACCGGCGGCCTGCTCCTGCTCGCCTCGGCGGCCCTGCTGGCGGCCGGCGCCCCTTCCGCCGCGGCGGAAGGCCCTGAAAAGCCCCCGGTGCTCCACTGGAGTCCGGGGCGGATAACGGGCACCGTTCACCTGGGCGAAACCATAACCCGGACGGTAAGCCTCACCGTAAGCCAGCCCGTTACAAACCCCGAAGCCGTAATCAGGCCCAAAAAGTTTGGGGGGAAGGTGACCGTATCCGGCCTCCCCCATAACCTCCAGCCCGGAACGACCTACCCGGTGACGGTGACGGCCACGGTTCCCGGGGGGCTGCGGGGGCGGGCCTTTAATTTCAACATCTTTTTGCGGGCCGACGGCGAGGAGCGGGTTGTGGGGCCGCCCCTTAAGTTCCGGCTCAAGCTGGAGCATCCGGCCAGGCCCCCCAGGCCCGCCCGCCCCGGAAAATGACCGGGCGAAGGGTCGGATAAAACTACCGGCCCCAGGTATCTCCTGAGGCCGGTAGTTCTGGTCGGGGAGCCGGGATTTGAACCCGGGGCCTCGGCACCCCGATTGCCGCGCGCTAACCAGGCTGCGCTACTCCCCGCCGCATTTTAATTTTAGCAGAGCCCCTCGCCCACCGCCACCGGCCACGACCAAGGCTCTCCAGTCTTTAGCACTGGCCCCTTTGGAAAGATGCGCAAGGTCGCCGCCGACCATTCGGTCGGGGCCCACGGCCGTGCGCCCCTACAACCAAGCTATGACCTAGATGCCAGCAATATCCAGGATAACCGGAAAACCCTGACTGTCATGCCCCCTGGGTTGAATAAGGCCTTTGTGTGGAATACAATTAGGATTGGGGTTAGCCAGAGCATGCCCGACCCGATTGAAGAGCAGTTACGGGAAATCTTCGAGCGGATGGAGCGTCAGGGTCCCAGGCGCAGCCTGTGGGCCCGGCTTAAAGGCCGCTTCCGGAGGTTCGTTAACAGTTTCCAGGTTACCATTCCGGTCCCCGGGTTTCTTACCGACCCCGGTCAGCTCATCCTGGTGAGCGTCATCCTGGTGTTCAGCGCCTGGTTCCTGCGGCTGTTGCTCCCCCGGGCCGGCTACTATGTGGGGATGCTCGGCCTGCTTTTGTTTTTAATTGGCTTTACCTGGTCGGTCCTTCGGGCCGGGCGGACCCCCTACAGGCCCCGGTGGCGCGGCCGCTACATCGAAGACTACTCCCCATACGGCGACAACCTCTGGCTGAAGATTCGGCGCTGGTGGCGCCGGATCACCGGCCGCTAATCCCCAATGGACCTGGCCCCAACAAAATTTATCGTCGATAATAACGTCGGCCGCCTCGCCAAGTGGCTTCGGGTTCTCGGTTTCGACACCCTGTTCATTAACCCCATCGCCGACGAGGACCTGCTGGCCATTGCCCGGCGGGAGGGCCGTATTATCGTCACCAAGGACACCGCCTTTCTGCGGCGGCGGGAGGTGATGGACGGGCGGCTCAGGGTCGTCTTTGTCCGGAGTAACGACCGGCTCGGCCAGCTCCGGGAGGTCCTCGAGGCCCTGAAGCTTCCGGCCCCCGACCGGTGGTTCTCCCGCTGTCTTGAATGCAACTCGCCCCTGAACCCGGCGGCCAAGCCCGAGGTGGCCCAGCAGGTACCCCCCTACGTTTACGCCACCCAGGAGGACTTCCGGCGCTGTCCCAGCTGCGGCCGGGTCTACTGGCCGGGAACCCACTGGGAACGGATGCGGGCCGAACTCCAAACGGTCATGGCCGGGACGGAATGAGGCGGGCGGCCTTCGTTTACGACGACGCCCTCTCCCGCCACGTCTACCGTCCGGACCACCCGTTAAAGCCCATCCGGTATAGATACACCTACGAGCTTCTGGAAGCTTACGGCGTTTTTGGCCTTAGCAACACCGAGCTGGTGCCCCCGGGGGAAGCCACCGACGACGATTTGCGCCTGGTCCACGACCCCGAGTACATCGAGGCCGTAAAAAGCCTGAGCCGGGGCGAGCGTCGGTACAACCCCGCCCGCTACAACTTCTCCGAGTGGGGCGACAACCCGGTCTTCCCCGGGATGTACGAGGCATCCAAGCTGGTGGTCGGGGCCAGCCTTAAGGCCATGGAGCTGGTGGTGGAGGGTAGTTTTCCCATCGCCTTCAACATTGCCGGCGGCCTCCACCACGCCATGCCCGACCGGGCCTCGGGCTTCTGTATCTTTAACGACCCGGCCGTCGTCATTGCCCACCTGGTTAACCGGGGCTACCGGGTGGCCTACGTGGACATCGACGCCCACCACGGGGACGGGGTCCAGTACATCTTCTACGGCACCGACCGGGTTCTTACCATCTCCATTCACGAGTCCGGCCGCTTTCTGTTTCCGGGCACCGGCGATGTTCAGGAGGTGGGGATGGGCAAGGGCCGGGGCTACTCGGTCAACATCCCCCTGGCCCCCTACACCGACGACGAGGTCTGGCTCTGGGCCTTCGACCAGGTGGTGCCGCCCCTCATCGAAGCCTTCAGGCCCGACGTTGTGGTGGCCCAGCTGGGGGTCGACGCCCACCGGGACGACCCCCTCACCCACCTGGCCCTCACCACCTACGGGTTTATCGAGGCCGTCCGGCGCATTATCCGCTTCAGCCCCCGGCTGGTGGCCCTGGGGGGCGGGGGCTATAACCTGAGCGTCGTTCCCCGGGCCTGGACCCTGGCCTACGCCGAGTTCGCCGGCATCGAACTGCCCGACGACGTCCCGGCCCAGTTCCACGGGCTGGTGGGCCGGCGGCTTCGGGACCCCCTTCCCAACCCCCTGCCCGAGAAACTGGGGGCGGACATCCGGGCCTTTGCCCGGGCCAGCGTGGAGCTGGTAAAACAGCTCATCTTCCCCATCCACGGTCTGTGAAGGGGGCCGGCCAGCCCCAAAACCCCCGCTCCCGCGTTGGTGTAACATTTAATAGGAGGTACTGAAAAATGCTGCCGTTTAACTTTGGGCTGCCCGAGCTCATCATTATTCTGGTGGTCGTTTTGCTGATTTTCGGGGCCAGCCGGCTGCCGGAGCTCGGTTCGGGCCTCGGCAAAATGATCCGGGAGTTCCGGAAGGCCAGCGAAGAAGACTCCACCCCGCCGGAGGCCGCCGGCCGCAACCAGGTTGGGCGCTAAGGCTGACCCGCGCTTCGGGCTGGTCTTCCCGCCGGCCGCCTGGCGGGAGGCCGGCACCGTCGAGGAGTTGGGCTACGACTCCATCTGGGCCGGCGAGCACCTTTTCTTCCACGGCCCCACCTACGAGGCCCTGGTTACGTTAAGCTTCTTTGCCCAGAAGACCCGGACCATCGCCGTCGGAAGCGCCGTAGTCCTGGTGCCCCTGCGCCACCCCATTATCTTGGCCAAGGCGGCGGCCACCCTGGATTTGCTTTCGGGCGGCCGCCTCATCCTGGGGGTTGGGGTCGGGGGCGAGTACCCCAAGGAGTTTGAGGCCGTCGGGGTACCCGTGGCCGAAAGGGGCCCCCGCACCAACGAGTCCCTCCGGCTGATGCGCCGCCTCTGGTCGGAAGAAAACGTCACCTTCCGGGGCCGCTTCTTTGCGGTGGAAAACGTAACCCTCTGGCCGAGGCCGGCCCGGTCCGGCGGGCCGCCCGTCTGGGTCGCCGGGCGCTCCGAGGCCGCCGTCCGGCGGGCCGCCCGCCTGGGCGACGGCTACCTGCCGTATCTTTTCAGCCCGGAGCGCTACCGGAGTAGCCTCGAACTGCTTTACCGGGAGCTGGACCGGCGGGGCCGAAGTCCGGACGGGGTTGTAAAGGCCCTTTATCAGTTCATCTGCCTGGCCGACTCCTACGAGGAGGCGAGGGCCGAGGCCGTCGAACGGCTCTCCCGCCAGTACAATCAGCCCTTCGACCGGGTCGTCGACCGCTACGTGGTGCTGGGGAACCCCGACGACTGCCGGCGCCGGCTGGAAGAATATACCGGCGCCGGCGTCGAGTATTTTGTTCTGGTTCCCACCGGTCGGCCCGAGCGCTATTTCGAACAGATAGGGGCCATCGCCGCCGAAATAATTCCCCGGTTCCGGCGGCCCCCGGTTAGAGCTTAAGCCGAATAAGGGGCACCACCATCTCGGCCGATTCGACGCCCCCGTGCCGGCCCCGCATCTGGTTCGGGGTGATCCCCCAGTAAAGGGCGCTACCACCCCGGGCCACCACAATGAGGTCCCCCACCCGGTCCCAGGTGTAGTCGGGCGGTTCGCCCCGGCCGAAGAGGCCGGCCCGGACGGCTTCCCGCCCCGACCAGACGACAAACCGGCCGGGGTGCCGCTCCGCGAAGTAGCCGTAAACTTCGGCCTCGGCCCCCGGCCGAACGTAGAGAAAGGCCGCCCGCCCTTCCCCGGTGGGCAGGATGGCCAGGGGCCGCATCAGCTCCGGCTCGGTGCGGACCGGGACGGTCGTCTCCTCCGGGGTGGTCACCATCCCGTGGTCGCCGGTGACCAAAATCACCAGCCCATCCCGGGCCGGGACTGAAAGCCCCTTTAAGACCAGGTCCCGGAGGAGGCGGCCGACCTCTTCGAATTCGGCCCGCAGGCGGACAAGGTCAACCCCGTACATGTGGCCGAGGGTATCGAGGCCGGGCCAGTAGACCCAGAGGTAAAAGAGGCCGTCGGTGTGGGCGTTGAGAAAATCCCGGAGGGTAATCATCAGGTCGGTAAGGGTGAAGTAGCCGAGGGGTTTTACGCCCCGCAGGTGGAGCTGGGTAAGGCCGCTGCGCCAGTAAGGCTTATACATGAGGCCGTAAACTTCAACCCCGGCCCGGCCGAGCAGCTCGCTTAAAAGGGGCAGGGGCATAAACTCCTCGGGCTTAATAAGCCCCGCCTTTATAAGCCAGTCCGGCTCCCGGCTCACGCTGGGCGTAAGCTCGATCATCTTCGCCGAAAGCCCCAGGTCTTTTAAAAGCAGTTCGTAGGCGATGAGGCCGTGCTCGAGGGGGCTGCGGGCCGTCCACAGGCTGGTTAAGGCCGCCACCGTCGTCGACGGGAAAACCGACGTGATGGGGTAGACCCCATCGGCCAGCCCGTGCCAGACCGAATCCGGCGCGGCCTCAAGGTGGGCCGTAAAAAACTCGTAGCCGAGGGCGTCGATAACAAAGAGCACCACCTTCCGGGCCGACCGAAGCTGCGAGGTCACCTCCGGAAGGGTCAGGACCGGCCCCGGGGGCTCGACCCCGAAGCCGGCGACGACGGCCGCCGCCAGGTTCACCAGGGAGCGGCCGTCGTAGGCCGGGACGACAAACCCTTCCGCCCAGGGCAGGCCCGACGGCCGGCTGGCAAAAAGCTTGGTCAGCGCCTCCGACATGGACTTATCCCTCGTAGGCCGGGCACAGAGCTTCGGCCAGGATGTCTAACTGCTCGGCTAGGGCCTCCGGGGGGCCCACCGGCCGCAGGACGAACTTTACGGCCCCGGCCGCCAGGTAGCGGTCGATGGCCGCCCGGCAGTCGGCCAGAGAGCCGATGGCCGAATAGGCCGCCGGGTCGACGTCCGTCCGGCGGCGCAGAAGGTAAGGGCCGGCCAGCTCCCAGGCCCGGGACCGGGTCGCGGCGACGAAGAAGGGCAGGTAAATCCCGTAGTGGTCCGGCTCGATGGTCCGGCCGTAGCGGCAAAGGAGGGCCTCAATGCGCCGGCGTCCGGCGGCAAACTCTTCGGGCGTGATGCTGGACGCAAGCCAGCCGTCCCCGAGGCGGGCCGCCCGGTCGAGGGCCGCCTCCGACCTTCCCCCAACCCAGATGGGCGGACCGCCCGGCCGGAAAGGCTTCGGCCAGATTTCGACCCCTTGAACCCGGTAGTAGCGGCCGGAAAAGGTTACCTGGTCTTCGGCCCAGAGCCGCCGCAACAAAACCACGGCCTCCTCCGTCCGGCCCGCCCGCTCCGACCTGGGCACCCCCACGGCGGCAAACTCGGCCGGGTCGTCGGCCCCCAGGCCGACGGTCAGAAGCAGCCGGCCCCGGGAAAGGAAGTCCAGGGTTGCCAGCTCTTTGGCCAGGAACACCGGCTGACGGAGGGCCGGGATGAGGACGCTGGTGCCGAGCTTGAGCCGCCGGGTGCGGCCGGCGGCGACGGCCAGGGCCGCCACCGGCTCCAGCACCGACCCGCCCACCAGCCTCTCGCTCACCCAGACCGAGTCGATGCCCAGGCCTTCGGCCCGGTCGATATAATCTAAAAACCGTTCCGGGTCAGCCGGGCCGAAGGGCCAGGGCCCAAGGCCGAGGCCCAGTTTAACCTTCGCGGGCATGGTCCGGCCGTCAGCGTCCCTTCCAGACGGGCTTGCGCTTTTCGGCGAAGGCCCGGGGGCCCTCGATGGTGTCCTCGGCCCGGCGCCACCGGCTCACCCACTCGTAGTTAAGGTTCATGGCGACCTCAAGGGGCCAGCCAAGGCCCTTGAGGGCGGCCTGTTTGGTCGCCCGAACGGCCAGGGGGGCGCACTCGAGGATCTCCCGGGCCCACCGCTCGGCGGTGGGAATGAGGTCCTTAAGAGGGACCACCTCGTTGACCAGCCCCATCCGGTAGGCCTCCTGGGCGGTGACCCGGCGGCCGGTCAAGAGCAGGCCCATGGCCAGCTTGAGGGGAACGTGGCGGGGCAGGCGGTGGACGCCGCCGGCGGCGGCAATAAGGCCCACCCGGGGCTCGGGCTGTCCGAATTCGGCGTGTTCGGCGGCGATAATAATGTCGCAGGCCATGGCCATCTCCATTCCCCCGCCCAGGGCGTAGCCATTCACCGCCGCGATGACGGGCTTCCAGCACTCGAAGCCGGTGGTGATGCCCCCGAAGGGGATATCCCCGAACTCGGCCAGCTGCTGGGCCAGCCCGCCGTGCTCGGCCGTCCACTTAAGGTCGTTTCCGGCCGAGAAGGCCCGCTCGCCGGCGCCGGTCAGGATGGCCACCCAGCACTCGGGGTCATCCCGGAAGTCGCAGAAGGCTTCGTAAAGCTCCTTGCTGGCCGGCGGGTGGATGGCGTTGAGGACCTCCGGCCGGTTGATGGTCACGTAGGCGATGCGGTCCCGCTTCTCGTAGAGGATGTACTGAAACCCCATATAACGCCTCCTTCGGGTTGGGCCTCCAAAGGATAATAACAGGTTTGGGGGATGCCAACCGCCCGGGGGCCGCCTCGGGAATTTTCGGTCCCTAACCTGGGGCCCACGGCCCGGCACGTCCCACAGAAGGGTCGGTTGCGGCTCGGGGTCGCGATCAGTCGGCTGGACCGCCGGACGTGTTAGAATAACCCCGCTGGAGGAATGCCGATGCGCGAGCTCGACCCGCAAACGATTAAGGCCAGGTTTATCGAGTTCCTGGCGGAGGGCATCGGGTGTACCGTCGAAGATGGTGCCTTCAAACTCGATACGCCCTACATCCTGCCCGACGGCCGCTTTATTCAGCTTTACATCCAGCTGGGGCCGGACTGGACGCTGGTCGTTTCCGACCGGGGCTATGCCACTCAGCAAGTGACCGTCTTTTCCGAATTCGAAGATAAGGCCAAGGCCCGCTACGAGAAGATTCGGGAACTGGCCCGCCAGCTAGACCCCGATTATGTCGAGGGCGAACTGCGCTTTATGGCCGAGAACTTGGACGAAGCCCTTCGGCGCATTCCCGTTCTCGCCCGGGCCATCGTCATCGCCCTGGGAATGGTCACCGCCGGCTAAAAACGGGCTATTCGAGCTTTAGATTCGAGACCACGTCCAGGTCAAGGTCTGCCCTTTCCCCGGCCCGAAACCGGAAATAGCCGGCGGCCGCAATCATCGCCCCGTTATCCGTACATAAA
>Ga0197143_1001032_pt1 | contig 25270 bp, 16 predicted proteins | sample GBS70_MetaG_FD_148603 | JGI IMG/M metagenome (GOLD analysis project Ga0197143, IMG submission 148603) | Sediment microbial communities from Great Boiling Springs, Gerlach, Nevada, United States - GBS 70_MetaG | ecosystem: Environmental > Aquatic > Thermal springs > Hot (42-90C) > Sediment... | reverse complement strand
TCCGTTTCCTCCAAAAGATGGCGCATACGGTGAGGTTAGACGTCCGCTTCATCCGGCGCCATCTCCTGCCCCCACAATTCCGGTACTTCGCATGGCTCTGCCATGCGGGAGGTGCTTCGTGAAAACTGTCAGACGGTCAGGGGACACTTTCCTGAAGGGGGGAGGCGGGCAAATTTTTTTGTTGACAAGTTGGGGGATTTCCTGTATGATAACATACCAAAGTCCGGACATTGTTCGGACTTCATGCGGTGTCTTCCGCCGGAGGAGTTGCGGCGGGGCCCGCGGGAGGGAGTGCGCCTAGGGTTCCGCGATCCCAAGAGGGTCGGCCTGGACCGAGCGGCGCAGGCGGGTTCACGGAGACCCGTTACACCGTCGGGATAAAAGCCTGAGGGGTAGGTTCCTCCTGGAGTTCACCCGGGACGGGTGTTTCCTGGGTTCCCAGGATCCCTTCTGGAGAGGAAGGGAGCCCAGCCTATCTTCTCGGGTCTTTTTGTACCCTGAGAGAGCAGCGAAGTAAGGCAAAGGGATCCTGGCGATGACGGGGAGCAGTAGATAGCCGCTGGATCACAGCGAGCCGGGAGGGGTGCTAAGCCGGTATCCAGCGCTGTCGAACCTCGCCCCTGAGCTGTAGGTTCGAATTCCGGGGCGACATCGCCTGCGGAGGGAGGGCCTGCCGGTTCCCCCCGATAAATGGGGAAAGAGGGCCCGGATGCGTCCCATCCGGGAACTAAGGTGGTACCGCGGGGGTGACCCGTCCTTAGGACGGATCACCCCCGTTGCTTCCCGCTATAAAGAGCGCGTCTCTATTCGAGGTCAGATGCAGGGGAGGGGTGACGATGCCCGAAGTACCCGTGATGACGAAGTCCACACCTACGACCAGGATGAAGGGAGCGCAGGCGCTCGTCGAAGCCCTGCGGAGGGAAGAGGTAGAGGTCGTTTTCGGGCACCCCGGTGGGGCCTCCCTGCCCTTATACGATGCCCTCTACGATGTCCCGGAGATCCTCCACGTGCTCGTTCGACACGAGCAGGTGGCTGCCCACGCGGCAAAAGGGTATGCGGTGGCCTCTGGGAGGGTCGGTGTGTGCATGGCGACCTCAGGCCCGGGGGCGACGAACCTAGTGACAGGAATCGCGGACGCGCATATGGACTCTGCGCCGGTCGTGGCCATCACTGGACAAGTCCCCACAGCGGTCATCGGGAGGGATGCCTTCCAGGAGGCCGATGTGACTGGCATCACCCTCCCCATCACCAAGCACAACTTCCTCGTCCGCCGCGCCGAGGAGATCCCCGAGGTCATCCGCAAGGCTTTCTACCTAGCGCGTACAGGTCGCCCTGGCCCTGTTCTTGTGGACGTCCCCCGCGACCTCCAGCAAACGGAGATCGAGTGCACATTCCCTGAGGAGGTCAGCATCAGGGGGTACCGCGTCGTCACGGAGGGGAACGTCAACCAGATCGCCAACGCTGCGCGGGCGATTGCGTCTTCCCGACGGCCCATCCTCTATATCGGCGGCGGGGTGATCATCTCGAACGCGAGCGAGGAAGTGCGGAGGCTCGCCGAGCGCACCCGGATCCCCGTCACTTACACCCTCATGGCCAAGGGGGCGTTCCCAGACGATCATCCCCTCTGCCTGGGGATGCTGGGGATGCACGGGACGGCCTACGCGAACTACGCCATCAATGCCTCTGACCTCATCATTGCTGTGGGGGCCCGGTTCGACGATCGGGTAACTGGGCGCCTCAAGGACTTCGCCCCGGAGGCGACGATCATCCACATCGACATCGACCCCGCCGAGATCGGCAAGAACAAGCCCGCCCACATCCCGATCGTGGGGGATGCCAAGCGTGTGCTGCAGGTCCTCCTGGAGATGGTCCAACCTCCCCAGGACATCGAGCCGTGGCACCGCCAGATCCAGGAGTGGCGGGAGAGATACCCCCTCCGCTACCGTCAGGAAGGGGATGTGCTCAAGCCCCAGTTCGTCATCGACCAGCTCTCCCGGGTCTGGGGAGGGCGGGCTGTGGTCACCACAGACGTCGGCCAGCACCAGATGTGGACGGCCCAATTCTTCCTCTGCCGTGAGCCCAGGACGTTCATCACCTCCGGGGGCCTCGGGGCGATGGGTTTTGGCTTCCCTGCAGCCATCGGCGCCTGGTTCGCCCGGCCCAACAAGACCATTGTGGCAATCTTGGGGGATGGCGGCTTCCAGATGACGATCCAGGACCTGGCCACGGCGGTGGAATGGAAGATGCCCCTGAAGTTGTTCATCATCAACAACGCCTCCCTCGGGATGGTGCGCCAGTGGCAGGAGCTATTCTACCGCCGGCGCTTCTCCCATGTCTGGCTAAGGAACCCCGACTTCGCCAAGGTGGCTGAAGCGTTTGGAGCGGCGGGCATCTCCGTCCGCCGACCCGAGGAGGTGGAGCCTGCGATCTCCAAGGCCATGGAGATCGACGACCGCCCGGTGGTGGTGGACTGCCATGTGGACCCGGAGGAGAACTGCTTCCCGATGATCCCCTCCGGGCAGTCTGTGAAGGAGATGATCATCAACCTTGACTAGGAGCTTTCAGGCGATCACGGACACCCAACGGATCCTCCCACGCGGGGGTGATGGAGCGATGGTGACGCGCCGGACCCTCTCCATCCTCGTGGAGAACCAGCCTGGCGTCCTCGCCAAGGTCGCCGGCCTCTTCCGGCGGCGCGGGTACAACATCCACAGCCTCGCCGTCGGGATCACAGAGAACCCAGAGGTCTCCCGGATCGTAACGGTCGTGGAGGCGGGCCCGGAGGAGACGGAACAGATCATCAAGCAACTCAACAAGCTCGTCGAGGTCCTCCGGGTGAACGACGTCACCAACCACCATACCGTGGACCGTGAGCTCGCGCTGGTCAAAGTGAATGCCACTCCCGGGACGCGCGCGGAGATCATGGAGGTCGCTGCCATCTTCCGGGCAAACGTGGTGGACGTCTCGGAGAAGACGATGACCCTGGAGGTGACTGGGAAGGGGGAGAAGATCGATGCCATCCTCCAGCTCCTGCGCAAGCACGGCATCCGGGAGATGGTCCGCACCGGCCAGGTCACTCTCGTGCGGGGAGTGCAAGCGACATAACACGGATGGAGGTGCGCTATGGCGAGGATCTATTACGATCGGGATGTTGACCCAAAGGTACTGAAGGGGCGTACCGTCGCGGTGATCGGCTACGGGAGCCAGGGGCACGCGCACGCCCAGAACCTCCGGGATAGCGGTGTCAGCGTGGTGGTGGGGCTCTACCGGGGGAGCCGGTCCTGGGCGAAGGCAGAGGCCGATGGCCTCCCCGTGAAAACAGTTCCGGAGGCGGTAGAGTCTGCGGACATCGTCCAGATCCTCGTCCCCGACGAGATCCACGCCGACCTCTACCGACAGGAGATCGGACCTCACCTCCGTTCGGGGAAAGCCCTTGGCGTCTCCCATGCTTTCTCCATCCACTTCAACCAGATCACCCCTCCCCCTGATGTGGATGTCTTCCTCGTTGCGCCTAAAAGCCCTGGTCACCTCCTCCGCCGCATGTTCGTGGAGGGGAAGGGCGTCCCGGGGCTCCTGGCCGTCTACCAGGACGCAACGGGGAAGGCCAAGGACATCGCGCTCGCCTACGCCCAGGCCATCGGCTGTACGAGGGCGGGCGTGATTGAGACGACCTTCAAGGAGGAGGTGGAGACGGACCTCTTCGGGGAACAGGCGGTGCTCTGTGGGGGCGTCACGGAGCTCATTAAGGCGGGGTTCGAGACCTTGGTGGAGGCGGGATACCAGCCTGAGATCGCCTACTTCGAGTGCCTGAACGAGCTGAAGCTCATCGTGGACCTCATCTACGAAGGAGGGCTCTCCTGGATGCGGTACTCGGTGAGCAACACCGCCGAGTACGGGGATCTCACCAGGGGGAAGCGGATCATCACCGAGCAGACGCGGGAGGCCATGCGCCAGCTCCTCCGGGAGATCCAGTCGGGGGAGTTCGCCCGGGAGTGGATCCTGGAGAACCAAGCGGGACGGCCCGTTCTCACTGCCCGCCGCCGGCAGGAGGCACAGCACCCCATCGAGGAGGTCGGTCGGCGCCTGCGGGAGATGATGCCCTGGTTGAAGGGCCCGGCCGAGAAGGTCAAGGAGGAAACCGGCGTACGGAGCTAGGACGAACGCGGGAAGTGGAGGTGTACCATGGGAGATCGTGTCTACTTCTTCGATACGACCCTGCGGGATGGGGAGCAGTCGCCTGGGTTCTCCATGAATGCCCAGGACAAGCTGGAGATGGCCCGCCAGCTCGCCCGCCTGCGCGTGGACGTGATCGAAGCCGGGTTCCCCATTTCCTCGCCGGGGGACTTGGAGGCTGTTCAGCTCGTCGCCCGGGAGGTGAGGGGGCCGGTGATCGCCGCCTTGGCGAGGGCGAACCAGAAGGACATCGAGGTGGCCTGGGAAGGGGTGAAGTACGCCGAGCGCCCGCGCATCCACACCTTCATCGCCACGTCTCCCATCCATATGGAGAAGAAGTTGCGCATGCGCCCCGACCAGGTCCTGGAGGCAGCACGGGAGGCCGTCCGGTTTGCCCGGAACCTGTGCGACGATGTCGAGTTCTCCGCCGAGGACGCCACGCGCTCGGAGGTGGACTTCCTGTGCCGGGTCTTTGAGGCTGCGATCAAGGCAGGGGCAACGGTCATCAACATCCCGGATACTGTCGGCTATGCTACACCAGAGGAATTCGGCGAGCTCGTCCGGACGCTCATCGAGCGGGTCCCCGGGATGGACCGGGTGACCGTGAGCGTCCACTGCCACAACGACTTGGGCCTGGCCACGGCGAATACGCTCAGCGGCCTTCGGGCTGGGGCCCGCCAGGTCGAAGGGACGATCAACGGGATCGGGGAGCGCGCTGGCAACGTGGCCCTTGAGGAGGTTGCCATGGCGCTGTATACCCGCCGGGACATCTATGGCCTCACCATCCACCTGGATACCACCCAGATCTACCGCACGAGCCGGCTCCTCTGCGCCATCACCGGGATCGATGTCCAGCCGAACAAAGCTGTGGTAGGGGAGAACGCGTTCGCCCACGAGGCAGGGATCCACCAGCACGGTGTGCTCCAGGACCGGCGAACCTACGAGATCATGACCCCGGAATCCATCGGCCTCCCCACGAACAAGCTCGTGATGGGGAAACACTCGGGGCGCCATGCCTTCCGGAAGGTCCTCGAGGAGCTCGGGTATACCCTGAGCGAGGAGGAGATCAACCGCACCTTTGCCAGGTTCAAGGAGCTTGCCGACCGGAAGAAACGGGTGGAGGTTGAAGACATCGTGGCCCTGGTGGAAGAGGAGCTCCACGTGCCCCCTCGCGTCTACCAGCTGGAATACTTCCACGTGACCACGGAGACCCGCGGGACGCCTCTGGCCACCGTGGTCCTTAGCCGCGGGGGGCAGGAGTTCAGGGAGACGGCCTCTGGTGACGGTCCCGTGGATGCGCTGTTCGCAGCCATCAACAGGATCGCCGGGGAGCAGCCGCAACTGGTGGACTATGCCGTGCGCGCCGTCACCGGGGGGAGCGATGCCCTGGGCGAGGCGGTGGTGAAGCTCCGCGACGGGAATGAGCTGGCCATCGGGCGGGCGAGCAGTACAGACATCCTGGAGTCGAGCGCGAAAGCTTATGTCCATGCATTGAACAAGCTGCTGGAGCGCAGGAGAGCCTGGGCGGTGACAGCCGCCTCTCGAACCCAGGAGGGATGAGAGGACAGGGGGGAGGCGCATGGGCATGACTATCACCGAGAAGATCCTCGCCGCCCACGCGGGGGTCGATGGCGTACGGCCCGGAGACCTTGTCGAGTGCGAGGTGGACTTCCTGTTCGCCAACGATATCACCGCCCCGCTGACCATCCGGGAGTTCGAGAAGCTGGGAGTGGAGAGGGTGTTCGATAGGAACCGGGTGGCCCTCGTCCCCGACCACTACGCGCCCAACAAGGACATCCGGGCAGCGGAGCAGTGCGCGATCCTGCGCGCGTTCGCGCGGAAGCACGAGATCCCCTGGTACTACGAGATCGGGAGGATGGGTGTCGCCCACGTCCTCCTGGCCGAGGAAGGGCTCGTCGTCCCAGGGGACCTGTTCGTGGGGGCGGACTCGCACACCGTCAACCACGGGGCCTTGGGCGCCTTCGCCACCGGCGTGGGGAGCACGGACCTGGCCGCAGCCATGGCGACGGGACGGCTGTGGTTCAAGGTCCCGGAGAGCATGCGCTTCGAGTTCACAGGTGAGCTCAGGCCCTGGGTGACGGGCAAGGATCTCATCCTCTGGATCATTGGGAGGATCGGGGTGGACGGGGCGCGGTACCGGGCCATGGAGTTCACCGGGCCCGTCCTGGCGCAACTCTCCATGGACCAGCGGTTTACCCTCACCAATATGGCGGTGGAGGCAGGGGCGAAGAACGGGATCATGAACCCCGACGAGGTCACCCTCGAATGGGTGCGGCCGAGGGCCAGGCGCCCATGGAAGATCTATCACTCCGATCCAGATGCAGAGTACGCCGCGAACATCGTGGTCGACTGCTCCACCATTGAGCCGGTGGTGGCTATGCATCCCTCCCCCGGGAACGTGGTGCCTGTTTGGGAGGCACGGCATGTCGAGATTGATCAGGCGTTCATCGGTACCTGCACCAACGGGCGCATCGAGGACCTCCGACTGGCTGCCAGGGTCCTGGAAGGACAGACCGTTCACCCGCATGTGCGGCTGATCATCATCCCGGCGACCCCTCGGATCTACCGGCAGGCGCTGGAGGAGGGTCTGATCCAGATCTTCTTGGATGCCGGAGCGGCCGTGGGGACCCCGGGGTGTGGCCCATGCATCGGGGGCCACATGGGTGTTCTGGGAGAGGGGGAGCGGTGTATCTCCACGAGCAGCCGCAACTTCATCGGGCGCATGGGCCATCCCAAGAGCGAGGCCTACCTGAGCAATCCCGCCGTGGCCGCAGCTTCTGCAGTCCTGGGCCGCATCGCCCATCCCGATGAAGTGGTGAAGAAGGTGGCGGTGAGGAGTTGAGTCACCCCGCCAAAACCCGTGTCTGGATTTTGGCGGGGTCCCCACAAAACGCGAAGCGTTTTGTGGGGTGCTCTTAGGAGGGGAGACAGCATGCGATACCGGGGCAAGGCCTGGAAGCTTGGAGACCACATCGACACCGATGTGATCATCCCGGCACGGTACCTCGTGACGACAGATCCCCAGGAGCTCGCCAGGCACTGCTTCGAGGACCTGGACCCCACCCTGCGTGAGCGGATCAAGCCCGGGGACATCGTGGTCGCCGGAGAAAACTTCGGCCAGGGGAGCTCGCGGGAGCATGCGCCCATCGCCATTCGGGCCTTGGGCGTGAGCTGCGTCGTGGCAAAGTCCTTCGCTCGGATCTTCTACCGGAACAGCTTCAACATCGGGCTTCCCCTCCTGGAGTGTCCCGAAGCGGTGGATGGGACTGAGACGGGGGACGAGCTGGAGGTAGACCTGGCCGAGGGGACGATCTGGAACCTCACGAGGGGCCAGACCTACCAAGCCAATGCGATGCCGCCGTTCATGTTGCGGTTGCTCCAGGCGGGCGGCCTGATCAACTACGTGCGGGAGCAGCTGCACGGGAGACCCTAGGAGAAGGCACATGGAGATGCGTCGCATCGTGATCTACGACACAACCCTCAGGGACGGGACCCAGGGCTCCGGGATCAACCTCTCCGTGGAGGACAAGCTCAAGATCGCCCGGAGGTTGGATGATCTGGGTGTGGACTACATCGAGGGCGGGTGGCCGGGGAGCAACCCCAAGGACATGGAGTTCTTCACGCTTGCCCAGCAGATGACCTGGAAGCAGAGCCAAATCGTGGCCTTCGGGAGCACCCGTCGGCCGTACAGGCGCGCGGATGCCGACGAGAACCTGCGCCTCCTCCTGGATGCGGGGACGCGGACGATCACCATCTTCGGGAAGAGCTGGGATTACCACGTGCAGAAGGCCCTGCGGACCACCCTGGAGGAGAACCTCAGCATGATCCGAGAGTCTGTGGCCTTCCTGCGGCAGCACGACAGGGAGGTCATCTACGATGCCGAGCACTACTTCGATGGGTTCAAGGCCAACCGGGACTATGCCCTGGCGACCCTGAGGGCAGCGAGGGAAGGCGGGGCGCAGGTCCTCGTCCTGTGCGATACCAACGGTGGCACGCTCCCCCAGGAGATCCGGGCCATCGTGGAGGCCACCCGCAGGGAGTTGGGGGATCCCGTGGGGATCCATACCCACAACGATGCGGAGTGCGCTGTCGCCAACGCCATCGAGGCTGTGCTCGCCGGTGCGGTGCACGTCCAGGGGACCATTAACGGCTACGGGGAGCGCTGTGGGAACGCAAACCTCTGCTCCGTAATCCCAGCCCTGCGCCTCAAGCTCGGGCTGGACTGCCTCCACGATGGGGCGCTGGCTCAGCTCACCGACGTCAGCCACTTCGTCGCCGAGGTCGCCAACTGCACGCCATTCGAGCGCCAACCCTACGTCGGCCGCAACGCCTTCGCGCACAAGGCAGGGGTGCATGTGAGCGCCGTCATGGCCGCGCCGGATACCTACGAGCACATCCCCCCGGAGGTCGTAGGGAACCGGCGCCGGGTCATCGTCTCCGACCTCTCCGGCCGGGCGAATATCCTGTACAAGGCCTCGGAGATCGGCCTCGATCTCTCCCGCGACTCGCCGGAGGTGCGCACGATCCTCGAGCGGATCAAGTGGATGGAGCATGCCGGCTACCAGTTCGAGGGGGCGGAGGCTTCCTTCGAGCTGCTGGCGAGGCGCCTCATGGGCGGGCACCGACCTCCGTTCGAGGTGGGGAGCTTCCGGGTGGTGGTAGAGTGGGAACCGGATGGGAGGTGCCGGGCGGAGGCGACTATCCGGGTGCGCGTGGGAGAGGTGGAGGAGCACACGGCCAGCGACGGGAACGGACCGGTCCACGCCCTCGACCGGGCCCTCCGCAAGGCCATCGAGAAGTTCTACCCAGAGATCCGGGAGGTCCGGCTCGTGGACTACAAGGTACGGGTCCTCAACGCCGAAGCCGCCACGGGAGCCAGAGTCAGGGTGCTCATCGAGACCACGGACGGGCGGGACCGCTGGGGCACGGTGGGCGTCTCCGAGAACGTCGTGGAGGCCAGTTTCTTCGCACTCTCCGACAGCCTGGAGTATGCGCTGCTCCGGCGGCTGAACTGCGCGGCTGTGCCGTGAGCAGTTGGGAAGGGGGCAAGGAGGTGAGGAGGATGGCAGAAACGAAGAAGATGGGGGAGTCCGGTCCCTCTCCCGCTGGGGATTCCTGGGAAGAGATCGCCAGCGCCCCTCCAGCCTCCCGCGGGGATGCTGAGGAGGATCTTGGCTCTTGGCTGATCTCTTGTCTCCAGGCCCTCTATTGAGGGAACGGCAGGGCGTTCTTTCCGCATCCACGGTGGCTTCGGTCCCGCATGGGAACGTATACCGTTGTCCTCCTCCCAGGTGATGGGATCGGTCCGGAGGTCGTGGCAGAGGCCGTCAAGGTCCTCGATGCGGTGGGCCGCACCTTCGGGCACTCCTTCCGTTTCCCCGAGGGGCTGATCGGCGGGAAAGCCGTCGATGCCACAGGCTCCCCCCTCCCCCCCGAGACCCTGGACCTCTGCCGAGAGGGTGACGCGGTTCTCCTCGGGGCCGTGGGAGGGCCGAAGTGGGACCGGCTCCCCTCCGCCCAGAGGCCGGAGACAGGCCTCCTGGGCCTCCGCAAGAGCCTCGACGTTTACGCCAACCTCCGCCCGGTGGTGGCTTACGCACCCCTCATTGGAGCCTCCCCTCTGCGCCCGGAGATCGTGGCTGGGACAGATTTCCTGATCGTGCGCGAGCTCACGGGGGGGCTGTACTTCGGGAAGCCCAAGGAACGAACTCGGGTCGATGGGAAGCGCCAAGCTGTGGACACGCTCCTCTATCGAGAGGAGGAAGTCGCCCGCGTCGTCCACCTCGCCTTCCAGCTCGCTAAGCAGCGCCGGAAGCTAGTGACCTCTGTGGACAAAGCCAATGTCCTGGAGAGCTCGAGGCTGTGGCGGGAGGTTGTCAACGAGGTGGCCGGGGAATACCCAGAGGTCGAGGTGGAGCACATGCTGGTGGATACGTGTGCCATGGAGATGGTTCGCCACCCCACTCGGTTCGACGTGATTGTGACGGAGAATATGTTCGGGGACATCCTCAGCGACGAAGCAGCGGGCGTGGTCGGATCCATTGGCCTCCTTCCCTCGGCGAGCCTGGGAGCCCACCCTCCTGCCCTTTATGAACCTGTCCACGGCTCCGCGCCCGACATCGCCGGCAAGGGGATTGCCAATCCCCTCGGGGCGATCCTCAGCGCGGCGTTGCTCCTGCGGTACTCCCTCGGCCTCGCGGAGGAGGCCAAAGCCGTGGAGAGTGCTGTGGCCAAGGTGCTCACCGAAGGCTACCGTACCCGTGACCTCCTCCCTCCATCGGGTGCGGGGGGATACCGGGAAGTCTCTACGTCCCAGATGGGGGACATGGTGGTCCAGGCGCTCTCTCATCCCTCCTGAGAGCTCGCGCCCCAGCGAGAACTTCCGGCCTACTCATTCCCGTACGCTCCTCATGAAGCCCTTGACAATCGTTCGCGATTCTGCTATGAACAAAGGCAACAAGCGCCTTCCCTGAGGAAGTGTGCCTGGGGTTCCGCAGTCCCAAGAGGGCTGGGCTGGACCAAGCGGCACAGGCAGGCGTGTGGGAAAACCCGGGAGCCCTGCAGGCGGGATCGTCGAGGGGAAAAGCGGAGCGCCTGTGGGGTGAGGGCGGATCGCCTGCTACACCGTCGGGATAAAAACCCGAGGGAGAGGTTCCCAGGCCAGTGCGAGGATGGGTCCCCCTCGGGTTTTTGCATCATTCCCCACCTCTCCCCAGGGGGAGGGTGCGGGGATATCGCGAGGAGGTCGGTGATGACTGAGCGAGACGCCTGCGGAGTGGGTTTCGTCGCCTCTGTGAACGGCCGGAGGAGCCATGACATCGTAAACCTGGCAACTACCGCTGTCGCCGCCATGGCGCACCGCGGGGGGATGGCAAGCGACGGCAAGAGCGGCGACGGCGCAGGCATCTTGACCCAGATCCCCCTTCGCCTCCTCCGCCGGGAATTCCCCTCCCTGGCCCCCTTCTTAGAGGAGGGGGGCGTCGCCGTGGGGATGGTTTTCCTTCCCCAAGACCCTCGGAGCTCTCTAGCCGCCCGCGATCACCTGGCTCGTGCTGTCTCGGCAGAGGGGCTGGAGCTCCTCGGGTGGAGGGAAGTTCCGGTGAACCCCGAGGCCTTGGGGGAGAAGGCCAGGAGGACGTGCCCCCACATCGTGCAGGCGGTCGTGGGTCGGCCTGGGAGCCTCTCCCCGGATGACTTTGAGCGCGCCCTGTACCTTGCCCGGAAACGCGCGGAGCGCGCCTTCAAGGAGGAGGGGATCCCGGCGAGCGTTCCTTCGCTCTCCTCGCGCACGGTCGTCTACAAGGCCCTCTGCGCCTCCCCCCAGCTCCCCCGGTTCTACCCGGACCTCTGCGATCCCGATTTCGACAGCGCCATCGCCATCTTCCACCAGCGGTACAGCACCAATACTTTCCCGAGCTGGCACCTAGCCCAACCCTTCCGCCTCCTCGCTCACAACGGGGAGATCAACACCCTCCAGGGGAACATTCACTGGACGCGGGCGAGAGAGGCCGCCATCCGGGAAGGGCGCCTGGATGCCACAATGTGGGGAGATCGTGCGAGGGACCTCCTCCCCGTGCTCCAGGCAGGGGGGAGCGACAGCAGCATGCTGGACAATGTCCTGGAGCTCCTGGTTATGTCCGGCCGCGATCCCGTGCATGCCCTCCTCATGCTCATCCCCTATGCGTGGGAGGAGGATCCTGAACTGCCAGAGGAGGTGCGGGGGTTCTACGCCTACCATGCCTGCCTGACCGAGCCCTGGGATGGCCCCGCTGCCCTCGCCTTCTCCGATGGCCAGATTGTGGGCATGATCCTTGACAGGAACGGGCTCCGGCCTGCCCGGTACGTCGTTACCTCGACGGGTCTCGTGGTCGCGGCGTCGGAGGCGGGGGTTGTTGACCTCAACCCTGGGGAAGTGGTGGAGAGGGGCAGGCTAGGGCCTGGGCAGATCTTCGTCGTGGATACGCGGGAGGGAGAGGTCCTGCACGATCCTGAGGTAAAACGGAGATGGTCCCGTCGTAGGCCGTACGCGCAGTGGGTGCGGGAGCGGCTGGTTGTGCTGGGAGAATCCGCCGGCGTTCGGGATGGCCGCTGTGACGGATCCTCTTTCCTCCCCCAGCTCTCTTCAGCCGATTGGAATGGCCAACCCCCTGGTTCCGGCGAGCTCCTGCGCCTCCAGGTTGCCTTCGGCTATTCCCAGGAAGAAAACGAGCGCATCCTCAGGCCAATGGCCGAGGCTGGGAAAGATCCGCTGTTCGCCATGGGGGATGACACGCCACTTGCTGTCCTCTCCTCCCGTCCGCGGCTCCTCTACGATTACTTCAAGCAGCGATTCGCCCAGGTGACCAACCCGGCCATCGATCCCCTGCGGGAGCGGTCGGTCATGAGCCTGCACACCTACCTTGGGGACCGGTCGGGGTTCCTCAGGGAGGAGCCGGCGTATGCGAGCATCGTCCGCCTGAGCTCCCCCATCCTCTCCGCTGAGATGCTGAACCGGCTTGAAGGGGTGTTCCTGAAGGTTCGGAGGATCTCCTGTCTCTTCGAGGCGAGCGATCCCTCCAAGATGGGAGAGCGGCTGGGGGAGATCTGCCGGGAGGCTGGGGAAGCCGTGGAAGAGGGAGCCAAACTCCTCATCCTCTCCGACCGCGGGGTGGATCCCCAGCACGCCCCAATCCCCATGCTCCTCGCGGTCGGCGCTGTTCATAACCATCTGATCCAGACAGGGAAGCGTCTTTGTGTTGGGCTCGTTGCCGAGACCGGGGAGGCGCGGACCGTCCACCACGTGGCAGCCCTTGTGGGATACGGGGCGAACGCCGTATGTCCCTACCTTGCCCTGGAGACGGTGCGCGCGCTGTGGACCGGAGGGGACGCCAAGCACGAGGCACCTGGGACTTCGCCGGGAGACCCGGAAGAGGCCGAGCGCAGGTATTGCCGTGCCCTGGAGCAGGGCCTCCTCAAGGTCATGTCCAAGATGGGAATCTCCACGTTTTCCGGCTACTGCGGCGGGCAAGTTTTCGAGGCGGTGGGCCTCGACCGCGAGGTCGTAGACCGGTATTTCACCGATACTCCTTCCCGCCTCGGGGGGATCGGCCTTGCCCACCTCGCCCGAGAGGTCCTGGCCAGGCACAGCCAGGCGTTCGGCCCTCAACCCTCCCTCGAGGATCCGGGGTACATCCGGTTCCGTAAGGGAGGCGAGTACCACGCGTTCCACCCGGATGTGGTCAGGAGCCTCCACCAGGCCGTTCGCACTGGGGACCCGGAGAAGTATCAAGTCTATGCTGCCCTCGTGGCGAACCGGCCACCCACGGCCCTCCGCGACCTGCTGGAGTTCCGGCCGCAGAACGACCCCGTTCCCCTGGAGGAGGTCGAGCCCGTCGAGTCCATCGTAAGTCGGTTCGTCATCTCGGCGATGTCCCACGGCGCCTTAAGCCTGGAGGCGCACGCTGCCCTGGCCGAGGCGGCCAACAGGGTCGGTGCCCGCAGCAACAGCGGGGAAGGAGGCGAAGCGCCGGCCCGCTACCGGACACTCAGCAACAGCCGGATCAAGCAGGTGGCCTCGGGACGCTTTGGGGTAACTCCGGAATACCTTGCCTCCTGTGATGAGCTGGAGATTAAGATTGCCCAGGGGAGCAAGCCTGGGGAAGGAGGCCAGCTCCCGGGGCACAAGGTCAGCGCAGAGATCGCCGCCATCCGGCGTTCGGTGCCTGGGGTCACGTTGATCTCGCCTCCCCCGCACCACGATATTTATTCCATCGAAGACCTGGCCCAGCTCATCTACGATCTCAAGACGATCAACCCGGCCGCCAGGGTCTCGGTGAAGCTCGTCGCTGAGTCGGGGGTTGGCACCATCGCCGCGGGCGTGGCGAAGGCCCATGCGGATACGATCCACATCAGCGGCCACGATGGCGGAACCGGCGCGTCTCCGCTAGACTCCATCAAGAACGCCGGAGTTCCCTGGGAGCTGGGGTTGGTGGAGGCCCAGCACGTCCTTGTCCAGAACGGCCTGCGCAGCCGGGTGCGACTGCGGGTAGACGGGGGGTTGAAGACAGGGCGTGACGTGGTCGTCGCCGCCCTCCTCGGCGCGGACGAGTTCGGATTCGGCACGGCTGCGCTGGTGGCCCTGGGGTGCGTCATGGCTCGCCAGTGCCATCTCAACACATGCCCAGTGGGGATTGCCACACAGGATCCCAAGCTCCGGGAGAAGTTCCGGGGGACGCCTGAACACGTGATGAACTTCCTCGTGTTCGTGGCTTCGGAAGTTCGGAAGATCCTGGCCCAGCTCGGTTTCCGGACCCTGGAAGAGGCGATCGGACGGGTGGATTGCCTGGTTCCTCGTGCCCTTCCCCATCCTAAGGCGGAATGTCTTGACGTCTCCGTCCTCCTCGCCGACCCTGATCCCTCTGGAACCTTCCCGCGCAAGTGGATGGCCAGGTCCGAGATGGATGGTGAGATCCCCCTTGGACCCCTGCCTTCCACTCTCGACGAGGAGATCCTGAGAGCGTTTGGCGATTCCCTGGAGCGCGGGGAGCCCGTGGAGTGGGAGGGGACGATCCGGAATACGCATCGGGCCGTGGGTGCGAGGATCGCCGGGCGGGTTGCGAGCCTCTTCGGGGACCGTGGGCTCCCTGAGGGGACGATTCGGCTGCGCTTCCGGGGGACGGCAGGGCAGTCCTTCGGCGCGTTCTGTATCCAAGGGATGTGGCTGGAGCTGGAGGGGGAGGCCAACGATTACGTTGGGAAGGGGATGGCCGGCGGGGTGATCGTCCTCAAGCCGCAGAACCTGGAGTTGCCGACCCACCGGCAGGTGATCATGGGGAACACGGCTCTGTACGGGGCGACGGGCGGGTATCTCTTCGCTGCAGGCCGTGCCGGGGAGCGGTTCGCGGTGCGGAACAGCGGGTGCGTCGCCGTGGTCGAAGGCGTGGGGGATCATGGGTGCGAGTACATGACCGGGGGGACGGTCGTTGTGCTCGGGGAGACGGGCAGGAACTTCGGAGCGGGGATGACCAACGGCGTTGCCTTCGTCCTGGACGAGGAGGGAAGGTTCCACCACCGCTACAACCCCGAGCTCGTGACCATTGAGCGCGTTGAGGAGGCCGGGGATATGGCAACTCTCGAGGAACTGGTCACCCTCCATCTGGAGAAGACCGGCAGCCCTCGTGCCGCCGAGATCCTTGCAGGGTGGGACAAGTTCCTCCCCCTGTTCTGGAAGGTTCGGCCTCGCGGGGCGGAGAAGAACACCGCTCCGCCTCAGGCATCGCCTCCCCGCCGCGCGCGCAAGGTGGAAGGTATCGCAACGCCGTTCGCGGGGAGCAGGGGGAAGTAGAGGAAATTCAGGAGATCCGAACGGAACTCCAGGAATCCCTGCGGTTCAGGATCCGCTGACCGCCACTATCTCCGGAGCTACGGTTCTCTCGAAAAACTCCTGCACTTGCACGGACCTGTTCAGAGAACCGCCACTGCTTCAGCTCTCCTTCTGTGATCAGCGCCACCCGAGACAAGTTGTCGGAATGTTATGTTGAACGGAATAGCAAATGGGTGGTAGAATACAGGGGACAAAGCGGGAAGAAAGGGACGGAGAAATGCTCGAGGCTCGCGTGGACAGAGTTGAGGCAACCCTGGCGCGTCTCGTGGAGGCGCAGGCACAAACCCAGGTCGAGCTTCGCGCACTTGCAGAAGCCCAGAGGCGAGCTGAGGAAAGGCTTGAAACCCTTACCGTTCGCGTTGAACAGCTCGCCCAAGCGCAGCAGAGGACGGAGGAGCGGCTGGAGCGGCTTGTGGATGTTGTCGGGGGGCTCAGAGGGGAGGCCGTGGAGCGTCGGGACCGGGAGCGCGCTGCGGCTTACTTTGACGATCTCGTGCGAGGGATCCAGCCGGTCTCTCTCACGGAACTGGCACAGATTCTGGATACCGCGCAGTCCCTTGGGGCGCTTTTCTCAGAAGAACGGAAGGACCTCCTGAACATCGATGTCGTCATCAAGGGACGCCGCCGGGCAGATGAAGTTGAGGTTTACTTGGTCGCGGAAGTCTCTGCGGTCATCGATGCGGGGGATGTCCGGCGCGCAGCTCGCCGCGCGGAGCTCCTCGGCCGTGCCGCAGGGGTCCCCGTCATCCCGGCGGTGGCAGGGGAGGCCATCACCTCAGAAGGGGTTGAGGCTGCGAGGAACCTGCAGGTGTGGTGCGTGCTGGACGGCAGGGCCTTCAGACCAGATATGTAGCCTTTCCCCGCGAAATCTCAGGGTCCTACCATCTTGGAGCCACTTTCCCTCGCGACCGGGGCCTCCTCCGTGTCGGGGTGCCTTAAGCCAGGAGCTTGGAAATGGCAGAGCGGACCTCGTCGATGGTAAAGGGCTTGACGAGGTAGGGAGCGCGGACCTCTCGGAAGAACTCCTGGACTCCGGGGCTTGCCACGTCCCCTGTGAGGAAGAGGACCCGGTTCAGGAGGTGGGGCCAGCGGCTCTGGAGCACCTTGTGGAGCGTGGCTCCATCCATATGGGGCATCCGGAGGTCGCTGATGATGAGATCGTAGGATCCCTGAGCCAACTTCTCCAACGCCTCTTCCCCCTTCTGCGCCACTTCAACTTGGAACCCCTCCCGCGAGAGGGCCGTCTGGAGCAGGTCGAGAATAGGGGCCTCGTCGTCGATCACGAGGATGCGCCGCCGCGCAGGAGGGGGGAGGAGTTGAGACTCTTCCTCTGCCTCTTTCCAACCCTCCTCCATCGCCGGGAGGTCTACGATGAAAGTAACCCCGCCCTCACGCCGGGGCTCCACGGAGATCGTCCCCCCATGCTCCTGGATGATCCCATAGGAAATGCTCAACCCCAGGCCTGTGCCCTTCTCCTTGGTAGTAAAGAAGGGATCAAAGATGCGCCCCATGTGCTCAGGGGGGATCCCCGGCCCTGTGTCAGAGATGGTGACCCTGAGGGTATTCCCCATCCTCCGGGTGGTGATCGCGAGAGATCCCCCACCCTTGCCGCTCCCCACCATAGCCTCGACAGCGTTGTTGATGATGTTCAGGAAGACCTGCTGGAGCTGGTAGAAATCCCCCATCATCAGGGGGAGCGCGGGATCCAGGTCCTTGTGTACGGAGATGTTGTGGACCGCCATCTCGTAGAGGCGCAGTTCCAGGGTCCGTTCCAGGACCTCGTTGATGGAGATGGGGGATCGTTGCGGCTTGTGGGAGCGTGCGAAGGTGAGGAGGTTCTGGACGATCCGGCGGGCCCTGTCTGCCTCCTTGTAGATCTTCTCCACGTCGGCGCGCACGCTCGGGGGGATGGTCTCATCGCGGAGGAGGAGCTGGGAGAAGCCCATGACGACCGTCAGCGGGTTATTGAGCTCATGGGCCACTCCGGAGATGAGCTGGCCAATGGCCGCCAGCTTGTCGGACTGCAGGAGCTGCTGCTGGAGCTGCCGCTCCTTGGCCACGTCCCTAAAGACCCCGATGAACGCCTTGGGCCTCCCCTCCTCATCCCGGACAAGAGAGGTGGTCAGGAGGGCGGGGAAGGTCTCCCCTGACCGCCGGACCTCCCGGACCTCCCCTCGCCAGCCGCCCTTGAGGGTGGCGGCGACGGCCTGCTGGAAGGCATCGCGCTGGTCAGGAGCGATGAGGAGTTCCCAGGGCTGTCCCAGGAGTTCCTCGGGGGGATAGCCCCAGACTTCCTCCGCGGCGCGGTTCACGAAGGTGATGCGACCGTCCAGGTCCGTGATGACCACGCACTCCCCGATGCTCGTGATCGCCTGGGCGAAGGTCCGCAGCTCCTCCTCTCGCTGCTTCAGGGCGGTGATCTCCGTGGCCACGAGGACCGTCCCGTACCTCGCCCCATGGGGATGTACCAGGGGGGCGGCGGAGACCATGAATGTGCCGCCGAGGCGGGGGATGGGGACCTCGGCGCTGCCCGGCCCACCGATCTGGAGGGCGAGGAAAGGATCAGGGAAGGGGGATCCCTCCTCGGCGAGCACGTGCTGGAGCGGAAGCCCGACGACCTCCCGAGGGGTGCGATCCAGCCTGGCCGCGAATGCTTTGTTCACGCGGATGATGCGCCCTTCCAGGTCGACCAGGGCGATCAGGTCGCTCGTGGCATCGAAGGTCCTCTCCCACTCGCGTTTTGCCTGCTCCACCTGGGAGAAGAGGCGGGCGTTCTCGACGGCAGCGGAGATGTAAGCGGCGAGCATCTCCAGGAGCTCCCGGTCCCGTTTTCGGAAGGCCCTGGGCTTCGTCGCCTCCAGGGAGAGGACGCCGATGACTCGTTCCCCTGCGAGGAGGGGGACGATGACCATCGACCGGATCCCCGCGAGGTCCTGGGCTTCCCCCGGTACCTCAGACCGGGTATCCCCCACGATCACGCCCCTGCGCTCGCTGAACACCTTTCCCCAGATGGTCTCCTTCCAGAGATGCAGAGATTCCCACGTCGGACTCGGGGACCCCCAGGACGCTCCCACGCGGAGGTCGTCCCTCGCAGGATCGTAGAGAAAGAGGAAGCTGCGGTCCGCACGGGGGACGAGCTGGGCTGCCGCCACCACAGCGCGCTTCAAGACCTCCTGCAGATCCAGGGTGGCCAGGAGCGAGAGGGAGGCGCGCGCGATCTCCTTGAAATCCTGGTCTGTTGAGTCGCTCTTCCTCTGCCTGCGTGCGGGTTCCGGCATGGTTGCTCCTCAGTCACTCCACCAAATTCCACAACCGGATCTCAGTGTCGACCCGGTTTTGATTTGGCCAGGGGCGGTTCGGATACCTTCCTCGTCTCGGCCCCCAGGGCTTCCCACCCTGGTAACTCAGGGGGAACCTGTGGGGAGGACGAGGAGAGCATCGGCCACAGGCCGCTCGCCGGTTTCGTCTGAGGGGGAGTTCACCACCCTCCTCCCTACGACGAGGGTCGAGGAGCCCCCTCCGTCCAGGTTGAGGGCGTCCGTCGCCCCAAGCCGGAAGAGGAGGGCGGCGAGTTCAGGCAGCGTCATCCCGAGGCTGTGGTCCGGCTGCCTGCCGTCCACCACGAGGAGGAGGATGCGGCCCGTCCTGGTCAGCCCAACCGCTGTGCGTGGGTGGCGTCTGCGTGTGAACTGGTCCGCAAACCCCTCCCCTCCGATGTACTGGCCGCCCGCGAGGAGCCGCGGCCCTCCCCCGACCATGTGGACCACTTTGGTCCACCGGAGGTCCCCCGAGGAAGGGAGGAGGCGGAAGGAAACATTGACTGCCGTGCCAGGTCGGAGATTTTCCAGGATCCACCGGCGTTTCGGTCCGCTCCCCGAGAGGACGTAGCCACCCGGGGGGATCGCGGAGTTGCCCCGGCCGTCGAGAACCTCCTGGACGACACCCCCAACGATGATCGCCTCGGCGCCGTTCGGGTCCGTCAGGGTGGAGGTGTGGTAGCGTGGGGTGTAGAGGATCGCCTCCCCATCCTTGCGCGCACGGTTGATCCCGTCGAGGGGGAGGCTCGCCTCTCCCGAAGAGAAGGATCCCTCAAAGCGCAGACGGTCGAACAGGATCCCGCCGTCCCTCGTGATCCCCATGCACGTGCGCCCGGGGATCGGCTCGCTGATGAGCTCCCCGCCGATCATGAGGCAGCCTGCGGGGTCCCCATCGGGGTGGAAGAACCCTCCGTTCACGGCGGCGATGGCCCCGGTGCGCCGAGCGATGGCGCTCGTCCGCTCCCTCCCCACCACCCGGCCGTTGGCCAGCGCAGGGACCAGCGAGACGCCTGCGCCGGGTGTGATGACGACGCCCCCGAACCAGAACGGGCCGGGGAGCGCCTCGGAGTCCCGCACCGTCGAGACGATCCACGTCGGGAGGCCCAAGGAGGCGAGGCGCCTCGCCAAGTCCTCGGCCTCACGCCTCGTCGGCAGGTTCCCCACCCGGACTTTGTAGAAGTCGTCGAAGAACTCGACGCTCGTCGGGAACCCCTGTGCGCGCATAGCTTCCGCCAAGCGTAGAGCGTTGTCCTGATTCTGGAACGCTCCGATCTGCACCCTCCAGAGCGGAGGGGTGCGCAGGGCCCCCTGTTTTTCCACAACGAGCTCGATCCCCGGCTGGATGGGGGTGACGACCCGGAGCGTGATCCCCCCTTCGAGGGCCTGGAGATAACTCCACAGGAGGTTCGCGGCCTCGGCCCGAGTCAGAGGATCGAAGGGGCGGAATCTCGGTGCAGGGGGTTCCCGCAGGAGAGGGGGACGGGTGAGGATGGCGACGGCCAGCGCGCCGCGCGCGTTCTCAGGGAGGTCGTTCGCGTCGGCGAAGGGCAGGGAAGCGGTCCGCAGCGCGGCTGCCTCCCGTGCATAGCCCAGCGCCCGGATCACCAGTGTGAAGCCGTCGATCCGGGTCATGGCCTCCTCTGGCAGGAACCTCCCCCCTCCATCGAGCAGTCCGAAAGCCACGGCAGTTTCCACGTACGGGAAGGCGGGGTGCCAGGGCGGGAGGTCTTCGAACGAACGGCGGGCTGGCCGCAGGAGAGGAAGGCCCTTCGCCCGCACCAGCCACTGGATGAACTTCGCCCTCAGGATCGGGTCCTCTGGCTGGAACCTGCCGCTCTTGTCCACGTCGACGATGTTCCGGGCCAGGAGGGTGGCAATTCGGTTCTCGGCCCAGTGGCCGCGGATGTCCGCAGGGACCGGCTGGGCCACTGTCGGGAGGGAGAGGAGGAAGACGAAGATGAGGAGACCAACTTTCCGCACCTTGTATCCTCGTTCGCCCCGTCGAGAGAAACTCCTCTTGGCACCCGGGTTGCTCTTGGAGAGAGGTGAGGAGGTGGTGGGGTGATCCGGGGGTTGTACGCAGCGGCCAGGGCGATGGCGGCCGAGATCACGCGGCAGGATGCCCTCGCCTTCAACCTTGCCAACGTTGATACAGTCGGCTTCAAGCGCGCTCTTGTGGTCTCCGGAGTGGAGGGGGAGGCCCTCCTGGCGAGGTTCCAGGGGGCCCAGCCAGCGGTTCCCATTGGCCGTCTCGCCATGGGCCCTGTCCAGGAAGTTGTCACCGACTTCCAGCAGGGTCCCCTCCGGGAGACAGGGCGGGACCTCGACATCGCTCTGGTCGGCCAGGGGTTCCTCGTGGTCCAGACCCCCTCAGGCTTGGCGTACACCCGGGATGGGCGTCTGGGGCTGGATGCCCAGAGGCGCCTGGTTACCCGGGATGGCCACCCTGTCCTGGGGATAGGAGGTCCTCTGGTGGTCCCCCCTGGGCGCCTGGGCATCGATGCCGGGGGGAATGTGGTTGTGAACGGGACGCCCGTGGGACGTCTGCAGGTCGTTCAGTTTCCCAATCCCTCTGGCCTGATCCGGGCTGGCGGAGGGCTGTACCTCGCCCTCGGGCAAGAACCGCAGCAAGCGCAGGGTGTCACGGTCCGCCAGGGCTTCCTGGAGGGAGCGAATGTGGAGCCAGTTGTGGAGATGGCTCAGATGTTAGCAGGGCTCAGGGCGTATGAGGCAGGCCAGAAGGCCATCCTGACCATGGACGAGTCCGTCGACCGGCTCCTGCAGGCTGCGAGGGTGAGCGCCTAAGTCAGCCGGCCAAAATCCTGCAATGGATTCGGGCACCCCACCAAAACCCGGACACGGGTTTTGGTAGGGACCCCTTGGCGGGGACACGGATACTGCGATGCGACAGGATTTCTGCCGTTTGCCTAACGTCCTGGGCGGGGTTTGCCCTAGAGGCGGAAGCCAAGAGGATCTTAAGTAAACGGACAGCAATGATGCGACACAATCGCTCCTGGAGCTTGCCCCGTGTCGGGGTCCCCACCAAAATCCGTTTTCAGGATTTTGGTGGGGTGACTTAGATGGAGGAGGTACGGAGAGGATGCGGGCTCTTTGGACAGCGGTCACGGGAATGATTGCCAAGCAGCTGGACATCGACGTCATCGCCAACAACCTCGCCAACGTCAACACGCCGGGGTTCAAGAAGAGCCGGGCCGAGTTCCAGGACCTGATCTACCAGACCCTCCGTCTCCCTGGCTCGACCCAAGCGGAGGGGCTCCTCGTCCCCACGGGAAGCCAGGTGGGCCTTGGGACGCGCACTAGCGCCATCAGCAAGCTCTTCTCCCAGGGGGACTTTGTGCAAACCGGGAACCTCCTGGACCTCGCCATCGAGGGAGAGGGCTTCTTCCAGGTGCAGCTGCCTGACGGCACAACGGCGTACACGCGGGATGGGAGCTTCAAGCTGGACGCGGAGGGGCGGATCGTCACCAGCGACGGGTACCCGCTCCAGCCGCCCATTACCATCCCGAGGGAGGCCACGCACATCGCCATCGGTGCCGATGGGACTGTTACTGTCAACCTCCCTGGCCAGGCCGTGCCACAGCAGGTGGGCCGGATCGAGCTCGCGCGGTTTGCCAACCCCGAGGGGTTGAGCAGCATCGGGAGGAACTTGTTCACCACGACTGCCGCCTCCGGGGATGCGGCAGTGGGAGCCCCTGGCACAGAGGGGTTCGGGACGCTGGCCCAGGGCTTCCTGGAGATGTCCAACGTGAAGGTCGTGGAGGAGATGGTGCGGATGATCATCGCCCAGCGCGCCTACGAGGCGACGAGCAAAGCGGTTTCGACCGCCGACGAGATGTGGGGGATGGCCAATAACCTCAAGCGATGAGGATCCGTGTCCAGGTTCGAAGATTCTGGGAGAGAGCCAGGGGTAGGCTCCGGACCTGCCCCTGGTGGGGGCTGATCTTCCTCCTTGTGATCAGCGGGGCCCAGGCAGCCCCCAGCTTGCAAGTGGTGCCCGCAGAAAGGCTCGTGGAAGCGGCGAAGGTTGCGCTCCTGAGGCAAGTTCCGAAGCCTGTGGAAGCGGAGGTGGAGGTCGTCTCCTCCCCCACGGTGACCGTCCCCGCCGGGCGCGTTACCCTGGTGGCGGTGGACCCCAAGCGCATCCTCCCCGTGACCAGCGTGCGCGTAGAGGTCCTCGTCGAAGGGAAGCAGGCCAGGACCGTTTATGTTGCATTCCGGGTGAAGCTCTTCGCCCTGGTCGTCGTCTCCACCCGGCCTCTCGCCCGGGGCCAGATCGTGGGGAAAGATGCGGTGCGCCTGGAACGGCGAGAGGTGACCACGGTGACGGGGACGTACCTCACGGACGTGGCCGCCGCCATCGGCAAGCGAGTCGAGCGGCCGGTTGGTGCCGGATCGCTCCTGACCGCTGAGGCGCTCTCCGAGCCCCTTGCCGTGGAGAGGGGGAAGTCGCTCCGCATCGTGGTCGCCATTGGACAGATCCGGATTACCGCCCTGGGGAAGGCCCTCGAGGATGGACGCATCGGAGACCTTATCGCCGTCCAGGTGGCCGCGACAGGGAAGCGCATCATGGCGGTTGTCGTCGGTCCTGGGACAGTGAGCCTACCATCGCTGTGAGAGGTACCCAACCAAAACCCCGAAGGAGTTTTGGTTGGGATCCCAAAGGAAGGGGTCTTGTATGAACATCCTTCGCCTGGCAATCTTCGCAGTGGCCGCATCCCTCGCCTCCCCTGCGATGGCAGCGGGTGGGTCCCTCTGGGAGCGAGGGACGGGGCAGTCTCTGTACGCAGATCACCGGGCGAGGAACGTGGGGGATCTCGTCACGATCGTGGTTGAGGAGAAGACGAAGGGGTCCACGGGGGGGAAGACGGCGACATCTAAGACTTACACCATCGACTTGGCCAAGGGAACGGGTCTGTTGGAGCCCCTTCCGGGGCTGGGGTTCAAGAGCGGTTCGGGATCCTCTACCTCCCGGGGGGTGGACCTTGGCGGGGACCTCACCGCTCGGATCACCGTCCTCGTCCAGGAGGTCCGTCCCAACGGGGTGCTGCGCGTGGGGGGGAGCCGCCAGGTGCTCATCCGGGGGGAGCCCTATACCTTGACGATCTCGGGGCTGGTGCGCGTCGTGGACATCCGGGCAGACAACACCGTCCCCTCGGATCTCGTGGCCGACGCGCAGATCATCCTGAACGGAGAGCGGCCTCCCGATCCCAGCGCCAAACGGAGCCCATTCGGCTGGCTCCTGGCAGGGTTCCTCGTGCTGCTGCGGTTGCTGTTCTGAAGCCATGGAGGGAGCGTTGTGCGACGGGCAGTGCTCATCTCGGCGATCCTGTTCCTCCTCGCCCAGGTCGCTGGAGCGCAGGTCCAGGTGAGGATCAAGGACATCGCCCGCGTCGCAGGGGTGCGGGGGAACCAGCTCATAGGCTACGGCTTGGTGGTCGGCCTGGCTGGGACAGGGGATAGTCAGGGGGCGCTCTTCACGGTGCAATCTGTGGCCAACATGCTGGCGCGCTTCGGGCTCATCGTCCCTGCCGAGAAGCTCCGCGTCCGCAACGTGGCTGCGGTGATGGCGACCGCCGAGCTTCCTCCATTCGCCCGGAAGGGGGACCGCATCGATGTCCTCCTCTCCTCCCTGGGCGATGCCAAATCCCTCGCCGGCGGGACCCTCCTCCAGACCCCCCTGCTGGGCGCGGACGGCCAGGTCTACGCCGTGGCTCAGGGTCCTGTCAGCGTCGGGGGGATTGGAGCGGAGGCGGAGGGGAAGAGGGTCCAGGTAGGGCATCCCACGGTAGGCCGCGTTCCGGGGGGCGCCACAGTGGAGCAGGAGGTCCCTACGGTCCTGGTGGAGGAGTCGGCCCTGACCATCGTCCTCCACGAGGCTGACTTCACGACGGCGAGCCGCGTGGCGAGCGCCATCAACAGCAGGCTGGGCCCGGGTTCGGCGCGGGCGGTCGATGGGGCGACGGTGATCGTGGCCATCCCACCCCTCTACCAGAACAACGTGGTGGGGCTGATCTCGCTCATCGAGAGCCTTTCCGTAGTCCCAGATACTGTGGCCAAGGTCGTCGTCAACGAGCGGACAGGGACGGTGGTCGTCGGGAGTCAGGTGCGGATCCTCCCCGTGGCCATCGCCCACGGGACGCTGAAGATCGAGGTGACCGTGACCAAGGAAGTGAGCCAGCCCCCGCCGCTCTCCCCGGGGCGTACCGAGGTCGTCCCCAAGGGGGAGGTCCAGGTGGAGCAGCCCCCTGCGAGGCTGTTCATCCTCCCCGGCAGCAACACCGTGGACGACCTCGTCCGGGCGCTCAACGCGCTGGGAGTGACCCCGCGGGACCTCATCGCGATCCTCCAGGCGTTACGGGCGGCCGGGGCGCTACAG
>Ga0197143_1001030_pt1 | contig 25331 bp, 20 predicted proteins | sample GBS70_MetaG_FD_148603 | JGI IMG/M metagenome (GOLD analysis project Ga0197143, IMG submission 148603) | Sediment microbial communities from Great Boiling Springs, Gerlach, Nevada, United States - GBS 70_MetaG | ecosystem: Environmental > Aquatic > Thermal springs > Hot (42-90C) > Sediment... | reverse complement strand
TTAAACAGTATCAGAGTTGGAGTTATTTTTCAAGCCCACCCACATACCGTCTAATTAGCCTTTGATATAACCATTTTTAACCAAAAGCTCTAACAACTCCCGGTCCGTCAGCTCCCTTTTCAATAGCAAGGAATGAGACTTGACTAACATCAATGCGCTGTCCAATTTTTCATTGTCAACATTAACACCCAATTTTTTCAGCTTATAGAGCAGAGAATCTTTACCGGTCTTTTTACCCACTACCACTTTAACAGGTTCATGTCCAACATATTCAGGCAGGAAGGGGAAGATCTCATTGGGGTATTCTTCTTCAACATTAGCCCACCATCCTGCCACTATACCTGACTCTATTGTAAATATTTTGTCGCCGATTATAGGATGTTGGGGTTCTGTCTTGACCTTAGAGAATTCTTCGACAAGCTTTGATAATTGCTTTAGTTTTTCAGATCTTATACTGATGTTTGTACCGTAAAGTAGACGCAAAGCCATCGCAGTGCTCTCTAGAGGGGCGTTTCCTGTTCTCTCACCTATTCCGTTAACCGATACATGCACTGTCTCCACACCATTTACCACAGCCATGATTGAATTGGCCACAGCAAGCCCAAAATCATTATGGACATGTATCTCTAAGGGTTTCTTAACCCTCGTTTTGAATAAATTAACGAAATGACTTATAGCATGTGGAGAGCAAACTCCGAATGTATCGACAAGCACAAGCGAATCCATATGACCGCTTTCTGCAACAGAGTTTATGAGCTTCCAAGCAGTTTCGAATGAAGCTCGTGTGGAGTCTATAGTGAAAAATGCCACAAAAAGCCCATGTTCATGCGCGTAAGATGTGGCCTCAACAGCCAGCTCAATCGCCCTTTCTTCGCTCCATCTGTAGGCACGTCTAAGCAGGTGATCGCTGGATGGAATCTCCATTACTACACCTTGAACATCGCATTTCAATGCCAAGTCTACGTCATTTTTTAAACAACGAGCAAAAGAGAAGACTTTAGCATTTAACCCGAGTTTCGCAATTTCCTTTACAGCTTTCTCATCAGACGGAGACACTGCAGGCATTCCAGCCTCTATTCTGTCAACACCAGCCTCATCTAGGGCTTTGGCTATAGCAACTTTCTCATCATCTCTAAAAACAATCCCTGCCTGCTGTTCACCGTCCCGTAAGGTAACATCGTGAAAATATACCTTCCTCGGCATCGACGTTAGCTGACTGACAACTTCTTTTGAAAAATTATAGTGGCTTACGAAAAAACCCTCACCGAGATGTTGGTCCTGCATACTTAATCATAGTATCCGTTAAACATCATTATATAAAGATTATTTCTGCTAACCACTCCACTGACCTATCCCCCAACGCATGGAAACACTTTTTAGAGCAGTTTGTCGACGACTAGCTTGGGGAGATAGCGTTGAATGTTGATTTGAAGACGAATTTGTCAGCTGGTCTCACTATTGGTAGCTGAACTCCTACCTTCCGATACTCTTCTATCCTTTCTCGAACCTCTTTTGCCGTGCCACATGCAGTAAACCCTCGTACAACTTCTTCAGGAATATCCCTTACAAGTTTTTCAAATCCTCCCATGTTGTAGGATTTTAAGAGCTTATCAATTAATTCCTCATTTATATATGGTTCTCCAACCTTGAGACGTGGTCTGATTGCAAAATCAACCTGCAATGGCTCTAGTTTTGTGGCTACTTCTTTACGTGCATGCTCCACTGCTTCCGCACTATTGTCTGCCACAGACGCAACTATTATTCCAGCTATGAATAAATCATTGGGATTTCTACCTACCTTTTCAGCACTTTCACGAACTATTCTTATTGCGTTTTTGCAATACTCAACTGAGGTTGTAGCGTTTAAAAGCACTCCGTCCCCATACATACCTGCGATTTCTAATCCCTTTCTACTTGTTGCTGCAACATAAAGAGGTAAATCAGGACGGGGTGGTTTAAAGCTAATTTTAGAATTTTCAATCTTCATAGTTGAGCCATTGTACGACACTTCACTGCCTGTTAAAAGCTTTTTTATTACAATGATATATTCTTTCAGGGATTCAGCTGCATCAATATATTCTAAGCCATTCTTTTTACAGTGGCTCTTTGTACATGCACCCAAGGAAACAAAAATCCTCTTATTCGACAGCTCGTCAAGGGTTGCGAAAGTTTGAGCCATAACAAGTGGTGTGCGTGTTCTTACAATTTGCGTGCATCCTAATTGTATTCTGTTTGTTGATACCGAAAAAGCCGATAGACATGAGATGGCATCCCTAAGTGTCATGATGGTTTCTGAAAAGAATACTAAATCAAAGCCTCTTGCCTCCGCCTCCTTAACCCAAGGTATCATATCCGTGATTGTTAGCTGTGCATCATAGCCAAGCCCCAATCCAATTTTTTCTGATGTATTACTCCTCATGACAACACTCAACACCCATGCGCATATAGCATCATTTATAGATATCGAATACAAAATGTTCTGTGTGAAATCAGACTTTTATTTAAGGATTTTCTTTTATGTCCAGGATCGCTGAATACGGTCATGAAGTTTTCAGATAATCTTTTTGTTTCTATTTTGTTCTTTTGCCCTCGGATGGGTAAGTTCGTACAAATTCTCGATGAAGGAGCGGCATTAGCCACAGCAGTAATAAAACCCGAGCGTTATTTAATTTACATGCCGTTTACCTTATTTAAGTTTAAATAAAACCAGAGAGTCGGCTATAGTTGAAGATGTCTTTAAAAAATATTTACGGCGTCCTTATGCGAGGCGGTACAAGTCGTGGTTTATTTCTTAAAGAAAACGACATCAAAAATGTAAAAAATCGAAACGAAGTTATCCTGCAAATTTTTGGAAGTGGTACTCCTTCACAGGTTGACGGTGTGGGAGGTGGAGTAACTCATACTAGCAAGGTAATGATAGTGGGTCAGAGTGTTAAATCTGGCGTAGATATAGAGTATGAGTTCGGACAGGTGGGTGTTGAGAAGAGGATGATAGACTGGACAGGGAATTGCGGGAACTTGACATCAGCTGTTGCGCCATTTGCTATTGACGAGAAATTGATATCGGTTAAAGATGGTCTGGTCCTTGTTAAAATGTTGAACGTAAACACCATGAAAAGGGTTGATGCCATAGTACCGGTTAAAGACGGTGAGACACAGTATGAGGGCAACTACAAGATTGACGGCGTCCCCACAACGGGCTCTAAAATCGAGACTATCTGGCATGACCCATCCGGCTCTGTAACAGGAAAACTACTCCCAACGGGTAATGTTAGAGACATCATAGACGCTGGGTTTGGAAAAATCGAGATTTCAATCGTCGATGCCGCTAACCCGGTTGTATTTGTCAGGGCAGTTGATGTTGGTTTAACGGGGTATGAGAAACCAGATGAGGTTGACGATAAGGTTATCCTGCGTCTTGAGAAGATAAGAGGATATGCGGCGAGAGCCATGGGTTTGGTAGATAGCCCTAGCGAGGCCGTTGTTAAATCACCCCATTTCCCGTTTCTAGCATTATTAAATGAGAGTCGTGACTTTGAGACGGTTGATGGAAGATCGATAGACTCCCAAGACTACGATGTCTCTGTGAGGCTTTTCTCAATGCAGAAAATGCATCACGCATGTGCAGTTACAGCGGCTATTTGTGTTGCCGTGGCAAGCAGGGTGGAGGGAACCCTTGTGCAAGAGATGTGCCGTCAGCGCGGAGAGACAATAATAGTGGGCCATCCAAGAGGTTTGATAGACCTTAACGTTAAGACCTCACGGGATGGTAGGAAGGTGGAAAGCGTTACGATTAATAGGACTGTTAGAAAAATTATGGCAGGACAGTTTTTTTATTCTAGTTAAATCGTTAGTTTAAATTTTAATAATTTTCAATAAGTGGTGGCAGATGTTCATTTACTGCTTTATAACACAGGTTGGGCTTGAAGTACAATGAGGGCTTGGTATTGCAGCATAGAGCATGCCCGGTAGTTTTATATCATCTATAAAAGTGGATTTCCCGATGAGGAGCGGCGGGTCTTCTAGTCGTGGTAGAGGCTTACCTATCCATTTATAACCGGTCATTCCGGATAGCCCATTATTCAACATAATGATATAAAGCTTATTTTGATTTAAACGGGTTATTCCACCCCCATCTCCTGAAGTTCATTCGCCGTTTTGAGGACTGCAGTAAGCTTTAAATACATCTCAATGAAACCTTTCAACATGACCGTCGACCTTGTTGTAAAAAACGGAACCATAGTTAGTCCTAACGGTTCCTTTAAGGGATTTATTGCCATTGATGATGGTAAGATAGTGGCTGTGGGTGAGGTGGCGTCGATCCCTCAAGCCGATAAAGTGATAGATGCATCAGGTATGTTTGTCCTTCCGGGCATCATAGACGCTCATGTTCACTTCAGAGAACCTGGCTTGGAGTACAAAGAGGATTTTAGGACTGGGTCTATGGCAGCTGCTGCAGGCGGTGTGACAGCGGTTGTGGACATGCCTAACGTTGTGCCACCTACTCAAGATGCACAGTCATTCAGGCTTAAACTTAGTAGGGCTGTGGAAAAGTCACTGGTTGATTTTGCCATTCTAGGCGTTGTAGTTCCCACAAATATTGACAAGATTCAGGAAATGGCTAACGAGGGGGTTGTAGGCTATAAGATTTTCATGGGAGAGACTGTCGGTAACCTACCGAGTCCTGACGATTGGGAACTAGTGCTAGCTTTCCAAGAAATAGCTAAGACAGGGTTGAGGGTATGTGTTCACGCTGAGAACAGGTCCATAACTACGCATCTTATTAACGAATTCAAAAAAATGGGACGAACTGATGCCCTCGCACACTTAGAATCCCGTCCAGAAATATCTGAAGAAGAAGCCATAATGAGGGCCGTGACGTTCACGAAACCATTCAGAACTAAGCTTCACATAGTGCATGTAAGCTCAAGAAACGGTGTTGATGCCATAAGATTGGCTAAATCGCAGGGTTTGCCCGTCACCGGCGAGACATGTCCACATTACCTACTGCTTGACGGTGTTGAGGCGATGAAAAAAATGGGTTCGCTTGTGAAGATGAATCCTCCTGTCAGAACACGGGAACATGCAGAGGCTTTATGGAACGGTCTTAAGACGGGGGTTCTGGACATAATAGCTACAGACCATTCACCACACACAAAGGAGGAAAAGTTTAAGGATAATATATGGGAGGCTATCGCTGGATGGCCTGGTGTAGAGACAATGCTCACATTAATTCTAACAGAAGTTAATAACGGTAGGTTGACACTATCTGAGGTTATAAAATACATGAGCGAGGGACCGGCTAGGGTTTGGGGAATGTATCCCCAAAAAGGCTCGTTACAAATAGGGGCGGACGGAGACCTCACTATAATAGACATGAAAAAGGAAGATGTAATTAGGGCTGAAAACCTGCATAGCAAAAACAAATTAACACCGTTTGATGGATGGAGGGTAAAAGGCAAACCGGTATACACAATAGTCGGGGGGCGCATCGTGATGGAGAAAGGCGAGGTATACGATGATGCTGGACGCGGCAAGCTCATCAAACCCCTACGAGGCGGATAAAATGTTTGTCTTCGCCGAAGGTGAAGATTACGAAAGAGGTTTAACAATAGGCCGACAAGCCAAACATCAAATCAGGCAAAATATTGAAACCTTTACCGCATTTTACACCAGTAAAGGTATAAGCAGAACTAGCATGTTAAATAAAGTTGACGAGGTTAGGAAATATGGCACAATACCGGAGGAATGCCTGCTTTACCTTAAGGCAATGGCACAGAATGCATCAATCAGGCTAGAAGATTTACTTGCGTACAACTTGTACAATAACCTTCTTCTTCCGGATGAATGCACTGTCTTAATCGCAATGCGGGATTCGACAAAAGACGGTAACGTAATAATGTTAAAAAACAGCGACAAAATAGGGTCTGAGAAACTGGTTGGTGACAAATACTATAACCATAAAGAGGTAAATGTTGTTATTGCTGAAAAACCTGAAAACGGATACGCTTTCATCGCAGTAGCAGCAGCCGGTGAAATCTCCATAAAAATGGGTTTAAATGAGAAAGGAGTCGCAACAGGCAGCAACATATCTAGAACATGGGAGCTGAAACAGAAGAAAGTTGATTTAACAGGTCTTAGAGCGTTGGATAGAGGCTGGCTGATGAGAGAGGGAATATCTAAAAATTTGACGGCGGAAAACGCTGCAGCAACAGTTTTGAACAACCTAATTTCTAATCCTATGTCAACACCGGGTAACATTGAGTTTCTTGACAGTGAGAAAGCTGTAATTATTGAGGGATCTTATGACCGTCTGGCTGTTCAAAAAACAAGTACAGGTGTGTTAGCAAGATCTAACAGGTTTGTGGTTTTAGAAAGCCTAAACGACCCTGAGGATGTTTCAAGCTATGTCCGTTACATACGTGCAATGCAGCTCCTAAGTAAAAACAGAGGTGAGATAACCGAAGAAATGATGATTACATTTTCTCAAGACCATGAAAACGGGCCAGGACCAAACTCAATTTGCAGACATGGCTACGACTTTAGGGAGGAAACCTCACTATCCGCAGCAGTCATGGAAATTAACGTAAGTGACAAAGGCAACTCTACTATTCATGTTTGTCTAGGAAAACCATGCCACGCTTGGAAAGCAAAAGACGGCCATATCAAACTTAATTTAAAAAACATTGAATCAATACCTCAAGATTTCCTCGAAGGCACGGTTTTCAAAAAATTCTACAGTGAAAAACCGTTTGAATCATGAAAGTTTCTTCACCCTATAGAATAGTGGGGCTTGTCAAATTCATTAACGCGTTAACACTTCGCTACCTATTTTTCTACCCGTAATGACTTCTCAGGCTTGAAAACCACACTAACATGCTACCATGGCTAATATGGCGTTGGGTTATAAGACTCCAATGTTTATCTGTACACCGAATTCATCAAAACAGTACGTTGTTGAAACTAAAAAACGATATGACGACCGGCAAAAGATAACATAACAGAAATAATGCTTGACAGCGGTTATTATACAATCACGAGCCTCACGCTACGTTTAAATTAGACGACCCCTAAGAACAGATACAAGTATGGTTAAATTCGGCTTAAGACTACCAAGCCGAGAGCCACTAATATACCCCGGAACAATATCCCTAGACAATGTACTGGAACTCGCTGTAGAGGCAGAGATTGGCGGGTTTGACTCGCTCTGGGTCGGTGACAGCATTCTGTCAAAACACAGGTACGAGGCCATCACATTACTGGGTGCTGTTGCAGTGAAAACTAGCAAAGTCAAGCTTGGCACATGCTGTATGTCTAGCTTCCCCTTAAGGCATCCAGTACTAACGGCCTATCAGTGGGCAACCCTAGACCAACTATCAAAGGGTAGAACAATCCTTGCTGTATGCATGGGCGGGGGAGGCAGGGAGGTCTCTGGCGACTATCTTCAAGAATACAAGAACCTAGGAATCGACTACAGAATGAGAGCGAAAATTTTGGAGGAGAACATAAAAATCGTTAAAGCTTTGTGGACGATGGAAAGGATAACCCATCACGGTCAATTTTATAAGCTGACCGACGTAACTTTAAAGCCGAAGCCTTATCAAAAACCCCATCCTCCAATATGGCTTGTGAGCAACCCATTGCCTTTCGATCCTTTTAATGAAAAGGTTCAAAAAGCTCTGCGAAGAGTAGCAAGGCTTGCAGACGGCTGGATGACCACACATATTACACCGTCACAGTTCCGCCAAGGGCTTAAAATAATTGTAGACGAAAGAGCTAAACAAAACATGTCCGTGAACAACTTCGAGACGGCGTTTGCTTATAACATAAACGTTAGCGATGATGAGGAAAGGGCATTCAGTGAATCAAAAGAATTTCTTGACAAATTTTACATGAAAGATTTTAGCGCAGAAACTATTGATTCGTGGGTAGCTTATGGTAATCCTGATAAATGCATTAAAAAGCTGGAGAAGTATGTTGACGTAGGGGTTAAAGTAATACCACTAAGGATAACTTCGCCAAACCAAAAAGAGGTTCTTAGGAGGATTGTGAATGAGATTCTACCCAGTTTTAACTAAATTAAACGGGTGCATTAACTGCCCGAGATATTTGATATTGACAGTAGCTTTATTGTGATAATCACAGATTTCTGCCACAAAATATGATTATATCATCCCAAAATCTATTAGCATACGCGATCTTGCCTTAAAATTACATATGTTTTGAATGATGCTGGCGGTCTTCCTTTGTATATCGTTTAGGCCTATCCTGCCGCCTTGTTGAAAGAATATCCTATTACCCATTTAAAAACATCGCCAGTAAAGTGATAAGAGTTGAAAAACGTAAAGATAATTGTTAACTAGATAACGGACACATTTAAAATCCTTCGGAATCCTTGAAGGGAAATTGGAAGATTTATTAATGACCTATAGGTACTCCGTAGATGATGAAGTTTGGATTAGTAGTCCCGAACGCAACTGGTGGAGTAAGGGGAAAAAAGCTTCCATCCATGATGCAGCTCAAGGAATTTGCCGTTAAAGCTGAAAAGATGGGGTTTGACGGTTTATGGGTCATTGACCATTTACTGACTGCCACACCAATATACAGTACAACATGGCTTGACCCAATTGTTACATTATCTTACTTAGCTTCAGAAACAGAGTCAATCAAGCTTGGCACTTCGGTAATTGTTTTACCGCTGAGAATTCCGGCTATACTGGCTAAGGAAATTGCGTCACTTGATGTGGTCTCTAATGGACGGGTTGTTTGCGGTGTTGGTAACGGATGGTGGGTTAAAGAATTTGAAGCATGCAACATACCCATTGAATCAAGAGGGGCAAGAGTTGAGGAATATATTCAAATTCTTAAAAAGCTCTGGATTGAGGAAGAGGTAAGCTTCGATGGAAAATATTACAAATTCAAAGATATAAATGTAGAGCCTAAACCCGTTCAGAAACCTCACCCACCGATCTGGATTGCTGGTGGGTCGGCAACGGGTAAGGCCAAGGATGTTTATAAGGTTAAACCAGAGCGGGTCCTTAAGCGTGTTGCTAAATATGCTGATGGTTGGATTGCGCGGGCTTATACGAGCGCAGAGCTTGTTATGAATGATTGGGAGACCATCAAAAGATATGCTGCAGAATTTGGAAGAAATCCAAGCGAAATAGTATTTTCACAGATTAACTGGATGATTCGCACCGATAACAGAACAGAGGAGGAAGTAAGTAGACAAATTGCGTTATCGCTTAACATTCCCATGAATGACGTAAAGCGTGAGGCAATCATAGGTACTGAAAGACAGATATTCGATAGAGTTGAAGAGCTTAAACATGTAGGACTCCAGTACCTAATTATTTGGCCCACTCATATAGATTATGAGTTGTTAGAGTTTGTGTCTAGGGATTTAATGCCCAGCTTCGGGTAATTTTATTCGTACACCTCTATTTTGACTGGTTTCCCTGTGGAGGGACATGCACTAACTCCTACAAGACAGTCTATGTTGGCTTTTAAAGTGACGTGATCACCGGGCTTACTTCTCCCGGCGATTATCTTGATGCCGCCGGTCTTCCAGTCGTATTCCACTGTCTGAAATATGTTGAAAGGTTCCGGGATGTCTTCGGGTTTTATGCCGTAAAGCGCTAAAACTTGTGAGAGAATCTCGAAGCACCCATAGTTTGGTTTACCAAGACCGCCTCCTACGCTAAGGCTGTCGGCGAACCCTTTATACTCTAGGCTTTCATAAACCCAGCGACTGCACATACCGTACTGTAAATCATGTACTCCATAACTGTCCTCAACAATCGTCATCATAACTGTGTTAAAGCGTGAATACAGTTTATCCCCCTTGGATATGAATATCTTGCCTTGGTTAGCCTTTGTCCTTGCCTGAGAAAATCTATCACTATGGTTATTCGCATTGATAACGACAAAGTCTACGATCTGACCGCCCTCTACATCTATGACCTTTAATAATTTCCCTTTCGCTACTGTTAAGGCAGCACCTTGTCTAGATGGAATTAATTTCTCAAAAATCCTTATCGCATCAGTCATTTCATAACGGGTTCATGTATGTGGCGGGCAACCTCCCATGATGATGTAATATACTTGAATTCACCCTTTTCCCATCTTGCAAGGGTTAGTATTGGATGGGCTTGTCCTTCAGAGTCGAACAGCCGGCCAGGTGGATAATTGTAGGTAAGCTCAGGAACATCCCAAACAGTTAACTCGTTCAACGCCTTTATGACGGCTTGAACATCTGTCGTGGTGCCCGCTTTCTGCATCGCTCTGATGAGTATGTATACGGAGTCGTAGCCCGTCGAAACCCACGCCACATACGGGGAGTTGGGGTATTTGTTTTTGTATATTTTGTTGATGTATTTTATTCTTGGTGTTGAATTCGGAAGATCAGCGGCGGTTCCAAATTGGTCCATGTATATACCTTCATAGAGTTTTGCATCTCCTCCAGCCAAGGGCAGGCCGAAGTCAGGCTCCGCTAAAGATTGGGAAAGCATGATAAAATCTTTCGGTTCCTCGCCTGGTGGAGGAAGCAATCCTACCGTTCTAGCTTGCTTGAGTATGTTTATATGGTCTGGTTCAAAACCATGCCATATTAAAACCTCAAAGCTTCCTGAAAGACCCTTTAGTTTTTGAAGAATAGGGACGAAGTCGGTTTGGCCAGTTGTGTACCGCTCATCAGCAACTACTTGAAAACCTGATTTGGGCAGAATCTGCTCAACATACAGTATGGCGTCGGCATGGGTTTTATCGATTAACGTGGCAATTTTATTAATCCCCATCTTTTGGAACCATGCGGCTTCAAAAAAGAAGAGGTCACGTTGGTCGAAAGTGCTTCTGTAAAAGTTGGGTATGCCTTTCGTTGTGTCTGGATCGTATCCGCCTGCTGACAGGACAAGTGCCCTAGGATGTTTTTCTTTAATACGTGGGCCGAGAGCATAGTAGTTCCTTGACGAAGCTCCATCGAGGATGAAAGGAAGCTTGTCCTGTTCAACGAATCTCTCCAACGCAGCCAAGGCTTGGTCCGTCACCGCCCCATCTACGAATACTAGGTTTAGTTTGTAGCGCTTATCTCCTATAACCACACCACCTGAATTGTTTATTTCTTCAATGGCAATTAGCCTGCTGTTATGCATTGGTATCCCGTAGGGCGCGATACCTCCGGATAGTCCCGCAATCTCCGCTATGTTAAGTACCTGTTCCTGAGGCCTAGCGGTGACAGTTTGTGTGAGTGTTACAGGGGGTTGTGTAACTGTCTGCGTAACTGTAGCACCACCAACTTGCCGTGTAACTTCCACAGTTCTTGTTACCTGCTTTTCAGGGGATAGAAGATATCCGCCCGCGAATCCGAGGCCGAGACCTACTACGCCTGAAACACCGGCAGCGAGAAAACTACGTCTGTTAACTCCACCCATGCATTAAAGTAAAATAAAGCACATATATAAGCGTTTTCCCTGGGCTGGTATACCAATGCTACAATGTGTAATACCCGATGCGATGTTACTAACATTTTCTTAAAAAATCAAACTACGTTAACATTTTTTCATCTTATGAATAATTTGCTTGAGACCGCAAATATCAAATTCATACATCCTTTTTCAACACATATTCTTGCATTCTCTCTTTCATATACAAATGTGTTACGGCTGCTTACACGGCCGGCAAAAATTTAATAGCAAGTATACGAACAGACAACACTGCGGTATGAGATGGATAGGCTATCCTTTGAAAAGGAAAGAAGACATAAGATTTATTACGGGGAGAGGTCTCTACATAGATGACATTAGTTTACCAGGCATGGTTTATGCGCATATAGTAAGAAGTCCCTATGCGCATGCTAGAATAAAAAATGTGGATGTAAGTAAGGCTGAGAAATTCCCAGGAGTTATTAAAGTGTTTAGCTGGGACGAGATTGTTGCAGAAACGCACCCTCTCGACGAAAACAGGTGGCTTGGTCCACCGTCGAGCAGGATCAAAGATTACATAGTGGCTAATGAGAAGGTAAGGTACCATGGTGAACCTGTTTGTGTGATAGTTGGCAGTGATAAAGGTGTTGTAGAGGATGCTGCTGAACTGGTGGAGGTTGAGTATGAACCGTTAACACCTGTTACAGATCCCGAGGAGGCAATGCGTGAAAATTCACCGCTAATACATGAGGAGATGGGTACCAACGTTGCATGGAGAAGAGTGTTTAATTTTGGTGATGTAGAAGCTGTTTTTAATCAAGCTGATTATATCATTAAAGACCGTTTTCATTTCCATAGATTTACTTCGGCCCCACTTGAGAATTCAGGGGTTATAGCACAGTATGATAAAACTACTCAGACTTTAACTATCTGGAGTAACAATCAGCGGCCTGGTTTTTGTGGAACATTTGTTGCGAGAGCATTGGGTATCTCGCCTGAAAAGATTAGATTCATCGTCCCAGATATAGGTGGTGGTTTCGGCAACAAGACAAACACCTACCCATATCTTGCGTTGGTTGCTTTTCTTGCATATAAAACAGGTTTGCCGGTTAAATGGATTGAAAGTAGAACTGAGCATCTGCTCTCGGGCGTTGCTGGAAATGAGGTCATCAGTTATGCAGAACTTGCTATTAGAAGGGATGGCAAGATACTAGGTTTTAGACAGAAACTTATAGCTGATGAGGGCGCCTACATGCGGAGAGAACCCCTAGGCATTCTTAACATGAACACGCGTATATCAACACTCGTCTACGATATCCGTGCGTACGGGTCTGAAGTGTATTGTGTGTTGACGAATAAAGCACCAATAAGCCCGAATAGATCATATGGTAAGATGCAACAAGCGTTCATTGTTGAGAGATTGGTGAATAAGGCGGCGCGAAAACTTAACATAGACCCAGCTGATTTCCGGCTTAGAAATCTAATTACTAAAGAACAGATGCCTTATACAACGCCTTCTGGAGCCATACATGATGGTGGCGACTACCCGGGTATGTTAAGAAGGGCGCTTGAGGCGATTAATTACCATGAATGGATAGCAAAGAAGGAGGAATACAGGAAGAGGGGGCGTTTCATAGGAATAGGGATAGGTTTCGGGATGGATGCAAATCCTGCTAATATGAGCCTATTTAGGTTGGTTTACCCTGACGCCGGTATATCGGGAGACACTGAGGCTGCAGTGGTGGAGATAAATGAATTGGGCGGCGTGCTAGTTGCAACAGGTTCGGTTCCACAAGGACAGGGACATGAAACAACCATCGCTCAAATTGTGGCCGATGAGTTAGGTATAACACCAGAGCAAGTCCATGTTCTTCCAAGGTTTGACACGTTAACCCACCCCTACACAAGTTACTCAGGCACCTATGCGAGCAGGTTCAGCGTTATGAGCTTAGGAGCGTTGAAACAAGCAATCACCAAACTGAAGGAAAAAATTTTGAAGCTTGCAGGCCATCTCCTTGAGGTTAGTCCCAATGACTTGGAGATTAGGGACGGAGCTGTTTACGTTAAAGGAACAGATAGACATATATCGTTAGCCGAATTGGCATGGAAAGCATGGCGCGATGTTAATAACATCCCCCCAGACATGGAGCCAGGCTTAAAGGTGGAAAGCGTTTACCGACCCCCGTATCCAAAACCCAACCCAGACGGGAGTGGCAACTATTCACTCACATATCCTGTCTCAATAAATGCAGCTATAATAGAAGTGGACCCGGAGACTGGTAGGATAGAAGTTTTAAAATACGTTGCAATTGATGATCCGGGAACTGTCGTAAATCCCCTGATCGTAGAAGGACAGATTCATGGAGCTTGGTTTCATCAGTTTGCGGGAGCTTTGTATGAAAAAATGGTTTACGATGCTAATGGACAACTATTAACAACAACTTTCGCGGATTATCTAGCACCGACGGCCGCAGACATCCCGGATTCTACACAGCTTCGGTTTGAGTTGAATGTTACGCCGTCGCTATTCTCCGCATACGGCTCTAGAGGTATAGGTGAAGGCGGGGGTGCACCTCTGTCAACTCTTGCAAACGCTATAGAAGATGCGCTGAAACTAGATGAACCAACAATAACAGAAGCATATCTAGAACCCCCGTATATTCTGAAAGTTTACAGGGAAAACCGTAGTCGCAAATAACTCCAATAACTTAAAACCTACCACCCTCCAAGGGTGACAAAACTATTATTTTATCATTATCATTTATTTGTCTATCGTAATCTGATTCTACAGCACCGTTAACCACAATGACAGCTCTCAACCCGTTTATCGCTATTAATTTTTTAACAGGTTCCTCTAATACCTGGATTATCCTCTCAATAACTTCCCTCAATCTTGCAGGCTTATCTAGCTTTATCTCAACCACCCTATTTTTGACGTAGAGAGCCATATCGCCATAAAACTCAACCAAGACCAACAATAGACACCTGTTTAAACTTCCGTGTTCATCAATTTAGATGCTTTTATCACTGATTCAATAATCTGAGCGTATCCCGTACAACGGCACAAATTTCCTTCTAGAGCTTCACGTATTTCTTCGACAGTTGGTTTGGGATTTTTCTGTAGTAATGCAAAACTAGTCATTATAAACCCGGGTGTGCAGATACCACACTGCATCCCATGGCTTTCCATAAATGTCTGCTGTAATGGATGTAGCTTTCTGTCTCGGTTTAAACCCTCGAGGGTTAATATTTCTTCCCCATCGACCTGAACCGCCAGCATCAGGCATGAACATATGGGCTCGTTGTTTACAATAACCGTGCAGGAGCCACAATCTCCACTATCACATCCTTTCTTCACACTAACCATCCGCAACTTTGTCCTTAACATATCCAGCAACGTCATATTATATGGAACCACGCATGTGGTTCTTTTGCCGTTAAGTGTGAATTCTATTCTCCTCTCCATCAACTACACCTCTCTAATGCCTGTGAAAAAGCACGCTTAACGAAAACATATGACATGGCGCGTCTGTATTCTGCGCTAGCAACTACGCCAGATTTAGGGTTTATAAGCGATGGTATGGTTTGCAAGACTTTGTCAACTTTGTCTTTATCCCTAACACTCAGCCCTTTAAGTTTTTCTTCAACTGGTCTTAGGCGGCGCGGCAGATGTTCTACAGCGCCAAGAGCTATTCTTACGTCTTTAATAGTGTGGTCCTCTAATTCTAGCAAACACGCCGTGTTAAGAATGGGTATTGATGAGACATTCCTTCCTTCATACTTTAAAAAGGATGTTCCCACATTGCTCGAAAGTTTAGGTATAGTTATTTCCGCTAGAAGCTCACCCGGTTTAACCGCCTCCCTACCCTCGTTGATGAAAGGCTCCGATTTTATATGCCGTTTCTTCGTTAGGCTTAGTATATTTAGTTCTGCATCCAGTATAAGCAATGCAAGTAAGTAGTCAGCTGAGCTAGACGCATTACAAATATTACCTCCTATTGTAGCCATGTTTCTAATCTGCCACGTTCCAAACTCTGAAGCAATTTCCGCTAGAATTGGGAGATACCTTTTAATTATCTCTGAGTTTTTTAGATCTTCGACCTTTGTCATGCTGCCTATGGCTATATGGCTGTCCCTATTCCTCACATATCTCAACTCATTTAGTTTACTTATATCTACAATAGTGTTTGCAGGATATCTCGTCTTGAACTTCATTTCCAGAAGTAGGTCTGTTCCGCCTGCTAAAACACGGTAGTTAGGTTTGACTTTTTCCAAGATTTCTAGTGCTTCTTCAAGATTTCTAGGTTTATTATATTCAAACCTAGGAAGTAAGGTAATCATTAAACATCACTTTTTCTTTCCTTTAAGGTGAAGAAAATTTTTTCAGCAGTGGCTGGTATTTCATAAGTCCGTATGCCGATGGCGTTTTTCACGGCGTTTATTATCGCGGCCGGGGTGGCATTCATAGCAACTTCGCCCGCTCCTTTTACACCAAAACCAGAATACAGATATGGATCTTCAACATAGACAGGGTCTGCGAAAACTGGTTGGTCAAAAGTTCCTAAAATAAGGTAGTCTCCAAATCCTTTGTTCCTGATTTTCCCACCCTTGGTTAGCTCGATTTTCTCGGTTAAAGCAAAACCGATGCCCATCATTGCGCAACCATAAAGCTGTCCTCTTACCAGTTCGGGATTCATAATTCTGCCTGCATCAACACCTGTATACAATCGCTTAACTTCAACCGTGCCTGTCTCTTCGTCAACTTCTACTTCAGCTATACAACAACTAAAACTATATGCTGCATATGGTTCTCCTTGACTCGTTTCGGGATCGGGCACACCCCTCCGAGCCCTGACAAACCCATACTCAGCAGGTGAAATACCTCTCATATACATCTCCTTCGCCAATGCCGCAAAACTAATTCCATCTGCCTGAGAGTCCTTTACATAAACCCTTCCATTTCTTAACACAACATCATTTTCGCTGCATTCAAGTATCTCTGCCGCAAGTTTGACAAGCCTTTGTCTAAGCCTTAAGGCTGCGTCGACTGCTGCGGAGCCGCCTATCATTATCCCCCGCTGGGCATGGGTTTCACCGCTATCTGGAACAGAGCTCGTATCCACCCTCTCTACCCTAATCCAGTCTAGAGGGATACCGAGTACCTCGGCCACCATCATCGCGTGGCCTGTGTGTGTTCCTTGACCCAACTCTACGATTCCTGTCCTGTAGATTACACTTCCATCGGGGTTTATTATTACGGATGCGCCAGCCCAGTCTTGTTTTACACCTGTTGTACCGCAACCATGCCAGCCACAGCCAATGCCTATACCGTACCGTTTACCGTTTAAGCTAATCCCGCAAAGTGTTTTTTTATGTCTCCAGTTTGCGGCCTCTGCCACTCTTTCAATAAGCTCCCTAATCCCGACCGAGTGGTCAAGCAATTGATTTGTACCAGTCCTAGACCCCTTGACCAAGGCGTTTTTAACCCTAATTTCAACAGGATCTAATCCAAGTTCCTCCGCAACAATATCAAGTTGGCTTTCGGCTGCAAAAAGCATCTCGGGATTTCCGAAACCGTTGAATGCCGCAATGGGAACCTTGTTGGTGTATACTGCAGTACCATCAACTTTTACGCATGGTATTTCATAAGGGCCAGTAGCATGGTATGCAGCTCGCCTCATAAGAGCTAACCCTTGCGTTGCGTATGCACCTACATCCACTGTATAGTCAACCTCGACGGCTAGGAGACGGCCTGTTTTGTCGGCTGCTGTTTTATAGTGTATCTTAAAGGGCGCGCGTTTGAAATGGTATTTTAAAGAATCAGCTCGGGTAAATTCCAGCATAGCGGGTTGATTTGTTTTTGCAGCTACTAGGGCAACCATAGCACATAGCAGGGGACCCATCGTATCCTTTCCGCCGAACCCACCCCCGATATAAGGAACAACTACCCTTACTCTCGAGTTATTCCAACCCAATACTTTTGCAACGACATCTCTAGTTCGAAATGGGTTTTGCGTTGTACCTATTACGAGTAGCTTGTTGTCACCTTCAGGTAATGCAATGGCTGCTTCAGGTTCTATATATGCATGGTCTTGATATCCGGTTTTATACACATTATCAACCACCACTTTAGCTTCGGAAAAAGCTTTGTTAACATCCCCCTTCCGAACACGTACAACTCCCGCTATATTTCCCTTTTCATGTATTCGTACATCTTTTGACCTGAGAGATTCATCAACATCCAGTAATGCCGGTAACACCTCATATTCAACGTTAATGTCTTCTAAAGACTTAGCCGCTTCCTCTATAGTTTGTGCAGCCACTAATGCTACAGCATCACCCACATACCTAGCTTTTTTATCAACCAAGAGCGGTTGGTCCGGAATGTAATAACCTACTTCGTTGACTCCAGGTATGTCGGCTGCCGTGATCACTACGTTTTTAGCCGCTGTCTCACCTATTTCAATTCGTTTAATGAGAGCATGTGGATGCGGACTTCTGAGAACTAGCACGTTTAAAGCGTTGTCGAGCATGTAGTCTGCAGTGTAGAATGCTTTGCCAGTCACTTTTTCTAAACTATCAACACGTGCAACTTTTTTACCGACAACCAGGTATTCCGAAGAATTAATTACTTTATCTAAGATGGACGCGTATTCTAGTGCGGTCATTCTTATGCGCTATTAATATTGGCTCTATATATAAGTATTTTCCTCTTAATCGGAGCGTCTTCAGACGCTGCAAAATGTAGTGCTTGTCTAACTCAAACACGTTAAACATATATTTAGCTTAACGTCCTAAAAGAATTGGAAAAATGCCCAATAAAATAGAAGTGAAGTCTGTTTCTATGTTCTTTAAAACCTTGAAGGGTGGAGAAGTTCATGCCCTTAACAACGTTACTTTCAATATAAAAGAAGGGGAGTTCGTTTCAATCGTCGGCCCTTCTGGATGTGGAAAAAGTACCCTCTTAAGGATCATTGCAGGGCTTATAAAGCCTTCTTCAGGCGAGGTAATTATTAATGGTATGAAAATAACCGAACCCTCAAGCAACATAGGTTTTGTTTTCCAACATCCTGTACTGATGCCTTGGAAAAAAGTTAGAGAAAATATTTTATTCCCCGTAAAGCTGATGAAAGGGAATGTTAGTGATGCAAAAGTAAACACTCTGATTTCAAAACTAGGTTTAGATGGGTTTGAAAATGCATATCCCTTTGAGCTTTCTGGTGGAATGCAGGCTAGGGTAGCTATTGGAAGAGCATTGGTATATAATCCAGAAATATTGCTTATGGATGAGCCTTTCGGTTCCCTAGACGCCTTAACACGTGAAAACCTATGTCTAGAGCTTCTCAAGATATGGGATGATTACAAACAGACTGTTATTTTCGTTACGCATGATATATCTGAGGCCGTGTACTTAGCAGATAAGGTTGTGGTCATGTCACCACGTCCAGGAACTGTAAAGGAGATATTTAACGTAGAGTTAGAAAGGCCAAGGGACTTCAGTACGAGGGGTAAGTATGAATTTGTGAGACTTTGTCAACTGATAAGGGAAGAGCTGTTCAAGTCAAGCCAGTCTTTTTAACTTTCTATACCATGGCGTAACTATTGCTTCTATGAACTCAATAACCAAATATAGAAGTATGCCTAAAATTATCAACAACAATATTGAGGCAAAAATTATTGTTGTAGTAAAATGTTGCTGAGCCAATATGATCATGAAACCTAATCCTTTGTTTGCACCCACAAACTCTCCAATGATGGCACCTATAATCGCCAAAGTCATACCGACCTTCGTTCCCCCGAAGATGGAGGGTAAGGCACTAGGTAGGTTTATGTGCCAAAAAATTTGAGTTCGTTTCGCTTTTAATAATCTAGCCATGTCTAAGAGGTCTGGATCTGTACTTCTAAGTCCCACCACCGTGTCTATAACTATGGGGAAAAAGGCCAGTAAAAATGCCAACAGTATTTTCGGAAGCTCTCCGAAACCAAGCCATATAAATAAAAGTGGTGCTACAGCCACTTTTGGAACAATCTGTGCAGCCAAAATATATGGATAGATTATGTTTGCCAAGACTTTATAGTGAACAATTAGGTAGGCTGTGGTAACTCCCAAAATAAATGCCATAGAAAATCCAAGAAGCGTTTCATACAAAGTCACAATGATATGGGAGATCCAGTCGACCTTAGTACCGATTAACTCGCTTATTATTCCTGATGGGGGAGGTAGTATGAAATTCGGTATTGAAAAAATTACAACGAAAAATTCCCAAAGAATGAATGTTACAATTAAAACAAGTACTGCGGGAAGATAGTTAGAAATGGTTTGAAGGCGTAACACTTTAGTCTTCATTAACCCTCGTCATGATAATTCCGTCGTCACTAATAAATTTTTCTCTAGTGTATTGGCGAACCTAGAAAATCATTCAAAAACTTCCTTTATACGTCTCTGTAAAAGCGATAATCTTTCTGTTCCTACTTTTTCTAGGAAATCTTCAAACGAAGACGTCATATAAATATATTTATCGATATACTCGCTTACAGCTGTAGTACCCTTTTCCACAACTTTTGCATGGTAGTCTGATAAATGTTCAAAATCGGCATCATATTTATTCCAACACTCTGTGGGGTAGGCGCCAAATGCAACTCTAACAACCGCGTCTACGCAGAAAAATGGAATCAATGTTCTATCCGGTTGGTTTCTAAAAACATCGCTTTCGACAATTTCTTCAACGGTGATTATCACGTGTTTCGAGGCTAAAGCAATATATTTATCGAAATGTATGTAGCCATCTATCTGCACGTTGCCGTATTTGTCGGCTCTGTGTGCATGTATTATTCCGACATCTGGAAACAAAGCAGGGACTAAAGCAACGGTTTCGCCCGAATAGGGGCATTTTAATTTTTCTAGATTAAGTTGATTCATTATATCAGAACCTAGCATTGAAAATGTGGGAAGAAACGGAACACCCATGGCTGCGGCCTTAAGCCTTAACCCTATTCCCAGATGGCTCCATTCCTCAAATTTAACCTTCCCATTAGCAACAGTCTGGGAGAGAACTTTAGACATTCCCCAGGCATAGCCAGGGCTACACCAGCTTGCAATCAAATGATTCATGGACCCAGAAGATATTAGGAGGTCTACCTCAAACCCTGCAAGTCCTCTGCAAACCTTTAAACCATTAAAACGTTGCCTTATTATTTCATGTATTGCCGCCATAGGTGTTCTGGAATACAGGCAACCGCCGATTGCAATTGTACAGCCGTTTCTCACAAACATTTTAACTGCGTCAGATAAAGCCATCAACTTATCCTTAAGTGACTTATCCTTTTCTTCTGCAAATTTTCTGGCCTCATGGATGTTCACGAACATTCTATGTTGAAGCTAATCCGCTAATTTATAAGTTTTCTTTTTTAAACAATTAAAAATAATATCGAAATTATTTTATTCAACTATATTTATCCCACGACCCAACCTGCTCGAAACAATATAAAGTAGAATTGACGCCGTAAGCATTATTGTTCCGAGAGCGCTTAGCTGAGACCAGAAACCAAACCCATACAAGTCGTAAAATATTACTGATAGCACTTCCGAGCCTGTTTTTGAAAGTAGTATTGACACACCCAATTCGCGCATGAATAATATAGCAAGCAGAAACCATCCAGCAAACAGACCGTTTTTTACAAGTCTGCTGGTGATGCTTAGAAGTGTTCTAGACAATGACGCACCACATACTCTTGCAGCACCCTCCAATTCGGGGTCCAGCTGCACCAAATTAGAGGAAATCGGTCTGTACCCAAGTGGCATGAATCTAGTTATGTAGGCTAAGATAAGCGCCCAGATGGTTCCATATAAACCAATTGGAAGGTTGATGTAATACCATACAAAACCTAGAGCAATAACTATCCCGGGAACTGAGAACGGCATAAAGATCATAGTTTCTAAAAAAATACTGAGCTTTGACCTCCATCTAGCGATTATGTATGCTGCAGTGAACAGTAGAGACATACCAACTGTTGCACCAAAAAAAGAAATGAATAGGGTGTTGATGAATGCACGCTCAACTGCCGGATACGACCATAACTTGACATAATTTTCGATGGTTAACCTAGAAAATGATTCTATTGAGGGGAACCGTAGCACTGGCATAAAAGAAACTAAGACAACAATAAGTACAGGAATGAAAAAAGTTATAATAAGAAAGGTAAGCAGTGCAGCGAATACTAGATATTTCCACTTGCCAAGTTTTTGAACACCGGTTCTAAGACCTCTTTGCCCCACCGTAATAAAGCGGTATGCCTTCTTTGTGTAGTATCTGTAAAGTAAAACGAATAAAATAGCCACACTCATAAAGAGAACTCCTGCAGCACTAGCTCGACCGATGTCTGTGAAATAACCCTGCGTTGCAATTTTGTATACATAGGTGGGCATAACCCAAACGTTTGCAGGTATGCCTACGAAAGCGGGGATATCAAATATTTCTAGGCTCCTAACAATGTTTAGAAATATTACCGCCAATATTGTAGGCCTCATTATCGGTAAAAGGGTGTCTAAATATAGTTTTAAACTACTTGCACCGCATGTTTTGGCAGACTCTATGTATGAGAAATCCATCAACCTTAAGGACGAGGAAATCATTATGAACGCTATAGGGATTTCAAAAACACCTGTAAGCCAAGTCATCCCCATCAGTGAATAAATGTTTAACGGGGGCGCTGGTATGTTGAATGTTTCGATTAGAAAGACATTCACAAAACCTATCCTTGGGCTGAAAAGGAAAATATATCCAAGGCTTAGCAAAGACATCGGAAGGACGTATGGCAGTATTATAAGGACCTCGAGAAGACGTTTGTGTGGGATGTCTGTTAGAACAACTAGAATGGCCATTAACATGGCTATGGATACCGACAAAATCGTGCTGCCGAAAACATATATCAAGGTGTTAACCAACACTTGAGAAAATTCAGCTGAAAAAATTATTGAAATATAGTTTAAAGAAGTTAGCTGCGCAGGCTTTCCCGGAGGTGCATCTAATAAACTTCCCGTGATAAGCCATATGATGGGGCCTACCGAAAGTAGAGAGATCGTAGCTACTACTATTATTGAGGCTAGGGAGAAAAATCGTGAGCCCGACCGTAAATCTAGTGACATTATTCTAGTATTGGGGCTATTTTCTGCCGAAACTCTTTTATTTGTTCCTCGGTTATCAAAGGTATCGATTTCACTGAAACGGTTTTATACCCTTGCATTATCTCGTGTAGTGGTATATCTTGGTTTATCAGTGCGGGAAGCTCGCCGAGTCCCTGAAGTATTGCTGGCCCGTCTCTTATAACGAAATGGGCGAAAAGTAGTGCGGCATTCGGGTTTGGAGGCCTGCTAGCTATCGCTACAGGTGTTGGATGCACATACACAGGGCTAAACCATGAAATATCCACGGGCCTTTTCTCCAGCACTTCAGCCAAAGCATTAGAGTGATACGCCTGCCCTACCAACGCCTCGCCGGTTCCCACGGCCGTACCAATCCTTTGTGCAACATTATGCCAGACGACCTCGTTTCTTTTAAGCTTTCTTAACCAGTCTAGATATTTTTCCTCACCCCAGTCAACCATAAGATATCTGTGGTAGATAGCTCCAGACAAATGGGTTCGGGGGTCGAGCATCCATATTTTCCCCTTCCACTTAGGATCGGTCAAAGCATCATAGCTCTTTGGTATGTCCTCTTTCTTGACTAGTTCCTTGTTGTAAAAAATAGTGTTTGCCAGCAGTCTAACCGATATTCCATAGTAGAACACTAACCCGCTCAAAAATCCTTCAGGGAGAGGTATGCTGGGTGTTTTGAGGAACCCTAGGTCGGCTGCGGGTTTAACGGCCGTGTCTGTGGCGAAAACTGTATCAAATGCATAAACACCGCCTTGGTACTCCGTTCTGATACGGTCGAGAACAACTGTGGCGTCTGCTCTCCATATTTCAGCCGTTATGCCTTGAAACTTCTTCTCAAATTCCTCCTTGAACTTCTGTAGCTGCGGCGTTGGTATTGAGGAATAAATAACTAGTTTTCCTTCTTTTTTGGCCGCATCGACTAGGTTGGGGTCATAGGTAAAGGTTGTTTTCGCGGTTACTGTTTGGGTCTGGGTTATCGTAACCGGAGGTTGCGTTATTGTCTGTGTTACGGTGCCGGCTCCAACTGTACGTGTTATTTCAGTGGTTCTTGTTACTTGCTCAGCAGGCCTTAAGAAATAGCCTCCCGCAAAACCAATTCCCACCCCAACTACGCCTGCAACACCAGATGCTAGGAAAACACGGCGACTAACTTTTTCGCCAGCCATCACATACTGTACTAACGACCGGTATTTATTTGTTTTCAACAAATATGCTAAAGCCCCTTTCCAAGCAATTAAGTTTTTCACCGATACGGATTAAATGAAATAAATAACAATGTTGCAAACATAACGGATAAACATTAAAGTCGGTTGATGATGCGGTGAGACATGTCTGGCTGGGATTATTTTGCTGACGTGGTTGTTGTAGGGTTTGGGGCTGCGGGTGCTGCAGCGGCAATCACGGCTGCTGAGGCTGGTGCTGAGGTAATGGTTTTGGAGAAGTCAGGAACAGGTGGGGGAAACACCGTGATGTCAGCTGCCTTTATATGTCCTGACAGTAGGGAGGAGGCCTTCCGCTACATCATGGAGCTAAAGAGAATTGAAAACGGCTTGGTGAGCGCAGAAGAAGCAAAGATAATAGCCGCATTCGTAGACGAGGCCGTCGAAAATGTAAGGTGGATAATGAGGCTGGGTGGCGAGGTGGAACCAGGCCCTATAATTCCCGGATATCCAAGGCAGCCCGTGGGAGCCGGTTTTCCCCATATAACTGGTGCCGAATCAATAAAACGTTATAGAGTTTCGGGTGAGGAGCCTAGAGGTGGAGCAAGCCTGTTTAAGCTGTTGGCGGCGAATGCTAAGAAGCTGGGGGTGAAGATACTTTTCAACACCACGGCTAAGGAGCTTATAACAGCTGAGGGTCCGGAGGTTATAGGTGTCTTGGCTGAGAGCGGGAGAAGGGAGGTGAGAGTTAAGGCTAGGCGTGCAGTGATACTTGCATGCGGGGGATATGAGTACGATGAAGAACTCAAGTCGCAATTCTTCCACGGAATCCCATATCCAGCCATTGGTTCAGATACTAACACAGGCGACGGCGTAAGGATGGCCATGAAGCTAGGGGCTGCGTTGTGGCATATGAACTGTGCAGCAGGATACCCTGGATTCAAGCCACCAGACCTGCCGTATGCCTTCCCGATAAGGATGTGGCTTCCCTCATTCATCTACGTCGATAAATACGCTAAGCGTTTCATGAATGAAACAAGCATAGAGGCGCATTTATCGTGGGTACCGTTTACGTATTTTGATCCGATTAAACTTGAATATCCTCGTATGCCTTGTTTCGTAATCTTCGACGAGACAAACAGGGAAGCGGGCCCTCTATGCCCGCACAGGGCCGTTTACGGCGAATGGAGCATAGACAACATTAGCGAGATAGAAAAAGGATGGATAGCTCAGGCGCCAAACGTAGAAGAACTGGCGATAAAAATTGGACTGAACCCAGAGCAGCTAGCAGCGACTGTAGAGAAATACAACAGATATTGTATGAAAAAATTTGACGAAGACTTCGGCAGAAGCGGTCAGGACCTTATGCCTATCAATAAGCCTCCTTATTACGCTATAAAGCTATGGCCCTGCATACTGAACACACAAGGAGGTCCTAAGAGGAATGAAAAAGGTCAAGTAATCCATGTCTCCGGGAAACCCATAAAGAGACTTTACAGCGCGGGCGAGCTCGGTTCTCTCTGGGGGATAATTTACCAGAGTGCTGGCAACATAGCTGAATGTCTAGCTTTCGGAAGAATTGCGGGAAGAAACGCG
>Ga0197143_1001029_pt1 | contig 25333 bp, 27 predicted proteins | sample GBS70_MetaG_FD_148603 | JGI IMG/M metagenome (GOLD analysis project Ga0197143, IMG submission 148603) | Sediment microbial communities from Great Boiling Springs, Gerlach, Nevada, United States - GBS 70_MetaG | ecosystem: Environmental > Aquatic > Thermal springs > Hot (42-90C) > Sediment... | reverse complement strand
CGGGGGCGCAGTCCAGCCCAGCGGCCAAAGGCCGCTCCTAGAGCCGAACCTTGGGGTGAACCAGGGGGCTTTTCTCCAGTTCCAGTAATCTGGCATCCTCTTCAGGGGTCGGCGCACTCATGTCGAGAGTATAGCACACAGGAACTTAGGTGAGCTTACTCCAGCGAGATTTCGGCCAGTCGTTCCGGCGGGGATATGTCTTCGGCTTTAAGATAGCCATTGGGCCGCAAAATATACAAAGTTAACTGGTAATACTCTTCCGTCTTGAGACTGTCGGGGGCATCCTGCGGCATTGAGCTTTTAATATACTCAATTAGAGAAGCTGGCCGTTGCGGAATTTTGCCAGGTTGTGACCGGGGCCGATAAGCCTTGGGCCAATACCCCCTTCGCCGGACGGCCCGTGACAACGGGCACAGTTGCGCCCGAACAGCTGGCGGGCGTCGGCGGCTGGGGCCGGTTTGGGCTCCGGCGCACGCCGCCAGGACAACCCAGACGCCGACGGCCAAGGCCAGGGTTGGGAGCGGAGTTCGGGGTCTGTGGGTCATCAGGTGACCGTAACCGGGTGGGGCACCACCGCATTGAAAAGATAACCTAGCCGGTTCCAGGGAACCGTATCCGGCTGGGTATTGCCTTTTTCGTCGGTGGCCCGAACCCGGATGGTATACTTGCCCGGTTTAGCGTCCCAGCCGAAATCCCAACGGACCCACGTCAGGGGCATTACCGGCTCCCGGATGTTGGCCTGGTTCCAGGTCCTGCCCTCGTCCAGGGCATATTCGACCTTAACGATGCGGCCTTGGCCGGACCAGGCAAAGCCCCGGATTAGGTGTCGGCCGGCCGGCAAGGTCGCATCCCACGGGAGGGCGACGGCGCTTTTTACATTCTGGGTTGTAACCGGGGGCTTATCCGGGTAATCAGGGCCGTCGACGATATAGCTGGTGGTGTTGGTGGCAACTTTGATGGGCTGATTAGAAACTTCAATGCGTCCCACCCATATAATGCTGCTTATGCCCACCCATCCGGGCACGACGGCCCGCACCGGGTAGCCGTGGTCCGGGGGAATGTCGCCGCCGTTCATGGCGTAAGCCAGAATGGTGTTTGGGTCGAGAGCCTTTTCGATTAGGTATAGGCCTGTTTATCTTAAGCTGGTCAAGGCCTTCGATAAGGACATCCCGGGCATCAGGCTTTAGTCCGGCCAGCTCCAGCACCGCCGCCAGGGGCACACCGGTCCACTCGGATACGCTGATGGCGCCCAGCCGCCACTGGCCGCCCTCGGCCGGCCTGCCCGAAAGGTCGGCAAAGAACGAGCGGCCGTTTCCGGCGCATTCAATAAAGCAGATTACCGGGCGGCTTGGCAGCTTAAGGAGGTCTTCGAAAGTTAGCTCTACGGCCCGCCCTACCGCATTACCCTCGACCCGAAGCCGCCACTCCTCCAGCTTGATCCTGGGCACCGGGTCGTGGGTCCGGACAAAGTGCAAAGGCATTGGGGTCAAAAACCCCTTGACCAGGTGGAGGGGGCTTTCGTAGTTGGGCGGGTTGGCCGAAAGGACCCGCCGCTCGCCGGGCGGGGCCACCGAGGTGTACTGCTGGGCCGGAGTCGGCGATAGGGCCGGGGTCGCGGGGGTCGGCGGAGCTTGAGTTTGCTGGCCGCCAGGTATACAGCTCGCCGTCGACAGGGCCAGCCCGGCCCCGAGAAGTTTGAGGGCCTGCCGCCTGGAAACCCGTTTCATTAGTTGACCTCCCTTTCCGCCGCGGATAGCTTCGGTCCGAAGGAAGTAAAGCGAATTGGGCCCCAATGTTCAAGGAAGAGGTCAAGAATTAGCCGGGAAATTTAGCGGAAATTTTGGTCTAAGGCTGAGGCCAGGTTGGCCTGGAGTCGGCGCAGGGCCCTTTCCAGGTAGTTGTGGACCTGGCGTGGTGAGACGCCGAGGAGCTCGGCCACGGCCTCGTGGGTGTAACCGTCCATGAGGAGTTTAAGGGTGTAATAGTCGGCCACCGCCGCCGGAAGCCGCCGGAGGCGCTTTTGGGCCAGACCCCGGTCCCTCAAGCTTTCGATCGGGGGCAAAGGGGTGGCTGGTTTTAACGATTCGACGGCCTTTTCGAGGATGTTGCGGATTCGTCGAACCCGGGTAGACCGGGCTTCGCCGGCCGGGTCGGCCAGTAACAACCGCTCCAGACGGTCCGCCGAGCTGAAGGCGTGCACCAATTGCCGAGGAAAGTTGAGGTCTATTTCGCATCGGATTAACCGGAGCTCTTCGATGCCGGCAACGATTCGCCGGCGGACCTCCGCCTCCAGGTGCTCCTGACTGCGCATCTCTTCGGTGAACCGGCCTAGGTGGGATGCTGCCGCCTCCCGGCGGGCGTTTATCGCCAAAAGGTCGGCGACCTGCCCGGCGATGACGCGCAGCCGATCCACGGTCATAAGGTCGAGCGGCAAGTTTTGCTGTAAGCCGAGGATGAGAAGGCCGACCTCTCCCTCCCGGCCAACTGCCCGTTCCGCCCAGACGGCATCTCAGGCCAGCAATTCCTCAACTGGCTTGCCTAATAGCTTCGGCTCTGTTGCGGCGAGGACCACCAACCGGTCCGCCTTGCCTGTTGCCAGGGCCACCCATTCGGCATTCAGGACTTCCCGGATCTCTTGGAGGAGGGGCTTGAGAAGTTCGGCGGACGAGGGTATCAGGGGGATCTCCCGGGCCAACCAGCGCATTTGGGTGATAAAGCCGGCCCAGTTCTTGAAGGTCAACCGGTCCCACAGGGCGTAGGTGAGGTCGGCGAGAAGGTGGGTGGCGGGCCTGGCCATCGCCACCCCCACCAGGCTCAGGGCGAGGGGGTCAAATCCGAGCCGCTTAGCAAGGGTAAATAGTAATAAGGGTCGCCAGATAGGCGCCGGCTATCGTAACGCTGGTAATAAACCGATAGGCCAGGTCCCGACGCAGGTCGGTCCCCGTCTGGGCCTGAAGCCGACCTACAAAACTGTAGCCGAGGGCGGCAACCCCGACCGTAATAAGCAACTGGCCAAGGCCCCAGACATCCCCAGGGGGGAGGGGAAGTCCGGGCAGGGCCGCGATGAGGGGCCACAGGAGGCCGCCAAATAAGGCCAGGGTGCTGAGGAACAAAACGGTCCGGGCAAATTCCGCGTCCCGGCCGGGCAGCCTGCCGGCCCAGGTCAGGTTGGCCAGCCCCAGGGAGCCCACGGTAAGGCCGAAGGCGGCGACGGGGTACAGAAGTTCCAGGGGAAAGAGCGAGGCGGACAGGAAAGTCCAGGGTGCGAAGGCCCAGGCAGCGGCCAGCAAAAAGGCCCGTAAGTAGACGGCCAGCGGCAATCATTTAAGGGGGTGAGGGTTGGGTACCAGCAGAGAGGTCAGGTGATACCAGAAGGCAAGGGCGGGTATGAAGAGCCAGCCCAGGGTCCGCCGCCAAAGGAATCCGGCTTCGACCGCCGGGACATGCAAACAGAGGACGTTGTGTAGAAACCACCCGGCCAGCGTCAGCAGGAAAAGTACGGCGACCCGATCGGTCGCCAGGCGGGGCCTTCGGGAGGCCAGGTAGCAGCCGAACCACAGGCTAAGGATAAAGCCGGCGGCTGCGGCGTTGGACAGCAGGCCCATAGGCATCTATTTTGTTAAAATAGCCGTTTCCGGGAATCCCTAAAGGCGGGCGGCCATAAAACCGGGGGCCTGAACTATGTTAAAATAAACCGGATGAGCGTTATCGATGCCCTCTCAGCCGGGTTCGGTGCGCTCGGCCGGTCCTTCGGGTGGGCCCTTATCCCGGTCGCCGTCGATATCCTGCTCTGGCTCGGCCCCCGGCTTTCCCCCAGGCCGCTCGTGGTTCGGGCGTTCGAGGATATATCCCGCCTCTCGGCAAGGCTTGCGGCCGAGGGCGCCGCCGACGCCGCCCAGACCTGGCGGGACGTGGCCGAGCAGCTCGGCTCGGTTAATCTGCTGGGGGTCATAACCTGGTGGCAGGTGCCCACCGTCGTCGGTTTCCGGCCGGTACCGGCCCCCTGGCCGGCACCCACCATTGCGGTTGAGAGCTGGCCCCTCGCCCTGGGGCTTCTTTTGGGGCTCGGGTTGGCCGGGCTTCTGCTGGCCTCGGTCTACCTGGGCGGCCTGGCCAGCGCGGTGCGGGGCGAGGGCTTCAGGCCCGCCGGCTTCGCCGCCCTGGCCCTTCGGGGCTGGGGGCGGCTCGTCGTCCTGGTGCTGCTGGGGCTGGCCGGCCTCACGGTTACGGGCGTGCCGGTATTTATCGCCGTAACGGTTCTTAACCTGATCAGTCCGGCCCTGGCCGAGGCCGTCATCTGGCTCTGGGCCATCGTGCTTATCTGGGCGAATATCTATCTTTTCTTCGTCCACCCGGCAATCTTTGTCTCGGACCTGGGCCCGGTCGAGGCGATAAAGGCCAGCGTCGGCCTGGTTCGGCGCAATTTCTGGTCGGCGATGGGCCTGATTTTAATCTTTTATCTGATCTCCGTCGGAATGTCCATTATCTGGAACGCCCTTATGGTCGGCTGGGCCGGGGTTCTTCTGGCGGCCGCCGGCAATGCCGCGGTCGTCTCGGGGCTGATCCTGGGGGTTATGGCCTTTTACCTGGACCGGTCCGGCCGAAAGCAGGAGGTTAGCCGTGGCTGAAGCAAAGGTCGAAAACACCTACACCGCCGCCGACATCCAGGTTCTCGAGGGGCTTGAGGCCGTCCGCCGCCGGCCCGGGATGTACATCGGCAGTACCGACCAGCGGGGCCTGCATCACCTCGTCTACGAGGTCGTGGACAACGCCGTGGACGAGGCGATGGCCGGCTTCTGCGACCGCATCGTCGTCACCCTACATAAGGACTTGAAGGTGAGCGTCCAGGACAACGGCCGGGGCATCCCGGTGGAGCCCCACCCGAAGACGGGCAAATCGGCCCTGGAGACGGTGATGACGGTGCTCCACGCCGGGGGCAAATTTGACGGCCGCTCGTATAAGGTCTCGGGGGGCCTCCACGGGGTGGGGGCCTCGGTGGTGAACGCCCTCTCCGAATGGCTCCGGGCCGAGGTCCGCCGGGACGGCCGGGTCTACCGCCAGGAGTACCGGCGGGGGGTGCCTGTCACCCCGGTGGAGGAGGTGGGGTCCACTACCGAGCGGGGAACCACCGTAATCTTCCTGCCTGACAAGCAGATTTTCGGCAAGGTCGAGTATAACTTTGATACCCTGGCCCAGCGGCTCCGGGAGCTGGCCTTCCTGGTTAAGGGGCTCCGGATAACCCTGCGGGACGAGCGGTCGGACCGGGAGCTTACGTTTTACTTTGAGGGCGGGGTCTTAAGTTTTCTCCGCTATTTAAACCGGACCCGCAAGGTGATTCACCCCAAGCCGGCCTATATCTTCAAAGAGGTCAACGGCACCCAGATTGAGGTTGCCCTCCAGTACAACGAGGGCTACGCCGAATCGGTCTTTACGTTCGCCAACTGCATCAACACCGTGGACGGCGGCACCCACCTGACCGGCTTCCGGTCGGGCCTGACCCGGGCCGTGAACGAGTACGCCCGCAAGGTGAAGCTGCTTAAAGACGACGACCCGAACCTGACCGGGGATGACGTCCGGGAGGGCCTTACGGCCGTGGTAAGCGTCAAGCTTACGGAGCCCCAGTTTGAGGGTCAGACCAAGGCGAAGCTGGGCAACGCCGAAGTAAAAAGCCAGGTTGAGGCGGCCGTCTACGAGGGGCTTATCGCCTTCTTCGAGGAGAACCCCTCAGATGCCAGGCGCATCATCGAGAAGGCCCTTACCACCGCCCGGGCCCGGGAGGCGGCCCGGCGGGCCCGGGAGCTGGTGGTCCGGAAGTCGGCCCTGGAGGGGGCAACCCTGCCCGGCAAGCTGGCCGACTGCACCGAGCGGGACCCGGCCCGGGCCGAGCTGTACATCGTCGAGGGGGACAGCGCCGGGGGGAGCGCCAAGCAGGCCCGGGACCGGCGCTTTCAGGCGATCCTGCCGCTGCGGGGCAAGATTCTCAACGTTGAGAAGGCCCGGGAAGATAAAATCCTGGGCAACGAGGAGATCAAGGCGATAATTACGGCCCTGGGGGCCGGCATCAGCGGACGTTTTGATATCTCGAAACTCCGCTACGGCCGAATCATTATCATGAGTGTCGACGGCGATGAGCCGGTCCTGGTTCGGGACCCAAACGGCTGGGTCCGGGCCGAGCGGGTTGGGCCTTTTATAGACGGCCTCCTGGCCAGGGGCGAGGACCCCGGAAACTATGACGTATTTTGCTTTGACCCCACATCGGGGAAGGTGCGGTTTAAGCCGATAAAGGCGGTGCTACGCCACACCCATCATGGACCCCTTTATGAAATTGAGACGGCCTACGGCCGCCGGGTGCGGGTAACGGCCGAACACAGCGTCTTCGTTGCCGGGCCTGACGGCCGGCCTGTGCTCAAACGGGGCGACCAGGTCCGCCCGGGCGACCTGCTTGTAGCACCCGGGCGGGTCCCCCTCCCGGACCGGGGTCCTGACCGGCTGGATCTGGTCAGGCTGCTGGTTGAGGCCGGCGAGTCGACCACCGACGGCATAATTGCCCGAGGGCCGGGTGTCGAAGAGTACTACCGGACGAAGGTTCGTGAGGCTTACGCCGGGCGACCGGATATGGTCGAACCCAGGGTCGAGGTTACGGCCGCAGCCGGAGACCTGCTGCGGGCACGGCGTCTCGAACTTCAGCTCAGCCTTCGGGCCCTGGCGGCCGCGACTGGGGTGCGCCAGCCGGCAACCTGCTACGGTTGGGAAAAGGGCAAGTCAAGACCAACATTGAGCCGCTTTATGGGACATATTGCCGCCCTGCAACTAGAGCCAGACGCGGTTTTGGGGCATGTCAGGGTAGTCGAAAGCCGCGTAGACTACATCTGGAAAACCCAATATCGGGGGTCGCCGAAAAATCGGGTTAGGCCGTATATCGACCTGGTGAGACTGGACCCCAAAGACGTGCCGACGCTTGGGCGTGAGGTCTGGTTGACGCCCCGACACAACGGACACTTAAGAATCGACCGCTATCTGCCGGTAAACAAGGACCTGATGACGCTGCTCGGGTTTTTCCTGGCCGAAGGTTCGGTAAGCCGGCGGGCCGGCGTCCGGCTGGCCATCGGCCGACGCAATGAGGGGCGCTTGCCTGAGCTGGAAGCGGCGTTTGTCGGCGTGTTCGGGGTCAGGCCGACCCTTTACCGGTCCAGGAGCCGGGTGAGCGAGCTTCGGGTCGGCAACCGGGTGGTTGAAGCATTTTTCCGGGCCCTCTTTGGTCCGGGTAGGGTTGAAGCCGGTTCGAAGCGAGTCCCCGACCTGGTTTTCAACGTGGGACCTGACCTGCGGCTGGCGTTCCTGCGGGGCTACTTCCTTGGGGATGGGACGGTCGGTGGGAGGAAAATTGCGTTTACAACATCCTCAGAGCGGCTTGCCAGCGACCTGGCCTACCTGCTGCTGTCGCTGGGCGTTGCGGCGTCGATTTCCCGAAGGGTCCCATCGGGTCAGGCGTCCGGAACGGTTCGGGGCCGACCGGTAACAACCCGGCGGCCGATTTTCACCGTGACCGTGAGCAGCCGGTCAGGCCTGGCCCGCTTGGAACCGGTCTGGTCGGACCACCCGAAGGCCGCCGAGCTGAGACGGCAACTGTCGACCGGAATGGGTGCGGCGGACAGCTCAAATCCCAAGCGGGCGAGAAAACTTGAAGGCGACCTGGTGGGACTGCCGGTTCGGGCCGTACGGGAGGTTAGGCCGCGCTCGGGGTGGGTTTATGATTTCTCCGTCGAAGGGGACGAGACCTTTATCTGCGGGCTGGGTGGCGTCTGTTGTCACAATACGGATGCTGATGTAGACGGAAGTCATATTCGAACGTTGCTTTTAACGTTCTTCTTCCGGTACATGCCTGAAATCATTGAAAAGGGCCACCTTTACATCGCCCAGCCGCCCCTTTACCGGATTCAGCAGGGGAATAAGGTCTACTACGTCTACAGCGACGCCGAGAAGGACGAGCTGGTCAAGAAGCTGGGGAATAAAAACCTGACCATCCAGCGCTACAAGGGCCTGGGGGAGATGAACCCGGAGCAGCTCTGGGAGACGACCATGGACCCCCAGAAGCGGACACTGCTTCAGGTGACCGTTGAGGATGCGGTTGAGGCCGACAAAATCTTCGAGATTCTGATGGGCGAGGCGGTCGCCCCCCGCAAACACTTCATCCAGGCCCAGGCCAAAAACGTCCGCAACCTGGATATCTAAGGGCCCCGGCGTCAGGAGCCCCCGGCCGGCTTGAAAAAGCTTTACCGGGCGTATATACTATCCGCGATAGTACTGATGGCCATCGGAGGTCGTTCGGTGAGATGGGCCGGGCTGGCGTTTTTGCTGGCCGTCCTCCCGGCCTGCGTCCGGCTTCCCGGTCTCCCTCCGGGGGCGGCGGTCCCGGACGTAAAACGCGGTGAGCAGCTATACACCCAGTACTGTCTGGGGTGTCACGGCGGGCCCACCGGCGGGTCGATGATGGACTATCCGCCCCGTCACAATGCCAACGGCCACACCTGGCACCACCCCGACTGTCAGCTTGAAGAAATCATCAAAGACGGCGGCGACGGGATGACGGCCATGATGCGGCGGATGATGGCCCCGCCCGACGCCCCCAGGATGCCCACCTTTAAAGAGATTTTGACCGACCAAGATATCGAGGCGATCCTGGCCTTTATCAAGACCTGGTGGACCGAGGACCAGCGCCGCTACCAGGCACAGGTCACCCGGGCCCAGTGTTAAGACTCGGAGAATGCCGGTGTCTGCGGCCAAAGGCGCAAAGGGCCGGATAAGCGTCCCCGGCCTGGTTGCGGTTGGGGTCGGGCTGGCCGGCATCCTCGCCCTGGTCCTGCCCCGCCTGCTCCCCCAGAGCGGTCCGCCGGGACCGGTCCTGGCCGTCCTGGAGACGGCCGACTTTCATTCCCTGGCCTTCAGCCCGGAGAACCCCGATGTAGTCTTTTTCGGCCACCACAACGGGGTGATGCGCAGCGACGACGGCGGCCGGACCTGGCGGCCGGTCGTTGCCAGGCCCAACTTCGACGCCATGGCCCTGGCCGTTCATCCGGCCGCGCCCGGACGCATCTATGTTGCCGGCCACAACATCTTTATGGTCAGCCCCGACGGTGGGGCGAGCTGGCAGCCGGTCCGGCATAACCTGCCCCATGACGACATCCACGGCTTTGCCTTAAGCCCGCGGGACCCTAATCGGCTTTACGCTTTCGTCATCGGCCACGGCCTCTTTATCAGCACAGACGGAGGCGTGACCTGGACTCCGCTGAGCACGGCCCTGCCCCAGGATGTGATGGCCCTGGCGGCGGCCGGGGGCGAGCCGGAAGTGCTCTTTGCCGGCAGTATGGGCTCCGGGGTCCTTAAGAGCGAGGATGGGGGCCGGACCTGGCGGCCGAGCAGTAACGGCCTGGGAAGCCGGCGGGTGATGGCCCTGGGGGTGAATCCGGCCGACCGGCGGGTGGTCTATGTCGGCACCGACGAGGGCCTTTACCGGAGCGACGATGGGGGCGCGAGCTGGCGGCGGCTGCCCTTCCCGGGCCGGAACGCAGCGGTTGTGGCAGTGAATCCAGCTAACCCGGCTCTGGTCCTGGCCATTGAGGCGGCCGGTCCGCGGCAGGGCCGGCTCTACCGGAGCGAGGACGGCGGCCTTAGCTGGGGAGGTTAAGTCCGGTGGAAGGGCCAAAGGTCGCAAACCTCAGGCTGGACCGGCCTGGGGTCCGGGCGGCCCTTGGCGACCTGGAGGCCGAGGTGATGGAACTTATCTGGGCCCGGCCGCCCGGCACGGCCGTCACCGTCCGGGAGGTCTTTGAGGCGCTGTATGGGCGGCGCCGGCTGGCCTACACCACCGTTATGAGCACCATGGCCCGGCTGGCCCGCAAGGGGCTCCTCGTGGCCGAGAAGGCCGGGCCCGCCTACCTGTACCGGGCGGCCCTCAGCCGGGAGGAATTCGTCGACCACGTCGTGGGCGCCGCCCTCGAGCGGCTCCTGGTAAACTTCGCCGGCGCAACCCGGCGCCAGCTTGAGAAGCTGACCGACCCCGAGGTTCGGGCCCGGCTGGCCGAGCTCCTCGAGCAGGTCGAGCGCCGGCGGGCCCGGGGGGAGAAATGACCCACGCCCTCCTGCTGGGCATCGGCTTCGGGCTGGCCCTGGCGGCCGGCACCGCCGGGGCCCTGGCCCTGCGGCTGGTCCGGCCCGGGGCGGGCCGGGCGCCGGCCCTGGTCGTCCTGGGCCTGCCGGCCGTTATCCTTGGGCTTACGTCCATTCACCTGATTCCGGCCTTCTGGGCCGAGTGCACGCCCTTGACCGGACCCGACGCGGCCGTGATTGCCGGCTGGTCGGTCCTTGCGGCCGGCTCGGCGGCCGCCGGGTTCATCGCCGGCCTGCGGCGTCTACTGCTGGCCGATGGCCTGCTCGGAAGGGTTCCGGTTCTGACGGGCCATCCCGTCGCCGAAAAGGTCGGGGTTCTGGCCGGCCGATTGGGGATTGTGCCGCCGGTTGTTCGGGTGCTGGAGCTGGACTGGCCCCTGGTTGTGTCGGGCAGGGTTCGCCGGCCTGCGGTTGTGATTTCCCGCTGGGTGCTCGAGCACCTGGATGAATCCGAGCTGGAGGCCGTGGCCGCCCACGAGCTGGCCCACCTGGCCCGCCGGAGTCAGGCCGTCCTCTGGCTCGGTCGGCTGTTGCGGGACGGCCTCTGGTACGTGCCCTCGGGCCGGTATGCCCTTCGGGTGCTGGCCCGGGATGAAGAGCTGGCCGCGGACGAGCTGACCGTCAGGCTGACGGGCCGGCCGCTGGCCCTGGCCGGGGCCCTGGGCAAGGTCTGGGCAGGTTCTTCGGGGCCTTTGGCCGCCGGGCTCAGTGGGCTTATCGGGGAGGGAGGGGATGCCGGCGGGATGCTCGAGGTCCGCCTGGTCCGGTTGCTCGCCGATGGGACGGACGAGCGGTCGACAGTCCGGGCACTGGTGCTAACAGTGCCGGGGCTGCTTACGGCCGCGTCATGGCAGGTTCTTGAGCTGGCGGCGGAAGCTTTGCCGCTGGTGTGCCGGCTCGGCAGCCTTTGAAACCGCTTGCCGCCGAGGGCCGGGTACCGGGTTCGGCCGGAGGCTGGGCAGGGCGGTAACCCGGGCCGGTCACCGGGCAAAAAGGCTGCCTGCGGCCGGGTGGTTCTCGAATCTGCTATTTTACGTATTTTGCCGGGTCCCGGTCGAAGGCCGCCTTGCAGCCCGGCGAGCAGAAATAGTAGGTCCTGCCCTGATATTCGGACCTGCCTGCCGCCTGCTGAGGATCCACCTCCATCCCGCAGACCGGGTCCTTAACCTTCTCGGCCATTTTCGCCGCCTCCGTGGTCAGTGTCCCATGCCCGGCATCCGGGCCGGCATCGTCGGGGTAGCCTGCGGCCTGGCCGCGACGGCCGGGCTAAGGTGGGTCCGGATGAGGCCGGGTGCCCTACCCAGGGCGCGCTTAAGGGTGAGGGTACCCCCATCCGCGGGTGAGCCCGCGGGTGGCCACGCTCACCCTTCGTGGTGCCGTCTCCGCCCGGCGGCGTAACGGCCGGGCCTGAGACCGCCGATGCTCCATGCCGGCAGAAACTTTTGGCCGGCATGGGGCCGTCAAAACCGACACGCCGTAGACGTTGCCTGGGTCTTTCATTTACCCAACCTGCCAGCCGGTGCGGTAAATCGGGCGGCCGGTTAGCCGACCCCTTTGGCAACAGCCGGGGGCAGGCCGAGGAGCTCACGGACCCTGGGGTGAACGACCTGGCCCCGGTGGGTCAGCAGGGTCTCCCGGGTTATCTCATCCGAAAAGTCTGGCTCGCCGCGCCGCCCAAAGACGTGCAGGATAAAGCTGGTCAAATTGCGGGCATACATCTGGCTGGCATCATATGGAACCGTTGAGGCCAGATTTGCCGCACCAATCACCTTCACCCCACTCACCTCGACCGTTTCGCCGGGTACCGTAACCTCACAGTTGCCCCCACGTTCGGCCGCCAGGTCCACTATCACCGACCCCGGCCGCATCCTCCGAACCATATCCGCCGTTATCAACACCGGTGCCCGCCGCCCCAACACCATCGCCGTAGTGATCACCGCATCTTGCTCGGTCAGAACCCGGCCCAACAGCTCCCGCTGACGCCGGTAAAATTCCTCACCCATCGGCCGGGCGTAGCCCCCGCCGGCCTCAACGTCGCCCCCCTCAAGCCCGAGCTCAATAAACCGGGCCCCAACACTTTCGGCCTCGGCTTTTGCCGCCGGCCGCACGTCATAGGCCGATACCACCGCCCCAAGCCGCCGGGCCGTCGCGATGGCCTGGAGCCCGGCCACACCCACCCCAACCACAAACACCTTCGCCGGCGTTATCGTCCCGGCCGCCGTTATCATCATCGGAAAGAGCTTCGGCAACGCCATCGCCGCAAGCAAGGCCGCCTTATAGCCCGCCACCGTCGCCTGCGACGACAGGACGTCCATCGGCTGGGCACGGCTTATCCGCGGCAGAAGCTCCAACGCAAAGGCCGTAACTCCGAGCTGTGCAAGTTCGGCCGCTGCCTCGGGGCTGGCTATCGGGTCTAAAAGCCCAACCACAACCTGCCCGGCCCGCAGGTAACTTAGGTCCGCACGTCCGGCACCGGGATTAGCCCCATAGCCCCGGACCTGCACAATGATATCGGCGCGCTCAAAGACCTCCCTCCGGCTCGGGACAACCTGGGCCCCCTTCTCAACGTAGGCTCCGTCCTCAAACCCGGCCAGGACCCCAGCCCCGGCCTCAACCAGAACTTCAGAGGCTATCCGCTTAAGATTGGGAATCACAGCTGGGGTAAGGGCAACCCGCCGCTCCCCAGGGTAGGTCTCTTTAACCACGCCCACGATCACGGCCATCCCTCCGGTCTCAGCCTTTTAGGGTCGCAATGATCTCGGTGACAACCTTCTTGGCGTCCCCAAAGACCATCATTGTCTGAGGGAGATAAAACAGCTCGTTGTCGATGCCGGCAAAGCCCGGGGCCAGACTGCGCTTGATGAAGACCACCGTCCGGGCCTTGTCCACATCCAGGATGGGCATCCCGTAGATGGGCGAATCGGGCTTCGTCCGGGCCGCCGGGTTGGTGACGTCGTTGGCGCCCACTACTAGGGCCACATCCGTTTCCGGGAAGAGGGGGTTTATCTGGTCCATCTCGTAGAGCAGGTCGTACGGAACCCCGGCCTCGGCCAGAAGCACGTTCATGTGCCCGGGCATCCGGCCAGCCACCGGGTGAATCGCGTACTTTACGTCCACCCCACGGCTCAGTAAAAGGTCCCCGAGCTCCTTAACGGCATGCTGGGCCTGGGCTGCCGCCATCCCGTAGCCGGTGACAATAATCACCGAACGGGCCGTCTCCAGGATGGCGGCCGCATCCTGGGGCGTGTAGGCCTGCACCGTCCGCCCCTTCTCGGCCGCTTCAACCTTAACCTGTCCAAACGCCCCAAAGAGCACGTTGGTGAACGAGCGGTTCATCGCCTTGCACATCAAGATGGAGAGGATGAGGCCTGAAGAGCCGTCCAGCGCCCCGGCCACAATCAACAGCCGGTTATCCAGCAAGAAGCCCATAAAGGCCGAAGAAAGGCCCGCATAGGAGTTCAGGATGGCGATGACGGTGGGCATGTCGGCCCCGCCGATGGGCAAAATTAGCAGCACCCCAAAGACTAAAGCTGCGGCCACCAGCACCCCAAAAACCTCGGCCGGTCCCCGGTTCACCACCAGGTAGGCCCCAGCCAGTACCCCCAGACCCAGCACCGAAAGGCTTATGTAATTGCGCCCCGGGTAAACGATCGGCCGGGTCGGTATGAGCTCCTGGAGCTTGGCAAAGGCCAGAAGGCTGCCGGTAAACGTCAGATACCCCAGCAAAACCTCAAGACAGAGGACGGTCATCGAAAACTCGTCAAGACCTGGGCCCCGCAGGTAGAACTCGGCCGTGCCAACCAGGCCGGCCGCCAGCGCCCCAAACGCATGCGAAAGGGCGGTCCGCTGCGGCACCGCCGTCATCGGCATAAGCAGCCCCAGCGGCGCCCCGATGGCCGTCCCAACCACAGCCGCCGCCGCAATCCACCGGTAATCGATTATCTCCGGCCGAAGGAGTGTGCCCCCGACCGCCAAAATCATCCCCAACGCCCCAGCCCAGTTACCCCACCGGGCCGTCCGGACCTCGCTCATGAATTTCAGGGCCAGAATGAACAGGGCCGCTGAAATCACATAGATGGCCTGGGTAAGCTGTTCAATCGTCATCGCCGCTCACGCCCCCGGAACATTCGCAGAATCCGCTCGGTGATTAAGAACCCGCCCACGATGTTCGTCGTCGAGGCCGCCACCGCCACCGCCCCCAGCGCCACGCTTAAATCATCGTGGTGCTCTCCGGCAAGCAAGAGTGAGCCAACAATGGCGATGGCCGAAATTGCGTTCGTCAAAGACATAAGCGGCGTGTGTAAGAGCCTGGAAACGTGTCGTATCAGCTCCAGGCCCAAAAACGACGCCAGTACAAACACGAACAGGTTCGCCAGAATGTCCATCTGCTCGGTCACCGTCGGTTCACCCTCCTTGCGCCGGGTTTGAGTTCACCGCCGGCCGGTGAGACCGTCCTCGCGGGATCGCCTCCTGGGCCGTGACTGCCAGCCTCTCGCCGGCGGCGAAGGCCGCCTCGTTCGGCTCCCGTAATCTGTCCGGGACCCTTCTCAGTACGGCCGCCTTCAAGGCGGCCTGAGAAACGAGGCCGGTGAGGGCATTGAGGGCCGCCAGGGCGACGACGTTTACGACGACCCTGGGTCCGACCTGGAGGGCGGTGGCGACGATGGGCAGCTTAAAGATACGCCGCCCGTCTTCGACCGGCTCGTCGGTGACGGCCGAATCCAGCAGGACGATGGTATCGTCGTGCCGCTCCCGGAAGTATTTATTAAACGCATCCTCGGAAAGGCAGAGCAGGACGTCGGGAACCGTCACCTGCGGGTAGGCGATTTTCCGGGTTGAGATGATGACCTCGGATTTGCTGGCCCCGAGCCGGGCTTCCGGCCCGTAGCTCTGGGTCTGGACGACGTTGCGGCCGTCCATGAGGGCGGCCTCGGCCAGGATGATCCCGGCCGTGATCACCCCCTGGCCGCCGGTGCCGGTCAGCCGGACCTGTACGGGGTCGCGGGCGACGAAGGTCATGGCTGGCCACCTCCACCCAGTTTTTGGGTCAGTTGCCGGTAAAGTTCGGTGTATTCCGGCCGCGGCTCATTGCGGAAGATGCCGACGGGCAGTTTCTCCTCCCCGGGGTCGGTCCGCTCCTTCAGCCCGTGGAGCATGTCGTAGGGGTCGTCGTTGCTGTTGTAGCGGCCGAAATAGGTCGGGCAGGTCGTCAGGACCTCGACGACCGAGAAACCCTTAAAGGCGAGGGCCTGTTCGAGGATTGCCGAAAGTTCGTCGAAGTCGAAGACGGTGCTCCGGGCGACAAAACCGGCCCCGGCCCCCAGGGCAAGGCTGACGATGTCGAAGGGAGGCTCGATATTGCCCCACACCGAAGTCGTTGTCCGCCGGCCCGGCAGGGTCGTCGGGGCAAGCTGCCCCCCGGTCTGGCCGTAGATCATGTTATTGAAGATGATCGCGGTCAGGTCGATGTTGCGCCGGCAGGCATGGATGAAGTGGTTGCCGCCGATGGCTACCGAGTCCCCGTCGCCCATCACGACCGCCACCGTAAGCTCCGGCCGAACAAGCTTGATGCCGGTGGCAAAGGCCAGGGCCCGGCCGTGGGTCGTGTGGATGGTGTTAAAGTCGAGGACGAACGGCGTCCGGCCGGAACAGCCGATTCCACCGACCACCACTACCTGATCCTGCGGGAGGTTCAGGGCAGCCACGGCCCGGATAAAGGCCTTAACGATAATTCCGTTCCCGCACCCCGGACACCAGACGGTTGGCAGTTTGTCGGTCCGCAGGTACCGGTCGTACTCGGCAGCGGTATGGATCAGCATGGTTCAGGCCCTCCGCTCCAGGCTCTCAGCAACCCGGCCGGCGATCTGGTCAGGTGTAAGCAGGTAGCCGTCGACCCGGCCCAGGTGTTCGACCCGGGCCCGGCCGCCGACCGCCCGCTCCACCTCCCGGGCCAGCTGGCCCAGGTTTAATTCCGGCACCAGGATATACTCGACCGTTCCGGGCAGTTCCCGGAAGAGGAAATCCGGGAACGGCCAGAGGGTCTTCAGGGTCAGCAGTCCAACCTTAAACCCGGCCGACCGGAGGGCCTCGACGGCGCTTTCAGCCGGCCGGCTCACAATCCCGTAACAGACGACGGCGGCCCGGGCGTCGTCCAGGTAGAGGGCCTCGTAGCGGGCAATTTCCCGGACCTTCGACCGGACCTTTTCAACGAGCCGGCGCAGGAGCCGTTCGGCCGGCGGGCCCTCAACCGGAAAGCCCCAGTCGTCGTGGGCGAGGCCCGTCACGCTGAATCGCACCCCGTAGCCGATGGGGATAAAAGGTCCGCCAAAGGGCGCTACCGGCTTGCCCCCGTTGGCCGGTCGGGACCGGGGGATAACCTCCAGTTCCCCCGGCTCGGGCACGAAGATGTTCTCCCGCATGTGGGAGAGGATCTCGTCCAGGAGGAGGACCACCGGGACCCGGTAAAGCTCAGCCAGGTTGAAGGCCTCCACCGTCATCTCGAATACAGCCCGGACGTGGTCGGCGGTCAGGACGATGACAGGGTGGTCACCGTGGGTGCCCCACACCGCCTGCATGACGTCGCCCTGGGCGGCTTTCGTCGGCTGGCCTGTAGACGGCCCCCACCGCTGCGAATCGACGATGACACAGGGGGTCTCGGTGATGGCGGCGTAGCCGATGCCCTCCTGCATTAGCGAGAACCCAGGCCCGCTGGTGGCAGTCATTGCTTTGGCCCCCGCCCAGGCCGCCCCGATGACGGCCGAGATAGACGCAATCTCGTCCTCGGCCTGGAGGAAGATGCCGCCCCGGCGGGGCAACTCCCGGGCCATGATCTCCATGATCTCGGAGCTCGGAGTTATCGGGTAGCCGGCATAGAAGTTACAGCCGGCATACAGCGCCCCGAAGGCGCACGCCTCATTGCCCTGCATAAGTTGCTGGGTCTTCACCTCAGTACCCCCACCCTGTGCTCGAGCCGGGCACGCTCCCGGGCCAGGTCCCGCTCACCCCGGTCCACCCAGATCGCAAAGTCGGGGCACCGGACCTGACAGATGCCGCAGAATATGCACCGGCTGATATCCTCGACGCAGACCTTCTGCCGCTCGTCGAGTTTGAGGACCCCTTCCGGACAGGACTTGACGCATAGCTCGCAGCCCTTGCAGAGCCGTCGGCGAACAACCAGCTGCAGTTCGCCGACGGCGTGCCGAACGACATCGGCTTCGTGCTCGACGGTGGGGGTGACGTCGACCGTCCCCATCGGGGCGGCCGCCGGCAGACCCCGGCGGGACTGAATGTAGGCGTGGATGGCCCGGGCCGCAAGCTTACCGTGCTGGACGGCCTCGACCACAGTGCCCCCGCCGTTGATGCAGTCACCCCCGGCGAAGTATTTCTCCCGGCTGCTCCGGAACTGCCCGTCGACGACCACCAGCCCGTTTTTAAGGTCGAGGCCCAGAGCCGAGAGCCACTCGCTCCGGGGTGCCTGGCCGATGGCCTTAACGATGGTCTGGGCTTCGATGACGAAATTGGACCCGGGGACCGGTTCCGGCCGCGGGCGGCCGGACGGGTCGGGCGGGCCGAGGCGCATCCGGACGCACTCGACCCCGCTGGCATATCCCGACCCGATAATCCGAACCGGGGCGGTGAGGAATTCAAACCTGACCCCCTCCCGCCGGGCGGCTGCCACCTCGTGGCGGTAGGCCGGCATGTAGTCCTCAGTCCGGCGGTAGACCACGACCACGCCCTCCGCCCCGAGGCGCACCGCCTCCCGGGCCACATCGATGGCCGTATTCCCGCCGCCGATAACCACCACCCGGCCCTCAAGGGCCGTCAGCCGGCCGGTTTTGATGGCCTCGACAAAATCCAGGGAGTTCCAGACCCCCGCCAGGTCCTCGCCGGGCAGTCCGGCCGGGAGATCCCGGCCCAGCCCCACGCCCAGGAAAACGGCATCGAACTGGGTCTCGAGTTCCTCCGGCGTGATGTCCCGACCGACCCTGACCCCGAACCGGAATTCAACCCCCAGGGCCGCAATGGCCTCGACTTCTCGGGGCAGGGGCTCATAGACCTGCTTGTAGGGCGCAACCCCGAACGTAACGAGCCCGCCCGGCACCGACCGCTCCTCGAAGACTGTAACCTGATGGCCGAACCGGGCAAGCTCGGCGGCACAGCTCAGGCCGGCCGGTCCCGCCCCGATAACCGCAACCCGACCCCGGCCAACGGCCGAACCGGGCGGGCGGGGCACCGGGGCTTGGGCGAAGAGCACCCGGTCGGTCGCATACCGCTGGAGGCGGCCGATGGCGACAGGACGCCGTCCTTCCCGGGCCAGGACACAGGCCCCCTCACAGAGGACTTCCACCGGGCAGACCCGGGCACACGTCCCCCCCAGGACGTTGGCCTCGAAGATGGTCCGGGCGGCCTCCTCGGGCCGGCCTTCCCGAATCGCCCGGATGAACCCCGGGATGTCGATTCCGGTCGGACAGGCCCGGACGCACGGCGCCGGCAGAAGGGGGCTTCCGCACTCTAGACAGAGGTCGGATTCGACGAAGGCCTCGCGGTCATTCAGGGGCGGATGGATTTCGCCGAAAAGGTTCTCTGGAACTTCCCACGCTGGCTCAGCCGACACTGGCCTGCTCCCAACGTCGCTGTATTCCCCCAATATGGTAATATCCGGGTACTGGCGGGCGGATCACCCGAACGGGTAGGTCGATGCTACCCGTTGGTGTTGTTGTTGCGAAACCTGCTGGCGGCATTTATGTCCTCCTCCTTGAAGTCCGCGGGGAGGTCCGGGTTGGGGCCCTGGGCCCCATAAAGTTTGACGGTCGGTATGCTTACGTGGGCTCCGCCCGGGGACCCGGGGGCTTCAAACGGGTTGCCCGACACTGCCGCCTGGCCGCCGGCCAGGCGGCACCCGGTCACTGGCATATCGACCGGCTCCTTAAGCATGGGCGGCTTGAGGCCGTTTTTATCCGGGAGACCGCCGACCCGGGGGCCGAATGCGTCCTTGCCGCCGAGCTGGCAAGATTCCTGCCGCCGGCGGTTAGGGGCTTCGGCAGCACCGACTGCCGGTGCCCAACCCACCTTTTCCAGGTGCCCGTCGCAACCATCCTGGCCGTCCGGCTGACGGACTTGGGCTTCATCAGGTCCGGCCCGGAGGCCTGGGCATCCGGCCGTCAGCCCTCCAGGCGGCCCGGATGACGGGCGCGGAGGGCTTCGATAAGCCGGAGCAGGACTTTCCGGGCGTCGCCGAGAATGCCCAGGTCCGCAATCTTAAAGATCGGGGCGTTCGGGTCGGTATTGACGGCGATAATCGTCTGCGACTGTCGCATTCCGGCCACGTGCTGGGAAGCACCCGAAATTCCGAAGGCGAGGTAGACCCTGGGCCGGACCGTGGTGCCGGTCAGGCCGACCTGGGCGGCGGGCGGTGCCCACCCGGCCTCGACCACGGCCCGGGTTGCGCCCACCGCCGCGTTCCCCAGGAGGGCCGCAAGCTCGTAAAGCAGCTCGAAGTTCTCCCGGCTGCCCAGACCCCGACCGCCGGCAACGACTACCGCGGCCCCGGCCAGGTCAGGCCCCCGGGCCGCATTCTCGCAGGCCTCCACCCGCCGTACGAGCCTGAGCCCGTCCGGGAGCTCGACCCGGACGGGAACGACCCGGCCCTGACCGGGAGCGGGTTCGGCCGGAAAGGAGTGGGGACGGACGAGGATGATGGCCGGTCGGTCGTCAATCCGGCAGTCGACGTATAAGGAGCCGCCGAACATGGTCGTTCGGACAGCCCCAACCGACCGGATATCGACGGCATTGCTGATGAGGGTCAACCCCAGCCTGGTTGCCAATCGCCCGGCGATTTCCCTGGAGTCGGGCAGAGTCGCAAACAGGATGGCATCGGGCCGGTGCTCGGTGAGAAGCCGCCGAAGGGTTTCTGCCGCGGGGTCGCCGACCCATTCGTCGTAGACCGGGTTGTCGTCCACGTAAACGGTATCGGCCCCGTACCGGGCCAGGGGACCGGCGGCCTCCGGGGCGCGGGCCCCAACCACCACCGCCTCTGCCTGTCCCAGCTGGCGGGCCTTGGTCAGCAGTTCAAAGGCGGTGGTGTCGGGGCGGCCCCGCCGATGCTCGGCAAAGACCCAGACCTTCGGCATCTCAAATTACCCCAAGCTCCTCCAGGAGCCGGATTATCCGGGCGACGGCGGTTCCGTCGTCGACGACGATTTCGCCGGGACTTCGCTCTTCGGCCGGGGTGATGGCAACGACGGCCTGCCGGACCCGCAGGGCGTCCGGGCCGAGGCCGAGGTCGGCGGCCGTAAGCCGCGTTAGCGGCTTGCTCCGGGCCGCAACCCGGGCCTTAAAAGAGGGAAACCGGGGCACGTTGATGTCCGAGGTCACGGCCACCAGGGCCGGCAGGGAACATTCAGCCACCTCGTAGCCGGCCGCCATCTGCCGCCGAACCCGCACCAAACGGCCGCCCACTTCGACCCGCTTGGCCGGGCCGATGCCGGGCAGGTCCAGCAGGCCGGCCAGCATTGCTCCCAGCGTGCCCGTCGACCCGTCGCTGGACTGGGCCCCGCAGATAACGAGGTCGAAGGGAAACCGGCCGATGGCCCGGGCCAGCACCCGGGCAGTAACCAGGGCATCGAACCCGGTCAGGGCCGGGTCGGTGACCAGGACGGCTTCGTCGGCCCCCATGGCCAGCCCCAGCCGGAGCGCCGCCTCGGCCACGGCCGGCCCCATGGAAACCAGGATAACCCGTCCGCTCAGGGCCTCCTTAAGCTGGACGGCCAGCTCAACCCCGCACTGGTCGATGGGATCCAGAAGTCCCGGCACCCCCTCCCGCCGGAGCCGGAACCCGTCAAGCTCCCCGGGCAGGTCCGGGTCGGGGACGTACTTGGCCGTGACGACAATATTCATCCCCGGTCGGACCGGTTTTGGCTTTCAGCCAACTACCCCGACCTTGCCCAGGACCTCCAGGAAGCGGGCCAGCCACTCAGGGTGGGCGGGCCAGGCCGGGGCGGTAATCAGGTTGTCGTCGACGTAGGCTTTGTCGACGGGCACGTCGACCCACTCGCCGCCGGCGGCCCTGACCTCGGGGCCCACCGCCGGGTAGCCGGTGAGACGCCGGCCGGCCACGACCCCGGCCGCGGTGAGGACCTGAACGCCGTGGCAGACGGCGGCAATCGGCTTGCGGGCGGCGGCAAAGTGGCGGACGATGTCGAGGACCCGCTGGTTTAGCCGGATATATTCGGGGGCCCGTCCGCCCGGAATGACCAGGGCGTCGTAATCCTCCGGCTTGACTTCGTCGAAGGTGGCGTTCAGGGCGAAATCGTGGCCGCGCTTCTCGCTGTAGGTCTGGTCGCCTTCGAAGTCGTGAACCGCGGTGCGCACCTTCTCCCCCGCCCGCTTGCCCGGACACACGGCGTGGACGGTGTGCCCCAGCATGAGGAGGGCCTGGAAGGGTACCATCACCTCATAGTCCTCGACGTAATCGCCGACAAGCATCAGAATCTTTTTGGTTGCCATGGTTCATCCCTCCCCTAGGGAATTAAAGCTCTCCTTTTGCCATCTGGTCCATGATGTATTCGGCCGTTCGGATGGCCAGGGCCGAGATGGTCAGGGTGGGGTTCTCGGCGGCGCCTGTGGTGAAGACGCTGCCGTCGGCGATGAACAGGTTCTTGACGTCGTGGGCCTGGCACCACCGGTTGACGACCGAGGTGGACGGGTTGTCGCCCATCCGGCAGGTGCCCAGGTTGTGGGTGGCCGGGTACGGGGGTGTGAGGTAGACCTTCCAGGCCCCGGCGGCCTCCCAGAGCTCCTGGCACCGCTTCCAGGCGAACTCCCGCATCGCCTTGTCGTTGGGGTGGTCGTTGAAGGTCACCACCGGAATGGGCACCCCGAACCGGTCCTTCTTGGTTGGGTGGAGGGTGATGCAGTTGCCCTCCTGGGGCATGTCCTCGCCGACAATCCAGTTGCCGGCCAGGTGGGTGTAGTTGTCCATCAGCTCGACCAGCGCCTCGCCCCAGAGGGCCTTGCGGTCGGCGGTCGAGGTGAAGGGTCCTGGCTGAATGAAAACCGAGGCGAAGGCCGGCCCGAGCATGATGGTCTCGATGAGAAAACCGCCGACGAACCCCCGCTCCGGCCGGTTGTCGGCGAAGTCATCGATGATGCCCATCATGGTGATGCCCTTGTAGGCGTGGACCGGCTTTTCGAAGAGGGCGTAGCAGGAAGCCGTCAGGTGGCGCATGTAGTTCTTCCCGACCTGCCCGCTGCTGTTGGCCAGCCCGTTGGGGTGGCGATTCGAGGTTGAGTGCAGGAGCAGGCGGGGTGTCTGGATACTGTTGCCAGCGACCACGACAACCCGGGCCTTCTGCTCCTCCAGAACCCCATCAGGCCGGGCGTAGACGACGCCGGTGATCAGGCCCTCGTCGTTGGTGCTGATGTAAACGGCCTGACAGTTGGGCCGGAGGTCGAGATACCCGGTGGCCAGGGCCTTGGGAATGGCCTCGTTGAGGGTGGACCACATCGCCTTCTTGTTGCAGCCCTGGAAACAGTGGCCCCGCTGTTCACACATGGGCCGGCCGTCGTACGGCTGGGTGGCGTTGATGGCCATATGGCCGGGCCGGAGGTGAAGGCCGAGCTTATCGGCCCCCTTCTTCATCACCAGGTAGTTGGTGTTGGGCGGGGGCAGGGGCTGAACCCGGCCGGTAACCCCCATGTAGCGCTCGGCCTTCTCGTAGTAGGGGCGCATCTCGTCGGCGTCGATGGGCCAGTCGGCCAGGTTTGCGCCGGGGATGTCGCCGTAGGTCGTCCTCGCCTTCCACTCGTGGGGCTGAAATCGGAGGGATGCCCCTGCCCAGTGGCAGGTGGTCCCGCCCACGGCCTTGCACAGCCAGAAGGGCAGCCCCGTAACGTCCCGGCCCTGGACTTCGACGGGGTCGAGCCAGGCCATCTTGCGGAACATCACCCACTCGTCCGGCTCGAAGTCCTTCTCCGGGTCGAGGTGGGGTCCGGCCTCGAGGGCAACGACCCTGACGCCGTTAAGGCACAGCTCGCGGATGACGTTCCCGCCGCCGGCCCCTGTCCCGATAACCACCACGTCGACGGGCTCACTGGTTGGGAAGCGGTACTGCTGGGCCATCGCTTCACCTCCTCAAGCTCCTGCTCACCACTCGAGCCGGTCAAAGCCCTTGTCCCGGTAGCCGCCGTCGGCGTGCAGGCCGGGATAGCCGATGGTCTCCCAGACAACCCGACGGTTGTAAAAATCCGTCACGGTGAGGTTAATAAGGCGCTGAAAGAACGGAGTGTCCTCGACTTCCCGGAGAAGGCCGTCCTGCTCGGCCGGACCGAGGGCGGCAAAACCCTTGCCCCACCGGTCCCGACTACGCCGGTCAAGGTCCCGAACCCCATCCCGGAGGAGGGCCCGCAGCCCCAGGTCCGAAACCGCCTGGGCGTCGACGGCGAGGGCCGTAAGCCAGGCCACCTCCTGGAGGGCCGGCTGTCGGTGGGGAACGATGCGCCGAATGACCGCCGCAAGAACCTCCGCTTCCTCGGGCCGCAGGGACTGAAAAGCCAGAAGCCGCTCCTGAGTCATCCTCCCTCCTTAGCACGATAATTACATCTGATTATCCTGTAATAAATCTGGTTTGTCGAGGCCCAGCCCAGGAGTTTACCCATAACTTTGGCGTCAAGTAGGAGGCTGGGCGGCATCCAGAAGCTCCCGGGCGACCTCGTCGTTCAGCAGCCTTAGAAAACCCCGCATCGGGCGCAACGGCGCCCTGCCCATCCCGTTCGCTCGGTATCCCAAGCTTGCCCCCAAGCCAAAGCAAAAGGTCTTTGAAGGGGCTCTCCTCACGTTTTACTTCCCACAGAAAAAGCGCAAGCCCCAACAGCACCGCTGCCCACAGCCTGCTTACAGCGGCCGGAGGCCGCTCAACCCCAAGACCAGCCTTAAGCAGCCGGAAGAATCCCTCAACCTGCCAGCGCTTGCGGTAGGCTTCAACGACCTGCCAGGCATCTTCAACAGTCCTGAGTTCCAGGTTCGTAAGCAGCCACCAGTTGCCCCGGTTGCCCAGCGCCGGAACCCGGCGCTGTTAACATAACGTGGGCCGTAAAATCCTGACCCAGAAGCTCTATCGGCTCAAACCCGAAGTAAACTCAACATAAAGTGTAAGACACTTTATGTTGAGTTTACATGTACTTACCCTGGGCCTTGACCCAGGCTTTCCCACGGCAAGGCAGGTCCAGACCCTCAGCCACCGCCTTGAGCTTGCGGCCAGCGGCCTCTGGCCGCTGTGTCCGGTCATGGTGAACCCTGGCGATGAAGGCCTGCAAAAAGACGGCCCCGGTCAAACACAAAGATGAGCTTTCGACCCTCAGCCCCAAGATGCTGGCTGGCTTCGGCCAACGCCTTAGAAATCTCCCGGGGCAGAGTTGTCAGGCCTCGCTTGCGGTAGGCTAGGAGTCGGGCATAGCCGAGGCCCAGATGCCCAACCCAGGGGCGGCCAAAGGCCGCAACCGGGGACCTTCCGGGAACTGACCAGGCTTAAACCCTCGAAGGCTGTTAACATAACGTGCAGAGCACGTTATGTTAACATGTTAACAGCCGGCTTATGTCCACCAGGACGAGGAGTTCTTCGCCCCGAAGGGTCTCGAGGCCAAGCTGGATAACCTGCTTTAAGATAGCCTCGGCGCTTACACGCCGGTTATCAGCCGCCGAAGGCGGCTGCGCCTTAGCCTGGTAAAACCTGCGCTGGGTCTCCGGCGGCAGGGCGGCAACGACCAAACTCGACACAACCTATAGGTTATGTCGAGTTTGTCCCTGATTGAGCTGCTGCCGCTTATCGGGGGAAAAAGCGCCTGAACCGGGCCGTGTAGCCCATAATCCGCTCGGCCGGAACCTGTCGCACGGCTCAGTCTGCCAAGGTCTAGTTTACACCCAACTTATGGGTAAACTCCTGCCAGCCGCGGCCGGGTCTGTCCCAGAGATAGCGGGGCGAGCATGTAGAAAAGGGGCAGACGCCCCCCTTATGCTTGTTTTAGCCAAAAAACAACCCTTCAGGGGAGGCGCCTGCCGCTCTTGACATAAGCATCTAAACGCTTATGTCAAGAGCTTTGACCATCAAGCCACCGCAGGTCAAGACCGAGCCCGAGGACCGGCCTAAGAAATGTCCCCACTGCGGCTCAA
>Ga0197143_1001028_pt1 | contig 25334 bp, 19 predicted proteins | sample GBS70_MetaG_FD_148603 | JGI IMG/M metagenome (GOLD analysis project Ga0197143, IMG submission 148603) | Sediment microbial communities from Great Boiling Springs, Gerlach, Nevada, United States - GBS 70_MetaG | ecosystem: Environmental > Aquatic > Thermal springs > Hot (42-90C) > Sediment... | reverse complement strand
CTCATTCTATGGACTTCGGAAAAAACAACAAACTTGAGTATGCTGTAAGGCTCGCAGGCACAATTGGATATCTGGGTGTTTCGCAGTCAGACAGGGTGATATTGAAAACATTCTCGGGCTTTCCCGGGATTCCACCTTTACCCTCAAAGGAAGCCTTCTTCAATTTTTTCGTTGCCCTCGCTATGATAAAACCGAACTGTGCAGTAAAACCTTCTAAATTTTTAAAAAATTTTGAGAGAATGTCCAAAAACCTGAAAGTAATCATTTTCACAGACATGCTTTACGAAGAAAAAATAGACCTCGAAGTTATCAGTTCCTTTGAAGGAGTGGAATTTGACATAGTTCACATAATTGCGGAGGAAGAAAGGGAACTATCCCAATTTGAAGGAGCATATTTCATAGACCCTGAAAGCATGGAAAAAATCCTCATTGAACCTTACTTTTTGAACAGATACTATGCAAAAGCATTTTCCGATTGGGAAAGGCGGGTTGAGGAAGTCGTTACTGAAAGCGGAGGGCTGTATGTAAAGGCACTTACTTCCACCCCTGTATACGAAACAGTAATAAGTTACCTGACCAAACTGGGGGCAAGAAGATGAACTGGACAGCTTTCTATTTCCTTCCCTTTCTCGTCCTCCCCATACTCATCCATCTCATAGGGAAAAAACCGGAAAAGGAAATAAAGTTTCCACCTTTTGAATTGCTCAAAAGGGTTTACAGAGAATATAAATGGTATCTAAAAATAAGAAACCTATTACTCCTCATTGTAAGGATGGGCATCCTTTTCCTTTTTATCGTCGCGGCTTCAAAACTTTCCTGCGAGACCTTCCCGGAAAAGAAAGAAGGCGTGGGCATCATAATTGATTCCTCCTACAGCACAATGACACTTGATGGAAACAAAAGGGTCTTTAAAAAAGAAGTTGAAATTGCAAAAGAAATTCTCACGAAAACAAGGGAGGCAAAGGTTTTTAAATGTTCCGACACCCTCGAGCCAGTGTTTATAGACGACCTCCTCAACGAAAAACTTGAACCAGAATATAAAAGCGGAAATGCCAAAAGGTGTTACGAAACAATATCTGGAAAGGGATTCTCCGAAATTTTCTGTATAACGGATGGAAGAAAGGAGGGATATGAAGGGGTATCTTTTAAAGAAAATGTAAAAATAATTGATGTCTCCCGCGGAAAAAGATTTGCGAACGCCTGGATAGAGAGAGTAGAAATAAGAGAAGGAGCATTTGAACTACACCTCAAAAGCAATGAAAAAATTGCTGTGGAATGGGAAGTAAGGAGCAATGTTTCCGGTCTCAAGGGAAAAGCGGAGGTGGCAGGTGAAAGTGTGATAAATGTGCCCTTTCATGAGAATTACGACTGGCTTGCTGTAAAAATAAAGGGGGATTCCCTTGATGTGGACAATTACTATTTTGTAACAAAAAGTAAAGCCTTTAAGAAATCCCTAATGATATTTAATTTCTCGCCTTCCGAAATCCCTCACTTAGATGAGGCTTATTACCTGAAAAAGGCTCTTGCAACAGGAGAGGGTTTCAGAATAAAAGAGAAAGTGCCATCCACCATGAAAGGAGAATTAAAAGACGAATCCGCCTTTTCCTTCTTCCTCAATCCCATCTGGAATTCCTATGTCAAACAAGTGCTTAACTTTTCTTTAAACATGAAAATTCCACTCCTGATATCTGCGGGAGATAACCCGGGCTTCAGAGAAATCTGTGAGCATCTTGGCATAAAAATAAGGGGAATTAAAGAGGTGGAAAACTTCAGAAAACTCCTTCCAAATTTTGAAATTCCCATCCTCTCCCTCTATGAAGAAGAGGTTTTTGATGAAATCTATGTGAGAAAGTTGTATCTCCTTGAACCATCAAAAGAGACGGAACCTTTAATTCTTCTCTCAAGCGGAGAACCCCTCCTGCTCCGGATACCAGCAAAAAATGTCTACATCCTTACCACTACCGCAGACCTTGAGTGGAGCCAGTTCCCTATAGCAAGGATTTTTACCCCCCTGATGATTGACATAGTTCTTAATTCGGTAAAAGAGGAAATAAGAGAGGTAAAGGGGGGATTTTCGGGGAAAGACGCAAAAACTCTCGTTAAAGCAGATATGGAATTTTCGTCAGTTCCGGGTATCTATGAAAAAGACGGAAAGACCGTAGTGGCTAATCTGAATCCCACAGAAGAATCCTTTCTCACTCCCCTGCCCTCTCTAAAAGCACAAGGTCACACTTCCAGAAAGTACATTGGATTGAAGGTCTGGAAATACGCCCTCCTTTTTACAGGAATTTTCCTGCTCTTAGAATCCATGCTTTTAAAATGAAAAAGTTTCTGAAAATACTCGTAACCTTCTTTTTGCTCGGGAACTATAACCTGTTTGCTGTTTCACCTCGATTCAGATGGGTTCAGTACAGATATGAAGGGGACCTTCCGATGCGGGATGCTGTCAAACAGGTCCTCTGGGAACTCGTAAGAATCACATCTGTTGAAGTTGAAGAAGAACCCCTTTATGGAAATCTGGATGACGAAGAGTTCTTTTTAAGCCCTTTCATTTATCTTACCGGAAGAAATGTCAGTATAAATTTCGGACCCGAAGAGAAAAGAAAAATTATTTCACACATAACAGCAGGGGGGCTATGGCTCGTTGACGACTCTTCGGAAAATCAAGGTTCACCGTTCTGGATATCAGTGAGAAAAGAATTTGAAAGCCTTTTCGGTCCCTGGAGTATAAAACCACTGCCTGAATCAGATGTCATCTTCAGGACATTTTTCCTTTTCCAGCCAGAGGTAGCGCGGAAATTCGAACTGGAAGGAATTTTCGTTGACGGAAGGGCTGCGGTTATATTTTCAAAAAACCTGCTTCAAAATGCTACAAAGAGAAAGTATCACTTGAGGCTTCTCATAAACATAATAATGTATTCCCTGACAACGGACTACAAACTTGACCAGATCCATCAACCGTTCATAAAGAAGAGGTTGAGATGAAGTTCTTAGAAATTACTCCGTTTAAAATAGTATTTCTCTCCATCCTCTTTATTCTGTTTTTTATCTTCTCCGTGAGGTCCCTTCATAAAGCAGAAAAAAGGTGGCAGAAGGTCCTGCTTATGAGTTTAAGATGCACAGGTTTTATCCTCTTTTCAGCAGCTTTTCTGAGGATATCCTCCTTACAGAAGACGGTCTCCGAAGCAAAAGGAAAAGTCGCAATTGTAATAGACACATCAGGAAGCATGTTCACAGGAGAAGGGGGAGGGGCTATAAATCAGATTAAAAAAAGGCTTCATGAATTTCTTAAAGACCTCTCGTCAGGAGGAAAAGAGGTTGACATCTTCACTTTAGACGAGAAAATATCTCCTTCCACTCTGGAGAATTTACTCTCTCTCGAAAATTCAGACAGGGAAACAAAAATTGTTGACTCCCTTGGGGAATTCCTCAAAAAAATGGAAACTGATTACGATGGGCTGGTGCTGTTTTCCGATGGAATTGATAATTCCGAAAAATCCCTTGAGTTTTTAAAGGAAAATGAAATACCGATAAACACTGTAAAAATGCCCCCTCCTTCTGGTAAGGATATCTGGATTGACAAAGTAGAATTTCCGGTCGTAGCATTTAAGAAGGTCCCTTTTTCCATAAAGGTGGTAATAAAATCAGAAGGAATAAGCGGAGTGGGGAGAGTAAAAATCTATCTAAATGGTGATTTACGAACTAACGAGGAAATTTACATAAAAAAAGAAATCACCGTTGTGAAAGAGTTCACGATTGATGAAGAAGGAAGTTATATCCTGTACATCGCCCTTTCTCCCCTTCAGGGAGAATTAACAGATAAAAACAATTACTTCACAGGTTACTTCAGAGTAATAAGGGATAAAATTAGGGTCCTTCAAGTGGTAGGCACCCCTACATGGGATGTCCGGTTCTTGAGAAGATTTCTCAAAAAGAACATAAGCGTGGAACTTATTTCGTTCATGATACTGAGAACGAGGGACGATTATATGTTCTTCAGCAACAATGAACTCAGCCTTATCCCTTTTCCCGCAAGGGAGATATTCGTGGAAGCAATAGACACCTTTGATGCGGTTATTTTCCAGAACTTCAATTACGCTCCTTATGGACCCGTAGATTTTCTTGTCAATTTAAAAAGGGTAGTTCAGAAGGGAAAAACGGGCTTTATAATGCTGGGCGGAGACAGGGCATTTTACAAAGGAGAGTACTCAAATACCCCTGTGGAAGAGATTGTGCCTGTCCGATTCATAGATGTCCCCGAACCATATGTATATGGCGAGTTCAAAGTAAAACTTACAAAAGCGGGTGAAATACACCCGATTACTTCTTTTCTGAAGGAATTCGTCCAAAGACTTCCGCCTTTGCACACACTAAATCTCGACATCCAGCCTAAAAAGGACAGCCTCGTGCTGGCAAATGATACAAAAGGACATCCCGTCATAATAACTGGTGAGAGCGAAAAAGGAAGATGTGTTGTAATCGCTACAGATTCCCTCTGGGAATGGTATTTCAGCTCCCTGCTCAAAAACGGGGGCGAGGTATATACAAAACTGATGCAGAACATCCTGAACTGGGTGACAGAGGACCCCTATTTTAAAGAGATAAGTGTGGTAGAAACAAGAGAAAAATTAATAATCTCGGTAAGGGAAAAAAACCTGAAAGAATGCAAGAAATGCAAAATGGATTTAAAATTTCTTACGCCTGACGGAAAAATTGCCGGAGAAAAAAGCACTGAAATCGAAGGAGAACTCGTCCTGAGAAAAGAAGAAATTCCCGCTCCTTCTATAGTTTCCATTCAAAAAGGGAAATCCCGGATCAATTATCCCCTGAAAGGAAAGGAAAACCTTGAGTTTAAAAATTTCAAAGAAAAGGGAAAATTGCTTGAGAGAATAGCAGATTTAAGCGGCGGAAGGTATTTTGAGTTTGAACAATTTAAACCACAAAAGGCAAAATTTTTATCAAGAAAAAATAGAATGGAGAGTTGGAAGGAAGTAAAAGAAATGTGGACTTCTTCTGTTTTCATTTTTCTCTTTTTTGGTGTAATAATGATAGAATGGACGCTGAGAAGAAAATGGGGAATGAGATAATAAGGGAAGGAGACGAAGTCCTTCTTTACCTTGAAAGGGATAAGTTTTTCATAATTGAGGTAAAACAAAACTCCTCGTTCTCTTTCCATAAAGGAAAAATTGAACATAACTCAATAATAGGAAAACCATACGGATGTTCGGTCACGACAAATAAGGGTTATACCGTGAGGGTATTTCGTCCCACCCTCGCAGATAGAATTCTCAAACTGAAGAGGAAAACTCAAATTATGTATCCAAAGGACATAGGAATCATAATACTCAAATCGGGAATCGGAAATGGCTCAAAAGTTATAGAAATGGGATGCGGGTCAGGCGCTCTTACCATAGCCCTTGCCCACACGGTAGCACCTGACGGAATAGTATATTCCTATGACAACAGGGAGGAGTTCATTGAACTGGCAAAGAAAAACCTTGAGAAGGTAAAACTTTCAAAATTTGTAGTCTTTCAAAAAAGGGATGTGAAAGAAGGATTTGATGTAGAAGGGGTTGATGCGGTGTTTATTGACCTCCCTGAACCGTGGGAGGCTGTTCCCCATGCTGCAAAAGCACTGAAGAACAGCGGGATCATTATAAGCCTCTCTCCCACATTCAATCAACTGGAGAAGACTGCAATCGCTATGGAAAAATCTGGTTTCGGTTTTATAGAATCCTTTGAAATTTTAATGAGAACCATTCTTCCCAGGGAAAATAAAACGAGACCTTTTGAAAGGATGGTTTCACATACGGGATTTATAATCATGGGAAGAAAAACGGCAGATTAAAAATCAGGAAATCAGTTTATTTTTGCACAGCAAAAACTGAAGCAGGACAAAAAGCGTGCCAAAACCGTAAAGGACGCTCTGAAAGAAGTTCACCGTTGAACTATCCGGAAGATATCTCGCTTCTACTGAAATTTCTTTTATCCTTGCACCAAGGGCTATTGCCTGAGCAAGAATCTGACTGTCAAATACAAACCAGTTGGAATTTTTTTTAAAGGGAATTTTTTTAAGAAGGTCTGCTTTATAAGCCCTCAATCCTGTATGATATTCTGAAAGGTTCAGACGGAATACAAGGTTTTGAATGGTTGTAAGAAACCTGTTACCAATATATTTGTAAAGAGGCATTCCTCCCTTTCTCGGGTCAACTCCGAGAAATCTTGAACCGAGGACCACTTCTGCAGAACCATCAATTACTGGCTGGATGAGTTCCGAAATTTTCTTTCCATCATACTGATAATCAGGATGAAGGACAACAACTATCTCCGCACCTCTTTTAATTGCCTCTGTAAAGCATGTCTTCAGATTCGCTCCATATCCCATATTCCTTTCATGCCTTACCACATCTATTCCCAGTTCCCTTGCAACCTCAACGGTTTTATCTCTGCTACAATCATCAACCAGAATGACATTTCTACGAAATTCTTGCGGAATTTCTTCGTATGTCTTTTTCAAAGTCCTTTCAGCATTGTATGCGGGCAAAACTACAAAAACCCTCATCTTTTTTCAAACATCCTCAAAAGTTCCTCCTTCTGCGCGCTGTATTGAGGAGGAAGCACTTCAAGGAGGTTTTTAATTTCTCTTATAAAATCAGGTGGTAAATCTTTAAGAAGATAAAAGCCCTTTTGCCAGAAATAGAGGGCATCCTGAGTATTTCCCATTGCCATGTTTGCAAGACCGTAAAGGATAAGAATGAACGGAGAATCGGGATAATACCTTTTTACGCTCTTCAAAAAGTTAAAAGCATCCCTGAACCTTTCGGATTTCAAAAGTATAAGTGTAAACCACACTGCTGATTCATGAGACCTTTCCATCTCATAATAGGCTTTCGCAAAATCTATTGAGGAATTTATATCCCCTGTATAAAAACTTGCTTCAGAAAGCGACCTGTAAAGTAAAGGAAGTGAGGGATAATAGAGAAGCGCTTTCAAAAGGTAGAAAACTGCTTCTCCATATCTTTTCTTCTGGACAAGAAAAAGACCCATCTTGAGATAGGCTTCAGGGTATACATATTTACTCTTCAAAGCCTCGTTTAAATGGGATAGTGCCTCTTCCTCCTTACCCCTTGAGAGAAGGGTTGCTGCCATCACGGTGTTCCATCTTGAATTCATCAATCCGATCACCTCTTTGTAGTAGAAAAGCCAGGAGAAGAAAAGAGGGAAGATAAGAATAATGGGAAGGAGAACCTTCGTTTCAAACTTGAATTTTACCCATTCCTCCGGAAAAGGCTCTGGTCTTTTTCCAAGAAGCAAAAAGGAAAGCACAAAAAGAATTCCAGCGATGGATAAAATCATACCCGCTCTCACCGTTAAGGGCTCGAAAACAAATTCCACTGTGTGCACGCCACCCCTAAGTTTCACAGCTCTTATGAAGCCGTATGCCTTTAAAATCTTTTCCCTTTTTCCATCCACATACACCTTCCATCCCGGATAATAGGTATCAGAAAGGACAAGGAAACCACATTCTCCATTTACTTCTGCCCTTATCTTTACCCTTTCTGGCTCGTAGGAAATGATTTCCGCATTTCCGCCCTCTCCTTTACATTCCACATCTTCTTCAAGAAGAACTGCCTTCAACGGGTCATCCCCTCCCAGAACCATATCCCTCATACTTTCCCTTTCCACCTTTTTACCTGTTCCAACTACAAAAGCCCTGGGAAGCACATCCTTCAGTATGTAGATAACCACATCCCCATCAAGAACCTTTTCAAGTTTCTCCTCCGGAATTCTGTAATTCCTGTCCGTTCCTATAATGTATTTCACACCAAGGAGCCTCGCCATGGGATATTCTATGTTTGGTATGGAGATCAACCTCATATATGCAGGGTCTGTTGGAATTTCTTCCTTTATTGCAAAGAAATAGATATCGGGGATAAGGCTTTCATATCCGTCAACCGATTGAATGGAAAGAAGGGGATAGAGGTTTGGCTGGAGTCCTGTCATCCTGTAATAGCCTATCTCATTTTTTATGGAGTCAAAGTATGTGTTTTTCATATCAAGGAGCCTGGAAGATACAGGAAGGTTATAAATTACCGCAAGAGGAAAGAGTTCAAGAAAAGAAATAAAAACTGAAAGAATTCCCTTTGAAACAGAAGAGAGAGGAAATGTAAAGAGAAATGCTGAAAGGAGAACCACCATTACTGGAGAGAGAATTGCAGGATTGAGAGGATGAAACCAGTGATAGGGATAGGAATCAGCCTTTATTCTTACGGCAATTATCCCGACTGCAAAAACAAAAATGGAAGAAAGTATAACAGGAACCCATTTTCCTCTTTCTTCCTTTATCAGACACTCAAGTCCGTATGCGCTGGCTATAGAAATTGAAAATACTGCTATGTAAAGGGTTTTTATAGGAACCGTCCTTTTCACAAAGGGAAATATGCTTTCAAAAATCCTTGTAAATGGGGTATAGAAAGCAATGAGATAAAATATAAAGGCGCAGCCCAGAAAGAAGAGACCTTCGTTCTTTCTGTGCTTAGAAAATAGATTAAAAATGGATAGAAATACTGCAAGATTTCCCGCAAAACCGCATGTCTGGTAGAGATTGTATGGATGATAAAGGTTAACCTCGTGAAAGGATGCATCGTAGATAAGGGGATGGAAGAATGCGACACCAACAAACTGTGCTATAGCCTTTATTGGAAGAGAGTGATACTCTGCAGGTCGTTGAAGGGAGGACAGGGTTATGAGTTCAATGGTTGGAATGAGTTGAACGGAAGCAAGCAAAAAACCGATGAGCGTGATGAATAAAAACTCCTTTAATGCCTTTATATAAGGTCCCTGATAAATTCGGTAAATGGCAAATGCAAGAAATCCAATTAGACCATAAAAACTGTAGTTTAAATGCTTCCCGAGGATTATGAGGGCAAAGGAAATTCCGCCTATTCCCCTCCACAGGAAATTGCTTTCCTTTAATGCCCTTTCATAAGATAGAAAAAGAAGGGGAATGTATGGAGCAATTGAATACACATACTCGTGCTGGAAAAGGGTCATGTTGAAAGAATTGTAACTCCATATAAATCCACCGATAAGAGAGGGAAAAAAAGTGAGACCCATTCCCCTCAAAAAAGTAAAGGTAAAAAAGCCTGTAAGAAATAAGTGAACAAAAAGAAACAACTCCCTTGCCCTGTGGGGAGGCAAAAGGAAATGAAACAAAATCTTGAAGGGATTGAGAAAACCGTTCTGCCCATTTGCAAACAATGGATATCCACTGAACAGATATGGATTCCACAAAGGAAAATTTCCTCTCTTTAATTCCCTGTTGTAAAAGGCATCATTTGGATAAGAGTGTATTACAGCCTCCCACCTCTCAAAGAGGACAAAAATCTTCTTTTCCCTGGGAGGATATAAATAGTTCTGGTCAAGGACATCAGCAGGTATGAATGTCTTTCCTCCGGGAAGTAAGGGGGAAAAAAATAAAAGTGCAACAAAAAAGTAGAAACTGCTCGCGATAATCAGTTCCTTTTTAAAACCCATGTTATTTTTATACCACAGGAAAAGGATTTAATAAAGAAAAATTCTCACAGGATTATAGCGTTCACAGGCAAAATCGCTCTTTGCCCAAAAATTTTGAATCATCTTTCATATAGAATACCTTCAGCATTTTTGAAGGCGATGTAAGGAAGAGCGTGGGGTCGGTATTTTTGACACCTTTTCAAAATTTTCACAGGTGTTTCCTGAAAAGAAGAAGGCCAGTCCGAGGCAAAGAGCAACCTCCTTTCGCCGAGGGTGTCTATTGCCTTTATTATCTTTTTGAGGGGTTGAAAACTTGTATCCAGATAGACGTTCTTGAACCTCTCCGCAAATGCTATTGCTTTGTCCACTTCCTGCAATCCCATGTGTGCAAGGATAAACCGGACCTGTGGAAATTCCCTTATTATTCTTTCAAATTTTTCAATCCTTCCGTATTCTCGGTAGAGGTTCTTTGTGGGATAGTAATTTATGGGTCCAGAATGAAATAAAACAGGAAGGTTCATGCTTCTCGCCTCTTCAAGAATCTCAAAATATCCTTTATAGTCAGGAGGTCTTTTCTGAAGTATAGGATGAAGCTTCAACCCCTTGCATCCTTTCTGAACATAATTTTTTAGTTTTATCCCCTTATCAGGATCGTCCGGAGAAAGGGATGCAAAGGGTATAAGCCTTTTTCCATCTGTCAGAGCGAGTATGTCTTCAGTCTTTTTAATAGGCTCAATGGGATGGACTATTGAGCAGGATATCCCGTTTTTTTCCATACTCCTTATAAGTTTATCCTTCGTTGACCAGGCATGTCTGTTTTGAAGTTCAACCGAGATTGGTATTTCAAGAAATTCGGGAATACGGTCGATAAGGTTGTTATATTTCAGAAGTTCAAAAAGGAAAATTATTCCCCTTCTCGGTGTTTCTTCTTTGTAGGAAAAAAGTTCAAGCCCATTTATAACATCTCCTATATGGGTATGAAAATCTATTATTTTTTCAATACTCTCCATGAAAGTCCTCCACGAATCCCTCTTTCCCTCTCCATACCATAAGATGAGGGATTACATTTCCGTATTCATCCTCCTCAAGTTCAACATAGGTAAACAGGGTTCTTCTTCCAAGGCTGCCCACTTCAAGACTTATGACATCAGTCCACGTTCCCGTGTTGAGATAAATCTTCCCATCCGAGGTCACTCTTCTTGATGGAATGTGCGAATGGCTCAGGATCAATCCCTTATAGTTTGACTTCTTCAGGAACTCAAAGGCTAATTTTTCAAGAGGTGATTTTGTCAAAAACTCTTTTATCAAATTAAAAGTGCTCGGCAGTTCTATGTAGAGGAACTTCGGATGTTTTACCCATATCTTGAACAAAAACATAATGCCTTTCAAAATGGTTTTTATGGCAAAGGAGGTGTCAAAGTAAAAAGCCCATTTTAAATACATCGATAAAGAGGGAAGTCTGTCTATATAAGGTCTCTCCTTTTTTAACTCGTTTATAAATCCGTGAATGAAAAGAGGACCATAGGGAAGTTTTAAGGTGCCCTTTTTTTCTATTGCTAACTTTACCTCTTCTTTATTAAACCGGTGAATAACCTCAAACTGATTCCCGTGCTCTATTCTGAAGCCTGATACCTCGTAGGGACCGAACATCACCTTGATTTTATTTGAGATCGAATCCTTCAAAAGCCTCTCACATATAGGCCACAGAACTCCCATGTCGTATTCACCTACAAGAAAGGTCACCAGAGTGTTCTCCCTTTCGGCAAATTTCCTCAATGCTTCAATCACTTCTCTGTGCCCGTGCATAATTCTCGTAAGGACCATAGCAGATGTGTGCTCCTCAATCAAAGGGGGTAGAATCTCATCACCTCCAAGCATGGAAAATGTATCCCCGTTGAATATGAGTTCTACATAGGCGTCTTCGTATTTTCCTTTTGTATGATGTTCAATAAATTCAATAAACCTCTCATCCTGATAAAAAGATTCAAAGGGATTAAACCCGTCTCTTCCCATTTTTCCTGTTCCGAGATGAAGGTCCCCCACAATGATTTTGTATTTCTTCCTTCCCATCCAGTTTTATGCTTAAAAATGGGGCATGGAGGACTCGAACCCCCAACCAACGGATTAAGAGTCCGCTGCTCTACCTGTTGAGCTAATGCCCCATTTCTCCATTATTATACGACCCCTTTTTTAAAAATCAAACGTTCAGAGAAATCTATTCCTTTTTCAGGATCACACAACTCTCTTTCAAGGAGTTACAGAAATTCTTTGCATCCTCTTCAGAACCTACTATGTCTCCCCAGTGCATCGGAATTGCAACTTTTGGCTTGAAAGATTTAACAGCCTCGACAGCATCCCTCCAATCCATGGTATATGTGCCTCCAACTGGAAGAAGGGCTATATCAACCTTTAAAGTCCTCATTTCATCTATAAAATCTGTATCCCCTGCGTGATAGACCTTTACTCCTTCAACCTCTACTACATAACCCACATAACCCTTGTTCTTCGGATGAAATTGCTTTGTTCTGTTATAAGAAGGGACTGCTGTAACTTTTATTCCCTGAAGTGGTTCTATTGTATCTCCTGGTTTGACAATTTTTATATTACCTTTCAACTGCTCCGCACAGGGTTTTATTGTAACAATCACAGTATCCTTTCCCTGAATTTTTTTGACATCATCGGGTGAACAATGGTCGTAATGGTCGTGAGTTATAAGGATTAAATCTGCGGTCTTTCCCCCTTTTATCTTCCACGGGTCAATGTAGATAATCTTCTCTGCATCAATCCTTATGCTCGCATGTCCAAGCCAGTGAATCTTTTTTACAAAATCCATATTTTCGCCTCCCTGCATTATTAAAAAAAATAAAAGAAGAAAATCAAAAATCATGGAAATGTAACTGTGGTTTCATCTCCCCAGTTATTCCTCTCATCCACGCATATAGTTAAGCCGCTCACAATGGAGCCCGAGACACCGATAGCGCATATTCTATAATCTGTTTCATTTGCTTCAACCCTGAATGTCCAGGGGTTTGTATTCGTTCCTATGTTTGCCCCCCGGTAGCAATGATCTATCTCTTGATGAGTGGCATCCTGAATGAGAGGAGAACCGCATTCTTGAGCAGGATTTAAATATGTTCTCTGAAAGGTCCTGTACTGCTCAACTGCAAGTTTTATTGAATTTACAGATGCCTCTGCACTTCTTATTGCTGACCTTTTTTGAATTCCCCTGTATCCGGGAACCGCAATTGCCGCTAATATACCAATAATTACTAAAACTACTAATAATTCTATAAGTGTTATCCCCCTCATCTTTTCCTCCAAAAAGAAAAAGGGGGGAATCCCCCCTTTCTTAATCGGCCGACGTTGTTTTGACAATTATTGGGTTTGGAGGGTTTGCGTTGTCAAAGCCCACAATACATATCCCGTTAGGATTGAGTGCTCCTGTAGGTTGAAGCGGAGCGAGAACTATCTGTCCTGCCTGTGGAGTAACAGTGGTGCCACTGCATGTGTCCACCGTCGTCCCATTATCAACCCACAACCCTCTTGTGGCATCGTATGGAGAAACATGCTGATGAATATTGCCAGGTGCTCCCGCAGGAGTGGCATTTTCTCCATTATGAGCATATATCCACGCTTGTATCACATATGCCATTCTATTTGCTGCATCAGGTGGTGGGGGACCGCCTGCAGGCACAGATGGACAGGAGGACTGAGGGCAGGCATTAACTGCGCAGGGAGGAGTTGTGCTAATTGCATCATCAGCATCGCCATCTCCATCGCAGTCCACTGCCTCCAGCGCATTGAGTGGTGGACGGAGAACAGTAGCATTTATCCATCCCTGAATCTCTGAAACCGCGTTGTCGGCAGATGAAATGATCGTCCTCTTCCTTGCCCTTTCCTGAAGACCAAGGAAGTTAGGGATAGCGATTGCAGCCAGAATTCCGATGATGGCAACAACTATCAGCAATTCTATGAGGGTAAAACCCTTTTCACCTTTTAGTGCAAATCTCTTCATCTCTTTTCACCTCCTTTCATTTTTATTTGCCATTTTAAATTACAATTTTTGTGCCATTAAAAAAAATTAAATCTATTAAAATCCGCTTACAATTTTTGTAATTAAAGACAATTATTGTCATTGTGATGTCAACATTTTCTTCCATAAAATCTGAGCCCCGCTTTTATCATAACCTACAAGATAAATCATGTTATTACTCACACTATAAACAACAATCTGCCCCGCATAGTTAGGTTCGCTTTCTGGAGGAGTAAAACCATCCTGTTGATTTCCACCATAAACCCATTGTGGAATGGATGGATTGTAAATGCTTCTATCATTTCTCTTTAAATAAACCCATGCAAGGGCAACCGCCTCTGCGTTGTTTGATGGAAAAATCCCTCGCGGACATGAACCGCCAACACAGGCATCAACATCACACCCATCGTCATCCACCATATCATCAGTTATTCCATCTCCATCACAATCAATTGGTTCTTGCATTGTCCGGTTTGAGGCTAACATAACAAGCCAACCACTCATCTCCTTTGTTCCGGTTTCCACATCCCCTATTATAACCCTCTTCTTCGCCCTTTCCTGAAGACCAAGAAAGTTTGGAATAGCAATGGCGGCAAGGATGCCAATAATTACAACTACTATCATCAGTTCAATCAAGGTGAAACCCCTCTCCTTCATCAAATTCTCCCTTTTTATGGAGCTGAGGGGATTTGAACCCCCGACCTCTTGAATGCCATTCAAGCGCTCTCCCGGTCTGAGCTACAGCCCCATTTTTAAAATCTTATCTCCTGAAATTTTTGATTTCAAGTCCTTTACGACATCTTTCAAAATTTCCATGTATGTATCAAAACCGATTTCATATATATGTCCCCACTGCTCCCTTCCGAGGATATTTCCGCATCCCCTTATCTCAAGGTCTTTCATTGCGAGGTAGTATCCCCTTCCTTTCTCTATTGCATCAGAAAAGGCCTTGAGCCTTTTTATGGCATCAGAAGGAAGGGGCGCCCTTGGCACGAAAAAATATGCATATCCCTGAATCTCACCCCTTCCAGCCCTCCCCCTTAAATGATAAAGGTCGGCAAGTCCGAAGAGATGAGCATTGTTGACTATTATTGTGTTTGCAGTGGGGATATCAATTCCCACACCTAAAATTATAGTCGCAACGAGGAGATCTATTTTCCCCTCAAGAAACTTTTTCATCACCCTCTCTATTCTTTTTCCATCCATCCTTCCGTGAATTATTTCGAGCCTCAGAGAGGGAAGGATGGTTTTGAGCTTACTGGCAATTTCGGGTAGTTCCTCTATTGAGGTATGCACGAAAAACACCTGCCCTTTTCTCTTTATTTCCTCCTCAATTATCCTTTTCAAAATCTCCTCATCAAACTCCATTATAAAGGTTTTCACAGGAAGCCTTCCGTGAGGAGGTGTTTCAATTCTTGAAAGGTCTCTCAAGCCTGTAAGGGTTAACTGGAGGGTCCTGGGAATCGGGGTGGCGGAAAGGAAAAGGAGGTCAACTCCATCCGGAAAGTTCCTCCTTATGTCCTTTTGTTCAACTCCGAATTTATGCTCTTCATCTACAATCAACAATCCCATGTTTTTTAAGGAAATTCCTTTTTGAAGGAGTGAATGGGTTCCTATAACAATGTCTATTTTTCCTGAGAGCAATCCCTCCTTTATTTCCGTCTTTAAATTCTGAGGCACCCACCTCGTCAAAAGGGCTATATTTAGAGGAAAACCCTTCAACCTTTTGACAAATGAATTATAGTGCTGTTCAGCAAGAACTGTGGTTGGTGCAAGGACAGCCACCTGTCTTCCGTTCATTGCACATATACAGGCTGTCCTTATTGCAATCTCTGTCTTTCCATATCCTGCATCGCCACATACAACCCTCTCCATGGGATAGTCCCTCTTTAAATCCTCAACGATTTCTTCCATAGTCCTTATTTGATGGGGAGTGTCTTCGTATTCAAAGGTCTCTGAGAGAACTTTCAACCATTCTTCGTCAATTTTATAAGGCTCCCTTCTCAGAGAAACCCTCTTCCTGAACTTCTCAAGAAGAACCACCGAGAGCTCATTTATACTCTTTATAACCCTTTCTTTCTTTCTCCTCCATGTCCTTCCATCAATGGTATCAAGAGAAATTTTTCTGAAGAAATCGCTCCCGCTTCTGTATTTTTTCAAGAGAAAGATGCTTGTTCTGGGTATAAAAAGCCTTTTTCCGTTTCTGTATTCAATTTCAATAAGGTCCTCCTCTTTACCGTGGATTTCCCTTTTGACGACACCCCTGTATATACCCAGCCCGTAATCCCTGTGAACCACAATATCTCCTTCTTCAAAGACCTCTAATTCTTCCTGGTCCCTGATTTCCTTTTCTGAGACCGGAATCTTTGACTCGAACGGGAAAAGCGCTATCCTGAGTTTCACATCAAAAAATCCACGGCTGAATCTGTTCTTGACGAGGTATATCCCGGGAAAATTCTGCGGACTCTCTTTTACAAAGGGCTCATATCCGAAATTTTTTATAAAATCACTGAGCCTCTTAAATCCATTTTCTGTTGTGTATGAAAAGAAAACATCCATCCCCCTGTAGATCTTGTCCTTCGTCCATACCGAGAGGGCGTAAAGGGGATTTGTCCTGGTGCGAAAAAAGGTAAAGGGGTCAAACTCAACAGGCTCTGGTTCCAAAATCTCATCGGCGGATTTCAGAATTCTCTCGTTTACAACTCCCTTTTCTGAAAGGATGAGTACGGGATATCTCTTTAAAAGGAGCCAGTCTATGAGCCCTTCGTTCAGACCGAAACCGCTTTCAAGAACGATTGACGACCCATCTGGAATCTCGTCTGCAAATCTGCTGTCGCCCTCTATCTCTGCAGGAAAAATTTCTATTTCTTCAACTTCGTCCGTGCTCAGTTGATTTTCCGGGTTGAATCTTCTTAACGAAGAAATTTGATCGCCATCCATCTCCACTCTAACCGGCATATCCATTCCTGCAGGAAACACATCAATTATGAACCCCCTCCTCGCAAATTCTCCCCTCTCCCTCACAATAGAGACCCTTTCATAACCTGCCTCGGATAAAAAAATGAGAAATCGTCCAATATCCAGTTCTCCTTTCTGTAAACAGAGTTTTCGTTTTTTCCATTCACTTCTTGAAGGGAAAGGACTGAAAAAGGAATCGGGACTCACTGTGATAAGAAATTCCTGGCTTTCATATAAAAGCCTGGCAAGGTCTGCAAATTTTCTTCTTCTCACCACCTCAATCTCATTTTCGGAAGGAAGAATGGAGCCTTTTTCTGAAAGGATAATTGTTTTTTTATAAATTCTTTGCCACTGGTATATAAGAAATTCTCTGAGAACGGCACTGGAGGAAAAGACAAGAACGGTCCCGGAAAGTGCTTTCATATTATGAACTGCTCAAGGAGTTCCTTCGCACTCTCTACATGAAAAGGCACGCCCCTCAATTCGGCCCTGTTGTTCACATGCGAAAGAGTTGTTTCTACATATATTCGGAAGGAATGAATTTTATCCTTCAGTTCATCAACTCTTACCTCTCCTGTCTTCTTTTCCACATATTCTCCATAGAGATTGAAAATGTATGTGGCAAATTCTTCAAAGGGTTCAAGGTCAGCATAACGGAGGAGGGTAAAAGAAAGGTTTTGAAAGTAGATGAGAAAATCCTTCAACATGCTGACCACATTTTTGGGAGGTCTGTACTGTTCAAACTTTTCATCTGCATTTAAGCATGCTTCCGCATAATTGAGAAGTTCACGGTATATCCAGAGATCTTCTCTCAACCTCAAAGAATTCTCCAGTTTTGAAACAAAGTCCACAAATATATCCTTCCCTTCTATTTCCGGTGAAAGAAACTTTGCAAGGTTCACAATTACCTGTTGAAAATTGTTCGTGAGAATTCCCCTCGCTGTATCCACATTAGCCCTGAGTGCTCCTGCGCTGGATATGGCAACGAAATCCTTAAGAACATTTTTGTAAACTTTTTTCAACTCAAATTCCAGTTGAAACTTTATCCCTTTAAGAAATGAAAGAAGTTCTTCAGCTCCTTTTTCGCCTTTAAGTTCATAAGGAGCTTCATTCTCCATGTAGTTCACAATTTCTCTCAATTCGCTGTTAAGAAGCGAAAAAATAAGAAGGTTTGCCTTCAGTTTAACTTCTTCAGGGTCTTCGGCATTTACAAATTTCAAATACTTAAGGAACCTGAAAAAGGCGAGAAATATCACGGAAATGACCTTCTTCTGTCTGTCTGATTTTACCCTTTTCACAATTTTCAAAATCTTTGGATTGTTTATCCTGTCATAGAGGGGAGAAAAAACAGGGAGCTTTATGGGATCAAAGAAAAGGTTCGTGGAAATCAACCTGATAGCAATGTGGCCAAGATTGTTAAAAAGGAGATAATCACACTTTGGCATTTCCGAAATGGATTTTATTATTTCATATAAACTCATCAAATTTATTGTCAAAAGAAAAAGGGAGCTTTTGGGGTCTTTTTGCTCCATACTCTCAAGGATTATCTTATCCCTCACACTGTCCCTTGAGATCCTGTTTTCTATGTACTTCTGGAAGTGAATAAGATTAGAATCGTTCTCAAGGATGTTTCTCGTGATAGCCATTATCCTTTCCACGCCCGTTTTCAGGATTTTCACTTCTGGAGAAAAGTTTTTGGCAGAGATTTCCTCCCTTGTCCAGAGAGGGTGATTGTTAATATTGAAGAACCTCTCCACTGCCTTTAAAAGCATCTCAAGTTCAAAAAAGAGGAGTTCCTTGCTCTCAATGGAGAGACCAGAAATCCATTCGTCTCTCATCTTTACAAGCTTCTTAAATTCCTGATGTACCTCTTTCATCTGTCTAATGATATCCCATACAATTCCTCTTTCAAACTTCTTGCCATAAGTGCCCTTGCTCCTTCTTCTGGCTCCATCCCCTCGTGAAGGATGCTGTAAACGGTCTGCGAAATTGGCATTTCCACTCCCTCCCTCTCCGAAAGTGCTTTTACTGCTATAGAGGTTTTTATTCCCTCTGCTATCATGGGAGTAGAAACCACTATATCCTTTAATTTTTTGCCCTCACCCAGTTGAATCCCAACCATCCTGTTTCTGCTCAGGTCGCCCGTACATGTAAGAACGAGGTCACCAATTCCTGAAAGACCAAGAAATGTAAGGGGATTCGCTCCCATTTTTACTCCCAGTCTTGTAATCTCGGCGAGACCCCTCGTAATAATAGCAGCTCTTGCATTTAATCCCAGTTTCAATCCATCACAAATCCCCGCGGCTATCGCTATAACATTTTTCACAGCACCCCCTATCTCCACCCCTATTACATCGGAACTTTCATATAACCTGAATGCAGGATCGGAAAGCGTTCTCTGAAGGTGGAAAGCCAGCTTTTTATTTTTTGATGCTATTGTGGCTGCAGCAGGTAAACCCCTTGCTACCTCCCTTGCAAAAGTTGGTCCCGAAATTACCGCAAATCTCTCTACCACCCCTTCAATAATCTCTTCATAAACCTGAGACATAAGTTTCAGCGTTTCTACCTCAATTCCCTTTGTTACGCTTATAAGGGGAGCCTCTTCCGGGAGATAAGGTTCGGCTTCCACAAGAACTCTTCTTGTAACATGAGAAGGGGTAGCAAATATTACTATCTCTGCTCCCTTTAAAGCATCTTTCAGGTCTGTAAATGCCAGAACTTTTTCGGGAATTTTAAACCCCTTTAGATATGTTCTGTTTTCTCTCCTCTCATTTATATCCTCCTCTACTGCCCTTTCATAACACCATATTTTTACATCAAACCCCCTTCTTCCAAAAAATATGCTCAAGGCAGTACCCCAGCTTCCTGCTCCAATTATGGATATTTTCATTTTGAAATTTTATACCTGGACCTTTGTGAAATCAAATCCCCCTCTCCCTTAAGCGGCATTGCCTCATTTAAGTTTCTTCCCACACATCATATCTGTTACATCACTTTTATTTCCATCCCTTTTTGCAACTCTCTCTTTTCCATTAAAATTTTCGGGTAGAAATTTTGATGGTTTAAATAGGTCAAATATGAGAGAGATATATGAGGGAAGTGAGGACACTGAAAAGTGGTGGAAAAGTGCGATTAAGATGTTAATAGTCTGCGGATTTTTGATATATTTTTCTTTAGCAAGAGAGCCTATACTCCTCAAAACTGGTAATTCGGGGTTCGGAGCCCAACAATGCTTGATCGGAGGTACTATAGGAGCGGGGAGCCATGTTTCTGAGGCTGAGGGTGGGAAATCCCCCCTTTAATTTCTACGATGGTCTCCCCGCTACTTTCTCTCTCACCAAATTCCATCTCTTTCATAACCTCGTTTAAGGACTTTCTGAATCCTTCGCCATTGTTTGAAAAATCAAAATGCCCATATCTCCTCCCATCCCGAGTAAGCCCAACCGCAGTGTGCCTCTCCCTACCTCAACCCCTATGACCAACACCTTCTGATTATAAAGCCTTTCCATATTCACACCTCCTGAGTTTTTTGAAAGATATATTTCATAAACTGTTATAGCATTTTGAGGCAATGCGAAAACTTGTCAAAATTTTTTGAAAGGTATAAAATGGACGATGAACATGTATCCCTCCTATCTAACTCTGATTGAAAGAGGAGAATTTGAGGAGAGGGTAAAGAGCTTCATAAATGCCCTTTCCTCCTGTGAATTGTGTCCCAGGGCATGCAGGGTAGATAGATTAAAAAATGAAAAGGGAAAATGCGAAACAGGAAGGTTTGCGAAGGTCTCTTCCTACAATCCCCATTTTGGAGAGGAATCTCCTCTTGTTGGATATAGAGGCTCAGGAACAATTTTCTTTGCCTGGTGTAACCTCAAATGTGTTTTCTGTCAGAACTACGAAATAAGCCAGCTTGGAGAGGGGGTTGAAGTAACTCCTGATGAACTTGCTGATATAATGCTTGACCTTCAGAGGATGGGCTGTCATAACATAAACCTTGTATCTCCAACCCATGTAATTGCCCAGGTCATAGAAGCCTTGAGAATTGCTGCATGGAAGGGTTTGAACCTTCCCATTGTCTATAATACAGGTGGATACGACTCCATAAAAACCCTGAAGATGCTTGAGGGAATTGTGGACATCTATATGCCTGATATGAAATACGGAGATAACGAAACGGCGTTTAAGTATTCAGGAATAGAAGGATACTTTGATGTAAACAAAAGGGCTGTGAAGGAGATGCACAGGCAGGTAGGGGATTTGATAATAGATGATTGGGGAATAGCAAGAAGAGGTTTGATAATAAGGCATCTTGTTTTACCCAATGGACTGGCAAACTCAGAAAAGGTTATAAAATTTATAGCCGAGGAGATTTCAAAGAATACCTATCTCAATATAATGGACCAGTACAGACCCTGTTATAGAGCAGATGAATATCCGGAACTTTCAAGGAGAATCACCCATAAAGAATGGGAAGAAGTTGTTCGTCTTGCCCTAAAATATGGAATAAAGAGGCTTGATGGGGTGAGGATTTAATTACTCTGACTCTTCAGCACAGCCAATGGATAAACGCATATCTGAATAGGAGGTGCTTTCATTCATATCTTTTAATTCTACCCTTATCAGCCATTCCCCCCTTGTGAGTTCAGGGGATGTGAAATAGCCATAATAAAATGGTGGCTCTGTAGGATTGTTTGAAGAAAGAACTGTTTGAAGAACCATCCATGGTGTTGGATTTCCACTTGTTGGGTCCTCAGGGTCAATCTGCGGAACCTCACCGCAGGCTGTCGTAACCGCCCTCCATCTCCAGAAGGCGTATGATGGATCCATATTGGTTTTGAATTCAAAAAACACTTGTTCGCCTTCCTTTATACCTGTTGTAGTAACAGGAGACAAAAAAGTTGGTGATGAAGGGGGGGTTCCGAGTTCAATGCCTATTCTGTATGGAGGAGACCATTTCGTCCATTCAAGAATTGGAGATAGGCTCCTTCCAACATTTACTTGCGCTCTGACCCTCCAGTAGTGGGTTCCTTCCCGAAGTTGAACCTGTGGTTGAGGTGATGGTGTGGGAGTTTCTATCGCCGGGACAGTGAGATTAACATAGGAAGTTGTTACTGATACTGAGGTTTCAATTATTCTGAAATCGGGAAAGAGCGAAACCTCAAGGACATACTGAACTGCATTGTCAAGGTCTTCCCATTCAAAAACAGGAGTTGCAGTGTTCACCCATATACCGTCAACAGGAGAAATAAGGGGCGGAGCATCTGTATCTTCAATTTTTACCGTCACAGAGATTTCTGATGGAAATCCTTCCTCCCTTTCCTCAAAATTTTTGTCGTTCCATCCTATGAAGAGATTTTCGCCTTCCATAAGGGTGTTCGTTAAGAATGTGTATTTCATTCCGATTATAAATGGCAGACCATTTTCACCGATTTTTCCTATAAGCCCCCTGTGTCCGAAGAATGGAATTGGGTCATCCGGGTCAACTATCAGTGAGCCAATTGCCCTTTCTTCGTTAGTGGTTATTGTGATGACCTTTCCCCTTTGAAGCTTAATTCCTGTGTTGAGCCATGATGTATCCTCAGTGAGGACGAAGCTATATTCTATTGAGCCTGCATTTTTGCTTTCATCATCATTATTTCCACAACCTATGAGGACTGAAATCAATAAAATTTTTAATAATTTACTGCGCATATCTGTATATTATCTTTAAACTGTCAATATAAGGGGTAAAATCAGGGTCATTTGTTGAAAGGAATGCTCTCCACCTCAGGTTTTTCCCTGTTGAGTTGAATATGTGGTCCTTACCGGGCTGCACATCCTCCCATGTCCTTCCGCCATCGTTTGAAAGTTGAAAACTTATACTTCCGTGTTCCTGGTAAGATGGGTTAACTTCAATCTTTGCCTTTACTATATTCACATCTGATATAACAGCATCAATGGACTGAGCCTTTTTGGGGGTTTGATATGAAAGTGAGCTTCTGAAAACCCTCAGAACCTTCAGCCCATTTGTTGAATCGGAAGATATTAGTCTGTGGCCGAGGTTTAAGAGCGAGATTGCATTTGGCGAGTTGATTGTTCTGACAATTACTGGAGACTCTGGAAATGTTATGTCAATTGCTTTTATCCCCCCTCCTCCATCTGCTAAAAATAAATCTGTTCCATAGATGGAAAGCGAGCGGGCAAGGGTTGTCTGAAGGGATGATAGAAGCGATGGGGTTTGAAGGTTTAACGCCCTCAGGATAACAAAGCCATTGCTTCCATCTGCAAGGAATATCAGGTCTCCGTCAAATTTTGAATGGTATGTGGAGCCGGGAGTGTCGTATCTTCCAATCTCTGAGGGATTTGATGGTTCATTTATGTTTATTATCCATATTCCACTTGTTCCGAAACTTACAAAGGCAATGTTTCTTTTTAGTTCCACTGCTTCAGCATTTCCACTATAGGGAGAGGGGAGAGAGAAGGAAGATAGATAAACGGGTTGCGTAACACTGGAAATATCAAAGAGTTTTAATCCATCGCTTCCATCTGCAACTGCAAGTATGTCACCTTCAATATCAATTCCCCTTCCGTCAGAAAGAGAAACGGATGTTATTGAAGACGGAGAGGATGGCTCTGAAATATCATATACCTCAAGGGAGTTTTTCCGAACGATATAAAGAACTCCGGGGACAGACGCAGAATCTCTTACATCGGAAAGAGGGAGCTGAGAAACTTCGTCCATTTTCCCATTTGAGTATGAAAGAATTGAAATGCCATCAGATTTAACAGCAAATACGAAAGGAAATTCCGAGGAGGTTTTGTAGAAAGAACCGGAAAGATAATCTTCCTCAACAGGAACAATTGGATTTGCAATCTTCAAAATTCTCAGAATGCCCTCACTGGTCCCTACGAGAAGCCTTTTTCCGTAGAGGCAAAGGGAAACGACTGTCCCAAGGTTTGTGATTCTTTTCAGTAATTCCGGGGAATCAGGATTTTCAAACCTGTATATATAGAGTCCTCCTGTTCTGTTGGCTACATATAAATAGTCCCCTTCAACCTCCACATCTGTTATAGAATCGGACGAAAGAGCCATGGTTTTTAAAAGGGATGGTGAAGCCGGATTTGAAAGGTCAAATATGTGAAGCTCTCCGAGGGTTGTTCCAACCAGTAAAAATTTTCCAATTCTCTTTATTGAAACAGGGTCTCCTGACATTGTCCTTGAAGCAATCTGATTCATATTAAATGGGTCCGTTACATCAATTATGACAATGTCCATTGCACCTGCTGCCACATATAGATAATCTCCGTAGACTGAAATTGCCTGTGAATCCCCTCCCACAACCGGTTCCCTGTCTTTCTCTGTTATTGATGATGGAAATGTTATGTCGTAAGAAATAATTCCCTGGGTCCCATCAGCAAGGAATATGATGTTGTTCATTGTATATATATCCCTTCCTCTCTCGTTGTTCTGTGGATTCTGAATCCTCCTGTATTGACCAATTTTTTTGAAGGATGGATTTGACGAAGTTCCTGATAGGTCAAAAATTATGAAGCCAAGGCTTGTTGAGGCAAAAAGTTCTCTTCCCTTTATAAAAATTTTTCCAACAGGAGCTTCTGTTGCTGAAGCATTGTAGGTAGCAAGAACTGATGGAAAAGATGTGTCCTGAATGTCCACCATAATAATCTGTGCATTGGTTGATACAATTGCTGTGTTTCCATAAATCTCAATGTCATTTATTCCACCGGGTAGGGTGATTCTTCCCTCTTCTTCAGGCTCCCCCCTCGGTAAATGAAGGGCTCCCTTTATCTCTCCTGAATTCGGGTCCCTCCATGTTGTATCCCATTCAGCATCTGTATTTGCCTGGTCCATATATCTGGTATCCATAAATTCCTCAACAAATGAACCATATATCTGAAATGTTACAGACTTTGTGGTTTCTCTGTTATAAGCCCTGTCAAGAGAATAGAACTTTACTGTTGTATCCTTATTTATTGAAATTCCTGTAACAGGAGATGGTGCTGAGACAGTTGATGGATTTGACGGAGAAGGGTCCGAACCATCAAGGGTATAAAAAACTGTGCATCCGTCCTCATTAGCAGTGAGGGAAAGGGAAACAGGTTTATCAAAGACCCCTCCAGCAGGGTCAGCCTGCGTTGACGGAGGAATTGAATCAATTTCATACCTGAATGTCCTCACTTTATCGTTGTGGGTTCCATCAGAAGCCATGACTTTTAGCTCTGTTATTCCTTCTGCTGTGATTGGAACCGTGCATGGAGCAGAGCAGGAGGGGGGGTTTGGAAATTGTGGAGCTGTCCCATCAGTTGTATAGGAGATGTAAGAAGTTGCGGGCTCTGTTGAAATTTGGACTACAAGTGGATTTGTATTATAAAGCCCTGGCAGCGGCGAGACGAAAACCATTGGTGCAGGTCCTATACGATAGGTCTCCGTATAAAAAGGTGAGTAGTTTCCAGCGGTATCAACGGCAAAAGCCTTTAAAACAGTATGGTCGTCAATGGGAACTGTTGTGGAGGTATCCGCTGAATGCGTATGTCCGCCAGCCCTGACATCATCCTGAGGGTCTTCTGATGGGTCAAAGCCATCTGTTGTGTAGTATATGGTTGCTGATTCAGAGGCGCTTATTGACACCGAGATTTTTGTGCTATACCAGCCTCCCTCTGGATTTATTGAAAGGGTTGGGGAAGTTGTGTCAATGAAATACTCCTCTGTCCAGACCTCCGTGGTATTTGGCATCTCCCTTCCATCAGGAAGCACAGCATAATCTTCTGCAAAGAACTTTAAAACTAAATCAGAAGAGACCTCTATGCTGATGCTGTCCTTCCCAAATCC
>Ga0197143_1001027_pt1 | contig 25391 bp, 23 predicted proteins | sample GBS70_MetaG_FD_148603 | JGI IMG/M metagenome (GOLD analysis project Ga0197143, IMG submission 148603) | Sediment microbial communities from Great Boiling Springs, Gerlach, Nevada, United States - GBS 70_MetaG | ecosystem: Environmental > Aquatic > Thermal springs > Hot (42-90C) > Sediment... | reverse complement strand
ATAATCTGCCAGGTAGATTATGTCGAGTTGGTGGAGACCCCTCTGGCGGCGGAACGGGCGGCTTTGCCGCCGTCCGGTCTACGAGTCATGGGTCGCTGAAGCAGGAAGCAGAACATGGTCGGTGAAATAAACGACTATGTTTTGCAGAACGGCCCGTAGGACGGAGCGAACCAGGCCCGTTTCTAGGGCGGCAGCCCGGTCGGTCTTCTTGACGGCCATCTTTTAACCCCCGCGCCGAATCTGGTTCTCTTCCTTGGAAAAGATTCTCGGCGGAGACGGCTTAAGGGGGCCTAAAAAATCCGGGGACGGCCGTCAAAATCTTCTAAAAATTCCGTTAAACGGCACCGGACCGGCCGAGGGGCTGGGCTCAGCGGCGGCCCTTCAGCCAGCGGACAAATTCCCAGGTGCCGATTCCCAGGCCGCTGAGTAAAATAACGGCGGCGGCCAGCCACTCCCGGTTGCGCAGAAACCAGTCGACCAAACCCACCGGCCTAATTGTATACTTTGCCCGGGCCGGTATCTACCGGCACCTTCGCCCGGAGTCGAAGGTGGCCCAACCCCAGCCCGGCCGCCTGGGCCGGCTTGTGGCCGGCTTTGGGACGGCCTTCGAAGCCCTGAAGGTTCGCAATTACCGCCTCTTCTGGCTGGGCCAGCTCGTATCCCAGATGGGGACCTGGGTCCAGCGGGTGGCCCAGGCCTGGCTGGTCCTGACGCTGACCGATCCGCCCCTGGCCCTGGGAACGGTGACGGCCCTGCAGTTTCTGCCTATCCTCGGCTTCTCGCTGGTGGGCGGGATGCTGGCCGACCGGGTTCCCAAGCGCCGGCTTCTGCTGGTCACCCAGAGTTTGATGGCCTGCCAGGCCCTGGTCCTGGCCGCCCTCACCGCCTTCGGGGCAATCTGGCTCTGGCACATCTACGCCCTGGCCTTTTTCCTGGGGCTGGTCAACGCCCTGGACAACCCGGCCCGCCAGTCCTTCGTGCCGGAACTGGTGGGTCGGGCCCACGTCCCCAATGCGGTGGCCCTCAACTCGATGGTCTTCAACGTCTCCCGCATCCTCGGGCCGGGCATCGGGGGCCTCGGGGTGGCCACGGTGGGGTTTGCCGGCTGTTTTCTGGCCAACGCCCTGAGCTTTCTGGCCACCATCGGGGCCCTGCTGCTTATGGACCCTAAAGGGTTTTTCGTCCCCGGGGACGGACGGCGCCGGCCGGGAGCCGGACTGGGGCCGGCCCTCCGCTACGCCGTCAGGACGCCGACGGTGCTGACGGTTATCATCCTGCTTGCCTTCGTGGGAACCTTCGGCTACAACTTTACGGTCGTGCTGCCCCTGGTGGCCCGGTACGTGTTGGGGGCGGATGCCGCCGGTTTCGGCCTGATGACGGGGGCTATGGGGGTGGGCTCCGTCCTGGCCGCCCTCTGGCTGGCCTACCGGCGGCGGCCTTCTCCCTCCTTTTGGTGCTGGTGGCCCTTTCCCGGGTTTTTGTTTTGACGTTGGGGCTTCTGGTCTTGCTGGGCTTTGCCAGCGTCTTCTTCACCGCCAACGCCCAGACCCTCCTTCAGCTGGCGGCCCCGGATGAGCTCCGGGGAAGGATCATGAGCCTTTATACCCTGCTCTTTCTGGGGACGACCCCTATCGGCAGCTCCTTTGCCGGGGCGGTGGCGGAAAGGTGGGGGGTGCAGGCCGCGGTGGGGGCGGCGGCCGCCCTCTGCTGGGTGGGGGTTCTAGCCGGCTTTACGTACGCCCACCGCTAGGCCACCCGCTGAAGCCCGGTGGTCGGCGCCCTTGCCGGACCGCGCCCGCTCCGGCTATAATTAGCCAGTAAATCAATAAACAAAATCAATTTTCGAGGAGGGATGCCCATGGCCGAATATGTCCATCCGGAGGTATTGGTCTCCACCGAGTGGGTTGCCCAGCACCTGAACGACCCCAACATTCGCATCGTCGAGGTGGACGTCGACACCACCGCCTACGAGACGGGCCACATTCCCGGGGCCATCGGCTGGAACTGGACTACCCAGCTCAACGACCCCGTCCGCCGGGATATCGCCTCCAGGGAGCAGTTCGAGGAGCTGATGGCCGGCTCCGGCATCGACAAGCACACCACCGTGGTCCTCTACGGGGATAACCACAACTGGTTTGCGGCCTACGCCTTCTGGCTCCTCAAGATTTACGGCCACGAGGACGTCAAAATCATGAACGGCGGCCGCAAAAAGTGGGTCGACGAGGGCCGGCCCCTCACCACCGAGGTGCCCCGGGTGGAGCGCAAGGTCTACCGGGCCGAGGAGCCTGACCTGCGCCTGCGGGCCTTTTTGCAGGACCTGCTTCAGCGGCTCCAGCGCCCGGATGTGGCCCTGGTGGACGTCCGAAGTCCCCAGGAGTTTACGGGGGAGATCCTGGCCCCGCCCGGCCTGCCCGAAACCGCCCAGCGGGGCGGCCACATCCCCGGGGCCAAGAACATCCCCTGGGGCCAGGTGGTCCGGGAGGACGGGACCTTTAAGTCTTACGAGGAGCTCAAGGCCCTCTACGAGGGGGCCGGGGTCACCCCCGACAAGGAAGTGATCACCTACTGCCGGATTGGGGAGCGCTCCAGCCACAGCTGGTTCGTCCTCAAGTACCTGCTGGGCTACCCCAAGGTGCGAAACTACGACGGCTCCTGGACCGAGTGGGGGAACGTGGTGGGCCTCCCCATCGAACGCTGACCGTCCGGGCCGCCCGCGGGCTGCCGCCCGGCCGCGGTTAAGGCCGGGCGGCCCTTTTGGGCGGGGATAATGCCGTGGAAAACCCGATTTGGCGGGCCCCAACCCCGGGTGGTAGGCTTTAGGGCGGTGGGGAAAAGTGGTGGGCCGTGGTTAAAGCGGGGTCAAAAGGTGGACCGGGCGGGTAATGTTTCTCGGGGAATACGAATACGCCATCGACGAGAAGGGCCGCATCACCCTGCCCGTCAAATTCCGGGAATACCTGCGGCCCGGGGTGGTGGTGACCCGCGGCTTCGAGCGGTGTCTCCTCGTCTTTCCCCTTCCGGCCTGGTCGGAGCTCACCCAGCGGCTTGACAGCCTCGACCTCACCGACCCCCAGGTCCGGCGCCTGCGTCGGCTCACCTTCTCCCTGGCTTACTTTACCGACGTGGACCGCCAGGGCCGGATTTTGATTCCCCAGAGCCTGCGGGTCTACGCCGACCTGAAGGAGGTGGGGGTGGTCGTGGGCCTTAACCGCTACCTTGAAATCTGGAACCCGCAACGGTGGCGGGAGGAGCGGTCCACCTTTGAAGCCGAGTGAAGGGTACGTCCACCGGCCCGTTATGGCCGCCCAGGTGGTGGCCTTTCTGGTCACCGGCCCGGGCGACTACGTGGACGCCACCGTCGGCCTCGGGGGCCACGCCGAGCAAATCCTTGAGGCGGCCGGCCCCGAAAGCCGCCTGCTGGGCCTGGACCTGGACCCCCGGGCCCTGGAGGTGGCCGCCCGCCGGCTGGGCCGCTTCGGCCCCAGGGTCCGGCTGGTCCGGGCCAACTTCGCCGACATCGCCGAGGTGGCCCGCCGGGAGGGCTTCGTGCCGGCCCGGGGGGTCCTCTTCGACCTGGGGGTCGGCAGCCATCAGCTGGAAGACCCGGCCGCCGGCTTCAGTTTTCAGCTTTCCGGGCCCCTGGACATGCGCTACGACCCCGACGCCCCGGTTACGGCCGCCGACCTGGTCAACCGGCTTCCGGAGGCGGAGCTGGCCGAGCTCATCCGCCGGTACGGGGAGGAGCCCCGGGCCCGGCGGATCGCCCGGGCCATCGTCCAGGCCCGGCCCATCACAACCACCGAGGAGCTTGCCCGGGTGGTGGCCCGGGCGGTGGGCACGGCCCGGGGCCGGATCCACCCGGCCACCCGGACCTTTATGGCCCTGCGCATCGCCGTGAACCGGGAGCTGGAGAACCTGGCCCGGGGCCTGGAAGGGGCCGTGGAGATCCTGGCCCGGGGCGGGCGGGTGGTGGTCATTTCTTTCCATTCGCTGGAGGACCGGCTGGTCAAGGAGTTTTTCCGGCGGGAATCCCGGGACTGCAGCTGTCCCCCGGGAATTCCCGTCTGTGTTTGCGGCCACCGGGCGGTCTTGCGGGAGCTTACCCGCCGGCCGGTAACCCCTGACGAGGCCGAAATCAGCCTTAATCCCCGGGCCCGTAGCGCCAAACTGCGGGCCGCCGAGAAGATCCTGGAGGCAGCCTGATGGCCGTTATCACCTACCCGCGCCGACGCCAGACCGCCGCGGCCGGCGGCGTCCGTCTTCGGACCGAGGGCCTGCTCACCTTCTTTATAGCTTCGGCGGCCGTTCTGGGCCTCATCTCCCTCACCCTGGCCACCCTGGTCACCACCCAGGGCTATGAGGTGCGGCGCCTTCAGGCCGAGCAGGCCCGCTGGACGGAGCAGACCGTCCGGCTGGCGACGGAAATAAGCTCCCTTCAGTCCCTGGAGCGGGTCGAAGGGGAGGCCCGCTCCAGACTCAAGCTTGCCGAGGCCCGGGACCGGCTTTTTGTAAACCCGGCCGGGGCGCCGGCTCCGCCCCCACCGGCCCCCACGGCCCCCGCCGTCCCGGAACCCGACCTGCTTCAGCTTTTCCTTGACCGGCTGGCGTGGCTACGGCTGCTCCTTCAAGACGCCGGGGCCGGCCTGCCGTAGGCGGCCACCGGCCGCCCCTCTGGCGGTTTATCTTCCTCGGCCTGCTCATGCTGGGCGGCCTGGGACTGCTGGCCGGACGGCTGGTCTATCTTCAGGTCGTCGAGCACAGCCGCTTTGCGGACCTGGCCCGGTCGGAACAGCTGGGAAAGCGCCCCATCGTCCCCCGTCGGGGGGCCATTCTGGCGGCCGACGGCCACCCCCTGGCCATCAGCCTGCAGACTTACGACGTCTATTTTTACCCCAGGTACCCGGGGGCGGCCGAGGCCCGGGCGCGTATCGCCGCCGAGCTCGGGCCGTTATTAAAACGGCCGGCCGATGAGCTTCAGGCCTGGACCTCGGCCGAAAAACCGGTGCTTTTGGCCTCGGGGGTTCAGCCGGAAACGGCCGCAAAGATTGCGGCCGCCGAGCTACCCGGAATCGTCCTGGACCCGAAGTGGCGCCGGCATTACCCGGAAGGTTCCCTGGCCGGGCCGGTCCTCGGCTTCATCGGCCGGGACGGCCAGGGTTTAAGTGGGGTTGAGGCCGACTACGACGCCCTCCTGGCCGGAAAGACCGGCTGGGTTTACTACGAGCGGGATGCTTCGGGGGAGGAGATTCCCCTGGGCTTTAGGCAGGTGGACCCGCCCATCGACGGGGCCGACGTGGTGCTGACCCTGGACCGCTACATCCAGCGGGTGGCCGAGGCCGAGCTGGATAAGGCCTTAAAGGCGCACCGGGCCGACGCCGGGGTGGTCATCGTCATGGACCCCGGGACCGGGGCGCTCCTGGCGGTGGTGAGCCGGCCGGCGGCCGACCTCACCCGGCTCGACCTTAACGACCCGAACCTGCAGGCCCTCATCCGGAACCGGGCCTTCAGCGACCTTTACGAGCCGGGTTCCACGTTTAAAATCATTACCCTGGCGGCGGCCCTGGAATCCGGCCGGGTGGGCACCGGCGAAACCTATTACTGCCCGGGCTATGTTAAGGTGGGACCCTGGACCATCTGGATGTGGAACTACACGGCCATGGGACCGTCCAACCTGGTGGACTTTATCCGCTACAGTTGCAACGTGGGGGCAGTCCACCTGGCCCGCCGGACCGGTCCGGCCGACTTTTACCGGGTCGTCCGGGACTTCGGCTTTACCGAGCGGCTCAACCCCGAGTTCCGTTCGGAGGTGGGCGGGGAGCTGAAGCCCCCCACCGACCCCACCTGGTCGGAAGTGGACCTGGCCACCAACGCCTTCGGCCAGGCCCTCTCGGTCACGCCCCTGCAGCTGGCCGCGGCGGTGGGGGCGGTGGCCAACGGCGGCCTCCTGATGCGGCCCTACCTGGTGAAAGAGGTCCGGACCCCGGACGGCATCCGCCGCTTCGAGCCGACGGTGGTCCGCCGGGTCATCTCCCAGGAGACGGCCCGCAAGGTGACCGACATCCTGGTGGAGGCCGTGAACAAGGGTTCAAGCCCCACGGCCGTAATTCCCGGGTACAAGCTGGCCGGCAAAACCGGCACGGCCCAGGTGCCCGAGGGGAGCGGCTACTCCCGGACGAAATTCATCGCCTCGTACATCGGCTACGTCCCGGCCGACGCCCCCCGCCTCCTCATTCTGGTTAAAATCGACAACCCCAAAGACGTTCCCTGGGGCACCACCGTGGCCGCCCCGGTCTTCCGGGAAGTGGCTAGTAAGGCCCTGGCCTACTATGGTATACCACCTACCGGGAAGCCCCGATGAAGGTCTCCGACCTCTACGGCCTGGTCGGCTCCCACCTGCTTGAGGCCATCGGGCCGGAGCCGGACGACCTGCCCCTCCCGGCCATCCGGCCCGACTCCCGCCAGGTCGGGCCCGGCGACGGCTTCCTGGCCCTGCCCGGCGGCCGGGCCCACGGGGCGGAATTCATAGCCGACGCCCTGGCCCGGGGCGCCCGCCTGGTCCTGACCGACCGGATTTCGGCCGCCGACGGGGAGCTGGCCCGAAGGCTCGGGGCCCGGGTCTGGGTTCTGGACGACCCCCTGGCGGCCGTCCAGGAGGCGGCCCGGGCCTGGCGGGAGCGGCTGGGGGTCACGGTGGTGGGCATCACCGGGAGCGTGGGCAAGACCACCACCAAGGAGGCGGTGGCCGCCGTCCTGGCCGAGGGGTACCGGGTGCTCAAAAGCCCCGGCAACTTCAATACCGAGGTAGGCCTGCCCCTAACCCTGTTAAATCTTGGGCCGGAACATCAGGTGGCCGTCGTGGAGATGGGGATGTACCGGGCCGGGGACATCGCCTTCCTGTGCGCCATCGCCCGGCCCCAGATCGGGGTTGTCACGGCGGTGGGTCCCAGCCACCTGGAGCGGCTGGGCTCCCTGGAGGCCATCGCCAATACCAAGGCCGAGCTGGCGGAGAGTTTGCCCGAATCGGGGGCGGCCGTCCTCAACGGCGACGACCCCATCGTCTCGGCCTTCGATTCCCGGACCCGGGCCCGGGTGGTAAAGTACGGCTGGCTCCGGCCCGCCGACGTCAGCGCCTTCAGGGTCCGGATGCGGGGCCTTCTGGGAACCGACCTCCGGGTCCGGGCGGGGGACGAGGACCGGCGGCTTCGGCTGGGGCTGGCCGGCCGGCCGGGCCTCTATGCCGCCCTGGCCGCCGTGGCCGTCGGCCGGCTGCTGGGGCTGGGCTGGGGGGAGGTGGAGCGGGGCCTTTCAAAGGTTTCGGTGGACCAGCGGCTGGCCGTCCGGCCGGGGGTTGGGGGGAGGCGGGTTTTGGACGACTCGTACAATTCGAGCCCGGCGTCCCTGGCCGGGGCCCTGGAGCTTATCGGCCAGCTGCCGGGACGCAAGGTGGCCATCCTGGGTGATATGCTCGAGCTGGGTTCCCTGGAGGCCGAGGCCCACCGGGAGGCGGGGCGGCTGGCGGCCCGGGTTTTAGACGTCTTAATAGCCGTCGGGGAGCGGGCGGCCCTGATGGCTGAGGCCGCCCGGGCCGCCGGCCTCCGGGCCGTTCACCGGACCTCCGACCCGGCCGAGGCGGCGGCCATCGCCCGGGCCGAAAGCCGCCCCGGGGACTGGATTCTGGTCAAGGCCTCCCGGGGGCTCCGGCTGGAGCGGGCCGTCGAACTGCTGGTGGGGGGATAGGGCGTATGGATGCGGACGTGATGATTTATTCCCTGCTGGTGGGGGCCTTCACCTTCGTCGTCGGCCTCCTCCTGGGCCGGCCGGTCATCCGGCTTTTGCGCCATTACCGGGTCGGCAAGGCCATCCGGGAGGAGGGTCCGGCCGGCCACCAGGCCAAGGTGGGCACCCTGACCATGGGCGGCATCTTGATCTTTGCGGCCACCTTCGTAAGCACCATTCTTTTTAACCTTTTCGGCCGCCTCTCCATGCTCCTGCCCCTGACGGTGGTGGTTACCAGCGGCCTCATCGGGGCCCTGGACGATTTGCTCGGGCTGGTCGGCCGCAACCGGGGCGGGCTGGCCGGCCGGGTCAAGCTACTCCTTCTCACCGGCCTGGCCACGGGGGCGGCCCTGGTGCTCCATTTCCTGCTGGGCTACGAGAAGATCCACATTCCTTTCTTGGGCTCCTACAGCCTGGGCTGGTTTTACGTTCCGGTGGCCACCTTCGTCATCGTCGGAACGGCCAATGCCGTCAACCTGACCGACGGCCTGGATACCCTGGCCGGGGGCACGGCGGCCATGGCCTTTGCCGCCTACGGCATCATCGCCTACCTCCAGGGGCAGAGCTACCTGGTGACCTTCTGCTTCAGCGTGGTGGGGGCCATTCTGGCCTTCTTATGGTACAATGCCCACCCCGCCGAGCTGATGATGGGGGATACCGGCTCCCTGGCCCTGGGGGCGACCCTGGCCACGGTGGCCCTGATGACGGGCCAGTGGCTCCTGCTGCCCGTCGTCGGCCTCGTCTTTGTCGTCGTGGCCCTCTCGGTCATCCTGCAGGTGGCCTACTTTAAACTGACCGGGGGCAAGCGGCTCTTTAAGATGGCCCCCATCCACCACCATTTCGAGCTGATGGGCTGGTCGGAGCCCCAGGTAACCACCCGCTTCTGGCTGGTGGGCATCTGCGCGGCCATGGTCGGGGTCGCCCTGGCCCTGGCCGTCCCGCCCGCCCACTCATAAGGATGTGTTGAACGATGATTTACGCGGCCCGAAAGCTCAGGGTTTCCGGCCGCCGACGTCGGCGGCCCAGGCGAATTCCCAGATTTTTCCGAAGGCTGATTAAGCCTAACCCGGTGGAGCTGTGGCTCAGGTCCCTTCGGGAGTTGCGGCAGTAGTCGGCCTCGGCCGGGAGGGCCTGAGCCTGGCCAGGTATCTGGCCCGGCGGGGCTTCCGGGTAATCGCCGTCGACCGGAAGGGCCCGGCCGAGCTGGGGCCTGTCCTCCGGGCCCTGGCGGACCTGCCGGTGGAGCTGGTGCTGGGCCGGAACCGGGCGGCGGACCTGGCCTCGGCCGAGGTGGTCTTTCTTTCGCCGGGGATTCCCCTGGATGCGCCCTGGGTGGCCGAGCTCCGGGCGGCCGGACGGAGGCTTTCGTCCCTAACCGACCTTTTTCTGCGGGAGTGCCCGGCCCTGACGGTGGGGGTCACCGGCTCCTGCGGCAAGAGCACCACCACCGCCCTCATCGGCCGCATCCTGGAGGACACCGGGTTCACCGCCTGGGTTGGGGGCAACATCGGCCGGCCCCTGCTGGACTGGCTTTCCCTCATCCGGCCCGGGGACCGGGTGGTCCTGGAGCTGAGCAGTTTTCAGCTGGAGCTGGGCCCGCCCTCGCCCCGGGTGGCGGTGGTTTTAAACCTTTACCCCGACCACCTGGACCGCCACCCGTCCTTTGAGGCCTACGCCGAAGCCAAAGGGCAGATCCTGGCCCGGCAGGGGCCCGAAGATTGGGCGGTGCTGAACGCCGACGACCCGGTGGTGGCCGGGTTTGCGGCCGCCGCCCCGGGGCGGGTGGCCTGGTTCGGCCTGGGGCCCCCGGTGGGAGGTCCCGCGGCCGGCCTGCGGGACGGGCGCCTGGTCCTTAGGACCCTGGGGGGCGACGAGGCGGACCTGGCCGGGGTGGGGGAGATCCCCCTCCCGGGCCGCCACAACCTTTATAACTGCCTGGCGGCCGCCCTGGCGGCCCACCTGGCCGGGGCCACGGTAACTTCCATCCGCCGGGTGCTTACCCGCTTCCGGCCCCTGCCCCACCGGTTGGAGCCGGTCGGGGAGGTGAACGGGGTCCGCTTCGTCAACGACAGCATCGCCACCTCCCCGGTGCGGGCGGCGGCGGGGATCCGGGCCACGGCCCCGCCGGTGGTGCTTCTGGCCGGGGGCAAGCCGAAGGGCCTGCCCCTGGACCCCCTGGTGGCCGCCGCCCGGGAGGCCTGCCGGCTGGTCATCCCCTACGGGCAGGCGGGGCCGGGGGTGCGGGCGGCGATGCTGGCCGGGGGCGTTCCCGTCGACGAGGTTCAGCCCGGCCTGGCCGAGGCCTTCCGCCGGGCGGTAAACCAGGCCCGGCCGGGGGATACGGTGTTGCTTTCGCCCGGCTTTGCCAGTTTCGACGAGTTCCGGGATTTTGAGCACCGGGGCGAAGTTTTCCGCAGGCTTGTCGGCCAATGGCGCGCGTCGAACAGCTCCCCCTAGGCCGCGGCCGCCGGGAAACCGTCGCCGAAAGGCGGCGCCGCATCCGGGCCCGGGAACTGGCCGCCACCCGGTTGGGGCCGCCCGACTGGTGGCTCCTGGGGTGTGTGGGTCTGCTGGCGGTCTTCGGCCTGATGGCCGTTTACAGCGCCAGCTTTGCGGTGGGCCTGCGGGAATTTAACAACCCGTATTACTTCTTCAGCCGGCAGGCGGCCGCCCTGGCCCTGGGGCTAGGGGCCTTCACCGTGACTTACCTGGTCGATTACCGGGTCTGGAAACGGCTGGCGGTCTGGGGGCTACTCGTGGCGTACCTGGGACTCATCCTGGTGTGGCATACCGGCGACCCCCAGTACGGGGCGGCCCGCTGGCTTCAGCTGGGGCCCCTGCCGGCCTGGCAGCCGTCGGAATTTGCCAAGCTGGCCCTGGTCGTTTACCTGGCGGCCTGGCTCGAAAAGCAGGCCGGCCGCCGGGTCGGTTTTGTCCGGTGGGCCCTCCCCTTCACCGTCACGGTGGGCGGACTGGTGGGCCTCATTCTCTTTCAGCCCGACCTGGGAACGGCCGTGATGGTGGGGGCCATTGCCCTGGGGGTGGTCTTCCTGGCCGGCCTTTCGGCCTTTCAGATCGGGTTTGTCGGCCTGGCCGGCCTGGGGGTGGTGGGCCTGCTGGCCCTGACGGAGGGTTATCGGGCCCGCCGCCTCGCCGCCTTTAAGGACCCCTGGGCCGACCCGCAGGGGATCGGCTTTCAGGTGGTCCAGTCCCTCATCGCCCTGGGGAGCGGGGGCCTCTTCGGCCGGGGCTTCGGGGCGAGCCGGCAGAAGTTCGCGTATGTTCCCGGGGCCCACACCGACGCCATCTTTGCCATCGTGGCCGAGGAGCTGGGCCTGGTCGGGGGCCTCTTTCTCCTGGGCCTGCTGGGTTTTCTGGGCTACCGGTGCCTGCGGGTCGGCCTCAACGCCCCGGACCGGTTCGGGATGCTCCTGGCCGGGGGAGTGGCCATCTGGCTGGTGGGCCAGACCTTTGTCAACATCGGCGGCATCACCCACCTCATCCCCCTCACGGGGATCCCCCTGCCCCTGGTCTCCTACGGCGGCTCGGCCCTGGTGGTGACCCTGGGGGCCCTGGGGATGGTGGCCAACATCTCCCGACACCGGCCCGTTGCCGAATCCGATGACGGCGGAAAAAGCTAAAGTTCGGCTGGTCATCGCCGGAAGCCGCACGGGCGGCCACCTCTACCCGGCCCTCCAGCTGGTGGGGGTCCTTGGGGAAAGGCTGGCAGGGGTCCTGGTGGTGGGGAGCGGGGAGGGGCCGGAGCCGGAGCTGGTGACCCGGGCCGGCATCCCCTACGCCGCGGTCCCGGCCGCCCCCTTCCGGGGTCGGGGACCCGGCGGCTGGCTTCCGGGAATCCTTACCGTGGCCCGGGGCTTTTTGGGGGCCAGGACCCTGCTTCGAAAATTCGGCCCCGACGTGGTTTTGAGCACCGGCGGCTACGCCGGGGTGCCGGTGGGCCTGGCCGCCCGCTCCCTGGGAATACCCCTGGTCCTCTTCCCCCTGGATGTGGCCCCGGGCTGGGCCGTCCGCTTCCTGGGACCCCTGGCCGCGGCCGTGGCCGTAACCAACGAGGCGGCCCTGGGCCGGCTCAGGCACCGGCGGGCCCGCCTGGTGGGCTACCCGGTCCGGCCGGCCATCGGCCGGGTGGACCGGGCGGCGGCCCGGGCGAGGCTGGGCCTCGGGGCCGAGCTGCCGGCGGTCCTGGTGATGGGGGGAAGCCAGGGGGCCCGGGCCCTGAACGACGCCATCTTTGGCGGCCTCGGCCGGCTTCTGGAGGCCGCCCAGGTGGTCCACCTGACCGGCCGGGCCGACTACCCCCGGGCCGAGGCCGTCAGGGCGGGCCTCCCGCCCGGACTGCGGGACCGCTACAGGGCGTTCGCCTACCTGGAAGAGGTGGAGCTGGGCTACGGGGCCGCCGACCTGGTGGTGGGCCGGGCGGGGGCATCGGTCCTGGGGGAGCTCCCGGCCGCCGGCCGCCCGGCCATCCTGGTGCCGGGGGATTTTTCCAACCAGTGGGCCAACGCCGAATATCTGGCCCGGGCGGCCGGGGTGGTGGTCGTCCGGCCCGGGGACCTGGACTGTCTCGTTCCCCTCATCCTGGCCCTGCTGGACGACCCGGACCGCCGGGCCGAAATGGCCGAAAGACTCAAGGGGCTTCACCGGCCGGACGCGGCCGAGGCCCTGGCCGAGTTTCTGCTGGGGGTGGTCGGGGCTGGGCCCTAAGCACGTCCACCTGATGGGGGTGGGCGGGGCGGGCATGAGCGCCCTGGCCCGCCTCTACCGGGCCCGGGGCTACCGGGTCACCGGCTGCGACCGGTCCCCGGGTCCGGTTTTGGACCGGCTGGCTCGGGAAGGGATCGGCGTATCCGTCGGCCACGACCCGGCCCACCTGCCAGGGTGCGACCTGCTGGTGGTTTCGGCGGCGGTTCCCCCTGACAACCCCGAGGTGGCGGCCGCCCGCCGGCAGGGGATTCCCGTCCGCAAGCGGGCCGAGGTCCTGGGGGAGCTTCTCGCCGGGGGCGTGGGGGTGGCCGTGGCGGGAGCCCACGGCAAGAGCACCACCACCGCCCTGGTGGGGCTGGTCCTGGAGGCGGCCGGCCTCGACCCCACCTGCGTCGTGGGGGCCGACGTGCCGGCCTGGGGGAGCAACCTCCGGGTGGGGCGGGGCCCCTACTGGGTGGCCGAGGCCGACGAGTACGACTACAGTTTCCTGGCGCTACGGCCGCAGGTGGCCGTGGTCACCACCGTCGAATACGACCACCCCGACTGCTTCCCCGACTTAGAAAGCCTTTACCGGGCGTTTGCCGCCTTTGTCGGCAACCTGCCCGTCGGGGGAACCCTGATTTTGGGGGCGGATTCGCCCCTGGCCCGGCGGTTGGGGGCCGAGCGCCGGGACCTCCGGGTCGTCGGCTACGGCCTCGGGGAGGGGGCGGGCCATGGCGAGTTCTGGTCGGCCGGGGAGGTTCGCCTCCGGCCGGGGGGCGGGGCCGGCTTTGAGGTCAGCTACAACGGCCGGCGGGTCATCCGGGCCGAATCGGCCCTGCCCGGCCGGCACAACGTGGCCAACGCCCTGGCCGCCTTCGCCGCGGCCCACGTCCTCGGGGTGGGGCCGGAGACGGTGGCCGCCGTCCTCAAGGGTTTTTCCGGGGTCGGCCGACGCTTCGAACCAGTGGGTACCTTCCGGGGCGTCCCGGTCCTTTCCGACTATGCCCACCACCCGACGGAGGTCCGGGCCACCGTGGAGGCCGCCCGGGCCGCCTTCCCGGACCGGCGGCTGGTGGTGGTTTTTCAGCCCCACACCTTCAGCCGGACCCGGGCCCTCTTCGGCGAGTTCGTCGAAGCCCTGGGGACGGTGGATGTGCTGGTCCTCTGCGAGGTCTACCCGGCCCGGGAAGAGTACCGGCCGGGGGACCCGACGGCCCAAACCCTCCTTTCGGCCCTGGCCGACCGCCTCCCCGGCCGGGCTTACTACCTGCCGGACCTGGGCGGACTTGAGGGCCTTCTGGGCCCCATCGTCCGGCCGGCCGACCTGATCCTGGTGATGGGGGCGGGGGATGTTGACGGGGCCGCCCGACGGCTGGTAAAGAAACAGGGTAATGGGTACTGACGGGACCACACCCAAAGGCTGGCTGCGGGGAGTTCCCCTGCGCAGGTATACGACCATCCAGGTAGGGGGGCCGGCCGAGTATCTGGTGAAAGTCCGGAGCCCGGCGGAGCTGGTGGAGGCGGTAACGGCCGCCTGGAGCCTGGGCCTGCCCTACCGGGTTATCGGCCGGGGAAGCAACCTGGTCATCTCCGACCGGGGGCTTGGCGGGCTAGTCATCGTCAACCAGACTGACAGCCTTACCCTTGAGGAAACCCCGGAGGAGGCCGTGGTCCGGGCCCTTTCGGGAACGGCCCTCCCCAGGCTGGCCCGGGCCACCGCCGGCCGGGGCTATACCGGTCTGGAGTGGGCCGTTCAGGTGCCGGGGACGGTGGGGGGCGCGGTGGTGAACAACGCCGGGGCCTTTGGGGGGTCCACGGCCGACACCCTGGAAGGGGTCGAGCTCTTTCACCCCCGGTGCGGCTACGCCGAATGGCCCGCCGCCAAGCTGGGGCTCGGCTACCGAACAAGTCTGTTCCGGCGGGGGGAGGCCGACGGGTGGGTGGTCCTGGCCGCCCGGTTCCGGCTGAGGCGGACCGACCCGGCGGAGGCGGCCGCCCGCCTCCGGGCCGCCACCGAGCAGCGGCGCAGGACCCAGCCCTTCGAGCCCAGCGCCGGCTCGACCTTTAAAAACCCCAGCCCCGAGGCCCCGGCCGGCTGGCTGCTGGAGCGGGCGGGCCTGAAGGGGGTGGGGATCGGGGGCGTCAGGTACTCGCCGGTCCACGCCAACTTCATCGTCAACCGGGGGGACGGGACGGCCGCCGACGTGGCGGCCCTCATCGGCCTGGGCCGCCGCGAGGTTAAGGCCCGCTTCGGGGTCGAGCTGGAGCTGGAGGTGGAGCTGGTGGGCCCGGACCTGGAGATTCCCGGTGGAGGTTAGAAAATGGGCAAGGTGCGGGTTCTGGTGCTTTTCGGCGGACGCTCCGCCGAGCACGAGGTGTCGGTGGTCTCGGCCCGGGCCATCGTCGGGGCCTTAGACCCCGGCCGCTACGAGGTCCGGCCGGTGTACATCACCCGGAGCGGCCGCTGGGTTCTGCGGCCGGCCGAGGCCTGGGCCGCCCTGGAAGGGGGCCCCGAGGCGGCGTTAACCGCCGCCGAAGCCGCCCCGGACCCGGCCGGTCCCATGGACTTGGCCCCCTGGGCCGAGACAAAGCCCCTGGAGGTGGAGGTGGCCTTTCCGGTCCTCCACGGGCCCTTCGGCGAGGACGGAACGGTTCAGGGTCTGCTGGAGCTGGCGGGCATTCCCTACGTGGGGGCGCCGGTCCTCGGGTCGGCCCTGGGGATGGATAAGGTCCTGATGAAGGCCGTTTTTCTTGCCCGGGGCCTGCCCGTGGTCCCCCACATCCATCTTCTGGCCCGGGATTTTCGCCGGGACCCCAACGGGGTGGTCGGCCGGGTCCGGGCCGAGGTCGGCCTGCCCTGCTTCGTCAAGCCGGCCAACCTGGGCTCTTCGGTGGGGGTGAGCAAGGTGACCTGCTGGGACGAGCTGGGACCGGCCGTCGAGCGGGCCGCCCGGTACGACCGGAAGGTGCTGGTCGAGCGGGCCGTAAACGCCCGGGAGCTGGAGTGTGGCGTCCTGGGCAACGACGACCCGGTGGCCTCGGGGGTGGGGGAGGTGGTCCCGGCCCGGGAGTTTTACGATTATGAGGCCAAGTATCGGGACGGGCGGACCCAGCTCCTCATCCCGGCCCCCATCCCCCCGGAGGTGGCCGAGGAGGTCCGGCGGCTGGCCGTGGCGGCCTTTAAGGCCCTGGACCTGGCGGGAATGGCCCGGGTGGACTTTTTCTACTGTCGGGACTCGGGCAAACTCTACATCAACGAAGTCAATACCATCCCGGGCTTTACCCCGGTGAGCATGTACCCGAAGCTGTGGGAGCACGCCGGCCTCAGCTTTTCGGAGCTGGTGGACCGGCTGATCCAGCTGGCCATCGAGCGCCACCAGGAGCGGAGCCGGTGCCGGACCGACCCCGATTAGGCCGCCGACGGGCCGTCCGCCGCCGACGGGGCCTCTTCGGCCGGTTCTGGCGGGTGGCCCGCTGGTTTCTGCCCATCCCCCTGGTCATCGTCGGCCTCTTCGCCCTCTACCCCCGGTGGGTGGTGGCCGGGGTGGAGGTGGAGGGGTTAAATCCGGAGCTGGCGGCCCAGGTCCGGGCGGCCCTGGCCCTGGAGGGGAAGCCGATGCTCGACTTCGACCGGCCCTACCTTGAGAACGCGGTTCTGACCCGCTTTCCCGACATAAAATCGGTTAGAATTACAAGGGTGCTACCCAACAGGGTGCGGGTCGAGGCCGAGGAGCGCCGGCCGGTTCTGCTCTGGCAGCGGGGGACCCAGGCGTTCCTGGTGGACGAGGAGGGGGTGGTTTACCGGGCGGTGCGGGGGGAAACCGGCCTGCCCCGGCTGGTGGACGGCGGAAGCAACGACCCGGCGGCCGCCCGGCTGGACCCCGAGACCGTCCGGTGGGCCCGCTGGCTCTGGCAGGTTCTGCCCGAGCAGGCGGGGGTGCGGCCGGCCCGGGTGGAGTATTCGGCCGTGAACGGATTCGTGGTGACGACCCCGACCGGCCAGGTCTGGCGCCTCGGTCAGGGTGACGGCCTGGAGCGGCGGGTGGCCATCCTGCGGGAGGTCCTGGCCCGGGAGCCGGAGGCGCGGGTCATCGACCTGCGCGGGGGGCGGTTTGGCATCTTACGCCGGTGAAGGGAGCCGTCTGGGTCGCCCTGCTGGGAATCGGCCTCGGCCTCCTGGCCGGAAGCCTGGCCGGGCTGGCGGTACCGCCCCAGTATGCCCGCTACATCGCGGTGGGAATCCTGGCGGGTTTAGACTCCCTTTTGGGGGGCTGGCGGGCCGACCTGGAAGGGGTATTCGACAACCGGGTCTTTATCTCGGGCTTTCTGGGCAATACCCTGGTGGCGGCCCTCCTCACCTTCCTGGCCGACCGGCTCGGGGTGGAGCTTTACCTGGCGGCCATCGTCGCCTTCGGCGTCAGGATATTTAATAACCTTGCCGTTATCCGGCGTAAACTCTTTATCGAAAACAGGTCCGGAGAAACTTAGTGCCTAAAGAGCGGTTTGTCTCGGCCGTCGACGTGGGGACTACCAAGATCTGCACCCTGGTCGGCCGCCTGCTTCCCGACGACCAGGTGGAGGTCCTCGGCGTGGGGATCGCTCCCTCCCGGGGCCTGCGTCGGGGGATGGTGGTGAACATCGAGGAGGCCGTCGAATCCATCCAGGCTTCGGTGGACCAGGCCGAACGGGCCTCCGGCCAGCGCATCGGCCGGGCGGCGGTGGGGATCGCCGGAAGCCACATCGAGTCCATAAACAACAAGGGGATTGTGGCCATCAGCCACCCGAACCGGGTGATCACGGCCGAGGACGTGAGCCGGGCCATCGACTCGGCCCGGACGGTGAGCATCCCCAGCAACCGGGAGATCCTCCACATCATCCCCCGGGGCTACGTGGTGGACGGCCAGGATGGGGTGCGCAACCCCATCGGCATGAGCGGCCTGAGGCTGGAAGTGGAGGCCCACATCGTCACCGGGGCGGCCACGGCCATCCACAACCTGACCCAGTGCTTCCAGCAGCTGGGGATCGAGGTCGACGAGCTGGTTCTGGAACCCCTGGCCTCCGGGGAGGCGGTGCTTACCGAAGAGGAGCGGGAGATCGGGGTGGTGCTGGCGGATATCGGGGGCGGGACCACCGACGTGGCCATCTACGCCGACGGGGCGGTCTGGCACAGCGCCAGCATCCCCGTGGGAGGCTACCAGCTCACCCGGGACCTGGCCATCGGCCTGCAGGCCCCCTACGCCGTGGCCGAGGAGATAAAACAGCTTTACGGCTACGCCCTGCCCCAGGAGATCTCCATCGACGACACCGTCCAGGTTCAGACCTTCGGCTCGGCGTCGCCCCGCCCGGTGTCCCGGCGCCGGGTCAGCGAGATCCTTCAGGACCGGCTTTTAGAAATCTTTACCCTCATCCAGCGGGAAGTTCAGCGGGCCGGCAAAGAAAGGCTTCTGCCGGCCGGGCTGGTGCTCACCGGCGGTTCGGCCAAGCTTGCCGGCATCGACGAGCTGGCCCGGCAGTACCTGCAGGTGCCGGTGCGGGTGGGCTCCCCGGCGGGGGCGGTGGGGTTGGTGGATAAGGTGGGGGACCCGGCCTTCGCCACCTCCATCGGTCTCCTCCTCTGGGCGGTAAGATACGGGGAGGGGGGGCGGCCGGGCCGGCGGTCCCGGCCCCGGGGCCGGGGACTTTTCAGCCGGGTTCTCGACTGGCTGAGGGAATTTCTGCCACAATAAAGGGGTGTAAATCTTTTTGACGGGTAAGGAGGGTTGAATGCGGAGCCAGAACCTGCCGGCCGAGAACGTGGCCAACATCAAGGTGGTGGGGGTTGGGGGGGCCGGTAACAACGCCATCGACCGGATGCTTGAGGAGGGCATCAAAGGGGTCGACTACATCGCCGTCAATACCGACGCCCAGCAGCTTGCCCGCTGCCAGGCCCCCATCCGGATCCGGATCGGGGACAAGATAACCCGGGGCCTGGGGGCCGGGGGCGACCCCGAAATCGGCCAGCGGGCGGCGGAGGAGAACCGGGAGGAGATCCGGGCCGCCCTGGAGGGGGCCGATATGGTGTTCGTCACCGCCGGGATGGGCGGGGGAACGGGCACCGGGGGGGCGCCGGTGGTGGCGGCCCTGGCCCGGGAGGTGGGGGCCCTCACCGTTGGGGTGGTGACGAAGCCCTTCAGCACCGAGGGGAGCCGCCGGCGGATGGTGGCGGAGCAGGGGATCGAGCGCCTGAAGCAGAACGTGGACACCCTCATCGTTATTCCCAACGACCGGCTCCTGAGCCTGGCCGACAAAAAGCTCACCCTCCTGGAGGCCTTCAAGCTGGCCGACGACGTTCTGCGGCAGGGGATTCAGGGGATCGCCGAGCTCATCACCGTTCCCGGGCTTATAAACCTCGATTTTGCCGACGTAAAGGCGGTGATGAGCATCGGCGGGGCCGCCCTGATGGCCATCGGCCGGGGGACCGGGGAAACCCGGGCCGTCGACGCCGCCCGGGCCGCCATCTCCAGCCCCCTGCTGGACGTCTCCATCAGCGGGGCCCGGGGGGTCCTCTTCAACATCACCGCCGGGCCCGACCTCTCCCTGCAGGAGGTCCACGAGGCCCAGGAGGTCATCTCCAAGGCGGTCGACCCCGACGCCAACATCATCTTCGGGGTGGTCATCGACCCGAAGGTGAGCAATGAGGTGCGGATCACCCTCATCGCCACCGGCTTCGACATGGCCCAGCCCAAGGCCCAGACGGACCGGATCCGCACCTTCCCGGGCCGCATCCCGGCCGAGGCCGCCGACGACCTGGATATCCCGCCCTTCCTGCGGCGGTCCCAGAACCTGCGCTAGCTTATGGGCGCCGAAGACCGGGTCCTCGCCGCCGTCGACGGGGTCCTCGGGGAGGCGGTGGAGTTCTGCCGGGAAATGGTCCGGGTTCCCACCGTCAACCCGCCGGGTGCGGAGTACCCGCGGTGCGCCGAGCTCATCGGCGCCCGCCTTCGGCGCCTGGGCTACGAGGTGGCCTACGTTCCGGCCGAGGGTTTGGCCGAGCACACGGCCGGGCATCCCCGGATAAACGTCCTGGGGACGCTGGACCCGGGCCGGCCGGGACCCACCGTCCACTTCAACGGCCATATGGACGTGGTGCCGGCGGGGGAGGGCTGGACCCGACCGCCCTTCGGGGCCGTGGTCGACGGCGGCCGGATTTACGGCCGGGGAACGGCCGACATGAAGGCGGGGATTGCGGCCATGGTCTACGCCGTGGAGGCCCTGCGCCGGGCCGGGTACCCCATTCCGGGCCGCATCGAGCAGAGCGGGACGGTGGACGAGGAGAGCGGCGGCTTTGCCGGGGTGGCTTATCTCTGTCAAAAGGGGCTCATCCGGGCCGGCCGGACGGACTACGTGGTGGTCGCCGAGCCCCTCGACCCCGACCGGGTCTGCATCGGCCACCGGGGCGTCTACTGGTTCGAAGTCACGGCCCGGGGCCGGGTCGCCCACGGGAGCATGCCCCACCTGGGGGTGAACGCCATCGAGCTGATGGGCCTCTTTATCGACCGGCTCCGTCGGGAGCTTAAGCCCCGCCTCGAGGGGCGGAAAACGGCCCTGCCGGTGGTGCCTGAGGCCGCCCGGCGGCCCAGCCTGAACGTGAACGGCATCGTCGGGGGCCAGACCCAAACCGAGACCCTGCCCACCCCCTGTGTGGCCGACCTCTGCCGGGCCGTCTTCGACCGGCGCTTCATCCCCGAGGAGACGGCGGCTGAGGTGCGGCGGGAGGTCGAAGATATCCTGCGGGAAATTAAGGCTGAGGTTAAAGGCTTTGACTACGAATGGCGGGACCTGATGGTGGTGGAGCCGGTGGTGACCGACGCCGCCTCCCCCCTGGTGAGGGCCTTTGTCCGGGCGGTGAAGCAGGTTTACGGCTACGAGGGGACGGTGGTGGCGAGCCCGGGAACTTACGACCACAAGCACGTTCGGCGGCTGGGGGGCATCGAGCACTGCATCGCCTACGGCCCCGGCCGGCTGGGGCTGGCCCACCGGCCGGACGAGTACGTGGAAGTCGAGGACCTGCGGCGGGCCATGGGCGTCATCGCCCTGGGCTTGATAAACCTCTGGGGAGGAGAAAAACCAGATGCGATTTGAGGGGCGGGTTGCGGTGGTTACCGGGGCGGCCTCCGGTATCGGGCGGGCGGCCGCCCTGGCCTTCGCCTCGGAAGGGGCCCGGGTGGTGGTGGCCGACATCGACGAGGCCGGGGGCCTGGAAACGGTGCGGGCGATAAAGGACCGGGGCGGCGAGGCGGTCTTCGTCCGGGCGGACGTGAGCCGGGAGGAGGACGCCGAAGGGATGGTGCGGGCCGCCCGCAACGGCTACGGGCAACTTGACATAATGTTTAACAATGCCGGGATACCGATGCCCCCGACCCCGGCCGAGGCCATCCCGGCCGAGCTTTTCGACCGGATTTTTGCCGTGAACGTCCGGGGCGTGTTTTTAGGCTGCAAGTATGCCATCCCGGTGATGCGGGCCCAGGGCCGGGGGGTGGTCATCAACACCGCCTCCACCGCCGGCATCCGGCCCCGGCCGGGGATGCTGGCCTACTCCGCCTCGAAGGGGGCGGTAATTACCCTGACCAAGGCCCTGGCCCTGGAGCTGGCCCCCTACGGCATCCGGGTCAACGCCGTGGCCCCGGTGGCCACCGATACGCCCATGCTTCCGGTGTTTTTCGGCGCCGAAAATCCCGAGGAGGCCCGCCGCCGCTTTCTGGAGTCCATCCCCCTGGGCCGCCTCAACACCCCCGAGGATGTGGCCCGGGCCGTTCTGTTTCTGGCCTCCGACGAGGCCGCCATGATAACCGGGGTCTGCCTGGAAGTCGACGGGGGCAGGTGCATCTAGCCGATGGCCCCCGAATTCTGGTACGCCCTGCTGCTGGGGGCCATTCAGGGGGTTTCGGAGTACCTGCCGGTGAGCAGCACCGGCCACCTGGTCCTGGCCCAGTACGCCCTGGGCCTCGACCCCGACGCCTTCGGCCTCACCTTTGACGCCGTCCTCCACTTAGGGACCCTGCTGGCCGTCTTGGCCTATTTTTACCGGGATTTTCTTCACCTGGCCGCCGCGGCGCTCCGGCCGGAGGTTCGGCGCAAGGACCCCGCCGCCGGGCGGCTGGCGGTGGCCATCGTCGTCGGCACCGTGCCCGGGGGGGTGGCCGGGTGGCTGCTGGAGAGCCGGGTCGAATCGGAGTTTCGAAGTCCGGTGCTGGTGGCCGTCACCCTGGCCGTCTTTGGGGTGTTGCTCTGGCTGGCCGACCTGGTGGGGCCCAAGCGGGCCGGCCTCGAGGCGGTGGGTCCGGGACGGGCCCTGCTCCTGGGCCTGGCCCAGGCGCTGGCCCTGGTACCGGGGGTTTCCCGCTCGGGGGTGGTCATCACCGCCGGCCTGTTGCTGGGCCTGCGGCGGGAGGAGGCCACCCGGTTTGCCTTTCTGCTTTCGGCCCCCATTATCGCCGGGGCGGGGGGCAAGAAGCTTCTGGACCTGGTCCGGGCGGCGGCAACGGACCAGGGGTTGGCGGTGCTGGGTCTGGCCGGCCTTGCGGCCGCGGCGGTCACCGGTTACCTGGCCATCGGCTTTTTGATGCGCTATGTCCGGTCCAATAACCTGGGGGTTTTCGCCCTCTACCGGCTGCTGCTGGCCGGACTTACCCTGGCCCTCTGGTTCGGGTCCGGCTAGGCCTCGAGGCGGCTGAGCCGGCTGATGCTGTAAAGCAGCCGCTTATCCCCGACCCGGGGGAAGACGACCCAGACCTCGAAGTCGTTTCCGGGCTGGAGGGGGATGCAGCCGAGGACCGTCCCCTCCCCGAAATGGGGGTGGAAGACCCGGTCCCCGGCCTTTAAGGGCGGGCCGGCGGCCGGAGCCGGCCTCGGCTCCGGTGGTCTCCGATGCTCCCGTTCGGCGAACCGGCGGCGGATCGGCTCCAGGAAAGGCGACGGGCGGCCGGGTTCGCCGAAGGCCCGCTCCCGGCGCCGGGCCCACAGAAGATACAGGCGCTCCTTGGCCCGGGTGATTCCCACGTAAAAGAGCCGCCGCTCCTCCTCCAGCTCCGCCTGGCTGTGGCTGGAGCGAAAATGGGGGAGGAGCCCCTCCTCGAGGCCTACCAGGAAGACCACCGGAAACTCCAGGCCCTTGGCGGCGTGGAGGGTGAGGAGGGTTACGGCGTTGCCGCCGTCGGCCGTATCCAGCTCCGTGGCCAGGGCGGCCGTCTCCAGGAGGGCCGTCAGGCCGGCGGCCGGGGGCAGGTCGGCGAACTCGGCGGCCACCCGGCGCAGTTCCACGACGTTCTCCCACCGGTCGGGCCCGGTGGCGTCCTCGGCCAGAAGATACTCCTGGTAGTCGACCCGGGCGATGAGGTAGTCGAGGAGCTCGTTGACCGGGAGCCGCTCCGCCTGCTCCTTAAGGTCCCGGTAGACCTGGGCAAAGTTGCCGAGGACCCGGGCCGCCCGGGCGTCGGGGAAATCCTCCTCAAGGATGAGCTTTAAGGGCGGCACCCCCCGGCGGGCGGCCAGGCCGAACAGGGCCTCCACCGTCCGCCGGCCGATGCCCCGGGGCGGGACGTTGATGACCCGCTGCAGGCTGATGGTGTCGGCCGGATTTCGCAGGAGCCGCAGGTAGGCGATAAGGTCCTTGACCTCTTTTCGGTCGTAGAACCGGACGGCCCCGACCAGGCGGTATGGTATGCCGTAGTGGCCGAAGACGGCCTCGAAGGCCCGGGACTGGGCGTTGGTGCGGTACATGACGGCGAAGTCCCGGAAGCTGTAATCGGGATTCTCGCCGATGAGCCGCTCCACCTCCCGGGCCACGTAGCGGGCCTCGTCTTCGGCCGTATCCACCTCCATGAGGACCGGGACGGGGCCTTCGGGGTTGCGGGTCCAGAGGCTCCGCCGGTCGAAGCCCCGGGCCAGGCGGACGGGCCGCATGGTGGCCTCGGCGGCGGCCAGGATGTTAGCGGTGGACCGGTAATTCTGGTCCAGGTAAACCAGCCGGGCATCGGGGAAGTCGTCCCGAAAGCCGAGGATATTGCGGATGTCGGCGTTGCGCCAGCTGTAGATGGACTGGTCTGGGTCGCCTACCACGCACAGGTTGCGGTGGCCGGCGGCCAGGAGCCGCACCAGCCGGTACTGGGCCACGTTGGTATCCTGGAACTCGTCCACCAGGACGTGGAGGAACTTTTGCTGGTATTTCCGGGCGATTTCGGGATTGCTTTCAAAAAGTTCCACGGTAAGCTTTATCAGGTCGTCGAAGTCGACGGCCAGGTTTTCCCGGAGCCGCTGGTCGTAGCGGGCGTAGGCCTGTCGGACGAGGGCGATGACGGGACCCGGCATGGGCCTTTCCCGGCCCCGGTAATGGTCCGGGTCTATGAGCTGGCTTTTGGCCCAGGAGATCTCGGCCAGCAGTTGTCGGAGGCTTAGAAGCCGGTCGTCCCAGCCGATTTCCCGCTGGACCTGCTTGAGGACTTCGAGCTGGTCTTCGGTGTCGTAAATGACGAAATCCCGGGGCAGGCCAACGGCTTCGCCGTCGGTCCGCAGGATGCGGCCGCAGACCCGGTGGAAGGTGCCGAGCCAGAGGTCGCGAAGTTCGGCACCGATGAGGCGTTCGAGCCGTTCCCGCATCTCCCCGGCCGCCTTGTTGGTGAAGGTGACGGCGACGATGCGGTCCGGGGGCACCCCCAGCTCCCGGATGAGGTAGGCTACCCGGTGGGTGATGACCCGGGTTTTGCCGCTACCGGGGCCGGCCAGGACCAGGAGGGGTCCCTGGACGTGGGTGACGGCCGCCCGCTGGGCCGGGTCGAGGGGGTCGAGGATTTCGGAGCCGGTTGCCATCCACCCGAGAGTATACCGGGCCCGGGAAGGGACGGGCAAAGCGACCGGTTGGGCTTCCAGGGCTTTGCGGTCAGCCCCTGGTCGATAGTCTGCCCCGGCGGTTTTCCGCCGGGGGCCGGTCTTGGGCCGTGGTATAATTGATATGCGGTGGGCCGGTTGGGTCCGACGGTGAAGTCGGCCCGGTCGCCGAGGAAGCGGGCCGCTAGCTCAACAGGTAGAGCAGCTGACTCTTAATCAGCGGGTTGGGGGTTCGAGTCCCTCGCGGCCCACAAAATATCGGGGTTTAAAACCCAGCAGACCACACTATATAGTAGCCGGACAGGCCGATCTGGTCTGTCCGGCCCGTTTTTGGTAGCCATTCTCAGGAGTCTCCGAGAAGGGCCCGGCCGACCCCCTCCGCCGCCTCCCGCTGCAGGTCGGGCAGCACGTGGGAATAGGTCTGGAGCGTGAAGCCTTATCTGGCTGTGCCCCAGCCTTTCCTGAACCACCCGGGGGGTTCTCCCCGGCCATAAGCAGCATCGTGGCGTGGCTGTGCCTTAAGTCGTGGAACCGCAGGGCCCCCAGGCCGGCCCGGGTCAGGACGGCCTTCAGGGTCCGGCGGATGTCCCCCGGGGTGAATCGGCCGGCCCGTGGCCGTCGTAAACACCAGCCCGTTATCCTCCCAGGCCGGCCCGGCCCGAAGCCTGGCTTGGAGCTGGGCGACCCGGTGCTCTTTGAGGGTAGCCACGGCCTGGGCGGGCAGGGCGATTTTGCGCTTCCCGGCCGCCGATTTGGGCTCGCCCTCGACCCACTCGCCCCTTATCCGGTAAAGCCCCCGCCGGACGTGGACGGCCCCGGCCTCCAGGTCGATATCCTGCCACTTTAAGCCCAGCAGCTCCCCGAGCCGCATCCCGGTAGTCAAGGCCAGGACAAAGGGCGGGTAGTAATCATACTCCCGGGCCGCCTCCAGAAACCGGCGGGCCTCCGGGGTTAAGACCTTGAACTCCTTCCGGGCCGGCCTGGGGGCCTTTACCCGGTCGGCGGGGTTGAAGGCCAGCAGCCCCCAGGCCACGGCCTGGGAAAGG
>Ga0197143_1001024_pt1 | contig 25397 bp, 31 predicted proteins | sample GBS70_MetaG_FD_148603 | JGI IMG/M metagenome (GOLD analysis project Ga0197143, IMG submission 148603) | Sediment microbial communities from Great Boiling Springs, Gerlach, Nevada, United States - GBS 70_MetaG | ecosystem: Environmental > Aquatic > Thermal springs > Hot (42-90C) > Sediment... | reverse complement strand
CCCTGCGCTGCTTCGGCTACGCCAGGGTCTCCACCGTCAAGCAGGTCGAAGCCCCCGGCGGCATCGAGGCCCAAGTCGAAAAGATCCAAAAGTTTTGTAAGCTTCAGGGCTGGAAGCTCATCAAGATCTTCAAAGACGAAGGGGTCTCAGCAATCGGTGAGCGCCCCGCCTTCGATGCCATGATGCAGGCCGTCGCTCGCAAGCAAGCTGATGCCGTCATCGTCACTCGCCTCGACCGCCTTGGCCGCTCCGTCTTGGATCTCGTCTCTACCGTGACTGAGCTGCACCGCCACGGGTGTCAGTTCATCGCCATCGACCAGAACATCGACACCACCACGACTGAGGGCCGGCTGCTGTTTAACATCCTCTCGGCGTTTGCGGAGTTTGAGCGGGAAGTCATTAAGGAACGGATGCTCGCCGGCAGGATGCGGGCCAGGGAGAAGGGGGTCATAGACCACAGGCCGAAGCTGAACATCCCCTTAGATGAGCTAGCCGATCTCTACTTCAACCGCAAGCTGTCGGTGACCGCCTGTGCTAAGTTCTACCGCTGCTCCAGGCAAACAATCTACGAGCGCCTCAAGGAGATTCGCGCTGCGGGGAAGGTGCCTCGCAGCTAGATTCCCCATGTGAGGCAGATCGAGAACAGCTGTCTTAGGTAACATCGTGCAAAACTATAGTTACCTAAGATAAGTGTGCCAGATCACGGCCTTACGCGCTGTGTACTGGACCTGGGGAACCATCTCTCGACTCATGACAACGGCTCTGGAGACCCCCTAGAGATGGTTAAGGGAGCAATTTAACAAATTCAGCAGGCCTGATGATCGTGATACCTTGATAGCTCTTGAGATCGACGAGATCTGCGTCCCCTGTAACGATATAGTCGGCGCGGCCTTCGATGGCAGCGATGAGTACTTTGTCGTCATCGGGGTCGCGCGTAACAACAGCCAGCTTCAGCCTCCCAGGAACGAGAAGGCTATGACGCCGAAGAAGAGTGATCAGCCGCCCCATGGTTGCTGAGGTGAGGTGTTGGTATTTATTGCGGATGCGCGGGCGATTGAGTACCTCCTTGACCTCTTCGATGATATCCTCAGAGAGAATCAAAAGAAAGCGGCCATCCCGCCAGGCTTGAAGAATCTGACCAGGATGGCCTCGAGGTATTAAGGCGCCGCTGACGATAACATCAGTGTCCAGCACGACTCTGGGCATGACGTTTCCTTCTCTTGGCCCTGACCTCACGGATCGCAGCGGCGACATCGCGCGCGACAGCTTTAGAAGACACGCCCTTGTTCGCTGCCCATATCTCGTCGAGCACCCTGAAGTCTTGGGCGCGTTGCCTCAAGATCCGTTCGTACTCCTCAACGGGGATTACTACGGCCATGGCTTTCTCCCGTCGAGTGATGATGAAGTGATCGTTCTTGTAATAAACCTCTTCCAAGAGCTCGCCCAAGTTCTGACGGGCTTTGATAGCAGTGATCTTCTTTTGCATGGTAGATACACCTTCCATTGCGAGTGCGGTACAAATTATATTAATCATATCAATTGTTACAAACCAAGAGAGTGATGTCAAGGGAGCACGGTTTCAATACCACACTGGTTCAATTAAAAGTCCTCATGTACTACAAAGACGTAGACCGTCCATGCCCACCACAACCGCTGGGCCGGCCACCCCCATGCTCCACATGCGCCGCTGCTACACCTACTTTATTGACGAGGACACAGAAAGCTCTTCCGTAGCTGCCTCGACACTAACTCCATCCCTAGAGCTAGCTTGAACCGACTGCCTATATGTACTACAGGACCGATGCTGTGGCGCTAGTGTTTTACGCGTCAAAGTATGGTTAGTCCTATGGGGGGGAACTATCTGCACTAAAAAAATTTGACTTTCACGTCCTCATCTGTATATGTATAATCACGATAACCCGCAAGGGGATGACGCAGGTCATCCCTCTGGGATGTTTAGGGAGCGCAAGCTCTTGACTGTGGAGAAAGGAGTATTTTTGTTTCGCGGCAAAAGGGGGTCTCGCATCTGGTGGTGCAGGGCCTGCGAGTGGGTTGTGGGAAGGAAGCTGACACAGGAGTGAGGGAGTATGCGGCAGATAATGGCAGACTCGAGCGCACTAAGTGAGAAGCAACGTCGCGTTGCAGAATTCCTTGCGGCGGGCTATACCCGCCAAGAGGCTGCCAAGCAGGCGGGCGTTGGGGAGAGGAGCGTGTATCGCTGGCTTAATAGCAAGGCGTTCCAAGACTACGTCCGGGCCGAACAAAATCGGCTCCGAGGGGAACTCACAAGCGCGTTGCGGCGCTCGGTGATGCGAGCGGTGCAGGCGCTTGAGCAGGCCCTGGACGCAGGTGATCAATCCCAGCGTCTGTTTGCAGCCAAGGCGCTCTTGAGCGCGGGAGTACGGTTGCTTAGCTTGCTGGAAATGGCGGAACTACACGAGCGCGTGGAGCAGCTTGAATGTGTGGTTTTCGAAAGGGGCACCAATGGACTTAAAGAGGCGCATTACAAAGCTTGAGCAAATCGTCAAGCAATCCAACGAAATCCGCACACTCGAAGAATTCATTCGCTACGTCCTCGAGTGTGAGCAGCAGGGCATTCCCTGCACAAGGCCGATCAGCCCTGAGCTGCAGCGCATGGTCAATGAGACGCTCGAGTACATGAAGATGAAGGGCTTAGACGTGGAGGAGGGGCAATGAACTTCATGAGACGCATTGAGAGAATTGAAGCGCATGTGCGCGCGGGCGCGATTGATAGTTTTGAAGAGCTCATGGCGGAGATCAACGCCTCCATCGAAGCGGAGCACACGGGCAAGCCCTTCCATCCGCGCCCAATCCACCCTTCGATAGAGCGCGAGATCCGCGAGATCATAGCGCGAGCTGACGAGTATCTGAAAGAGAAAGAGCACGCTCAGTAGGGGAGTGAACGCAGATGACTCGAGATGAGATCGTGCGCGCCGCTGAGAGCACAGAGAAAGCGGCTTGGTCGTATCTCATTGACGTCCTTTGCGCCAGAGAGCCGGCAGATTATAATAGCCTGCGCACAGCACTCCGCTGGATAGGGCGAGGGATGCTGTGGCAATGGCGGCGGCTCATGCTGCGCGTCCTCGCAGCTCTGCTTAGGTAACAGCGTAGGCGAGAGCATGTTACCTAAGACTGCGAGAGCTCGAGTAGGCTGGGATTCACCCGTGTGTGAGTGTTTATAAGTGTGACGGCAATGGCAAGGTAAAGGGGGGAGCAGCGAGGGAGAGATATAGAGGGAGTAATAGGACCAGTGAAGCTCACTCCTCGACCTGTTCCTCCACAACCTTAGCGTTAATCTGTCTGAGGGTCTCCTTAACCTTCTCCTCGAGCGTCCTCTTGTTGATTCCCTCTTTGGAGCGGGCCTGGAGGAGAACTTCAATGTGGAGGTCCGCGCCGTCCTGGTGGAGGGGCATGAGCACACCGCGGAGGAAGTCGGACATCTTGTCCCAGGGGAGCTGGACGCGGAGGGTAAGCAAGCGGGCTCCTGTAGCTGGCGGTATATGGATCTCGGCCTCCTGGGGGGTGCTCCTCCTGGCTACCGCCGCTCTCTCCTGTTCGCGGGCTTCTCTCTCAGCCCTCTCTTCAGGTCTCTCGATAGCCTCCTTGCGGACGAGCACAGCGTCCTCGAGAGTGAAGGATGGGACAGCTTCGTTGAAGTATATGCGCTCGCCGATGCGCAGGCCGAAGAGCCCGTTACCGACACCCTGGCTTACTGCCTGACGGAGCACATCTTCCCCTTCCAAGAGGGACAGATGGGGATACTTCAGGAACATCTCGTAGATCTCCTTGAGTGGTTTCTCTGTCTCCTCTGTCTTTAAGGTCTTCTGGAGCAACTTGTCGGGGGCGATCCGCTCCAAAAGAATTTCTTGGCTCTTGAGATAGTCGCGCACCCTCTTGGCAATGGTGCTCCTCTCGCCAACGGTAGGAAGGCCAAGGTCGAACCACTTGATCTCGAGGCCTTGTTCCCCCGCTCCACTCTTGGCCAAGTGCCTATAGGCCGAGAGGAGCTGGAAGGGGATATGGCCCTCGGCGTCCTTTAGTTTCTGCTCCAGAATCCTTCTGTTCTCCTCAGAGAGTTGCTTCATCATGGGCTTATCGTCGCGGATAGAGCGCAAGGCCAAGTAGCGCTTGATCTGGCGGCGGAGGGTCAGAAGCTCCTGTTGCTCAGCGGTGAGGACCACAAGGGTGTTGCGATAGACCCGGAAAGCCTCGCCGCTCTTTTCCAACAGCTCTTTGATAGCTGGTCTCTTCTCTGGCGCCACGAGGGCCAGCTTCAGCTCCCTCGTATCCGGAATGTCCCCCGGGCCCTGGGGGTAGAGGTAGACCTTCAGCTCTCTTCCTGCCAGCTTCTGCAGCCAGTCGCGAAGCTCCTCCTCGATGTTCTCCTCCCTGATGGCATCTTCTCTCTCTACCATAATCCGATTGAGGTTAGGCTGGCTGGTGAAGCGGTAGAGACCCGATTCCACATGGAGATACCACAGCTCGTCTTCCAGCCTGCGCAGGACATCCCCAACGATTGGTGAGGGGATCCCTTCGCGGAGGAGGGCCAGCCGGAGCTGGGGGAGGCTCGCGCCGTTCCGCTCCCCGCCGCTGAAGGAATAGAGGAAGATGGCGGTCGCCAGCCCGGAGGCCACGCCGAAGGGGGCGTATTCCGAACCCATCCGCCGATCGATCGCTTGGGCCTTGGCGGTTGTATCCGCGATGTCGGAGGCGATGACACTGTTGTACTCCTGGCCAATGTGATTCACGAGCTTGGAGCGGATTGCGGGGGTAGCCAAGTTCACATGGGCTGGCTGAATGAGCGGTGCGGAGTGCTCGCGCCGATAGAGATCGGAGACGATCTCAGCCAAGAGCCACAGGGCATGCCGCGTGCGATGGAAGGTCTGGAGGGTGCTCCACCGCTCAAACAGGATATCGACCAGCTCAGGATGGAAGGGGTAAGCCCGGCAGATCCGGTCGCGATAGGCCGGCTCTCGCACCTTAGCGGGGATCTCTTCGCCAAGGCGTTGGTAGAGCTCGAAGTACGCTTCGGCCACGTGGCGGGCCTCCCGAGGGTCGCCGAGGTTCTCGAAGAGCCGTCGGCGGATGACTTCGTAGATCTCCTCGCCCCGGACAGGCTCGTAGATCGCTTCCATTCGCCCGAAGATCTGCTGGAGCTGGTAGAGCGCCCGTTCGCCCTCCTCGCCGTAGGGGGCGCTGGAAGGCAAGGTGACGACGAGCGCTGCCCGCGGGAGAACCTTGACCGTCTCTGTGAGCTCCTGCATGAAGGCCAGGACTTGGGTTTGGTAAGCTCGGGCCGCTTCGATGTTGTACCCAGATTCCCTCAGCTTCTCCGGGTCGACGCACTTGGCGGTGTATAGGGCGATCTCGTCCATCAAGATGAGCACCGGCCGGTTGCTGAGCAACCGGTGGAGGAGCTCCTTCCCCGGGGTCATGCGTCTTTCGTCGTGGGCTCGAAGAAGATCATATTTGCCGAGCTGCTCAGCGAGCGCTCCCCAGGGGGTCTTCCCCTTGAGGGGGTCTGCTGCTGTGCCCACGAAGGCCGCGAGTGCAACCTTGGGAATCTCCGTTACGCCCGCTTCATGTAACACACGCTGGACTAAGTCGAAGTCTTTGTGCTCCTCCCCCCTGGTGAACAAGTGATAGAGAGCCACCAAGCTGTGGGTCTTCCCGCCGCCGAAGGGTGTCTGGAGCTGGATGATCGGTTCTCCGGCCCCTTTCCCTGCCAGGCGGGCCAGGATCGTGGCCAGCAGCTTCACCATCCCCCCAGTGGGGTAGGTCTTGTGGAAGAAAGTTACCGGATCGCGGTATTCCAGCGGACCGAGGTTGGCGAGCACATCCGCGAGATCTGCCGCGAAGGTCGATTCGTCGAACCTCCCCTCCCGAATGTCCCGATGCGGGAGGGCCACCTCACGCCATGGCTTCAGTGCCATTGTTGCTACCTCCTATCTCCCTTCTTGGCCTTCAAAGAGGCTGCGTTCCGAAGACCGGGCACGCGCCTCCCAGCCGTAGAGCAGCCCTTGAAGGAGCTGCTTCTCTTTATCCCCTTGGGGAAGGATTTCGCTCAAGTCCTGGGCTACCTGGCGGAGGGTCTCCTGGGGGAACGGAGCCGCTCGCAGGAGCTCCTCCAGCCCTCGTTCTTCGCCTTGTTCCCACAGCAGGACGGCCTTGTGGAGCACATCGACCATGTTGTCGTCTCTCTCGCGCCGGAGGAGGTCCGCTCCACGCTCCTTCGGCCCTAGCACCCGAACAAATTCCCTCTCTCTCTTCACAAAGCCGGTTTGGTCCCACAGGGCGGTGACCTCCACGCCCACAGCCTGGCCCAATTTCCGTGCTTCGTCGAAGTGAACGCGAGCGTTGTTGTAGGTCCACCGCCAGAGGGCATAGAACCGAGTGGGGGCATCGACACTCCCCAGGGACGTCCGCTTCAGGATGCGCTCGAGGGCAAACTCGCTCACCACCTTGCGCACGTATTCCAGAAGCTCGGCCACGGTGACCGGCTCTCCCGAGAGTTTCTCCACCCGCGCATACTTGCCGAAGGCCTCCACCGCCGGACCGATGGCGCTCATGAAGAAATCCGCCCCGCGGATGCCTTCTGCCCAGAACTGCGCCAGCCGCTCCCGCACCCGCGCCTCGATTTCGCGGCGCACGCTGGGATACTCCCCCACCTCGTCCGTCGTGCGCTTACGGCAGACCATGTAGATGGAAGAAGCCAAAGACGCAGTCTCCTGAGCATTCAGCCGTGCCTGCATCTCGGTGTGGATGGGCCAGGAAGCGGTCATGTACAGCCCGGCTTCCAGCAAGGCGTTGATGACCGACTCCCAGGCTTCGGTGGTCTTGTGGGCGAAGACGATCACGGCAATGCCCTCGGGCTTGAGCACGCGGTGGATTTCGCGGAAGGCCTGGGTAATTTTCTGCTCGAAGAATGCCCGCGATGCATCTTTATCGCCTTGACGGTTGGGGTCTTGGACGATCTCTTCAGACTTGGGCGTGAGCGGCGTGGCGAAAAGGTCGGGGTACAGGTCGCCGATGGTGCGCTTGAGCCAGACGTAGAAAAAGTCCGACAGCGCCGAGTAGTTCACGTTGTCGTAATAGGGCGGATCGGTGAGCACGGCGTCGAAGAAATTTTCGAGCCAGGGGAGAGCGGTGGCTGAGCCATGAGTGACGGTGGGGATTGGGGGTTGGGGATTGGCAGGTGGATTGCCCGTGAGGTGGGCAAGGACGCTGACAATCCAGTCTAGGGAGCCTTCAGCCGTGCCGGATGCACCTGTCACTGGATTGCCTTCAACATAGTCCCAAAGCATTGGCAAAGCCTGGCGAGAAAAAGTGTGGCCTACGGTCTCGAGATTATTGCGCCATTGACATAAGGTGCTGCAATAATCGGCTATTTTGTTCACCGCAAATGCCAAATACGTCACCACCGCCTTGGCAAACTCGGGGTCGGCGCCTTGGGCGAGGATCTGAGCGTGGGCCTGGCGGACTTTGTCAGCAAAGGTGATCAGCGCCAACTTCTGGCGGGGGTTGAAGAGGCCACCAAAGTTTTGCGAATGTTCCGGAAGATACGGGGTAACCCAGATATTGCGAGGATCATAAGCTAACGGCTCATCCGGCACGGGTTCCATGCCCCACTTCTCGCGCAGCTCTGCAGATTTCTTCTCGAGTGCAGTTTCGGCAGCGCGGTAGGCTTCGAGGTCACGTTCGGTGGGCGGGCGGTAGGTTTTGCCCGTTCGCTCTGGGTGATGCAGCACCACGGCCATCAGGCGCTGGCCGGCCTTACCTTCACAGAAGAGGCGGCGGGTGGTATCGTCGTCTATCGTGCCGCCGCAGAGCGGGCAGCGCACATAGGCGCGGGAGACGGTGCCTTCTTCAGGGTCAAAATCGAGCGCATGGCCGTCCAACGCCTCGACGATTTCTACCTCCACGCGCCTGGCGGCTTGGTCCGGGATGAGTTTCAGGGCGATCTTCTTCTTGTCCTTCTTTGCCAGCCAGGTCTGGCGCATGAGCGGGATTTCGGCGCCGCAGGTGGGGTTCTGACAGGGGAGCGTGCGCGCCCAAATGTACCCCACAGGGATGCTCCCGTTAGGATCGCGGGGATAAAACTGCTCTAATTCCCGACGAGCCTCCTCCAGCACCCACATCCCCCAAGTCGCCACCGCCTCCACTAGCTTCTGCCTGTAGCGCTGGGGAAACTCCAGCACGGCCTTCAGGATCAACACAGCCACGGGGTTGTAGTCCATGGCATAAGTCTCGCAGCCGAGGCGCAGTGCCTCCAGGGGGATGGAGCCGCCACCAGCAAAGCAATCTAGCACTTTGGGAGCCCGACCACCGTAGGCCTGCCGGATCAGCTCGCGGGCCTTCCCCAAAAGGTGTTGCCCCCCAGCATCGTTCCTTGAGACGACCTCCCAAGGGGCAAGCTGCGCGATCAGCTTGAGGAGCTGCTCCCGCTGGTCTGGGCTGTCCGGGATTAAGGCCGCCAGAGCGGTGGTGCGAGAAGCAGCCAGGGGCCGCCGGGCCCACCAGATGTGCAGGGTGGAGATGTGGCCGTGGCGGATGTTCTTCTCCCGCACCGAATGCTCAGAGACCTCTCGGAAGGGGAAGTCGGCCTCGATCAATCGCTTGTTCTCAAGGGTCATCGCTCTAGTACCTCCATCAGCGAAGTGACCTTCTGCGGGAGGAATCCTTGGGAGCCCGGCGCAAGATACCAGATCTCGCCCTCTCGCACGAAGATCATGTGCAGCTCTAAACGCTGCAAGGGCACCAAGATCTGACGCACGAGGCTCTGATACCCGCGGGTAAAGGGCAAGGCGATGGCGCAGACGGCCGAGCCGTCATAAACTGATAAGATCTGCAACAGAGCTTCTCCTAACGCCGCTCGCCGCTTCGCTGCCTCCTGTCCTCCGGATCGCTCGCCCTTCACCTCGATGTACAGCCATCGCCGCGACCGAGGAAACTGGGCCTCGATGTCGATCCCATGCTCCTGGCCATACCGCACATTCAGGTTCATAAACCCTTCCTTCTGGAGCCGCTCCGCCAGCCGCTGTTTCACTTCCCGCTCGCGCATAGTCTATCAGTCCGTGCGCTTGAACGCACACCGATACTCCTTCAACGAGACTACTACAAGACTCCTCGCACGCGCGTTTACGGTAGCATATATCATGATATATGCTATCGCGATGGCGGCTATCATCATAGCTGCTATGATTGATAGCAGCTACGGACGCGAGCCGCTATCAGCTCGCCAGCATAGCTCAGGCGTTATGGAAGGCTGCCTCCTTCCAGTCCTTCACAATATACCGGACTGTCTCTATGACCTCCTCCGGCCGGAGCTTGGACGCAGGGTCTTGGATTGTATAGAGCGTGGGATCTGTGGCCGCCTGCTCTACGATATAGAGCCAGTATTCCCCCCTTAAGCGTTGGGCCATTAGCCATTCATTGGGGGTGAGGACGATCGCTCCGGTGTCCGCCCGAGCCTTGACCTCGATGTAGCGGACACTCCCATCCGGCGCAGTGGAGCGGATATCGAAGCCCAGATTCTCAGCGGAGACATCCTCAGGGTCGCGGCCCTGCTCCCGCTCATATCTCACAGCTACCCTCATCCCGATCGCCTCGATCTCCGCGCTGGGGTGCAGCCCGGCCTCTTCTGCAGCAGGCGCGGCAGGGACCACGCGAGCGACCCCTAAAACCCGCGGGGTCGCTGGGAGCAAGCTCACCTCACGTTGGATGGTCTCTTCTAGTTCCCGCTTCCTCGCTTCCAGTTCCTGCTTGCGCCGTTCCTCCCGCTGGATTGTTGCTTCGGGGATGTTGGCCCCCTGCGTCTTGCGCAGCTCGTAGTCGATCAGCTTGGCTTCAGCTTCCATGATCAGCTGCTCCAGCGAGCGGAGCCCATATTTCCGCTTGATCTTCTCATCATGCCGCCGGCGCGCCTCCAGCTCCGCGCGGTAGCCCTCCAAGGCATTCATGATGACGAAGGCCGTCATGCCAGCCTCGTCCAGCGTCAACGGAGAGGGGTTCGCTTGCACCCCCGCGGCTACGTCCAAAGGTTTGAGATCCCAGAGGATCGAGGGCTGAACCACGCGCCACTGGCCTTCGAGCGGCTGATAGACCGTGAATAGGCGCTTCCCCGCCACTTGATCCAGGCCATCGCGGATCTCGGCCTCCACGAACCAGAGAAGACCATCCATCTTGCCATCGGGGTCAGTGAAGACTGCCCCGCGGCTCATATCTTTGGCGCCCTCAGCGAAGACCCGCTCGATGAGGGCCTCCAGTAGGGGATGGCCCGGAGCGACGAACTCCGCCCCCGCCCGCTGCGCCTCCTCCTTGTAGAAGGAGATCTTGCTATAGCTGGGGAAGACCTCACCATAGCGGTGCTTAAACTCCTGGGAGATATTCCGAACTTCGTAAGGGACCGCGGGCACACGCCAGAGCCCGTCCTTCCGCCGCTCCAGGGGGATCTCGAGGAAGCGGCAGGCTCGCACGAAGAACCGCTCGATGTACTCTGGAACCAGGCGGTTCTCCTTAGCCCGGCGGTCCTCCCCCAGGATCCGCTGGAGGTCAATATGCCTGGTCGCCAACCCTTCTAGTGCTGCCTCTCGAACCTTGTTGAGCGCGTGCTCGTCGGGGATGGCCTCGATCTCAGCCACGATCTCCTCAAGCGTCCGACGGCGAGCGATCGCCTCCACGATCAGCTCCTTGAGGCTCTTCCCGATGAGGACCTCACCGATGACATCGAAGACCCGATCGCTCCCCAGTGCCTCCCTGATCTGCTCCAGCTTGCGGAAGAGCGCAGCTAACACTTTACCCTCGCGGGTGTCCAACGCCACAAGGTTGTAGATGTGGACCTCTTTCGGCTGGCCATAGCGGTGGATCCGGCCCATCCGCTGCTCCAACCGATTCGGGTTCCAGGGGATATCATAGTTGACCATCAAAGAGCAGAACTGCAGGTTGATCCCCTCCCCACCCGCCTCGGTCGAGACCATCACCTGGGCCCGCTCGCGAAAGTCATGCTCCGCGCGGATCCGGGCATCCAAGCCCATCCCGCCGTGGAGGGTGACCAGGGAGAAGCCCCAGGCCCGGAGCTTCTCCGCTAGATACTCTAATGTCTCCCGCGATTCCGTGAAGATCAAGAGCTTCTCGCCTGTACGCTGCAGCTGCTCGTCTTCCATGACCCGTCGCAGCTCGGCCAGTTTTGTCTCGACCTCGCGCCGCTCGGCCTCTCTCGCTAAATTGATCAGCTCCCCAAGCTGGGCGAGCTCAGCCTGGAGCTCCTCGCGCGTCTCGGCTGCGGTCAGCCGCTCGACCAGCTCCTCCTCTTGCCGGAGGCGCTCCCATTCCGGGGCATCTTCGAGAGCCTCTTCGTCCACCTCCCCGCGCTCTGCTAGCCACTGCCCCAGCTTCAGCAACTCCTGGAGCCTCTCCCGGCGGCGCTCCAGGGACCGGCGGACTGCCCTCACGCTGGAGGCTAGCCGCCGCTGCAAGATGAGAAGAGCGAAGGCGACATTCCTCTTCTGCGCGGCTAGGGCTTTATTATAAGATCGCTCGACATAGCTAGTGACCGCATTGTAGAGTCGCTTCTCCTCATCGCTCAGCTGATATTTGACGGTGATCACCCGTCGCGGGGGAAAGAGCGGCCTTCGCTCAAAATCCCGGAGATCCTCCTTCAGACGACGGAGGAAGAGGGGGTTATCACGACTGCGGACCGACTCGATGAGCAACTCTGTGGAGGCAAAGAAACCGGGCTCCAGGAGATCCAGCAAGAGCCGAAAATTCTCAGGATCCCCTCGGTGAGGGGTGGCCGTGAGAAAGAGCAGGAATTGGCTGGTCCGCGAGAGTAACTCCCCCAAGCGGTAGCGCTCCCGCTTCGTGATCTTCTCCCCATACCGGTAGGCCGCCATCTTGTGGGCCTCATCAACGATCACCAGGTCCCAGTCAGCCTCGGCCAGCGAGGCCATCACATCATCCTGCTTCGCGAAGTCTATCGAAGTAATGACCTGCGACTGCTCCCGCCAGATGTTGCGCCCCCAGGTGGCATCCATCACCCCACGATCCACGACAATAAAGGTCTCAGCAAACCGCTCTTTCATCTCCCGCAGCCACTGGTCCTTCAAGTGGCCAGGGACGACGATGAGTGTCCGTCGGACCAGCCCACGGTATTTGAGCTCCTTGAGCAGGAGGCCAGCCATGATCGTCTTCCCTGCCCCAGGATCATCAGCCAAGAGGAAGCGGATCCGCGGGTGCTGTAGGATGTAATGGTAGACAGCCTCGATCTGGTGCGGAAGAGGATCCACTTGGGAGACATTGACGGCAAAGAAGGGATCAAATTGCTGAGCGAACCGGATCCGCTGGCCCTCAATCCCCAGGAAGAAGGCCTCCCCCCGGCCCTGGAAGTCTTGCTGGGCTGTGCTCACCCGTCGCAGCTGGGCGAGATCGGCAGGTGTGAATACCCGAGAGTAGAACTGCTGAGTCTTCGTCCCTACAGCCTCCAGCCGGACAAGCTGACCGAGCGACTGGATGGTCAAGACCCGAACCGGCTCTTGCCAGAAAACCCCTTCAAGAACTTCATTGACCCTGGGCAGCTCCACGGTCTGACCTCCTCTGCCCTTCTAAAGACTATACGGAGCACGGGGCACTAGGCTCAAGCTCCCAATAGCTCATCCAGCAGAACGACCTCCAGCTCGGTCACTCCCTTCAGCCGCTCATCATTGGTGAGGAACCCCCCAGCCCCGGCCTGGAGTGCCGCGGCCAGCTGCAGCGCGTCCGGGGTGCGAAGCCCATACTTCGCCCTCAACTCCGCGGCCAGGTCCGCCACTTTAAGATCAATCTCCACGATCGTGAGGTTGGGATAGGTGCTGAGCAGCTCAAGGTACTCTTGGGCTACGTCACTCTTCCTCTCCCGTTTTGGCTTCACCAGGAGCTCCACCAGGGTGATCACCGAGGTCACGCCGCAGGTGCGCCCCTCCTCCCAGGCCTCAAAGAGCGGCTGGGTCAGCCGAGCGTACCGGGGATGGTCCTCCAGATGGTAGATGAAGACTACCGTATCCACCCCAACCCGCTTATGGCGGGCGAGGAACTCTTCTAACGCTCCCAAGATTCCCGCTCCTTGCGCACGTATTCGGCCGCGTCGATATCCTCCCAGACCTCCTTGTGCAGGCCTCGCAGATACCGTGCATAGCTGCGGGGCTGGAGGCGCATCACCACCTTGCCGTCCTCGAGCCTGATCAGGAGCCGATCCCCGGGCTGGAGGCCCAACTCCTGCCTCACTCTCTTGGGAATGACGATCTGGTATTTGCTGCTCACCTTTGCCGTCTGCGTTCGTAAGGCCATATATGTCTCCCCATTCGCTTTACTTTAACAGTGTTCACTTGGTATCATAGCGAATCACAAAGCAAAGGTCAAGTCTGCTAGGATCAAGCCGGGAAGCGTTACGCGGGGAAAATGCAGATCAGCAGAGAAAAATGGCTCGCGACCGATACGAGACCGTGACAAAACCGATACACGAAAACCGAGCAAAAATCGAGCAGAAATCGGGCAGTTTAGTCCTCGCTCATGTCGCGAGGGCCCAGGCGGAGCGGCACGGGACTTCTTAGAGAGACATCGCAGGCTTTGAAGAACTATGTGGCGCAGGCGTTCAGTGAGGCGTATATGAAGGCGCGGCTGGCGGTCGGTGAGCCGAGCGAGATCACTGAGGAGCGGATGACGCTGGAGCGCCTGATCCGTGAGACGCTCGTGTACATTGAGGCCAAGGAGCAGAATGCCGATTGAGGAAGGAATCTCAGCTGATCAGAGCTCCGTGCGTCTGTCGCTCCCGTGTTCTTTGCGCGCCCGTCGGGGTCGGTAGCTCCTTGGCGAGCCGCGGGTGATTGTGAATGAATACAAGAAAGCCGTGCAGGAGGCTGAAGATCACGTGATACTGCTCCTTCAATGGCTCTTTGTAGCGAGGACATGTGTCCTTGGAAAACTCCCGGACAGGTATGATAATAAAGAGCTCACTAGCCAGTGCCATGGCTAGTGAGCGCTACACCTAGACGTTGGAGGTGATTGTTTTACGGCCTCCTTTTGTTATTGTAAACGGCATTGCACAGCTGTCAAGGACACCGGTCACCTCTCCCCTTCCCTGCGCTCTGAGCATCACTTCTCTTCTCGGTATCGGATGTTTCAATACCGTTTTGGTCTCATGGCTGGGGGGAATCTATGAGCAAGTGCAAAGCCATCAGGGGGTACACCAAGCTGCCTAACTCAGTCCTTATGGACACCCGTCTCTCCGGCGACGCTAGATGGCTGTATGTTGTGCTACGAAGCTATACACGCCCTGGCAAGGGCGAATGCTGGCCAGGGCAGGAGCGGCTCGCCAAAGTAGCTGGATGGAGTACCAAGACCGGCCAGTGGGACCGCTGGCGAGTTCAGCGGGCTCTTGATGAGCTTGAGGACGTCCTCCTCATCCGCCGGGAGCGGCGTGGGGGAGGGCGCACCAACTGCTATACCCTTCTCCCAGTCCCAGAGGAGCTCCTCATCACCGACGACTCGGAAGTGACGGCACCTACGGTGATGCGCAAAAGGAGGGGTCGAACGCAGCGAAAATCTGCATCCCAACAGTGCGCATCTGATGCGCATAGACCTGAAGCGGATTTCCAACACGAACATGGGGGGATTGTGCGCAACAGCGCGCAACACGAAATCGCCGATCAGGACGGGAATCTCCCTCAGTTTTCTGCCCCTTCTTGCGCACAAAGAAGTTCTTCTTCACTTAAGGGGGTGGGGTCTTCTTCTTCTGATGGCTTCTCGAAGAAAGATTTTAGTGAAAAAGATAACGCGCGCGCACGTGAGCTGAAAAAATCGGATTGCCGGAGGTGCGGGGCCACCGGCCAATGGCCCTACGGGTATTGCGATGAATGCCGAAAGGCGATGGTGCGCAAAGCGGGAGGAGGCTATGGACTTTGACGAGCGGATGCAGCAGATGAATCGTAGGCGCAGTGGGATAGGCCCGAAACGGCAAGCGTTGCTGGCGCACGTCCAGCTTGTCTTGGAGGAGCTGCGTGACTTCTGGCCACTGACGCTTCGACAGCTCTATTACCAACTGGTGGCACGCGGCGTCATCGAGAACGCTCTGGGGGAGTATAAGAAGCTGAGCGAGCTTTTGACAGAGGCGCGCCTGAGCGGACTAGTCCCCTGGGAGGCTTTAGAGGATCGCGCTCGAACGATCCTACACTCAGGCGGCTGGGACAATCAAAATGAATTTATCGAGTCCGAGCTTGCGAGCTTCCTCGAGGGCTATCGGCGTGACTTGATGCAGAGCCAGCCCCATGCCCTGGAGGTGTGGATCGAAAAAGACGCGCTCTCGCGGATTGTGCATGACGTCGCTTGGGAGTATTGTGTGCCGGTCGTTGTCGCACGGGGATTCTCCAGCATCAGCTATCTGCATGAATGCCGAGGTCGCGTGGAGCGCAACGCGAAGCTGGGCAAGCGAACAAAAATCCTCTACTTTGGCGATCTCGATCCGTCCGGTTGGGAGATGCTTCCAGCGATGCTGCGGACGCTCCAGGAGGAGATGGGGCTGGGCGACCTCGTTGAGGGCATCCGGTGCGCGCTCTTGCCTGATCAGGTCGAGCAGTATCAGCTTCCGCAGAGTATAGATGCGATGAAGGAGAGCGACCCGCGTACGCCCAAATTCAAGACAATGCTGCGGCAGCAAGGATACCCCGAGGACCTCGCGGTCGAGCTCGACGCGCTCTCCCCGTCCCTCTTGCAGGGACTAGTCCGGCAAGCGATTGAAGCCCAGCTTGACATAGCGCTCTTTGAGCGGGAATCTCTCCGGCAAGAGGAGGAACTCCTCCACTTGGCGGCGTTTAAGGAAAAGGTCCTCAGCATGCTCAACGATCAGATGTGAGGTGATGACGATGACACAAGAGAAGCATAAGACAGTAGTCATTTCGGGGAAGTGGCTCTCTCCCACCGTTGCGAGCTTGATCCGCAACTTCGATAAGGTGCACCCAGGCGAGCAAGGAGATTTTGAAACGGTGCTGTTAGAGCAAATTCAGCTTGCAGATCGTGAAGGGCGCGTGCAGGACAGTATCGCTTTAAAGCAGAGATTGCTCATTTTGAGACAGCGCAGGTGACGGCCAAGGCTATGGGGGTAGGGGGAGAGGGCTGGCTGAGCACTGGCTCAGCATAGACACATAATTGGCTCACGGGATCACCACACAATCACCTCACGATCACCACAACTCCCCCCGGGTGCGGATCAGATCGACACACAATTGGCACACACGTGCGCACCCCTCCAGCCCACGATTGATCGTGGCGAGTTTGCTCTCGTCAAGCGCAAGAGCGTGAAAGTACCCGGGCGCTATGCGACGCGCTTGCTCGCACTTTTTGGCTTGGCAACGCCGCATTTTGCGTAGATTCTTGCACTCTGCTCGCGGGTGCTGCACAATAGAGCTGACAGCTCCCCGGAGCGGGGGCTCTGATGGCCGGAGCGCCATCGCTAGGAATCGGCCGGAGTGCCGAGTCGAGTTGGAGGTGTGCGCCCGCCAAGATGCGCGCAAGGTTCACGCGCATCTCTCCATCCCCTTCTCACCTTGCATACGTGTAGGTGTTTCTAAGTGTGACGGTAATATGTCGTTGCTTGGGGAACTAGTCAAGGGCGCGGAGAGGGCCCCCAGGCACGCTGAGGCACCAGTCAGGGTGATCCCCCTGCTAGGATTTTTCCGAAGGGGGGATCCCCAGCAGCTCCAGCACAGCCCTTCGACGTGGCCCCCTCGCAGCGATCCCCCGCAGTGCCGGCACTGGAGCTCCCAACGGCGGCGCTCCGCGATCTTGAGGGCCTCGTAAAGTTCATCAAGCTTCACTCGCGCCCAGCCAAAGCAGCTCAGCGTCCCTGTCCCGTCAGCCCTATACCCAGACTCATATTCTTCCCGCGTATGCCGGTAGCCACAGCGCTGACAGATCTGGCCAGCTCGGTATTCAGCCTCGCGCTCAGCCGCAAAGCGCCTCAGCCCCGCAATCCGACGGGTTATTAACTCGAGGTCGAGGCTGGAACGGATTAAATCAGCCGTGCGCCGCACGACCTCACGCTTTGGTCTGTCGGGCTTTCCGGCTAGGCGACCGGCGACAAAGCTACAGACCCGCCTAGGCGACGCTCCCGACCGCGCAAGCCGCTCGATCTCCCCTCGCATCGCCCAGATCTGTCCCACCAGCTCACGGGCATCCGCAAGGCTCATGCCGTCAAAGCGATTGCCAATAAAGCCTTCTAAGGCATGACGAACCCCTTCGGGGAGCTGCCAGCCCTCAAGCCCTCGCCGCGTTTGCTCCATTGCCAAGCGATAGAACCTCGCGCCCATGACCAAGACAACCTGAGCTGCTTGGGAGCCCTGGTAGTCGGTCGGCTCCCGCCTTGGGTTTGATCCCTTACCCTGACGGGTGACCGTCTTTAGAGTGTGTTTTATATTCTTTATTTTCCTTCTCTTAGAAATTGCACACTTTTTATTGACGGTATTTTCGTCAATTTGGCGAGGCTTGCTCTTTTGCTCGATCTTGAGCTGATAGATCGAGTGCCTCCCTCGACCGGTGCGAAACTGAACCTTGGCTATAAGACCTTGGCGCTCAAGGGCGGCGATAGCTAAATAGACGCTCCGGCGAGAGAGTCCAGCTTGCTCAGCAATTCGTGAGGCGTCTAAATCAAAGAAGCCGTGCTCATTTGCTATAGCGCAACAGCATACCAAGACACGATGGAAGCTGTGAGATTGCTGGACAGCGAGCACCTGGGAAGGTCTAAAGGTTCTATAGGGAGGGGGCTTGACTTTTGGACAATAATCCCCTATACTGATGTTCGACAATAGTCAGAGACACCAGTGAACAGCGAACCGACCCTGAGCTCGATCCTCAGGGTCAATTCTTTTTATAGGCATTCTACAGCGTGCTTACAGCTACTGGTGTCTGGTCACCTCCTTGTATATATTGCCATACTTCTATCTCGATATACGCATGGACATAAATGCCTCTTTGATCCTATCACGAAGCATCTCCTCAGACTCGATGCCTTCAGTAGGCACATTGAGCTCAGCGAAGAGTGAAAGCAGGCAGCGTACCACCATCGAGTTGTTGATCTCGCGGTTGTGCCGTTTGGCCTTAATCACAAACTCATCAAGAGCCTGCCGCTCCGATGGCCGCACCATGTAGATCGTCTTCTCTGGAATCTCCTGACGGTCATTCTTGGGCGTGAGTACAGCTGTTTGCTCGAAGATCTCTACGCCCTTGCCAAGCTTCTTTGACACCGTGCTCGCACCTCCTTTGCCAGCTCCAGATAACATGCTGCTCCGACGCTCTCTGGAGCGTACTCAAAGATATGTTGTCCGAAGCTTGGGGCCTCCTCCAATTTTACATTGATCTTGATCTCGGTGTGAAATACAAGGGGCCCAAAATGCTTGCGGATCAACTCGATAGACTGCTTGGTAATGCCCTTGCGATAGTCCACCATGGTGATCAAGATGCCTAGCAGACTGACCTGCGTCTTGCCTTCCTTCTTCATCAGTTCGATGTCGGCGCAGAACCGCCCTAACCCCTCCAGAGAGAGATAATCGGCGTTCACCGGCACTATAACGTAGTCTGCCGCCGCTAGAGCGTTTTCAGACAGCGAGTACATGGATGGAGGGCAATCGATGATCACATAAGAGTATTCATCTTTTATGTCTGCCAGGCGGTAGCCCAGTTGGGTGTGGGGGTCAGGCATGGCCGCGATTGCCTGAGCCCCTTTAGTGAGGCTGGGGTGTGAGGGAGCTAAGTGGAGCTTCTCTGTAATGGGTTGGATGATGGCGCGGAAGGAGCGGCGCCCTAGGACAGCTTCATTCACCGAAGCGGCAAGCTTCGCCGGCTGTACTCCTAGGTGTAGCGTGGCGTTGGCTTGGGGGTCGAAATCTACCAGCAATACCCTCTCGCATCCGAGGGAAAGGGCTGCAGCCAAGTTGACTGCTGTGGTTGTTTTCCCGATCCCGCCTTTCTGATTAGCTATGGCCAGAACACTCATGACGACTCTCTCCCTCTACATACCTAGAAGCACAGCTCTCCATGATCACAGTGGACCATAGTGCCATAGTTATGGCTAATGATACCAGGGCTCCCTTTCAGGATGAAGGACACTTGGCACCAGAAGAAGGGGATGACATCCGGGAAGTATGTTGGCACCTCAGTGGAATTCTCAAGGGATCACCTCGACATAGACGAGGGCGTGCTTGGGGATGAGATAGACTGTGCCATCCTCGACCTTGACGCGCAGGTTGTATTGATCGAACTGCTTGATCCTTCCTTCCAGCACCGTGCCATCGAGCAGGTGCAGCTTCAGCAGGCTCTGGTCCCTCCACAGGTCTCTGAGGAGGTCGGGCTTCTCGGGTTTGAGCGGCTTGGGTTGCTCCAAGGACTTCACCACCTTTAGGACTGGGCTTGGCCTTCAACCTCTACGGTGAGGCGGATCCGGCGAGGAGGAGGCGAGCCTAAGGCCCACTTCTGCACGTAGAGGGTGCCGATGATCGGGGGTTTGTCTGAAAGCTCTTCTTGGTAGCGATAGGTATTCTTGGTCTCGCGTTCCAGGGTGAAGGTGGCCTCGAGTTTCATAACGCATTCCTCCTTTAGAGCTAATCTTAAGGATACCCATTATCCTCCCAGGAGTGCAATCTTGAGCGCCTGCCAGCGGGTGAGGGTGATGGGGTTCGAAGGCGGGAGCGCCGGCAGACGGGCTTGCAGGTCTTCGAGAAGCTTCAGGAGTCGGTCGCGCTCCGCTTGAAGGTCGGCGATCCGGGCATCTTTCTCTGCGAGCAATCGCTCCCACAGGGCAACGGGGTCGCCTGCCTCACCGCTGACAGGGGATGACGCGCCGCTGCCATGAGGGGTCTCTGCAGTTCCCATCGCTCCTTGCCCGAGCTCCCCACTGAGGCGCTTGACAGCGCTTGTCAGCCCTAGCCCCTCCCGTTCCAGTTGGAGGAGTCGGTCAAAGATCGCTACCCCTGCATCGTCCAGGGTCACGCGGCCGTTGACACCGGTGAACAGATGGTGGCGTAAGAGGCCGTCAAGCTGTGTCAGCCGCCATCGCACTTGGCGCTCGGTGAGGCCGTAGCGTTCAGCAATCTGCGCGATTGTCAACATGTGTCATCACCGTAGCTCAGGATAGAGGGTGCGGGATCCCTAGTCAGCGACAGAGGAGCAGCTTCGCCGGGACGTTGGGCACCAGAGGGGGCTGGAGCGCTTAGGCGTGCTCGTGGGAGAGGTATTCTTCCAGAGCGCGCTTGATTACGGCCTCATCGAGCAGGTTCATGATGGCATTGCGCTGGGCCTTGTTGATGGCAATCGTGTAGGCGAAGCGCTCGCTGGCCGGCACTTGGGCGGCTCCCAGGGCGCTGCCTTTCTCCGTCTTGGCCTTGACCACTACGGCGATCCATTTGTCGGTGGTATCGACCCGCACCAGCTCCACCTCTAGGCCTGGTAGGTAGGTCTGAGCGAGGCGCTTGGCCCCAGCCCAGCTGATCCCCACCACGCGGCGCCCCTCCTTCTGGAAGCTGTAGATATACTCCCCAAGGAGCTCGTCCATCGCCACTTGCTTGTCTTGGCGCTCCAGCTGGTGATCTGCGGCGGGGGCCAGCAGTGCTTCGGGAGTGAGGCCGAGGCGGTCGAGCAGCTCCCTGTTGGCTAGGGTGTCCGGCCCTTCCCAGAGTTTCATCTGGGGATTCCAGCGGAAGCCGGCCTTCTTGAGGGCGGCGCGGCTCTCTTCATCTTCATAGCGCACGCGCACGCGCAGCATCTCAGCCACCTCCTGACTTTGTGGTGCCAATGTACTTCTTCTTGAGTTTTTTGCCTTCGCGCCAGTAGGCGTACCAGTAGGGGCCGTGGCCCTTGCCCTTGGCGCAGGAGCAGCCTTGCTTGCCGCACTTGACGTACTCGCGGCGGTAGGTGTAGTGCCGCTTAGTAGGGCTTGCTTTGTCGGGAAGCTTCTCTCCCTCTTGCTCTGTTTGCTGGATCCGCTGGTCGAGCCAGGCGCGCAGCGCCTTTAGCTCGCGAGGGCTCAGCTTCTGCAAGTCCTGCTGAAGGCGCTTGGGTAAGGGCATGGCGCTCCTTTCTTAGGTAACAATATTCTAGCATAATGTTACCTAAGAAGCAAGTTCCGGCTCTCCCGCAGCTGGGCATCGATCTTCTTGAACGATCTCATAGTGCCTAGGGGATTGACAGTGTGGTCGCACGGTAGTAGTATGTAGTCACTTAAGAGACGGAGTGCATCATGAAGGAGATTACCGCCAGCATTCGGGAGCTGAAGAGCCGGCTGAGCCATTACCTGCGGCTGGCCAAGAGGGGCCAGATCGTGGAGATCACGGAGCGGGGCAGGCCCGTGGGAAGGATCGTGCCGGTCGTCAGCCCTCTGGAAGATCGCATTGAAGCTGCCATTCGCTCTGGGCTGGTCTCGTGGAACGGGCGCAGGCTCCACCCTCGGGCGCCAGTGGCCAAGGTCCGCAGGAGCAAGACTGTGGCAGAGCTGGTGGTTGAGGGCCGCCGATGATCCCCTATCTTGACGCGAGCGCCCTGGTGAAGCGCTATGTGCAGGAGCCTGGCTCAGAAGAGGTCAGCCGACTGATCGCCCGTGCGCGGGTTGTAGGCACGTCCGCCATCACCCGGGTTGAAGTGATAGCGGCCTTGGCCAGGGCTGCGCGGATCCGGGTCCTGCCGGCGGCGGAGGCCACAGCGGCGCTCACTGCGTTTCAGGGGGAATGGGAGAGCCTGGTGCGTGTGGGCCTGACAGAGGTCTTGCTAGGGCGGGCGGCGCAGGTGGCGTGGGAGCGAGGGCTGCGTGGGTACGATGCGGTCCATCTGGCCTCAGCTCTCTTCTGGCAAGAGCTGCTGGGGGAGTCGGTCACCCTAGTGACCTACGATCGGGAGCTGTGGGAGGCAGCTGGTCATGCTGGCTTAGGGGTCTTTCCCCCGGAGAAGCCTTAGGCGCTGGGGCATTGTCCTCTTTTCTTAGGTAACAATACTCTAGCATAATGTTACCTAAGATGCAAAGGTGGTGTGGCTCTATGCGAGCTGCTTATGGATGGCGGCTGTCGTGGGGAGGCCATCGCACTCTAACTTATGTAGGCAACTGGGCGGTGACGGCAGCTGAGACAAAAGGGATGAAACTTTTGGCATCGCCGATGCAAGGCTCAAAATGAGTTCTTGTGGGACTCGGGTAAAACTTGACTATAGTATCAGGAAATATCTAGAATATCTGATAATCCTAGAGCAACTGGGAGGGATGTTTGGGCTTGGATGGGGATCTCGCATGAAAGAATCTGGGATTGAATAGCGTTTACATCGTGCAGGAGGAGGATAAGGTGCAGCGTCTAGCGTTTCGTCTCCAAGTGGTCACCCCGCTCTTTCTCTCAGGGGCGGATCAGCAGGTAGCGGAGCTGCGTCCACCCTCGATCCGAGGGGCTCTGAGATTTTGGTTCCGGGCGATGATGGGCGGAGTAGTTGGAGGAGATGTGCAGAAAGTTCGACAGCTGGAAGCCTCCACATGGGGAACTACGGATGCTGCGTCTCAACTGCGAATTCGTGTCTGTGACCAGAAGCTACAAACATTCGACCCTACCAGCATGAAGGACTACGAAAAGCAACGTAAGGGTCTCATCTACTTGAGCTTCCCCTATCTAGAATATGAAAAGGAGCTAAAAAGTCAGAGGTGGAATAGACCCTATATAAAGCCCAAATCCTCTTTCACTGTCACGATTAGGCTTCCATCAGATGACGCACTTCGAGCTGTGGTTGAGGGCACAGTCTGGCTCATGGCGCATTTTGGTGGACTTGGAGGTCGAACAAGACGTGGCTTTGGAAGCGTTGTCGTAGATCAAATGCAGTCTGATAGGCTTAAGCCGAGCTTTCTGCTCTATCAACCTGATCCTCATGCTGATCTCAAAGACTATTTTGAAGAGAACCTCAAAGTGATTCGTGAAGCGTTTGCCACATTTGCACAACAGAAGCTTGGTAGTCATTTCTCAGCCCCAGCTTCTGGAACATCGCCCACTTCTGTAATGCCACAATTCCCCAGTTTCGCTGATTGGCGTACAGTGCTGATAGAAGTACTAGATTCAGGCTGGAAGGAGATCATGGATCTGTCAGGAATGAAGTTACGTCATTTCAGAGAAGATCCTTCTTCCACTGCCCGCATGAGGTGGGGCGGACAGAGGACATTCGACTACATGAATGCTGTTAACCATTTTTTCAGCGGCAGCTTGAGTTCACCCGCAAGACTGGATTATGATGTGTTCGGCCTTCCTATCCAGTATCAATCGTCTTCCAGAGGAAGAGCAAAAGTCTCGCTTCAATGGCATTATCAAAATGATGACAAACTTCAAGACCGAAGGGCTTCACCTCTCATCATCCGCCCGCTCAAGTTCAACGGCCGAGGCAAGTGGTGTATCGCGTTTCACTTGTTCAGATCAGAGTTCTTGCCGAAAGACGCTATAGAGTGCCTCGTCCCTGCTACGGATTGGCCGTCGGGAGTTTCCAAACCGAGTGCTGTTGATGTTCAAGTAGCTCGATTTACTAAGGTCAATGCTTTTCTAGATCAAATCAAGAAGGACTATAGCGGAGTTGAACTGCTATGAACGTACTGCGTTTTACCGCTGAGACTATCACGCCGTTGGTCATCGCTGGGGCGGACCCGAAGAGTCCCAACGTGCTAGCCGAAGGCCTGCGGCCATCTTCGTTGCGTGGAGCAATGCGTTGGTGGTTCCGAGCCATGATGGGCGGAATTGTTGGTGCTCACGATAATTACAAGACATTACGTAACCTGGAGGAGAAGGTCTTTGGTTCGACGCATCAAGGTTCTTCGGTCCGGCTGAGGACTTATCCCATCGGCGATATGAAGGCGGATAAAGCGTATTTATGCATGAATGATGATCAAGGCCAAACCAAGTCTGGCACCAAACGCAGCAATATCAGCAAGCCCAGCATCTGGCCCCCCAGCAAATTCCTCATTCGCATTGATGGCTATAACAAGGATGGGATCATCCTGGCGCTCTCATCCTTGTGGTTGCTTACAATGCTGGGCGGTCTCGGGAATCGAGCGCGTCGCGGCTTCGGCTCTCTCTCCCTAGCTCCGGAGGATGAGCAAACCAAGAAGGCAGCTCAAGAGCTGGGCTTCGATTTCTCTTACCCAGACAAATCCCTGGAGGACGTTAAGGGCACTTTGGAGACCCAACTCAAGAAGGTGCATGGGTATTTCACCAGCTGCGCGCTACCTACAAGCTCGCCCCCACCAGCGCAGTTCCCTGTACTTTCGAGAGCTCAAGCTAAACTGTGGCTTATCGCGCCCCGAGGAAGGTTCTGGACAAGCTGGCAAGAGGCAATGGGACCCCACCAGGCCCCAGGAGGTTTACGTGATGATATCTACCGAGCCTACAAAACAATCCAAGGTCTAGATGCCATCGGTGGTGCAAAACCGCGTTTGGCTTCACCCTTAACTATACAGATTAAGCGGACGGGCCAGGATAAGTATCTTGGAGTAATTCTAGCCTTTGACGATACCAAGAGCGGTTCATTTTACTTTGGGCCCACCTGGGCTGTATTGGATGGGTTCTTGAAGAGGCTTAGTGCCTACGAGGTACACGAGGTTGCTCTGCCATGAATGCAGATTATTGGAAGCTCAAGATCCAAGCGCTGCTCTACCCCTATCCACCCGATTTCGCTCTCGATCCCAACGGGGCTGGACAACGCGCTCAAGGATACCTGCAATCACTAGGGCTTAACGATTCTGTACCAGGGCACGTTGAGCAAGCCCACGAGATCGCCTTCGGCTTGGATGTGCCTCCTTTCATTCGTCAGCATGCTCTCCCAAATGCACTTGTGCTGACGCACCCGCTTTCGGGGGAATCTGAATCTCTCGAGACAAACTTGTCTGTCACGCAGGCTCACAATGCTTTTCAAGAAGCGTTCAAGAAATTCTCTGCGCTAAAGGATCAGCAGCTCTTCATCGCCCTCTGGCGCTTCTTGGCTGAGGTAGCTCATAAGACAGCTCAAAATCCATATTGGGGCTTACTCCCTGCCGATCCCCGCGTCCCTGACCACTCGATCTGGGACCATGCTTCGCTGGCCTCAGCGATCGCTGGCACATGGGACGAGAACGAGAAGCGTCACAAGCCAGCTCTCTTGCTCTTCACGATCGGTTCCGTGCAAGAGTTCCTGATGACCGCGCGGCGCACCCAAGACTTGTGGATGGGTAGCTATCTGCTCTCGTATTTGATCTGGGAAGCGATCAAAGTAATCGCAGATAAGTGCGGCCCGGATTGTTTGATCTATCCCGACCTGCGCGGCCAGCCGCTGACCGATCTGTGGATCTATCAGGACTTCCGCCTTAATGAGAAAGATCT
>Ga0197143_1001022_pt1 | contig 25447 bp, 26 predicted proteins | sample GBS70_MetaG_FD_148603 | JGI IMG/M metagenome (GOLD analysis project Ga0197143, IMG submission 148603) | Sediment microbial communities from Great Boiling Springs, Gerlach, Nevada, United States - GBS 70_MetaG | ecosystem: Environmental > Aquatic > Thermal springs > Hot (42-90C) > Sediment... | reverse complement strand
TCCAACACATGTTCCTATTAAAAGACCAAATAAAAAAACATATGGATTTGTATTTAACCTTTCACATAAAATTTTTATTCCTGAAATCATAGCCATTGTATAGGGAATATTATCAACAAAAGCAGAAACAAATACGCTTATCCAGATAATCATTAAATAAATAGTGAATTCATTTTTTCCTGTCCTTAAAAGAAAATTTGCAATATCCTCAATAATTCCAACCTTTTTTAAAGAACCAATAAGTATAAAAATACCAACAAGCAAAAAGAAACTTTCCCAGTCAATTTCTCTTATATTTATCTTTTCTGCCTTTTTAATTAAAAGCCAGAAAAATCCTATAAAACCATAGAAAAGAGAAATAATAGCAGGAAAATATGAAAAATTTTCTTGAAAAAAAGAAGTTATTGCAAGAGAAATTATAAGTAAAATTAATAGAATTGTTGGTAAGAAAGATTTTATTTTGTATCCTTCTCCAAAGTCCTTATGTATCTTCTTTTCTCTCCTGAAAAATAAATATAAAACAAAAAAACTTAAAATTGCTCCAAATTCAACAAAGAAAAAAATCCCTGGTTTTCCATTTAAAGAATTAAGTTTATATCCTGGCATATAAAAAAAATTATTGAAATTTAAATTTGATTCCATTGCAAGAATTATACTGGGACTATCTCCAACCATTGTAGCACATCCTTGTAAATTTGAACTTATTGCCATACCTATAAAAAGAGGAATTGGATTTATTTTATATTTTTTTGTAAATTCAAGTGCAACTGGAGCCATAATCATAATAGTAGCAACATTTTCAACAAAAGCAGAAATTAAACTTGTAATTATGCATATAAGTAAAAAAATTATAGAAGTTGGATAATTTTTTTCCACAATTTTTTCTACAATATGAGATGGAACTCCTGAATAAGCAAATAGATAAGATAAAATACTTGTTCCGAGAAAAATCCCAAGAACATTAAAATTTATAAATTTGAAAATTTCACCAAAATTGATTATTTTTAAAATTAAAAGTAAAAAAATAGATGTAAAAACAAAATAGAGACATTTGTCTCTTTTTAAAACAATTCCCATATATGCAAAAATAAAAATTAAAATTGTTATGATTTTCATCTCAATAAGTTAAATCCCATTCTTCATAAAGGTCAGAAGATACTTCTTCAAGAAATATAGATTTCTTTATTGGCATGTATCTAAAATAATCATATGAATAATATGTAATATAAAGGTCTTCTTTTGCCCTTGTGATTGCCACATAAAAGATTCTTCTTTCCTCTTCAAGTAAAGATATATCATTTTTTGAATATGGATGCGGAAAATGATTATCACAAACCCCTATAATAAAAACAATTTTCCATTCAAGTCCTTTTGCTTGATGTATTGTTGAAAGAATAACAGCATTTTTAACATTTGGGCTTTCTCCTTTTGCATATTCTTGCAATGATGCTTCAGAAAGGAAATCTGAAATATTTGAATAAAGAGAGATAATCTCTTTTAAATTTTTAATATCTTCTAACCTTTCAGTGTAATCTTTATACTTTTTCGTAATATAATTTTTGTATCCAGAATTTAAAATAAGTTCAACACCATCTGGTAAAGGAAGATTTTTTAAATTCTCAATCAATTCTATATTTTTATTCAAACTTTTCTTACCTTTTTCTCTTAATTTTATCTCTTTCAAATTTTTCTTAAATTCTTCTAAATTATCTATTTTCAAAATCAAGTCAACTAAATTTTTAACTGATTTTTCTCCAATACCTTCACATAAATTAAATATCCTTTTCCATGAAAGAACATCTTTGAAGTTTTCAATTATTCTATAATAAGCAACTATATCCTTAATATGTGCCTGTTCAAAAAATCTTAAACCTCCTCTTATTATATATGGTATTTTAAGTTTTGAAAGTTCAATTTCAAGTTCTGCTGCTTGATATCTTGAACGGAAGAGGACTCCAATATCTTTCGGTTCTATATTAAGTTCCAATAATTTATTTATTCTCTGAGAAACAAATATCGCCTCTTCTTTCATATTTCTGCATTTTACTACAACAGGTTTTACTCCACTTTTCCTTATACTTATAAGTTTTTTAGGAAATTGGACTTTATTATGTGATATTACATCATTCGCAAAATTAAGAATTTCTGGCGTGCTTCTATAATTTATATCAAGATAAAATATTTTTGCTTCTGGATAAATTTTAGGAAATTCCATTATATTTGAAATTGTTGCACCTCTAAAAGAATAAATACTTTGAGCATCATCCCCTACAACCATTATATTTCTATGTATTTTTGAGAGTAAATATAAAATTTTTGCTTGCAATTTATTTGTATCATGATATTCATCAACAAGTATATACTTAAATCTATTTGAAATTTTAATTCCTATTTTTTCATCTCTCATCATTTTATGCCAGTAAACTAAAAGATCATCATAATCAAGTTGATTTAAGTTTCTTTTTATCTTTTGGTATTCTTTATTTATCTTCTCAACCTCAGAAATCAAATGGGTATATTCAGGAAAATTTGTAATTATTGTTTCTCTCAAACTTTCACATTTGTTTATTGATAAACTTATAAATTCTTTTATTTTTGAAGGATGGGGGAATTCATCTTTTCTTTTAGTATTTTCAATTATTTCTTTCAATATAGAAACTGAATCCTCTTCATCTATAATTGTAAAATTTGGATTTAAGTTTATTTCTTTACCATAAATCCTTAATAGTAAATTTGCAACATGATGAAATGTCCCTCCAACAAGGCCTTTGGGATAAAAAGATAAAATTCTCTCAATTCTTTCAATCATCTCTTTTGCTGCTTTATTAGTAAATGTTAAAAGTAAAATATTTGTTGGCAAAACACCATTTTCAATAAGATAACATACTCTATAAACAAGAACTCTTGTTTTTCCACTTCCTGCTCCTGCAAGAACAAGACAAGGTCCATCTCCATTTTTTACAATATTCAATTGTTTTTCATTCAATATATCCTTATAAGAAATTTCTAAAGATAGTTTTATATTCATATTTTTCTTCCAATTGTTAAGTATAAAACAGCCATTCTTACAGCAATTCCGTTTGTTACCTGTTGAAGAATTAATGAATTATCTTTTTCAGCAACTCCTGATTTTATTTCAATTCCTCTATTCATAGGGCCTGGATGCATTATAAATGTTTTCTTTTTAATCTTTTCATACCTTTCTTCATCTATCCCATATAAAGAACTATATTCTTTCAGTGATGGTAAATAATTCTCTTTTTGTCTCTCTCTTTGTAATCTTAAAAGGTAAACAATATCAACGTTTTCTAATGCTTCATTTATATCAAAAGTTACCTTAACTCCTGTTTTTTCAATATCTTTTGGAATTAAAGGAGGAGGCCCACAAACAATAACATCAGCCCCAAGTTTTTTAAACCCCCATATATTTGATCTTGCAACTCTACTATGTAAAATATCTCCAATTATTGAAATCTTTATACCTTTAATTTTGCCAAATTTTTCTTTGACAGTGAATAAATCAAGTAATGCCTGAGTTGGATGTTCATGACATCCATCACCTGCATTTATAACAGATGATGAGACATTTTTACTTATTATTAAAGGTGCTCCTGAAACTGAATGCCTTACAATAAAACAGTCAACTTTCATTGCTTCTATATTTTTTGCAGTATCAACTATTGTTTCACCTTTTGAAACAGAAGAGGAACTTACATCAAAACTTAAAACATCCGCGGATAATCTCTTTGCTGCAAGTTCAAAAGATGTCCTTGTTCTTGTGCTTGGCTCAAAAAAAAGATTTACAACAGTTTTCCCTCTTAAAGCAGGAACTTTTTTAACAGAACGAGTGCTAACATCCTTAAATGATTCAGCAACATTTAAAATTATTTCTATTTCCTCTTTACTTAAATCTTCAAGTCCTAAAAGGTCTTTTCTTTTCCATTCCATTTTTTACAATAACAACCTCATCCTTTTTATCAATTTCTTTTAATCTTACCTCAACCATTTCATCCTTTTCTACTTTTACTTCTTTTCCAATAAAATCTGCTGAAATTGGAAGTTCTCTATTATTTCTATCAATTAAAACAAATAGTTTAACAAATTCAGGTCTACCAAGGTCTATTAGAGCATCAAGAGCAGCCCTTACAGTTCTTCCTGTATATAAAACATCATCTATTAAAACAACTTTTTTATCATCAATATCAAACAAAATTTCGGTTGTCCCAACAACAGGATTTGCACCAATTTTGCTAAAATCATCTCTATAAAAAGTTATATCAAGATATCCAACAGGTAATTTTTTTGAGAGAATATTATTTATTCTGTCTGCTATAATTGCACCTCTTCTTTTTATCCCAATGATAACAGTTCTATCAAACCCAATTTCTTTTTCAATTTTTTTAGCCATTTTTTTTAAAATTTTTTCAATTTCTTCCTTATTCATTATTTTTCTTCCCATATTTTTATATTACCACTAAAACCCCAAGTAGTAAAATGGCAATAACAAAAAACTTGACAAAAAAAATTTTTCCCATTATAATGAAAATAACAATATGTTGTTGTTTTTTAAAATTTGTTATACAATATATTGAAAATGAAATGTCCTTTCTGTGGATATTTAAAAGATAGGGTTATTGATTCAAGAGAAATAGAAAATGGTCTTGTTATAAGAAGAAGAAGAGTTTGTTTGAAATGTAAAAAAAGATTTACAACTTATGAAGAAATTGAGATGAAACCACTTATTGTTGTTAAAAAGGATGGGAGAAGAGAGAAATTTAGTAGAGAGAAATTATTTACAGGAATTCAGAAAGCATGTGAGAAAAGACCTATAAGCACAGAGGAGATAAATAAAATTGTTGAAGAGATTGAAGGTTATTTAAGACAAAAATTTACAGATGAGGTAAGTTCTAAAGAGATAGGGAATATGGTAATTAAAAAATTAAAAAAACTTGATAAAGTTGCATATATAAGATTTGCATCTGTTTATCAAGAATTTAAAGATATAGACCAGTTTTTAAAAGAAATAGAAAAAATAGGGGGGCAAAAATGTTTAAAAAGATAGTCAAAAGAGATGGGAGAATTGTTGATTTTGATTCATCAAAAATAACTAACGCAATTTACAAAGCAGGTCAGGCAACAGGTGAATTTGGTTTGGATATAGCCAAAAAACTTACAATAAAGGTTCTTGACCTTGCTACTGAAATAATAAAAGATAAAATTCCTACTGTTGAAGAAATACAGGATATAGTTGAAGAAATTTTACTTAATTCTCCTTACAAAAAGACGGCAAAAGCATATATAATTTATAGAGAACAACATGCAAAAATAAGAGAAATAACAACAAAAGCGAATCTTGACCTAATAAATCAATACTTGAATCAGATTGACTGGAGAGTTAAAGAAAATAGTAATATGAGTTTTTCACTTCAAGGTTTAAATAATTATGTATCATCAGAAATTGTAAAGACATATTGGTTGAATAGTATTTATCCTCCAGAAGTTAGGAAAGCATATATTGAGGGTGATTTCCATATCCATGACCTTGGTTCTTTAAGTGTTTACTGTGTGGGATGGGATTTATATGATTTACTTTTAACTGGTTTTCGTGGTGCTCCTGGAAAAGTAGAAAGTTCACCAGCAAAGCATTTTAGAAGTGCTTTGGGTCAAATTGTTAACTTTTTTTATAGTTTGCAAGGAGAGGCTGCTGGTGCACAAGCCTTTTCAAATTTTGATACATTGCTTGCCCCTTTTATTAGATATGATGGGTTGGGATATAAGGAAGTTAAACAGTGTATTCAAGAATTTTTGTTTAATTTAAATGTTCCTACAAGAGTTGGATTTCAAACACCTTTTACAAACTTAACATTTGACCTTGTTGTATCTCCAGTATATAAAGACCAACCAGTTGTGATAGGAGGAGAGTTACAAAATAAAACATATGGAGAATTTCAAGAAGAGATGAATATGATAAATAAGGCATTTTTTGAAGTTATGCAAGAGGGAGATGCAAAGGGGAGAGTTTTTACTTTTCCAATACCAACTTACAATATAACAAAAGATTTTAATTGGGATAATGAAATTCTTGATGGTTTGTGGGAAATGACTGGTAAATATGGTGTTCCTTACTTTGCTAACTTTGTAAATTCTGATATGAAGCCAGAAGATGTAAGAAGTATGTGTTGCAGGTTGAGGTTAGACACAAGAAGTTTACAGAAAAAAGGTGGAGGCCTTTTTGGTGCAAACCCTTTAACTGGTAGTATTGGAGTAGTTACAATTAATCTTCCAAGAATAGGTTATTTGTCAAAATCAAAAGAGGAGTTTAAATCAAGATTGAATGACCTTCTATATCTTGCAAAGGAAAGTTTAGAAATAAAGAGAAAAGTTATTGAAAGGTTCACAGATGAGAACTTATATCCATATTCAAAGTTTTATTTAAGAAATGTAAAGGAAAGATTTGGTAAATATTGGGTAAATCATTTTTCAACAATTGGAATAATTGGGATGAATGAAGCCTGTTTAAATTTATTTGGTAAAGATATAGGAACAAAAGAAGGAATTGAATTTGCAAAAGAGATAATGTATTTTATAAGGGGAAAACTTGAAAAATTCCAACAAGAAACAGGCAATATTTATAATCTTGAAGCAACCCCAGCAGAAGGAACATGTTATAGATTGGCAAAATTAGATAAAAATAAATTCCCAGATATAATTGTTGCGAATGAAGAAGAATATAGAAAAGGAGCAGAACCATTTTATACAAATTCCTCACATCTCCCAGTAAATTACACAGATGATATATTTGAAGTTCTTGAAAAACAAGATGAATTACAAACACTTTATACTGGAGGGACAGTAATCCATATTTTTGTAGGAGAAAAGATTGATTCAAAAGAAGGAATAAAGAAACTGGTAAAAACAATATGTGAAAATTTTAGATTACCTTACTTTACAATAACTCCTACATTCAGCATATGTCCTAATGATGGATATATAATTGGAAAACAACCTATTTGTAACAAATGTGGTACTCAGACAGAAGTTTATTCAAGAATTGTTGGATATTTAAGGCCTGTAAGTCAGTGGAATAAAGGGAAATATGAAGAATTTAGAATGAGGAAAACATTTCTTCTTAAATGAAAATAGGAAATATACAAAAAACTTCTTTAATTGAATTTCCAGGACTTATTTGTTGTATTATTTTTACTCAGGGGTGTAATTTTAGGTGTCATTACTGTCACAATCCGGAACTTGTTTTGCCTGAAAAATTTAGAGATACTATTGATGAAAAATTTTTATTTGATTTTCTTGAAAGAAGAAAGAAATATCTTGAAGGTGTAACTATAACAGGTGGAGAGCCATCAATTCAACCAGATGTAATTGAATTTATAAAAAAAATTAAAAGTATGGGATATAAAATTAAATTTGATACAAATGGTTCAAAACCAGAAATTATAGAAAAACTTTTAAAAGAAAATCTTATTGATTATATATCTATGGATATAAAAGGCCCACTTGAAAAATATAATGAGATTGTAGGGATTGATGTAGAAATAGAAAAAATAATAAACTCAATAAATTTGTTAAAAGAATCTAAAATTAATTATGAATTTAGAACAACAGTAGTGAAAAGCCAATTAGAAATTAATGATTTTGAAAAAATAGGCAAGTTAATAAAAGGAGCAAAGAAATATTATATACAAAAGTTCGTTCCTTCAAAACTTGTAAATGAAGAATTCAAAAAAGAAGAGACATATACAGACATAGAATTTGAAAAGATTAAAGAGGTCATGGAGAAATATGTAAATTTTTGTGGGATAAGATAGTTTTTGCTATTTTAGTAATTAATTTGATAAAATAAATATATGAAAATTTGCCATGTTATCACACGGCTTATTATAGGTGGAGCCCAAGAAAATACAATTTTTACTGTTGAAGGTCTCATTAAAAAAGGATATCAAGTAGAATTAATTACCGGGCCAACAAAAGGACCTGAAGGTTCTTTAGAAGAAAGAATAAAAGAAAAAAATATACCACTTATTGTCATTAAAGAACTTATTAGAGAAATAAATCCAGTTTATGATATTGTTGCATTTTTAAAATTATTCTTTATTTTTAAAAGAAAAAAATATGATATTGTTCATACCCATAGTGCTAAGGCAGGAATACTTGGAAGGATTTCTGCAAAAATTGCAAATCCAAAAACAATTGTTATTCATACAATTCATGGTTTGCCATTCCATCCATATCAGAATAAAATTATAAACCTTTTTTACATACTTGCTGAAAAAATTGCCTATTATTTCACAGACCATTTTATTTGTGTAGGAGAAACTATGAAAGAAAAATCATTAAAAGCAGGAATAGGAAATGAATCTGATTATACAGTAATTTATAGTGGTTTTGAAATTGAGCCATATATTGAAACTTCTAAAAAAAGAAAGGAGTTGAGAGAAAAATATGATATAAAACAAAATGAAAAAGTTATTGGAATGATAGGAAGATTATTTTATTTAAAAGGTCAGGAATTTTTAATTAAGGCATTTAAGGAGATTTCCAAAAAATTTCCAAATACAAAACTCTTACTTGTGGGAGATGGAATTTTAAGAGAAAAACTTGAAAATTATGCAAAAGAAAATAGTATAAGTGACAAGGTTATCTTCACGGGTCTTGTTCCTCCTGAAAAAATTCCTGAATATGTTGCAATTATTGATATTTTGGTACATACAAGTTTAAGGGAAGGTTTACCAAAAACAGTTGCCCAGGGGCTTGCAGGAGGGAAGCCAGTTGTTGCTTTTGATATTGATGGCACAAAAGAAGTAGTTATAAATGGAAAGACCGGTTTTATTGTTCCTCCTAAAGATATAAATTTATTAAAAGAAAAAATTATTTATCTTCTTGAAAATCCTGAAATTTCTGATAAAATGGGAATGGAAGGGCGAAAATTAATAAAAAAATTATTTTCAGTTGAGAAGATGGTTGACGAAATTGAAAAATTATATATAAAATTTTTATATAATGAAAAAAGAAAGCATTGATTTTATAATAGTTGAAGCCACTTATGGCTGTTTAGAAGCAATTTCAAATTTTATTCAGAAAAAATCTTTAATTTCAAATTTAAGTTTTAAAAAAACATGGGAATTGATGTTAACGGTTGATGAGATTTGCAGTTCAATAATAACTTGTAAAAATAATGAAGCAAATATTATTAAAGTTATATGGGAAGATTTTGAAGATACAATTAAGATAGAAATAATTGATGATGGCACACCTTTTAATCCCTTAAGTATAAATGACTCTGATTATGGTCTTGGGGCCCAAATAGTAAAAGAAATGGTTGATTATTATGAATATAAAAGAGAAAATGGTTTTAATGTTGTAACTTTGATGAAATATGTAAAGAAAAAAAGTAAGAAATGAAAAAAATTGCGATCTTTTGTGAAGGTAAAAAATGGCTTGTTGATGAGAATATAGAAATTTTCTCAACACATTTTGGAAATATTGAAATTCCTAAAAAAATAAATGGCATTGAAATTTCGGTTGTTAATAAAAAAAAATTTTATTTTTATAAACCAACTATTGCAGAATTTATCTCTAAAATAAAAAGAAAAACACAAATAATTTACCCTAAGGATGTTGCTGTAATTTTATTTTATTCTGATTTAAAAGAAACAGATAATATTATTGAGGCAGGTACTGGTTCTGGAGCTTTATTGACAGGAATTATGTCAATAGTAAAAAAAGGAAATGTAATAACTATTGAAAAGAACGAAGATTTCCAAAAAGTTGCAATTAGTAATATAGAAAGTTTTTTTGGGAAGATACCCGGAAATTTAAAATTTATAATAGGAGATGTTTATGATGAAAATTTTAAATTAGATATTGAGGAAGGATGGGCTGATAAAATTTATTTGGATTTACCTGAACCTTGGAGAGCAAAGAATCTTTTTAAATATTTGAAAAAAGGAGGGATTTTAGTAAATTATAATCCACAAATAATACAAATAAAAAAAATTGTTGAAGAAATTGGTGAATTTATAGATGTAAATGTTTTTGAAATTTTAGAAAGAAGGTGGATTGTAGATGAGAAAAGAGCAAGACCTATTGATTTAATGAGAGGCCACACTGGTTTTATAATGATAGCAAGGAAAATAGAATGACTGAGAAATACCCAATTATTCAACTTGCACTTGATTTTATTGATGAGAAAAGGGCTCTTAAACTTGCAGAAGAAGCAGTTATTGCTGGAATTGATTGGATTGAAGCAGGTACTCCTTTGATAAAATCATGTGGTATGGAGATAATAAGAAAATTAAGAAAAAAATTTCCTAATAAAAAAATTATAGCAGATATGAAAATTATGGATACTGGAAGAATTGAAGCAGAAATGGCTTTTAAGTCAGGAGCAGATATAGTTGTAGTGATGGGTAATTCATCTGACCACACAATTAAAGAATGTATTGAAGCAGCCAAAAATTATGGAGGCCAAGTTATGGTTGATTTAATGGAAGATTCAGCAAATTTAAAAAGAGCAAAAGAAGTTGAAAAACTTGGGGCAGATTATATAGGAGTCCATATTCCAATAGACCAACAGATGACTGGAAAAATTTCTTTTGATTTTTTAAAAGAAGTTGTAAAAAATGTAAATATTCCTGTTGCAATTGCAGGAGGTTTAAATTCAGAAAATGTTGTTGATGCGATAAAGGCAGGGGCTTCAATTTTAATAATAGGAGGAGCAATAACAAAATCACCCGATGTAAAAAAAGCAGTGATAAATATAAAAAAAGCAATTGAAACAAAAAAACCTATTGAAACAATTCTTTACAAAAGAGTAGATTTTGAAAATGTGAAAGAAATATTAAAAAGGGTATCAACTGCAAATATTTCTGATGCTCTTCATAGAGGAGGCTGGATTAAAGGAGTAAAACCAATACTTAAAGAAAATTTTAAAATTGTAGGAAAATGTATAACAGTAAGAACTTATCCAGGTGATTGGGCAAAGCCAGTTGAAGCAATTGATATAGCAGAAGAAGGAGATGTAATTGTTATAGATGCTGGTGGAGTTGGACCTGCTTGTTGGGGAGAACTTGCAACAAATAGTGCCATAATAAAAAAAATTGAAGGAGTAGTTATTTATGGTGCTGTAAGAGATGTTGAAGAAATTGTAAAACTTAAATTCCCTGTATTTGCAAAGATAATATGCCCATCAGCAGGAGAACCAAGAGGTTTGGGAGAAATAAATATACCTATAAAAATTGAAGGGCAGTTTATTTTTCCAGGTGACTGGATTGTTGGAGATTTTGATGGTGTGGTTGTTATTCCCAAAGATAAAGTTGTTGAAATTGCAAATAGAGCAATGGATGTTTTTGAAAGAGAAAATAGAATAAGAAAAGAAATTCTTGAGGGAGGGTCATTAGCAAGTGTAATGGAACTTTTAAAATGGGAAAAACCAAAATGAATGAAATATTAAAAAAAGAAGAGATTGGAGAAAAGATAAAAAGAATAAAAATTTTTGTTCCGTTAATTGCACAAAAAGCATTGCCAGGGCAGTTCATTATTTTAAGAGTGGATGAAAAAGGAGAAAGGATTCCATTAACAATTGCTGGTATTGATAGAGAAAAAGGAACAATAACATTGATTTTTCAAGAAGTAGGGACAACAACCACAAAACTTGGACTATTAAATGAAGGAGATAAAATTCTTGATATTGCTGGACCTCTTGGAAATCCAACAGATATAAAAAATTATGGCCATGTTTGTATTATAGTTGGAGGTGTTGGGGCTGCCTTTGTTTTCTGGATGGCTGAAGAATTTAAGAAGAAAGGAAATAAGTTAACTACAATAATTGGAGCAAGGAGTAAAAATTTAATAATACTTGAAAATGAGATGAGACAAATAAGTGATAATTTATACATTTCAACAGATGACGGAAGTTATGGAGAAAAAGGATTTAATACTCATATTCTTGAAAGATTGCTTGAAAAAGGAGAAAAATTTGATTTGGTTTTAACAGCAGGACCTATTTTAATGATGAAAAAAGTTGCTGAAATTACAAAGAAATATAATATAAAAACAATCGCAAGTTTAAATCCAATTATGGTAGATGGGACTGGAATGTGTGGATGTTGTAGGGTAACTATTGGAGGGAAAACAAAGTTTGCTTGTGTTGATGGCCCTGATTTTGATGCACACCTTGTTGATTTTGATGAATTATTAAAAAGAACCTCTCTTTATAAGGAAAAAGAAAAAATTTCATTTGAGAAATTTTTGAATTCAAAATGTTTATGTAATAACTAAAAGGATGTTTCTGATTCTATTTTTTTCTTCATTTCTTCTGATTCCATCTTTAAAATACCTTTTTCATCTATTGGGTAATATTTCAAATATATTGTTGTGATTTCTCCCTCCCATATCCACTCATTTTCAGACTTATTTTTACTTTCTCCAAATTTTTCTATTGTTGCTGATTTTAAATTTTCAAAATTATCTTTTCCTTTTGTTTCAATAATTACACTCTCAAGTTGGTCTTTATAAAATGAATAAATAATTTTTTCAATTTTTGCTTTCCCTATTTGTAATACATCGTCTGTTTTAATGCATTCCTTTTGATTTCCTTCCTCTTTAACTACTTTTAAATTTTTTATTTCCTCAATTGAAGTTCCCCATTTTATACCTCTAAAGCCATCTGGCTGATTTTTATATGTTTTTTCTAATTCTTTACTTCCATATCTATAATAACTTTCAGGTACCATTTTTGCTATTTCTTTAACCGCATTGTCTATCATTATCATAACCGCTTCTGCTGTTGGCGTATTTTTGTATTTCTCAAATCCACCTCCAAGTATAATTCCACCAATTCCTGTACCACCTGCAATTCCGACTTTTGATTTTGATGATTTTCCTTCAACTTTTGTAGAATTTATTATTCTTCTCGTTCTTACATCAATTAATCTTATAACTGCTTGAATATATGCTTCTTCTTTTTTAACTCCAATACCTATTCCAAAAGGTGTTGGTATTACAATTCCTCCTCCAGAAGTCCCCTCTGTATGAGGTTCAAACCCAGTTATTGCTCCTACAACAATTATATCTGCAACTTCAAATGTTCCTTTTTCAAGTTCTTTTTTACTCCATCCAGTTTGTGTAAATTTAAATTCTTCTTCAAGATCTTTTATTGCATCCTTTTCAACAACTATAAATTTACCTGTCTTAAAAAGAGCATCAACAATCATATCCCTTATTCCATCTCCCATTTCCCATGTTGCTTTTGGTGCTTTTACATCAAATCTTGCAACTGCTATTCTTGCTTTTGGTCCTTCATATTTAATAACCTCTTCAATAGTAGGCCCTTCTGACTTTACTTCTGTCTTAACTTGAGCAAACAAAGGAATTATACTCAATACCAAAAACAAAATATTTTTTTTCATAATACACCTCCTTAACTTAATATTATACAAAAAACTTTAACAGATTTCTGTAACCACAAAGAAACTGAGAAACCTTCATTCTTTTCCTTCCTTCCATCTGTAATTCTTTTATCTTCAAAGTTCCATTTCCGCAAGCTACTTCTATATATTCATTTTCTATTTTTATTATTTCACCAGGATTTCCAAAAATTCCCTCTTTTTCTCCTATGTCTGTTTTATATATTTTAATAAGTTTTTTTGTTGAATTTGTAATAATGTATGTATAAGCAGTTGGCCAAATTATAACCCCTCTAACAAGATTATGTATTTTTTCACAAGAATTTTCCCATTTTATAAGTCCATCTTCTTTTTTCAATTTTCTTGCATAAGATGGAGTTCCTGTTTGTGGATATGTTTTCCCATTTTTTTTGATTATTTCTATTGCTTCAATTAAAACCTCTGATGCAATTTGTGATAACCTATTTTTCAATGTAAAGGCATTATCAATAGGCAAAATCTCAACTTCTTTTTGAGTTATTATTTCTCCTGTATCAATTTTTTCATCCATTTTAATTACAGTTATTCCCGTTTTTGTCTCTCCATTTATCAAAGTCCATTCAATTGGTGCAGGCCCTCTATATTTTGGTAAAAGTGAAGGATGGACATTTATAGAAGCAATTTTAGGTATATTTAGTAATGAAGCAGGCAAAATTTTACCATATGAAATTAAGACAATTAAATCAGGAGATAATTTTTCTACTTTTTTAAGAAAATTATCATCAAAAACTTCTGGTTGAAAGACATCAATTCCATTCATTTGTGCCCATTCTTTTACAGGAGTAGGAAGAATTTTTAAACCTCTTCCCTTTGGTTTATCAAAAGCAGTAACAACACCTATAATTTGGTAATTTCTCTTTAAGATTTCAAGACAAGGAATACCAAAAGTATCACTTCCAAAAAATAATATTCTCATTTTTGGAAAATTAAAGCACCTGCTGCAACTATTCCTGCGTCAACACCAAGACCAGCAGGAACAACTTTTAAATTTTTACATAATATTTTCATTGCTCTTTCTTTTATCGTTTTTTCTATTGTATCAAATAAAATTTTACCTGCTTGAGCAATTCCTCCTCCAATTACTATTATATCAGGGTTTAAAAGATTAACAAGACCACTAAACATAGCACCAAGACATATTCCAACATCAATCCATATCTCTTTTGCAAATTCATCTCCTTGATTATATGCCTCTGATATTGTTTTTGGAGTTATTTTACTTAAATCTCCATTTACAAGTTGGTAAATTTTTGTTTCCCTTCCTTGATTAATACCATTTATTGCTCTTTCAACAATATAATCTCTTCCAACAAACCTTTCAATACATCCATAATTTCCACATTTACATTTTGGTCCTTTATAATCTATAGGTATATGACCTATTTCAACAGCAGAATATTTCCCTCCTCTTAAAAGTTTTCCATCCTTTACTATTCCACCCCCAAGTCCTGTTCCAAGAGTTATACATATCATTGTTTTTGAACCCTTCCCTGCTCCAAAAAGATATTCACCCCAAGCAATTGTATTTACATCATTTTCCACAACAACCTTCTTTTTAAATTTTTCTTCAAATATCTTTTTTAAGTTTAAATTATGCCATCCAGGTAAATTTGGTGCTTCATAAACAATTCCTTCATCATCAACAACTCCAGGAGTTCCTATTCCAATACCTTCTATATCATCTTGGTAAGAGAATTCAATTGCTTTTTCAATCTGTGACAATACAATGTTTCTATCATTTTTCTCTCCAAGTGTCGGGAATTGTTCTTTTTTTAATATTTCTCCCTTTTCATTAACAAGACCTGCTTTTATATATGTTCCTCCTAAATCAATCCCGATCGCCTTTCTCATATCTTCCTCCTTGTGAATTTTCTTTTATAATGATATATTATTTATTGGATATTAGTCAAAAGAGGAGAATTTATGGTTAAGATAGATTTGAGTGAATTTTCTGGAATTGTTACAGGTGGTGCAAGTGGTTTAGGAAAAGCAATTGTTAAAAAATTACTTGAAGCAGGTGCAAATGTTGTAATTGCTGATATAAATAAAAATGAAGCAGAAAAAACTTTACAAGAACTAAAAGAATTTAGAGAAAAACTTGAATTTATAAAAACAGATGTTTCAAAAAAAACAGAGGTTGAAAATCTTGTTATGAAAACAATTGGAAAATTTAAAAAGATTGATTTTCTTGTGAATAATGCAGGAATTTTGATACCACGATTACTTGTTGATCCTCAAGGAAAGGAAGAAATTACAGAAGAAATTTTTGACAAAATGGTTAGTATAAATCAAAAAGGTTATTTATTATGTAGTCAGGCAGTTGCAAGAGAAATGATAAAAAAAAGAAGAGGTGTAATAGTAAATATATCTTCAGAATCTGCACTTGAAGGTTCTGAAGGTCAAAGTGTTTATTCAGCAACAAAAGCAGCAATATATTCTTTTACAAGGAGTTGGGCAAAAGAACTTGGAAAATACAATATTAGAGTTGTAGGGGTAGCACCTGGAATACTTGAACCAACTGCATTAAGAAATCCAGAATATGAAAAGGCGCTTGCATATACAAGAGGGATAACAGTTGAAGAATTAAGAAAATCATATGAAAAAGTTGCAATACCTTTAGGAAGAGTTGGTAAACTTGAAGAGGTAGCGAACCTTGTATGTTTTTTAATTTCTGACCTTGCAAGTTATATTACAGGAACTACAATTAATATTTCAGGAGGGAAATCAAGAGGATGAAAAAATATATTCCAGAGGATACTATAAAAAGATTACCTGTTTATTTAAGAAATTTACTTAATATGAAAAAAATGGGAGAAAAAATTATTTCATCAAAAAAAATTACTCTCTCTTTGAACATTTTACCAGAGCAATTCAGAAAGGATTTATCTTATTTTGGAACTTTTGGGAAAAGAGGGGTAGGTTATGAAGTTGATAAACTTATAAAAATTCTTGAAAAAATAATTGGTATAGATAAAGAAATAAAAGTCATTCTTGTTGGAGTAGGAAGGTTAGGTTCTGCATTAATTAAATTTAAAGGGTTTTCAATTTTAAATATGAAAATTGTCTATGCTTTTGATAATGACCCAGAAAAAATTGGAAAATTAATTGATGATATTAAAATTGAAGATATTAATCAGATGGATAAATTTATAAAAAAGGAAAAAATTAAAGTTGGTATAATAACTGTTCCTGCATCAAGTGCTCAAGAAGTTGCAGAGAAAATGGTAAAATCAGGTATAAAAGCAATTTTGAATTTTGCTCCAACTATTTTAAATTTGCCAAAAGATATTTATGTAAATTATGTTGATATGGCTTCGGAACTCGGTTCTTTAATCTTTAAACTTAAAAATTTATAAATCTTTTAATGCTTCTTCGTTTAATCTTTTTGCTGTTTTAATTGCATCATTTACCGCAAAACTCCATCCATAACCAAGACCAATAATCCCAATTATTGTAAGTATATATGGTAATTTTGGTTTCCCTTTCTTTACTTTTGGGGTTTCTTTTGTTTCTTCTTCTATAACAATTCCTTCCTCTGTCATTTGAATCGGTTTTTCTTCAATAACACTTATTTTTTCCCCTTTTGAGGGGACTCCTTTAATCCAAAATGTAATGCCAAGTGAAAGCAAAACAATACTTATAATAATTGTTACTCCAATTAAAGTTGCCTTTCCAAACTGCCCATTATAAATCTGACCCAGCCCAGGACATACACTTGATAAAACACCTGCAAGACCTGATGATTTTTGTTCATATTTCAATCTTATTTTTATACGGATCTTTTCTTCTTCAATAATTTTGTTTTTTTCTACTTCAGAGAGCATCTTTTACCCCCTTTTTAAAATTTTTCATATTCCCATTTTATATTTTTTATTTTTTCAAATAACTCATTAAGGATTTTATAGTTCTTTTCTATAGGCATAAAAATCATAAAAACATCAATAGATTCACCTTTAGATAATTTTTTCTTTGGTGGAACACTATTTATAAATATAAAATTTTCACCCTTTCCAAGTATTACTGCGGGTGCAATCAAACCACCACCTTCACCCTTTCCTGTATTAGCAAAAATCCAGTTTGCCTGTCCAATTTTTGTTTTTTTTGTCTTTTCAAGTTTATGAGTCATAATTTTCCCTTTTTCTGGAATTGTATAATATTTATATGGTTCGTAAGCATTTTCCATCGCCCAATTTATTCCACATTCAGAAATTCCCACCCCATTATAAATAAATTTAGAATAAATTATCAAAAAAGGATATTCTTCTCTTATTTCTAAAAAAAGAACTAAAGAATAGTCAGGATATTCATTTTTATCGTCTCCAAGCACATAGGTTGCTTTTATTATCTTTCTTTTTGGTTCATCTTTTATAACTTTTAATTCTTTTGTTCTTTTTACTATAAGTTCTCTATTCTTTGTGAAATCCTGAGCAGCAAAATAAAGCATATTTCCATTTGAAATTATACTTTGTGGTTGAACAAGAAAATTATTTTTTTCTGTTATAAGATAAACATCGTTTTGAGGTGTGAATTTATATCCAAATTTTACCACTGAAATGCAATTTTCATAAAAAAATAGAATAAGTAAAATTAAAAATAATCTAATTTTCATTTTCCACCTCCTTTTCCGTTTTTCTAATTTATACTTTTTAAAATTTTCTGTCAAATTTTTGTTTTAAAAACTTCAAAATAAAAGAGAGTCTCCTTGTAGGAGACTCTCCTAAAAGGGGGTGGAAGGGGGGTTTTAGGCCGCGCAGGACTCGAACCTGCTACCCCCGCCTTAAAAGGGCGGTGCTCTGCCTGGTGAGCTAGCGGCCCTTTGTTTCAAATTTTAAATTATACTATAAAATTTTTTCAATGTCAACCAAAAATTTCTTCATTTCAAAACATTTTTGTATTATAATTTTTAAGAAGGAAGAAAAATGTATTTTTTACAAAAGAAAACTAAAGAGAAAAAGAAATTTTTGATATTCGCTTTCTTACTTATTTCTTTCTTGAGAATTCTTCCAGTTCTTTTGCATTTTCATAATCTAAAATACAAAGATTATGCTTTTTATTTTGGATACATTATTTTACCAATTTCTTTTTCAATATTTCTTGGACTTTTAAATTTTTCAAATAAAGGAAAATTAACATTGGAAGATTTTTATTCAAATTATAAACTCATTTTCTGGAAAATTTATCTTTTAGGTATTTTTATTCTTCTATTTCTCATTTTTTTACTCCCATATTATCTTCTTACCATATAAAATTGAATTCACAAAGTATAATCATCCTAAATCATACTTTAAAGACCTCATCTATCCAATAATTCCAGATGAAAAAATGGTGCTATTATTTATGATGAAATTTTTAAAATTATTGAAGAAGTTGAAAAAAAGAATAAAAAAGAAATAGAGTTTTTTCCTTATCAATCAAAAAAACCTCTTGAGGAATTGAAAGAAGAATTTAAAATTGGAAAGAGGATTATTGAAAGTGATGAATTTAGAAAAGTTTTAATCTACTTGAAAAAGCAGTTAATATGACTTGTAGATTTAATATTGAATATGAAAAAATTATTGAGTCAATTTCATCGCATTTATCTTATTTATCAAAATTAAGAAATCTCTCAAGGCATATTGGAGCAAAAATTTATTTCTGTTTGAAGGATAAAAAATATGATGAGGCAATTAAGTTTGCAAAGATAGGGCTTAAAATTTGGGATTCTTTAAAGGATGAACCGCTTTTAACTTCTCAACTTATCCGTTTTGCAATTGATATGACAATGATGCAATCTATAAATTCAATTTTTAATGTTAAGGAAATAAAAATATCTGAAAATGATTATATTGAAATTTTATCTATTTTGAATAGGAAGCAAACAAATATGAGTGAAGTTATAAATGGAGAAATGGTAATTTTTATAAAACCAATTGTTTCAGGAGAATATATAAGAAAATTATACAAGCGTTCATCAAGACATAGAGGGTATGAAAAATTTAACAAAATGATGGATTTAATATCTATGCCGATTATCAAAAATGATTTTATATTTTATTTAAAGCATTATTCAATAATTGTAGAAATTTCAAAAAAACCATATTATTTGGCAAAAAAAGATATAAAAAATCTAAAAAAATGATTTTAAAAAATATTCAAGTGGTTTTTACTCCATTAAAAATATGTATTTGGGAAGATTATTTTATACGTTAGTTCCTGCATTGGAAGAATTTTTAAGACAACAGGCCAGATATACTCCCTATATTGATACTTTTAAAATTATGGTAGGATTAAAAATTTATAAATAAAAGTATGGAAAATATCCAGAAAAACTCAAATTACTTACTCCAGAAATTTTACCTTTTTTACCAGTTGACCCATTTACAGGAAAAGAATTTATTTACAGAATTGAAAAGAATGGCTTTTTAATTTATAGTTTAGGAGAAAATGAGAAAGATGATAATGGAATTTATAATAATAAGGGAAATAAAGATGATATTGGCTGGAAAGTAGAAATTTAAAATTATTTAAATTCACTTTCACTGAAAACTTCTGCTTGGAAAATGTATAGTTCTGTTTTTGGGTCTTTCCATGCATCTGGTGGAAGTCCCGCCTTATGTGAACATAGATAACTTAAAAATTCCTCTTTTGTCCAGCCAGTTTCTTCTGCAACTTGAGGCAAAAATACTCCTTGATTAAATCCTCTCTTAACTATAACTCCATCTCTTCCAAGAACAATTTCATCTGCACTTTTTACTCTTTGAGGAACTGTTAAGACGGAAATTTCAATTTCTATATCTTTTAATTCTTCATATGTTACTGGTTCAAATCTTGGGTCTCTTGTTGCTGAATGGATTGCCATTGTCCTTACAGCAAGATAAAGTGGTTCAACAGGCTCTATATATCCAATGCATCCTCTTAAGTTTACTTTTTTTCTCAAAGTTACAAAAACACCTCTTTTTTCATTTAAAACAGGGTCATCTATTTTAAGTTCTGGTAATTTTTTGCCTAATAAATAATTTTCAAGTGTTTCTCTTGCTATTTTTAGAAGTAATTTTTTTTGATTTTCTGTTAACATATTCCCTCCTTTTCTATCCTTTTTTAAAATTGCAACTGCTCCATATCCAACAACTCTACTTTTATCAGTACTTGTATCACCTGAATTTGCATAATTTAAAATTTTAACTTCATAATCAGGGAATTTTTCAGCAATTTTAAGTAATGTTAAAACAGCAGCATCAGCACACATTTCTATTTTTTTATTTTTAAGATAAGATGAAAGTAAATTTAGATTTTTTGTTTTTAATGTTTCAAGTAATAATAAGTCCTTCTGTTTGGCTATTTCATAAGGATAATAATGTGATAAATCTGTGCTTGAAACAATAACCCAGTTTTTCCTATTTTTTAGTACCTCAAATATATCATCTGCAATTTTTTCAATATTTTCTTTTGATGAATCACCAAGCAAAATTGGAAAAATTTTAAAATTTTTTAAAACTACCTGCAAAAATGGAACTTCAACTTCAAGAGAATGTTCATAATCAAGTAAAGTTTTATTCACTGAAAAATTTTTCTTTTTGTAAAGTTTTTCAAAAATCTCCTTATCAATTTCAACTTTTCCTAAAGGTGTCTCCCATCCATCTCTATTATCAATTATTCCACCTTTAAAATAACTATTATGACTTCTTCCTATAAGTATAACTGTTTTTATATCAAGTCCTTGGAGCAATTTAAATGAATATGCAGCAACAGCACCTGAATAAATATAGCCAGCATGAGGAGCAATTATACCTATAATTTTTTCTTTTTCTACTTTCTCTTTATAATTTACATTTTTCAAAAATTTATCTATAATTGATTTTAATTCTTCTTTGTCTGAGGGATAAAAAGAACCTGAAAAAGATGGTTTTCTATAATCAGAAAAGCAAAAAATATAAAAAAGTAAAAATAAAATTAAAATTTTTTTCATTTCCAAACTCCTTCTATTTTTTCTCCACAGAATTTACATTTTCCATTTTTAATATTATTTTCAAGAACAGAAAACCCAACCCTTCTTATTAATAATTTACCACATTTAGGACAGTAAGTATTTTCGTATTTATTCCCAGGTATGTTTCCAATATAAACATATTTAAGACCAACTTCTTTTGCAATTTTTACTGCTTTTTCAAGTGTTTCTAAAGGAGTTGAAGGAATATGAATCATTAAATACATTGGATGGAATCTTGAAAAATGAACTGGCACATAATCACCGAGATTTTCTTTTATCCATAAACACATATTTCTTATTTCTTCTGGTTTATCATTATATCCTGGAACAATTAAGTTTGTTATTTCAATCCAAATTTTATTTTTTTTAAGTATTTTTAATGTATTCAAGATAACATCAAGTTCTCCCTCACATATATTTCTGTAATAATCCTTGTTAAATCCTTTTAAGTCAACATTAACAGCATCAATATATTTACACAATTCTTCAAGTGGTTTTTCATTAATATATCCTGCTGTATGCATAATATTTTTTATTCCTTTTTGTTTTGCCATTTTTGCTGTATCTAACATATATTCATAGAAATTTATTGGTTCTGAATAAGTATAAGCAATTGAAGGGCATTTATATTTTTGTGCATATTCAACAACTTTCTCAGGAGGAAGATATATATTTTTTGTTTCTTCTGGTGAATATTGAGATATTTCCCAGTTTTGACAGAATTTACATCTTAATGAACAACCAGCAGAAGCAATTGAAAATGTTTCAGTTTTTGGCAGAAAATGGAAAAAAGGTTTTTTTTCAATTGGGTCAATTGCAACAGAACAAGGATTTGAATAACCCATTGAATATAAAGTGCCATTTATATTTTTTCTTGCTCTACAAAAACCATATTTGCCCGGAGGAATTACACATGTTTTTGGACATAAAAAACACTGAACAAGTTTATCATTCAATTTTTTATAAAAAAATGCCTCTTTTAAATTCTGGCAGAATAAAACTTCTGAGAAAATTAATATAATCAGAAAAATAAATTTTTTAATCTTTCTCTTATATATTTGCAATGGTCTCCCTCCCAGTAAATCTTATTACATTTTCTACATATTGCAAATTCTTCTTTTGTATTATAAACATATTCTGGAACAATATTTTTAACTTTTTCTTTTTCTATATTTTCAAGTTTGCTATTGCAAATTGAACAAATTTTGAATAGATTTTCTTCTTTTATTTCCAAATTAAATTTTTTAACAACATTTTTAAACTGCTCAAACGTATTTTCTCCTTTAATATAAAAAACTAAATTTGGATATTGTAAAGCAAGTTTTTTATCTTTTGTTATAACAAATCTCTTCTCTTTATCAGCAGTTCTTATAATTTCTATTTTTTTATTGGTGTTAAAATATAGAGTATCATACCCTACCAGTCTTAACCATCTTGCAACACCACCACACATTCCATCTGCTATAAATTTCATCTTCATCATGTGGCGGGATGGAGATTGTTTCTCCGTCTCCTACGTTTAGCCAGATTTTTAGTTATACTCATTTTTCCCACGTTTTTCCATTTGCCTTAGTTATACCGAAACCATCCCAATCCAAAAGAAGCATATCAGTGGCGGGATGGGGATTTGAACCCCAGACATACCGGGTATGAGCCGGCTGCTCTACCACTGAGCTATCCCGCCATTTTTATTTATTTTACCTTTTTTCCAGATATTCTTTAAGTTTTAAAAATGCTTTTGTTCTATGGCTTATTTTATTTTTTTCCTCCAAAGTCAATTCTGCAAATGTTTTACCAATTTCTGGAACTTCAAAAACAGGATCATATCCAAAACCATTATTGCCTTTTGGCTCAAATGTTATATATCCTTCAATTTCTCCTTCAAAAAACTTCTTTTCTCCTTTTCCAATTAGACATACCACTGCTATAAATTTTGCTTTCCTGTCTTCTTTATTTTTATATTCTTTCATCATATCAAGTAATTTTTTAATATTTTTTATATCATCCCTTTCACCAGAAAATCTTGCTGAATTAACTCCTGGAAGTCCATTTAATTTTTCAACAAAAAGTCCTGAATCTTCACTAACTATATAAAAATCTTTAAAAAATTTACTTAAATATTCTGCTTTTAAATATGCATTTTCATATAAAGTTTTTCCATTTTCTTCTGGAAATTCAATAAAATCTGGGGGAGACAAAATTTCAAAATTTTTCCCCATTATTTCTTTTATCTCTTTAACCTTATTTTTATTTTTAGTGGCCAAGTAAAAAAATAATTTCATCTTTCAAAATTTCCTTTTCAATTTCAATTACCCTTTTTATCCCTTTTTCTGCAAGATTTAGAAGTTGGTCAAGTTGAGTTTTTGTAAATGGATATCCTTCAGCAGTTCCTTGAATTTCAATAAACTCGCCATTACCTGTCATAACTACATTTAAATCCACAGATGCAAGTGAGTCCTCGGAATAATCAAGGTCAAGAAGTAAGTTTCCATGAACAATGCCAACACTTATAGCACCAAGATAATCTTTCAAAACTGGGACCTTTATTAAACCAGAATTTTTCATTTTATTAAGACATTCAACAAGGGCAATAAAACCACCAATAATTCCTGCAATTCTTGTTCCTCCATCTGCTTGTATTACATCACAATCAACCCAAAAAGTCCTTTCTCCAATCCTTTTTAAATCAACAACTCCTCTTAATGATCTACCTATCATTCTTTGTATTTCCTGTGTTCTTCCTGATAATATTGAACTTCTCTGTGTTCTTTCAGATGTTGCAGAAGGTAAAAGAGAATATTCCGCAGTTATCCAACCATTGCCTGTATCCTTTAACCAAACTGGAACCTTATCTTCGTAATTAACAGCACATATAACTTTTGTATCTCCAAGTTCAATTAAGCATGAACCACTAGCATATTTTAAAAAACTCTTTTTTATTTTAATTTCCCTTATTTCATCAAATGGTCTATTCCCTTTTCTTTTTATTTCCATTTTGTAAACCTCCTGTCCCATTTATTTTCAAAAAATACCGAAGGAATGACAAAAACATAAAATGAAAAATTTTCCCTATCTTTTGTTATTTTAAAATCTAAAGTTAAACAATGTAAAGTTTTCCATATTTCATATGTTTGGTTAGTCAATTTTCCAGAATCAAAATCATAAAAAAATCCAATTTTATATCCTAAGTTATTTTTTAATCTCTGCTCCCAAAATGTTTCAATACCTAAAATATTACTTTCATTTTCAAAACTTGTTCCAATAGAGAATTTATAATTTCTTCTTTCATAGGATATTGAATTTACACCAAATTTATATAATCTATTCTCAATATCATATTCATTGTCTCCCTCTATTTTAAATCCTTTATTTTTAAATTCATATTTTAGAAAAATATTGCCAAAAGAATTTCTTCCAATATCATATTCATTTCCAATTTCAATGTTTCCAGTAAAATCTGTTTCTGAATATAAATCCCATCTTAAATTTACTGAAGAAAAGATTCCATTATTTTTCTCTTCAAATTCATCAAATTTAATCAGATTGGATGGCTTCTGATTGACTGTTCTTGTATATAATGAAAAACTTGGTATGAATGTAATACCCCTATTTAAAAAAATTGATGAAAAATTTAGACCTGTTTCAGTTATGAAATTAAATTTTTCAAAATCAGAGTTTATATAATTTATTGACGAAAATGAGACATATGGTTTTAAAGAGAAATAATCAAAATCCTTTTTAAATGTAAAATCAAAATCATTAAGAATTCTTAAATAATTTTCTTTTTCTTTATAAAAATTTGTAAATCTGAAATCATAAGTTAAATAAACAGGTATTGAAAATAAAGTGTAATGTGGTAAAAAGTATCTTATTTCAGGAATTTTTTCAACGTTTAAAATATTTTCTCTGGCATTTTCTCTAATAGTAAATCCTAAAATTCCTTTGCCAGCAGGTTTTATTATAGAGAAATAATTATACATTTTTGACTTTTTTAAAAACTCCTCTTTAAAAAAATCTAAAA
>Ga0197143_1001020_pt1 | contig 25481 bp, 23 predicted proteins | sample GBS70_MetaG_FD_148603 | JGI IMG/M metagenome (GOLD analysis project Ga0197143, IMG submission 148603) | Sediment microbial communities from Great Boiling Springs, Gerlach, Nevada, United States - GBS 70_MetaG | ecosystem: Environmental > Aquatic > Thermal springs > Hot (42-90C) > Sediment... | reverse complement strand
GCGCTGATGCAGACGCTCTACGCGGGGCAGCCGCTAAGCGACTCTAACGCCAGCGTTGCCGTGCTGGTCGGGCTGGCGTTCCTGCAGGCGAACGGCGTCGCGGTGGACTTCGACGACGCGCAGGTCGCAGACCTAACGCGCGCCGTCGCCGAGCAAGCAGAACTGCACCTGCCCGACTCCCCTGTTGCCGAACCCGACCCGCGCGACTGGGACGATATTGTGGACGCGCTCCTTGCCCGCTACCGCGACCCGCTCGTGCGCACGGAGCATACGCTGCGCGAAACGCAACTCGTGCGCTTGGAGCAGCTGCCCGACACGGTACGGGCGACCCTGCAGCCCGCGCCTGGACCGAGCTTCGAGTGGCGCTACCTGACGCTGCAAGACCTCATCTGGCTCAACAGCGAAATCACCAAGTCGCCGCAGCCCTACAGCTACGACCGCTTGGAGGAAGCGACCTACTACCAGTACAGCTACCGCCAGAGCCGTGATGTGCCGTTGCAGGCGGCGCGCTTTTTGTGGGGCTACCTGAAGTACCGCCCGTTCGCGCGGGGCAACTTGGCGACCGCGCTGATCGCGACGCTGGTGTTTTTGCACATCAACGGCTACGAGACGCGCCTACCCGTTGAGCAAGCTGCCGAGTGGATTACGCAGGTCGCGTTGCGGCGTAAGCATCCGCTGGACGCCATCCGCCAAATCGCCATCCCCGCGCTGCAGGGGACGCAGCCTGAACCCCTGCGCGAGCTGGCGCACCATCTGATTGAACACTACGAGCCCGCGCTGCACGCACTGGGCGAGAAATAGGCGCGCCTGCGTGCCCGCAAAACTACCAGTTTTCAGCCTACACGCGCCTTGACCCCTTGACAATTGAGGCAAAACTGTGCTATACTATAGCCGAGCGTAGGCTGCCCCCTGCGCTCACAACGCCGGGACACCCGGAAAGGAGGATACGGATATGAAACGACTGGCGATTGTAGCACTGAGTGCGCTGATGAGCGTGAATGCGTTTGCGCTGTTCGGCGAGACGGAACCGAACGACACGCGCGCGACAGCAGATGCCGTTCTGTACGGCAACATCGCGCCCTGGAGCGATGTGGGCGTGCTGAGCCTTACGGCGAACGACAGCGACTTCTTCAAGGTTCGCTTGAACGCGGGCGACTGGCTGACCGCGATTACTTTCCCAATCGCGACGAACTATACGGATCCTGACACCGTGATGGCGCTGTTCGACGCTTCGGGCACGACTGCCATCGTGTGGAACGACGATGCGGGCGGCGGCTTTGGCTCCGTCATCCGCTGGCAGGCAGACCAGACGGGCGACTACTTCATCGCGATTACCGGCTATCACGGTACTACTGGGCGCGACCAGCTCAGCTACTACGAAGGTGCGACTCACAGTGAGTCGGGCAGCTATATCCTGACCGTGAGCGTGGTGCCTGTGCCAGAGCCTGCGAGCATGCTCGCGCTGGGCGTCGGGCTGGCGGGTCTGGCTGGGCTGCGCCGCCGCAACCGCAAGTAAGGTTCTGTTCTGGAATGCATTGAATTTTCGCCCCCCAGCCGTTGGGGGGCGTTTCTGTTTTAGGCAGCCTTTGCGCTCGGCGCGTCCAAGTGAATCTGCGACAGCACCTCCTCAATGGTCGTTATGCCGTCGCGCACTTTCTGGAGGGCATCTTGCTGGATGGTGAACAGCGTGCCTTCGGGCGCGGCGGCGCGAATCGCGTCGCTGTCCGCCTCGCGGGCAATCAGGCGGCGGATTGGCTCGCTCATCACAAACAGCTCATACAGTCCCACGCGCCCCTTATAGCCAATCTGGTTGCAGGCGTCGCAGCCGACGGCGCGGTAGGTCTGTAGCGCATCTACCCCGAACAGGCGTGTAATCGCGGGGTCGGTGATGGTGGTAGGCTCCTTGCACCGCTCGCACAGGCGGCGCACCAACCGCTGCGCCAGTACGCCAATCAGCGCAGAGTTAATCAGAAACGCTGGTACACCCATATCGAGCAAGCGGGCAGGTGCGCTGGTCGCGTCGTTCGTGTGCAGTGTCGATAGCACCAAGTGTCCCGTCATCGCGGCACGGCAGGCGATTTCGGCGGTCTCCGCATCGCGAATCTCGCCCACCAGCACCACATCGGGGTCTTGACGCAAAATCGCCCGCAACTGCGACGCGAAGGTCAGCCCAATCCGCTCGTTCACCTGCGACTGCCCGATGCCCTCGATTTGGAACTCTACGGGGTCTTCACAGGTCAGGATGTTGCGGCGATCGCTCTTGATTTGCTGCAGCAGGGCGTACAGCGTCGTGCTTTTACCCGACCCTGTGGGACCTGTGACCAAAATCATCCCCCATGGCTTGCTCGCCAATTCCGTGAGTCCTTGCTCGACGGCGGGCGGCATACCGAGTTGGGCAAGCGACTTGTTCGCATTCTCGCGATTGAGCAGGCGGATGACGACGCGCTCCCCGAACACGGTGGGTAGCGACGAGACGCGGGCATCGATTTTGCTCTCACCTGTCTTGATGGCGAAGCGCCCATCCTGGGGGAGGCGTCGCTCGGCGATGTCCATCTCCGCCAGCAGTTTCACACGCGCCGTCACCGCCGACTGCAGCGACAGGGGCACCTCGCGTACGGTATATAGCACGCCGTCGATGCGCAAACGCACCACCATTTTGGTTTCCATCGGCTCGAAGTGGATGTCGCTCGCACCCCGCTCTACCGCCTCCAACAGGATGCCGTTCACCAAGCGAATCACAGGTGCTTGGTGGACAGTTTTATCGAGGTTAGAGATGTCGGCGATGTCTTCCGACACCTGTTCCTCGACTTCGACGGTGTTGTCTTGTTCGGGCACATCGGCGTCGTGCAGGCTGTAGATGCGTGCGATGGCTTGCAGGATACGGTCGGGCGGGCTGAAGCAGACCTTGATGAACTTACCCGTGGTCTGGCGCAGGTGGTCCAGCATCTCCACATTGTTCGGGTCTGACGACGCCACCCACAGCACGATGCCCTCCTCGCGCAGGGGCACGACCATAAAGCGCGTGGCGTCCTGCAGCCCGATCCAGTGGCGCACTTTCATCGCCTCTTGGATCTGCGCGTCGCGCAACGGCTCGTAGGGGCACTCCCACTGTTCCGCCTGCGCCTCGTAGTAGTCGTCTTCAGTGATGTAGCCCAACGCGATTAGCGACTCGCCCAGCCGCTTGCCTGTTTCGCGTTGGTATGCCAGAGCCTCTTCTAACTGCTGAGGCGTGATTTTGCCCTTCTCCAGCAGCCATTCGCCCAATCGTTTGACGCCGTACATGGTAGACTCCTGCAGGAATTATCGGCGCACGGGGCGTATTTTTAAGGCGCGTCCGCGAAGGCTGACTCGAACGCCGTTCGTGCCGTCTATTATAGAGGAGGTATCCGATGTATCAACCAAATCGTCTGTTGACCAACCCTGTAAATAAGTATATAGTAGAGTTAGCGAAGAGTTGGGAAGGCTACGAACTGTTGCTGCGCCCTGCGCGAAGGTTCCTGTTCCACAACCTGTATCGTCCAAGCGCATATGTGCCTGAGTTCAACAAGCCGTGTTTTGGTGTGGTGTGCTTACGCAGCGACCGCGAGAAGCGTCCGCTGCTGGTGATTGAGACGGAGCCGCAACTGAGCGAGGCGCTGCGCCAGTGCTATCGCGAGAGCGATGTGCTATGGCTGGAGGTGTACGAGGGACCTGCAGGAATCCACTTCTCCAGCGAGAACGGGGGCATACGGCTGGAGATGAGTTGCGCGATTGCGCAGATGGGCACAGCGCTGCGCGCGCCACTGGCGTGGGTCAATGAGCGCGTCGAGCGGCGATATGTGCCTCAGGGACGGCTCATCCAGAGCTTCCACGAGCGGCTGCTGCGCGAAGCCATCGATTTGCTCATGCCCCAGTACCCTATCGAGTGCCATCACCAGATGCCGTTCGGCTTCGTGACGGGCTATCGGGCGCACATGCCCCCGCAGATTGCCCGCTCTGCCGTCGATGTAGTGCTGCTGGTCAGTGCGCAGATAAGCAGCGACGGTATTGTACTGCTGCCGATAAACCTCAACCTGCATAATGCGCATGTCGCCAACGAGCAGACCACCGAAAAAGACCGCTTGATGTGCGAGTTTGCGGCGAGCATCGAGATGCCATTTTTGACGATACGCGCTGCCGAGCAGCCCGACGCCTATGTGTTTTCCGCGCCGTCGCTGAACGAGAAGTCGATTACGGTCGTCGGGCGCGCGCCTACTGACTGGGCGAACGCGATTCGCCCGTTTGTGGAAGCCGCGCTGGAGACGCTACGCCTAAGCCCATAGCAGGAGTCTCGGCTCTGCCCGCGAACGGTAGCGCGGGAGGACTGCTCAAGGATGAGTCTGCTGGGATGGTCCATCGGAGGGCTGTGTTTTGGGATGGGGCTGGTGGCAGCGCTGATGGCGCGGGCGCGCGCGCCGATGTTCCCCAGTTTCGCACTGCCGTTGGTGTGGTTGCTCGCGCTTGTGGCGTTCAGCCTGACGCTCCCGTCGGAACCTGCGCCTTACTTCCGCGAAGGGGGCGTGTTGGGCTGGGGCGTGCTGACCGCGACGGGGCTATGGCTGACGGGTGCATTTGTGGGCAGTCGGCTCGGCTGGGAGTGGTTGGGCGCACTGCTGCCGATGAGCGCGCCCGTCTTAGCGCTCCTGCTGGCGCGGAACGACTTGCTGCCTGCGCTGTGGGGCGTTGGGATTGCGACGGGGCTGATGTGGACGCTGCTGGGCAGGGCGTGGGCATCGATGTCAGGTGTCGCGCTGAGCGTGCTGGCGCTGAGTTGGACGACGGGGCTTGCGCCGATTGCGGGTACGCCGCTCTGGTTCGGCGTGTGTTTAGCAGGGTCGGGGCTGGCGGCGTTCGGGCTAGCGACAATACTCGCACGCATAGGGCGCACAGGCTGGCGCTACAGCTACATCCTGCTGTTTGGCGGTTTCGCGATAACGGCGGTCGGGTATCGGCTGGCGGGGTCGGACGCGCCGTGGCTGCAGCTCACGCTGATGACGCTGCTTGCGGCGACGCTTGCGCGCGGGCTATCGGGTGGTGAACTCTGGTCGCGCTATGCGCTGCTGGTGTGGGTTGGGCTGCTGGCATCGGCGTTCGCGACGATGCGCGGGTACGGCGTGGCTGTGTGCGCGCTGATGGCGTCGCTGCACGCGCTGGTGATGAGCCACCGCGAGTTCACCGCTACAACCGACCACGAGAACGCGCTCTATCTGGCGGGTGCGCTGCTGCTGACCAGCGTGCTGGGATTCCGCTTGTTCACGCTTAGCTATCCCCTGCAGGTTCCGCGTGCCGATTTGTACCTGTATTTCACGCTGCTGGCGTTTCTGATTGCGCTGATTGGGCTGGGCGCGTTGGGGCTGTGGTGGTCGCAGCGGGGCGAGCGGTCTCCACTGTGGCGTTCCGTGTTGGCGGGCTTCTGGGCGATTGCTGCGCCGCTTGCGCTGACGGCGGTGTTCACCGAGCGGGCAGCAGCAGGCTGGAGCGTCGGCGCGCTTAGCGCCGCGCTCAGCGCGTACCTGTATGGCAATCGGCTGTTTGGGTGGCTCGTGCCGCTGGCGATGCTGGGGCTGATTATCGTGCTGCCGCTGGGCAATCTCGCCGCGACGGTCGCCGATATGCCCCGCGCTGTGCGGCTGGGTGTGGCGATTGGGTTGGCGGTTGCCGTCGCGCTCACCGCGCTCGTTATCGCCATCGCCGACCGCGCACCCAATCGCCCCGACTAAGGCGTCTGCAGGTACAATTTCCCTGATGTCTGAGAGCCTGCAGGCGAAACTCAAGACGCTGCCGAAGCAGCCAGGGTGCTACATATTCAAGGACGCGCAGGGCGCCGTGCTGTATGTCGGCAAGGCGGTCAACCTGCGCCAGCGCGTGCGCTCCTACTTCCAGAAATCGGCGCAACACACCCCCAAAGTCGCCCGCATGGTGCGCAAGATCGCCGACTTGGAGTGGATCGTCACGGATAGCGAGCTGGAAGCGCTCATCTTGGAGTGCAACCTCATCAAGAAGCATCGTCCCCCCTACAATGTGCTGATGCGGGACGACAAGTCGTATCCGTATCTGTGCCTGACGGTGCGTGAGCAGTTCCCGCGCTTGTTAGTGACGCGCCGCGTGCGCCAAGACGGCAACCGCTACTTCGGTCCGTTCGCGAACTCAGGTGCAGTGTGGGAGACGCACCGCCTCCTGCATCGTACCTTCCCGCTAATCCCGTGTGGCAAGGTGTGGGACGGCACGCCCAAGCAGCGCCCGTGCCTGTATTACCACATGGGGCGGTGCCTTGCACCCTGCGCAGGGCTGGCGGATGCCGAGCAGTACCGCCAGATTGTGCAGCAGGTTGCGCTGTTTCTGGAGGGCAAGGGCGACGACCTGCTGCGCCAACTCACGGCACAGATGGAGCAGGCGGCGGAGAATCTGGAGTTTGAGCGTGCCGCGGTGCTGCGCGACCAAATCCGCGCTCTACAGGAAGTGCTACAACGCCAGAAGGTTGTGCAGCCCGACGGTGTGAATGAAGATGTGATTGCCCTCGTGAAAGACGAACGCGGCGCGTGCGTGCAGATGTTTTTCATCCGCAACGGCAAGCTGCTGGGGCAACGCGCCTTCTTCCTCTCTGAAGGTGCGGAAGAGAACCCCAACGCGATTATGAACGAGTTCCTGAAGCAGTATTATCAGGACGCGCCCGAAGTGCCCGACCGTATCCTGCTGCCCTATGAGGTAACGGAGGCGCAGATAATCGCGCAGTGGTTGCGCCAGAAGCGCGGGCGCGCGGTGGAGATTCGGGTGCCCCATCGTGGCGAGGACGCACAACTGCTTGAACTCGCTGCGCACAACGCCGAACTTGCCCTGCAGAGCCTGCGCGAGGAGATGGCGCACCAGAGCGAGTGGGTGGCGAGTGCGCTGCAGGAGTTGCAAGACGCGCTGGGGCTGCCGAACCCGCCGATGCGCATCGAAGCCTACGATATCTCCAACATTCAGGGCACGGCGCCTGTGGGCAGCATGGTGGTCATGGAGAACGGGCAGCCCAAAAAGTCGGACTATCGGCGGTTCCGCATCCGTTGGCATCCCGAAAGTCCCGACGACTTCGCGATGATGCGCGAGGTAATCACGCGCCGCCTGCGCGAGGCGCTTTCGGGCGACGAGAAGTGGCGCACGCTACCCGACCTGATGCTCATCGACGGGGGCAAGGGGCAGCTGAACGCCGCGCTGGAGGCGATGCGCGCGCTGGGATTGCAAATCCCCGCCGTCGGGCTTGCCAAGCGGCACGAGCTGATTATCCTGCCCGACTCTGACGAGCCGTTGGAGTTGCCCCGCCACAGCAAGGGGCTACAACTGCTGCAGCGCATCCGCGATGAGGCGCACCGCTTCGCGCTCAGCTACCACCGCAAGCTGCGCGACCAGCGCGCGGTCAAATCGCCGCTGGACGAGATTCCTGGCGTCGGTCCGCGCCGCAAGAAGATGCTGCTGCGTCTGTTCGGCTCCATCGACCGCATCCGTGAGGCAAGTGTGGACGAGTTGGCGTCTGTGCCGACGATGACGCGCAAACTCGCCCAGCAGGTGCTGGACTACCTGCGGGATAGCTAATCGCTACGCCTTGTGGATGCAATGTCCTGCGGCGTCGTGGAACGCCTCCATAAGCGCTTCCACCATCGTTGGGTGTGGGTGGATGGTGTCCACCAGCTCGTCGAGGGTCGCTTCCAGTTTGATGGCAAGCACGGCTTCCTGCAGCAGGTCGCTGGCGTGCCCGCAGCAGATGTGGACGCCGAGAATCTGCCCGTATTTAGCGTCGGCGACCACCTTGACCAGCCCGTCGCGCTCGCCGACTGCCATCGCGCGCCCCAAAATGCGCGGCTGGAACTTACCGATGCGTACCTCGTAGCCCTGCTCGCGTGCTTGCTTTTCGGTCAGCCCGACGCCTGCCACCTCAGGTACGGTGTAGACCACATTCGGCACGGCACGGTAGTCCATCCTGCGCTCCGCGCCGAAGCAGTTTTCGGCGGCGACGATGCCCTGCGCGCTCGCCACATGTGCCAGCGGGGCAATCCCCGTGATGTCGCCTATCGCGTAGATATGCGGGATGTTCGTGCGCATATACTCGTCCACCGCCACCCATCGCTTGTTCATCTGGATGCCGACTGTCTCCAGCCCGATGCCGTCCACATTCGGCTTGCGTCCGACGCCGATTAGCACCACCTGCACATCAATCTGTTCTGTTCCGTTGGGTGTCTCCACATGGCAGCGCCAGCGGTCGCCGACGCGCTCGGCGGATTTTAGTGTGCTACTCGTGATGAAGCGGATTCCCTGCCTCGACAGGGCGCGCTCCGCCTCTTTGGCAATCTCTTCGTCGAAGGCGGGCAGGATTTGCGGCATCATCTCCACGACGGTGACATGGCTACCCAGCGCGTTGAACACGAAGCTGAACTCCACGCCGACCGCGCCTGCGCCCAGAATCAGCATGCTGTCGGGCACGAACGGCGCGTTCACCGCATCGTCGCTTGTCCACACATTCTCGCCCTCCAGACCGGGGATGTTGATTTTCATCACGCTGGAGCCAGTGGCGAGGATAATATTTTTGCCGCGCACGAGGTCTTTGCTTCCGTCGGGGCGCGTGACTTCGATGGTGTGGGGGTCAATCAGTTTGCCCGTGCCCTCGAGGCTTTGCACGCCGTTCTTTTTGAAGAGCATGCCGATGCCGCCGCGCAGGGTCTGCACGATTTTGTTTTTGCGCGCCTGCATCTGTTCGAAGTCGTAGTCCACGGTGCCGTTGATGAGGATGCCCATCTCCTTCGCGTGCAGCACATGCAGGTAGCGCTCGGCATGGGCAATCATCGCTTTGCTTGGGATACAACCCCAGTTGAGGCAGGTTCCGCCTAAATACTCGCGTTCAATACAGATGACGCTGCCGCCACGCTCTTTGGCAAGTTGTCCCGCACGGATAGCAGCCACATAACCGCCGGGTCCTGCGCCCAGCACTACGACATCCGCTTCATAAGTTGCCATAGACGCCTCCCTAACGGCGGGAAGTATACCCCAGTGGAGAGGGAGTCCGTTGCCTTAGGGAGCGCCAACCGCGCTTGGCTCCAGCACCGCGCCGAACTTGCGCTGTCGCTGTTGGTAGTCCAGAATCGCCTCGATGAGATGCTCCATCGTGAAGTCGGGCCAGAGTACGGGCGTGATATACAGTTCGGTGTAGGCAGTCTGCCAGAGCAGGAAGTTGCTGGTGCGCCGTTCGCCAGCGGTGCGGATAAGCAGGTCAGGGTCGGGCAGGTCGGGCTGATAAAGGAACGCCTGCACGGTGGTTTCGTCGATGGCGTCGGGATCAAGGCGTCCTGCTTGCACTTCGCGGGCGATGGCGCGGATGGCGTCCACAATTTCAGCGCGTCCGCCGTAGTTGATGGCTAAGTGCAAGATGATGCGCCGATTGTGCGCGGTGAGTTGCTCGGCACGGCGCAGGATGGCTTGCAACTCAGGCGAGAGTTCGTCAATGCGCCCGCTGAAGCGGATTTGTACGCCATTACGAATCATCACGGGCAGCTCCTCGCGGGCGGAGCGCTCCAGCAGGCGCATCAGGCCTTGCACCTCCTCTTGGGGGCGTCGCCAGTTCTCGGTGCTGAAGGTATACAGCGAGAGCATCTCGATGCCCAGTTCAGCGCAGCCCAGCACCATGCGGCGCACCGTGCTGTGTCCGTTGGCGTGCCCGACGAGGCGATGAAGTCCGCGCGCTCGCGCCCAGCGCCCGTTGCCGTCCATAATCATCGCGATGTGCCTTGGCAGGCGCGTAAGGTCTACCCCGCGCCGCACTGCCTCGGCACGCCAGTCGACTGTCTGCATTCCCGCGCCTTCAGACCTCCATCAACTCCTCGTCTTTCGCCTTTTGGATACGGTCAATCTCCTCGATGTATTTGTGGGTGAGTTTCTCCATCTGCTGCTCGTAGCGCCTGAGTTCGTCTTCGGAGATTTGTTTGTTTTTCTGCAGTTGGCGCAGGTGTTCGTGTAGGTCGCGGCGGATGTTGCGCACAGCGACGCGCGCCTCTTCGGCGCGTTTATGCACCTGCTTGATAAGTTCTTTGCGCCGCTCTTCGGTCAGCGGGGGCAGCGTAATGCGCAGTGTGCGCCCGTCGCTGACAGGATTCACGCCCAAGTCCGATTTCTGAATGGCTTTCTCTATTGCGGGCACGGCAGACTGGTCCCACGGCTGAATCAGCAGTTGGCGCGGCTCAGGCACGGTGATCGACGCCAAGTGCTGCAGTTGCATCGGCGTGCCGTGGTAGTCGACTATGATGCGCTCGACCATCGCGGGGTTCGCGCGTCCCGTGCGGTAGCCCGCGAGGTCTTGCCTCAGGTGTTCGATGGCGTGCTTCATGCGCGCCTCTGCATCTTTGAAGAGCGCGTCAGGCGTCATCGATGTGTTCGGTTCGTGTTTGGACATACTCATACCTCCTTCAGTTCAGTATGGCGGACAGTGGTGCCGATGGGTTCGCCCAAAGCGATTCGGCGCAGGTTGCCTGGCTCCCAGATGTTGAAGACGACGACCTCCATCGTGCGTTCCATGCAGAGCGTGAAGGCGGTCAGGTCCATCACGCGCAGTTGGCGTTGGAGGGCGTCTTCGAACGAGAGGGTGTCGAACTTGACGGCGTCGGGGTGCTTGCGCGGGTCGCGGTCGTAGACGCCGTCCACATTGGTGGCTTTGAGCAGCGCGTCGGCGTTGAGTTCCACGGCGCGCAGGGCGGCGGCGGTGTCGGTCGTGAAGAACGGGTTGCCCGTGCCTGCTGCCAGAATCACGATGCGCCCTTTTTCGAGGTGGCGGATGGCGCGTCGCCGAATGAACGGCTCGGCGACCGCCTGTATCGCGATTGCCGACTGCACGCGGGTGTCCACCCCATGCCGTTCGATAGCGGCTTGCAGCGCGAGCGCGTTAATCACCGTCGCCAGCATCCCCATGTAGTCGGCGGTGGCATGTTCGATGCCCGTTGCGGCAATAGACGCCCCGCGCACGATGTTCCCGCCGCCGACCACCACAGCGGTCTGTACGCCCAACTGGTGAACAGCGATCACCTCGCGTGCAAGGTAGTCGATGGCGTCGGGGTTCAAGCCGACGCCCTGCTCCCCTGCGAACGCCTCCCCGCTGAGTTTGACCAGCACGCGCCGCCAGCGCGGCGACGATTCGGAGCCTGTCATGCCTGCGGAAAGTATACCCGCCCGCACCGATTGCCCAAATCCCGCAACCCTACGGTACAGAATCGCCCTCCAGAATGGCAGAATCTCCCGTAGCCCAGACGGGGAGGTGGAACGGAATGTTCTCGGCAATCGCGATTGCGCTTGCTGTGGCGTGCGTTATTGGGGCGTACAGCCTGCTGCGTGACGCCTTAGACGAAGTTTGGTAGCCGCTGGGTTCACAGTGGGGTGACCCAGATGAGTTGCGCCAGTTGCTTGTCCATCGCGACGGTGGACATCCCGACCCGCACGGCGTAGGTCGGGAAGCGTTGCTGTAAGTAGACCGTTGCGCCGGGCACGATGCCCAGCGCGCTGAGTTTGCGCCAGTGCCCATCGTGGTCATGGATGACCCGTACGATGCGCGCTTGGCGTCCTGTCGGGAGGTGGGTCAGGGGGACGGCGTTTTGGGCGTCGTCCCCGCTCGCTTCCGCCTTGCCCAGTTCACTAAGTTTCGGATCCATCGCGGTTCTTGGGGTTGCTCGTAGCCACAGTAGGGGCACTTGACCAGTCGGCAGCCGCCAAAGGCTGCGCAGCCCCGACACGCCTTCTCAATCCCCGCCTCGGTCAACTCGCGCCTGCAGAAACTGCACCTCATCCGATGCTCACCCCCCACATGCCCAGCGCACGGCTCAGCAGGAACCCCACACCGAAGGCGACCGTGACGGCAATCGCGAACATCGCCAGCGCGGTCTTCCAGCCCCGCTCGCGAATTGTCACCAGGAACTGCGCCACACACGGCACAAACAGCGTCAGCACCACCGCCGTAATCAGCATCTCGTTGCCTGTCAGCAGTCCCTTCTCGTGCAGGTCGTACAGCCCCGCTGCGCCATAGTCGCGTCGGAAGAAGCCGAACAGGAACGCCACGCTCGCTTCCGCAGGCAAGCCCAATGCGCGGGTCAGCGGCGTCAGCACGCGCAGCGCCAAGTCGAACAGCCCCGTCAACTGCCCTACCCAAATCAGCACGCTCGCAATCAGGAACAGCGGCAGCACCTCCAGAAAGTACCACTGCAGGCGCGCCAGCGTCTTCAGCAGCACATTCGACAGGCTCGGCAGGCGCATGGGCGGAATCTCCATGTAGAACGGCATGGCGCGCCCGGGCAGCACCTGCGCCGCCAGCCAGCCCGACACGAGGAACACGCCCGCGATTACGCCCGCCCAAATCGCCAGCCCCAGCGGGTACGCCGCCAGCAACGCCAGCACCACGCCCAGCTGCGCCGAACAGGGAATCGTCAGCGTCAGCAGCAGCGTCGTAATCACCCGCTCGCGTCGCGTCTCCAGCACGCGCGTGACCACCGTCGCCATCGTGTCGCAGCCAAAGCCCAGCACAATCGGAATCACCGCCCGCCCGTTCAGCCCCAACGCCTTGAACGCGCGGTCAATCAGCATCGCCAAGCGCGGCAGGTAGCCCGTATCTTCCAGCAGCGCGAACACCAGAAAGAAGAAGGTCACAATAGGCAGAATCAGCGCAATCGCATAGGTCACGCCCAGCGTCCACACGCCGTACTCGCCCACGAAAAGTTCCTGAATCGGCTGCCAGGGCACCACGGCGCGCACCATGCGCTCCACGAACGGGTTGATGTATTCGCCGAACAGGTTCTCTTCGATGAGACCGACGACCGTGCCCGCGCCGAACACGCCCACGAACTGGTACAGCCCGAAGTACAGCACCAGCGCGAGGATGGGGAAGCCTGTCCACGGGTTCATGCACAGCCAGCCGACCCACTCAGCGAGGGTATTGGGGCGCGGTGGGGCGGTCGCTTGCGTTACCTGCGCCGCGAGTTGCTGGCTCCACTGCTGGCGATGGTGTTCGATTTGCCATGCCAGCGGCGTCTCGCTGGCGCGTTCCAGTTGCTCCTTGATGGCGCGAATCGCTTGCAACGCGGCGGGCGTCTCCTGCGCCTGCACCTCGTCCCAGATTTCGGGGTCGTCCTGCAGCAGCAGCAGGGCAAGCGTGCGCTGGCTCAGCGGGTAGTTGCCCCGAAGATGCTCGCTGATTGCGGCAATCGCTTGCTCAATCGCGGCGGGGTAGGTCGGCGGCGGTGAGACGCTCATAGATTAGCTCCTTCAGCGCGTCGATGCCTTGCCCCGTGAGGCAGACCGTTGGTGCAACAGGCACCCCCAACTGCTCCTGCAGCCGCTCTACCTGTATACTCAGCCCCGCGCGCTCCAGTTCGTCCATCATGTTCAGCACCAGGATTACGGGCGCGCCTGTCTCCAGAAGCTGCACGGTCAGGGGCAACATGCGGGCAAGGTTTTTGGCGTCTACTACATGCAGCACCAAGTCGGGTCGGTCGCGCAACAGAATCCGCCGCGCCACGCGCTCCTCGTCCGTAATCGGCGTCAGCGAATACATGCCTGGCGAATCGATAATCGTGAACTCGCGCCCGCGATAGCGCATCGTCCCACGCGCGACCTCAACCGTCGTGCCCGGATAGTTGGAGACCGTCACATAGCGTCCTGTCAGCTTGTGGAACAGCACGCTTTTGCCCACATTTGGGTTGCCCACAATCAGAATAGTGGGTGCGCGGTTCGGGTGCGCCTGCCTGCGCATCGGCTCTGCTAAGGCTCCTGTCGCCATTTTCTACAAGTATACCCTTTAGCGTGGCTAAATATCAAGGGGCGGGAGGAAGTTCGAAAATCGTGTTGCGGGAGCCGCACCCGTACCCCAGATTAGGCAGGAGCACGGTTCGCACGCCCTCGTGAATACGCTTCAACCCCCACGCTCAGTAGGCATCGGCGTCAGCCAAGAGCGTGCAGGCAGCTATGGGGCAGTGGAAACTGGTGGGCGCTGAGGCGCTATCGGGTACACTTAGAGTGTTCAGGGGCTTCAGCGTCGTAGCCTCCTATGCACGCGCGCAACGACGCTCCGCGCACTCAAGGGGAGCAGCTATGCGGAAACTGTCGGAACTGCGCAAGCGCATCGACGAGATCGACGAGCAATTGCTACAGTTGCTGAACGAGCGGGCAGCATTAGCGAAACAAATCGGCGAGATTAAATCGCGCAACGATAAGCCGTTTTTCACGCCTGAACGCGAGCAGATGATTTACCGCAGGCTGCAGCAGCTCAATCGCGGACCGCTCACGCAAGAGCAGGTTATGAGCATCTTCCGCGAGGTGATCTCGATCTCGCGTGCGTTGGAAAAAGCCCCGACCGTTGCTTACTGGGGACCCGAAGGCACCTACACGCACGCCGCTGCACTTAAGTGCTTCGGGCGCTCTGCGCACTTCACGCCTGTCGAGAGCATCGCCGATGTGTTTGCCGCCGTCGAGCAGTCGAATGTGGACTACGGCGTCGTGCCTGTGGAGAACTCGCTGGCAGGCGTCGTGCCCGAGACGCTCGACATGTTCCCCCTCACGAACGCTCGTATCTGCGCGGAGGTTTATGTGCAAATTGCGCATCATCTGCTCTCGCGGGCGAAGAACCTCAATCAGGTGGTGCGCGTCTACGCGGGACCGCAGCCGCTGCAGCAGTGTCGTCGCTGGTTGCGCCTGCATCTGCCCGCCGCGGAGATTATCGAGACCGTGCCTACATCGCGCGCGGTCAAGTTCGCCGCCGAAGACCCCAACGGCGCAGCCATCGGCAACGCGCTCGCCTCAGAACTCTACGGCGTGCCCATCCTGTGCGAGCATATCGAAGACAACCCGCACAACCGCACGCGCTTCCTTGTGATTGGCTACAACGAGCCTGCCCCGACAGGCAACGACAAGACCTCGCTGGTGATGACCCTGCGCAACCGCCCTGGTGAGCTTTACCACGCGCTCGGTGCGTTCCATAAGTACAATGTGAACCTCACGATGATCGAGTCGCGCCCCAACCCGCGCGGGATGTTCGAATACCTATTCTACATCGACCTGCAGGGGCATCGGCAGGACGAGCCAGTGAAAGCCGCGCTGGAAGAGTTAGACCGCTTCGCGCGGGAGGTGGTGCTGCTGGGCTCGTACCCCGCAGCAGAGTAGCGTACGCCAAAGGGTTTACATTTGTCTACCTGCGTGTCCTATGACAGTGGAATGAGCCGTTCACTGTCGCGGGACTGGATTGCGCAGGAGATTGCGCACACTTTTCAGTTGCCGCTGGTTAGCCTGCCAGTGCAGTTGGCGACGGAGGCAATCCACCATCTGGCGCGTCGCCAGCGCGACAAGCGCGTGCGTCCGCGCCGTTTGCCCCCACACCTCTGGCAAGCCGCCCGCGAGGAGGCGTGCCACTTCTGCCTGCAGACGCTGGCGCAACTGATTCAGCTGGAGCGCGGTCCCGATGCCTTGCCGCCCGAGACGGCGGCGATGTACGATGCGTTCCTAACCGCAGTGCGCCAGTATTTAGAGACGCCACCGCCCCAGTTGCCCGATTCCGCGCCCGAACTCTCTGCTGCGGAGCGGCTCAAGCAGGAGCAGCACCTATGGCGCCAAGCGCGTGAAGCGTTGGAACTGTGCGAGAAGTGGCGCAAAGCGCTGCACGCCTCACACGCCGATGACAAAAAGTGAAGCCCAAAGGCAGACGCTCTTTACCCCGCAACAGGGCACAGCGCGGGCGTTCAAGCAGCCGTCCGATACCCCTTGCGCTGTAAGCGGGCGCGTTTGCTGACGGTGCGCCCGCTTACAGTTCGTTGCCCAGCCGTGCGCCGTACTCGCCCAGCGTGTCGTAGCGGCACGGGGCAAAAGCGGGCACCAGCGTGGCGATTTCGCGCATCACCTCGCCCGCGTTGAACGGCGGCACTTGGCGCTGTGTACGCAGCCACAACTCGGCGAACACCTGCCAGTCGGGTTTCGCCTCGCCCTGCGGCGGGTGCGCCTGCCAGAACCGCTGCACGCGCCGCTCCCAGTTCGTGAAAGTGCCCTCGTACTCGGTGAAGGGGCAGGCAGGCAGCAGCAGGTCGGCGTAGCGGGCGGTCTCGGTCATGCGCACATCCTGCACGATCACGAACTCGCAGGCGCGTAGGGCGCGCTCCGCGAGGCTCGGCTCGTAATGCTCGCGCACGGGGTCAGCGCCCACGACATACAGCATCTGCACCTCGCCCTGCAGACACGCCTGCAGGATGCCGTCAGTAGCCAGCCCTGCTGTGCTGGGGATAGGCGTGCGCCACGCCTGTTCGAACCGCTCGCGGGCGGCGGGGTCGTCGATCGGCGCGTAGCCAGGCAGCAGGTGGGGCACCACGCCCAGCTCCAGCGCGCCCTGTTGGTTCGCGCCTGTGGGCATCAGGTTCAAGCCGCCCTCCTCGCGCTGGTGGTTGCCCGTCAGCCGATTCAGCGCGTGCAGCAACTCCACTACCTCTGCAGCGCGCGGGTGGTTGAGTGCCTTCTCGCCCGCCAGAATCACCATGCTGGGCGCGTCGGCAATCTGGCGTGCGGCGGCAAGCAGCGTCTCGGCGGGCACGCCTGTGTGGTCGTGCGTCCACGCGGGGGTGCAGTCGGCAAGGCGCGCACGCAGCCACTCCGCATCGGGCAGGCTCGCCCGCACCTGCTCGGCGGGCAGCATATCCAGCAGCGCGTACAGCAGCCCCTTCAGCAGCGCGTCCTCGCTGCCCGCGCGATAACGCAGGCTGTGCGCGGCGAACTCTTCGACGGCGTTGGGCAGCGGGTAGGCGACGATGCTCTGTACTCCGTAGCGACGGCACGCCTTGCGCGCCCGCAGGAACACCATCGGCTGCTCGTCCACCAAGTCCGCGCCGAACACGAACACCAGCGCGGTCGCCTCCAAGTCGCGATACTCGTTCTGCACGGGCGGCGCGGTCAGCGTACCTTGATAGCGGGTGAAGCGGTGGTCGATGTGGTTCGTCTGGAACGCGCCGCGCAGCAGTTTCTGGAACAGGTACAGCGACTCGTTGCTCAGGCGGTGTCCTGCCAGCCCTGCGACGGCGCGCCCGCCCCCGTCTTGGGCAAGTGCGCTCCAGCGTTGCAGAATCAACTCGTAGGCGTCACCCCAGCGGATAGGCTCCCACTCCTTGCCGCGCCGTACCATCGGCTGCAGAATGCGGTCAGGCGCGTGCATGTAGGTCTGCTCGAACTTGCCCTTGTCGCAAGTCCACACCTCGTTCACTTCGGGGTTCTCGCGGGCGTTGAACCGCACAACCTTGCCCGACCGACTGTCGGCGTACAGGGTGCAGCCGTTGGAACACATCGTGCAGACGGTCTTCTGGGTGGTGATGTCCCACGGGCGGGCGCGGAACCGATAGGTGCGGCTGGTCAGCGCGCCGACGGGGCAGATTTCGATCACATTCCCGCTGAAGCGGCTGGTGAACTCGGTCAGTTGGAAGGTGTGCGGTTGGGTTTGCGCCCCACGGAACAGGAATGCCAGTTGCGCGTCGCCCGACACCTCTTCCGTGAAGCGCACGCACCGCCCGCACTGGATGCACCGCTCCAAGTCCAGCATAACATACTTAGACAGCGGGAACGCTTTGGGCAGGTGGCGCTTGATTTCGATGTAGCGGCTGGTGGACGGACCGTAGAACTGCGTGTTGTTTTGCAGAGGGCACTCGCCGCCGCGGTCGCAAATCGGGCAGTCCAGCGGGTGGTTGATGAGCAGGAACTCCAGCACGGCGCGGCGGTCTTTGATAATCTGCTCGGTCTCTGTCCACGCGACGAGTCCTTCGGTGCAGGGCAGGGTGCAAGACGCCTGCGGTTTGGGCATCTTGCGCACGCTGCCGTCGGGCTGTTTGTAGCCCACTTCCACAAGGCACATCCGACACATCCCCACAGGCGCCATGTATTTGTGGTAGCAGAAGATGGGGATGTCGGCATTCACGCGCTTGGCGGCTTCCACCAGCAACTCGCCCTCAGGCACTTGCAGGGGGATGCCGTTGATTTCGATATTCACGAGTTTCGGCTCAGCGTGCTTGGGCTTCGGCATAGCGATAGGATTATACCTGCTTGGGTGGCTCCTGCTCGCGTTCTACCTGTTCCAACGGGAGGGCTTCCTCCACCAGCAGGATGGGTATCTCGTCGCGGATGGGGTAGGCGCGGCGGCACTGGTTGCACACCAGGTAGTCGCCGCGCAACTCCAGCGGCGGTCGGTCGTCGCACGCAGGACACGCCAAGATTGCCAGCAGGTCGGGGTTCAGCACTGCCATTAGACCACCTCCAGCATGCGGTCAATCGCTTTGCGGGCGCGGCTGAGAATCGGCTCCTCCACGCGCACTTCGTACACCATGTCGCGTAGCGAACGGTACAGTTTCGGCAGCGTGATGGTCTTCATGTATTCGCAAATCGCGTCGGCTTTGACGGCGATGAATTGCTTGTGGGGCGCCTCTTTTTTCAGGCGGTGTAGCATGCCCACTTCGGTCGCCACGAGATGGATGGGCGCTTGCGATTCGCGCACATGGCGCACCATGCCGCCCGTGCTGTGGACGAAGGTGCGCTCGGCGGGCAGGTCGCCTGCTGCCAGCGCGAACATACACTGGCTCACGCAGCCGCATTCTGGGTGCAGCAGCAGGTCGGCATCGGGGTACTCCTGCAGGGCGCGTGCGATGTCCTCCGCGCGGAAGCCTGCATGCACATGGCACTCGCCCAGCCACAGATGCACTTTGCGCCCCGTCATCCGCTGCACATACAGCCCCAGAAACATATCGGGCAGGAACAGTATCTCCTTGTCTTCGGGGATGGACTGCACCACCTTGACGGCGTTGCTGGAAGTGCAGCAGTAGTCGGCTTCGGCTTTCACATCGGCGTTGGTGTTCACATAGGCGACCACGACGCCGTTGGGGTGGTTCGCCTTCCACTGGCGCACCTCTTCGGCGGTGACGGTCGCCGCCAGCGAACAGCCCGCTTCGGGGTCGGGGATCAGCACCGTGCGGTCGGGGCACAAGATTGCTGCCGTCTCCGCCATAAAATGCACCCCGCAGAACACAATCACGGGCGCGTCGGTCTGCGCTGCCTGCTGCGAGAGTTGCAACGAATCGCCCACGAAGTCGGCAAGGTCTTGGATGATGGGCAGTTGGTAGTTGTGCGCCAAGATGACCGCGTTGCGCTCCTTGCGCAGCTGCTGAATGCGCTCGATGAGTTCCTGTTCGGTCAGGTAGGGGATTTCGGGGTCTTGTTCGATAGCGCGTTGCGCTTCCGTGTAGCGAACCGATGGGCGCGTTTTGGAACGCGGCATAATCGTCGGCAGTTCCACCTGCAAGTCTAACTGGCTCGGCAAAGTCGGGTTTCGCATCGTTTTTCTCCTGCCGTGGCGGTGAACAGCGGGGGTTGCCCGCGGGGATGTTGTCCACCGCCGTATGTGGCAACGGTAGTATACCCTATCGGGAGTTCACAAAGTCCTACTGCTGGCAGGAGTCGGGTTGCGTGTGGCGAAATGCGTCGTGCCGTGAGCATTCTGCAGCGCATCTTGGAGACCAAGCGTGAGGAGGTGGATGCCCGTCGGCGTGCGATGCCGCTGGGGGAACTCAAAGCACGCCTTGCCGACACTCCGCCCACGCGCGGGTTCCACCGCACGCTGCGCCAGACGCCGAACCCCATCGCGCTGATTGCCGAGATCAAGCGCGCCTCGCCCAGCAAAGGCGTCATCCGCGAGGACTTCGACCCGTTGCGCATTGCCGAGCGGTACCACGAGGCAGGCGCGGACGCCCTGAGCGTGCTAACCGACACGCCCTACTTTCAGGGCAAACCCGAATATCTCACGCACGCCCGCGAGCGAGTGCCTCTGCCCGCCCTGCGCAAGGATTTTCTCATCGACGAGTACCAAGTGTACGAGAGCCGCGTGTTGGGCGCGGACGCGATTTTGCTGATAGTCGCAGCGCTCCCCGAACGCGCTCGCCTGCACGACATGCGCGCCCTCGCCGAATCGTTGGGCATGGACGCGCTTGTGGAAGTCCACGACGAATGGGAGTTGGAGACCGCCGTCGAGTCGGGCGCGACGCTGATAGGGATCAACAATCGCGACCTGCGCACCTTCGAAGTGTCGCTGGAGACCACCCTACGCCTGCTGCGCTATTTCCCCGACGAGATTACGCGCGTCAGTGAGAGCGGGATCGAGACCGCCGAGGATGTGCGCCGTCTGCACGCGGCGGGCGTGCATGCGCTACTGGTGGGCGAAACGCTCATGCGCGCCGATGACCCTGCCGCCGTTGTACGCGAGTGGATGGACGCCTGCCGATGAGAATCGCACTGCTACACACCAGCGACGCCCACAATCGCTGGAACGAAGCGTTCGTCAGCCACCTGCGCGCCCTCAAAGCCCAGCACGACGCCCTGCTGCTCGACTCAGGCGACGCGATACGCGCGGGGAATGTCGCTGTTCCGCTGCGCCCCGAAACGGCGTGGGAGTGGATGCGCGCAGCGGGCTACGATGCGATGACCATCGGCAATCGCGAGTTCCACCTAACGGTATCGGGCTTTGTGGCGAAGACGCGCGGCGCACCGTGCCCTCTGCTGTGCGCGAACCTGCGCCCCAAAAGCCCCGCTGCGCCGATGCCCGTGCAACCCGTCTGGCGCACGGAACATCGTGGCGTTCGCGTCGCCGTGCTGGGACTGACCGTGCCGATGATTACCCCGCGCATGCGGGTCGCTGCGCTCAGCGCGTACCTGTTTGACCCACCACTGGAGGTTGCGCGTGCGTGGGTCGCCCGCCTGCGCCCCGAAGCAGACCTGCTGATTGCGCTCACGCATATCGGCATCCAGCGCGACCGTCAACTGGCACAAGCGTGCCCCGAACTGGATGTGATTCTCGGCGGACACTCCCACACGCCGACCGAGACACCTGAACTGGTCGGGGGCGTGTGGATTAGCCACGCACCGCCGTTTTGCAACGGCGCGACACTGCTGACTCTCGTGCGCCGCGACGGGCAGTGGGTGCTGGAGTGATGCCTACCCTCAACCCCTGCGCCCGACGACTCAAGACACCAAGCGTTGTTAGATCAACGAATCGTCCTTGCTCAGCAGCCGGATAATGTCACGGGCGTTTGCTGCTTTAGCGGGCTGGTCGCCAGAGAGCTCCTCATCGACGCTGTTGTTAAGCTGCTCGAGGATGATGTTGCCAGCGCTGTCTTGGCGAACGGTGTCGATTCGTTGCTGGGCATCGGCGAGGCACTGCTCACAGTATTTTCGTAAGCGTTGTCCCTCCTCGTAGAGGCGTACCGTCTCATCGAGGGGCAGCTCGCCCGACTCCAGCGTGCGCACAATCGCTTCCAAGCGTGCCATCGCCTGCTCGAAAGTCATCGGCTCATTCTGTGCGTTCATCATGGTGCATAACCTCCGTAATGGTGGCGCGGAGTGCGCCGTCGGCAAGCACGATTTCGATGGGCTGGTGCGCCGAGACCTGCGCAGCGCGCGTCAGCACGGCGTGCGTGTGTGGGTCGCGCAGCAGGGCATAGCCGCGCTGCAGCACAGCGTAGGGGCTGACCGAGTCGAGCGTGGCGGCGAGGGCGGTCAACCGCTGTCTATGCATCGCAACGCGCTCGGCAACCCGCTGCGTGAGGGCGCGTTCGGCGCGGGCGAGTTGCTCGCGGGCGCGTGCAAGGCGCGCCTCGGGACTGCACTGCGCAAGGCGCGCAGCGTAGCCCAGCAGCGTCTTGTGGCGCTGGTCGAGGGCGCGGGCACACGCCTGCTCCAGGCGCATCTGCACGGCGGAGAGGCGGTCGCGCACACGCTCGAACCGTGTCAGCCGTTCGAGCCGCTCCCCAAGCTGGCGTAGCTGTTCGCGAAGCTCGGTGCGACTCGGGAAGACCATCTGCGCCGCCGCGCTGGGGGTAGGCGCGCGTGCATCTGCCGCGAAGTCGGTCAGCACCGTGTCGGGTTCGTGCCCCACTGCGCTGACGACAGGAATGCGCGAGTTAGCGACCGCGCGCACGACCGCCTCGTCGTTGAACGCCCATAGGTCTTCAATCGAGCCGCCCCCACGCGCCAGAATCAGCACATCGATGACGCCCACAGCCCGCTCGACGGCGTCCGAGTTCGCCAGTGCAAGCGCAGCAACCAGCGACGCAGGCGCGCCCTCACCTTGCACACTCGCAGGAAACACAACAATCGGTATCCCCGCATGTCGCTTACGGGCAATCTGCGCGATATCGTGTAGCACCGCGCCCTCCAGCGAAGTGATGACGCCCACCCGTCGCGGGTACTTCGGCAGGGGACGCTTGCGCTCCGCAGCGAACAGCCCCTCCGCCTCCAACTTGCGCTTGGTCAGCTCGTACTGCTGCCACAACGCGCCTGCACGGTTTTCAACAATCAGGAATTCCGCCTGTATCTGGTAGACGCCGCGCGCCGCGTAGACGCGAATACTGCCGAACACACAGACCGTCTCGCCTACCTGCGGATGCACCCGCAGCTGCGACAGCGCGTAGCCCCACATCACACCCGACAGTTGGCAGGCTTCGTCGCGCAAAGTGAAAAATACATACGGGTTCTCGTTCCGATCGAGGCGCACATTCCACGAAGAAACCTCCCCACGCACCAAGATGCCCTGAAGCGCAGGATCCGACTCTAAGCTTCGTTCAACACGCGCGTTGACCTCTGAAACCGTGAGTACCTGCCCTGCTTCCAGTGCGCCCTTTAGGGTGTCGTATACAAGGTCAAACTCCGTCTCGAAAGCCACTGCACACCTCCGTCATTAGTATACCGTGTCTGATACCAGCAAGTTCCCTCAGTTAGTCGTCAAAGGGCGATTCGTCGTCGGGTTGGCGTTCCTCACGGGGTGCGCCGAGCGCGAGTCCGACCGCCTCTTGGGCGGTGCGAGCGGGCAGGGCGGTCAGGGGCAGGCGTTCGTGCGGGCGTTGCAGGTTGCTGCGGGGCACTATCGCGTAGCGGAAGCCGAGCCGTGCAGCTTCCTGCAGGCGCGCCTCCATGCGGGGGACGCCGCGCACCTCGCCACCCAGCCCCACCTCGCCGAACACCACCAAATCGGGGCGCAGTGGGCGGTTGCGCATCGCCGATGCGACAGCAACCAGCACCGCCAAGTCCGCTGCAGGCTCAAACACGCGCACGCCACCCGCCGCGTTCACAAACACATCATGCGACAGCATCCGAAAGCCCAGCCGCTTCTCCATCACCGCCAGCACGAGGCTCACCCGCTCGTAGCTTAGCCCCGTGATGACGCGCCGCGGCGTGTTCAGGAACGACGGCGTGGTCAGCGACTGGATCTCCACCAGCATCGCGCGGCTGCCCTCCAGCAGCGGGAACACCACCGAGCCGGGCGCGTCGGTCGCCCGCTCCGCCAGCAACCGCTCCGACGGGTTCGGCACAGGCACAAGCCCTTCCGCCTGCATATCGAACACCCCCACCTCGTCCGTCGCACCGAAGCGGTTCTTCGTAGCGCGCAGCACCCGAAACAGCCCCTGCGGGTCGCCCTCGAAATACAGCACCACATCCACCAGATGCTCCAGCACTTTGGGTCCCGCAATCGCGCCCTCTTTGGTGACATGCCCGATCAGGAACAGCGCGACCTCCTGCTCTTTGGCGACCTGCTGCAGGGCGGTGGCGCAGGTGCGCACTTGGGCAACCGTGCCCGGCGGGCTGTCAATCTGCGTCGTGTAGAGCGTCTGCACCGAGTCGACGACGGCAACGATGGGCTGGGTGGTCTGAATCAGGTGCAGTACGGTCTCCAGCTCGGCGGTTGCGGCGGCGTGCAGGTTCGGGCTGAGCGTGCGCAGGCGTCGGGCGCGCATCTGCAACTGGCGCAGCGACTCCTCGCCCGTCAGGTACAGCACTGTGCCGTGTTGGGTCAGCCCCTGCGCCGCCTGCAGCAGCAGCGTGCTTTTGCCGATCCCAGGCTCGCCACCGAGCAGGATGAGCGACCCAGGCACCACGCCCCCGCCCAGCACGCGGTCGAACTCGTCGATACCTGTGGGCAGGCGCGTTTCGGTGGCGTCGCTGAGACGGGCGAGCGGCTGTGCCTGCACAGTTGCCGCGCTCGGCGAGCGCGCCCGCTCCCGTGCAGACGCGCCTGCGCTCCGTGTCGGGGCGACGACCTCCTCTTGCAGCGTGTTCCACGCGCCGCATTCGGGGCACTGCCCCATCCAACGCGGCGTCGCATAGCCACACGCCGTACACACATACTGCGAACGCACCCGCGCCATCGCCCTAACTGTACCCCATCGGCGCGGTAAACTATCTGGCATGCGCTGGGTGATTCGGCTGTTGGCGCTGGCGGCGATTGGGCTGATTCTGTACGCGGGTTGGCGGCGGCTTACGCTCGCGCCCCCACCCGACTGGGCGCGGCTGGAGGCGAAGGCGCGCGCGTTCTGCACCGAGCGCGGGCTACCCTATCCGCTCCAGCAGCCGTCCGTCCGCATCGAGAAGGGCGCACGACGCTTGACGCTGCTGGAGCATGGCACGGTCGTCGCCCAGTTCCCGATTGCGCTCGGCTCCGCCCCCAGCGGGCACAAACAGCGCGAAGGCGACCGCCGAACGCCCGAAGGCGATTACTTCGTGTGCGAAAAGCATGTCAGTCGCAGGTTCTACCTGTTTCTGGGGCTGAGCTACCCGAACGCCCGCGACGCGCAGGCGGGCTATCGGGCGGGGCGCATCACACAGGCGCAGCTGCGGGCGATTGAGTCGGCAATCCGCGCGGGCAAGTGCCCGCCGTGGGATACGCCGCTGGGCGGGGCGATTGGCATTCACGGCGGCGGAACCGCGCGCGACTGGACGCTCGGCTGCATCGCCGTCGGCGACGCGCACATCGAGCTGCTCTACATGCTGGTTCCCGTCGGCTGCCCCGTGCAGATTACGCCGTAGGCGGGCGAGTTATTCGGCGTCTCGTTCACGCAACTGAGCGCGCAGCCGCTCCAGCTCCGCCTGCAGTTGCGCCGCGTACGCCTCTGCCTGCGCCCTACGCTCCGCATGCGTCAGCACCAAGTTCCCGTCCTTGTCCCACAGCCGCAACCACGACCACACGCGCCCGCGATACTCGCCCTGCCACATGCCCAAGTACGCCTCCAGTACCTTGCTCCACAACCACCCCCGCGCATCAGGCTCGATTGGCGCGTAGTCGCGCCCCGACAGCCGATACCCGCGCAGCTCGCCCGTGCGACGGTCAAACCAAAAATACTCAGGCACACGAAACACCCTCGCGTAAAACTGCGCATTCTTTTCCACATCCTTCCCGCACGTGGACGGCGAAACAAACTCCACCACCAAGTCGGGATACCGCCCATCTTCGTTCCACACTACCCAACTGTCGCGCGGCTTGGTTCCGTCTACATCCTTCACAAGGAAAAAGTCGGGACCCTTGAAGCGCGGCTTGCGGGCGACGATTTCGGCTTCCACATACTCCTCGATTTCTCTTGCCTGCTCCACGCTGTAGTAGATGAACATATTGCCGCCGCAGAAGTAGTTTT
>Ga0197143_1001019_pt1 | contig 25485 bp, 22 predicted proteins | sample GBS70_MetaG_FD_148603 | JGI IMG/M metagenome (GOLD analysis project Ga0197143, IMG submission 148603) | Sediment microbial communities from Great Boiling Springs, Gerlach, Nevada, United States - GBS 70_MetaG | ecosystem: Environmental > Aquatic > Thermal springs > Hot (42-90C) > Sediment... | reverse complement strand
GGTTAAACCTTTAAGGGTTATAATTAAGAAGGCTAAAGTGAGGTTACAATGAAAATCTTCTTCATTTTAATATTAGTATTTGTTTTAGCCCACTCTCAACCAATTTTGGGTGAAGCAGACACGATGACCTATGAGAAGGATGTTGTAATATACTCTGGTAACGTAAAAATAACGAGGGCTAACGAAATACTTACCGCAGACAAGGTAGTCATACATCTGGATGAAAACAGAAAGGCCAAGTTAGCTGAGGCTGAAGGCAAGGTTTTTTATCAGGACGGCAAAAGAATAGCAAGGGCAGATAAGGTTTATTACGACTTTAAAAAAGGAGTGATTAAATTAATAGGAAATGCGAAGGTTGAGGAAGGACCTAATTTTATAGAAGCTGATGAGATCATCTATTACAAAGCAGAGGACAGGGCAGTAGCCACAGGTAAAGACAAAAAGGTAAGAACATTCTACATAGAGGAAAAGAGATGAACAAAAGCCAAATGATCAAAAAGATATCTAAAGAGCTAAACTTGGATACGAGCAAAGCAAAAGAGCTACTGGAATGTATTCTTGATAGTATTATAGAGGTGCTTATTGAACATAAAAGAATAGAGATGAGAAATTTTGGTGTTCTAAAGCTAAAAAAGCTAAAAGGCACGTTTGTTAAAAATCCTAGAAACGGCATTGAAATGTTTATTGGTGAAAGATACACTATAAGGTTTAAACCTTCCAAAAAGTTAATAGAAATGATCAATGAGAAAGATAAAGTGTGATGTGCTGATAGTAGGTGGTGGGCCTGCTGGTTCTACAGCTGCATACAAGTTAGCAAGGGGTGGTGCAAAGGTTCTTGTGGTGGATTTCAAGAGGGTTATAGGTTCTCCTGTGCAGTGTGCAGAGTTTGTCCCCATACAGCTTTATCACCAATTTAGTGAATTCTTTGATGAAGGGGTTATCGCTCAGAAAGTTAGTAAAATGGTCCACTTCACACCTTGGGGGGAAATAGTGTCTATGGATTCCCCGGGGTTTGTTCTAAATAGGGAGCGGTTTGATTACAAAATACACTCTTTAGCCTCAGAGAATGGCGCTACCTATTTACTCAGAACTAGGTTTGTTTGTGTTGATAACAAAACAGCAGTTTTGGAAAACATTGACAGTAGAGAGAAGGTGTTGGTCGATTTTAACCTTTTGGTGGGTGCGGATGGACCTCGTTCAAGAGTTGCAAAACTCTTAGGAAAACATATAAAACACTTTTTAACCACCGCGCAGATAACTGCACCTCTGAGACATCCCACGGAGGATTTACTTATATTTTTCAGAGACTATATACCCGCTGGCTACGGATGGCTTTTCCCAAAAAGCGACGTTGCTAACGTAGGAGTAGGTTTAGACCCTTCTTTCGGCATGAATGTGATGGAAGCTTTGAGAATATTTATTGGCGAACTTGTTCAAAATGGTTTTATTGAAGATAGAGCTTTAAAAAGAACTGGAGGATGGATACCTGCAGAGGGCCTTTTGGATGTGCTCAAGGGAAGGGTTATGCTGGTTGGTGACGCGGGCGGTTTTTGTCATCCCATAACAGGCGGGGGCATAGCCAACGCCGTTCTATCAGGAAGTATGTGCGCAGGGGCTATCTTGAACAACAATTTAGAAGATTTCCCGGAGTCTGCAGAGGATCTGTTTGGTGAAACTTTGAGAAGGGCAAGTTTAAAAAGAAAAAAGTATATGAAAGAGTGGAACAATCTGGAAGAGAGGATCCGAAAAACATGGATAGCTTTCAAGGAATACTGGGAAGATTAATTCATTGAAAATGAAACTCATTTGATATATATTTTTGAACATGCAAACGCTTTTGAATGATCTTAAAAGGGAGTTTGAGAGGTTTTTAAAAAGCAAAGGAAACAAAATAACGAAGTCAAGGTTTGATATTATTGACATGATAGCAAGCTATGGGACGCATTTTGAAATAGAGGATTTGGTTAGGTGGATCTCTTCCCAAAATAAAAACATAGCCTCTCGCTCTACTATTTACAGAACGGTAAAACTTTTACAGGACTTTGGTGCAGTGAGGGAAGTTATTAAACTGAATAATAGAACCATCTACGAATTTGTTGTGGGAAAACAACACCACGAACACCTAATATGCATAAACTGTGGGAAAATAATAGAGTTTTACAAACAAGAAATTGAGACTCTGCAGGATCAAGTTTGCGAGGAGCATGGTTTTACTCCAGTAAATCATAGACTGGAAATATTTGGCATATGCAGTGAATGTAAGGGCAAGACATATGAGAATAGAATGGAATAATCTTTGGTTAAAAACTACAAGACCTGAACATATCCAAAGAGAAAATGAAAGATTTGAAGAAGTTTTAAATAACTTTCTTGACAAAGAGGATGCCACAAGGGCAAACTATGCAGATGTGAATGCTTTGATAGAAAAAGCTTCCCTAAGGTATGGTATTCCAAAGGAAATTATAAGCGCCATCATCCGTGTGGAGAGCGGTTTTAACCCAAGGGCATACAATAAAAACAAAGACGGAACAGAAGATCGGGGGCTTATGCAGGTAAATTATCAACACAACTTAGCTTTAATGAAAGAATACGGTATTACAGATCCAGACCAACTGTATGATCCAGCCATAAATATAGAAATCGGGACGAGAATTCTGTATGAGAATTACAAGAGGTTTGGTAATTGGGTCATGGCTATAAAGGCATACAACGGTTTAAATGCGGACAATTGGGATTACGTAAAACGTGTTTTGATGAGTGTAAAGCAGATCAGCAGTTTTCAGAAAAACAACTTATAAGTAAGATTAAGTCTAATAATTTTGTCTTCTACACCACCTATGTTCCGACTTCCAGAAATGCTCAGAGAAAGGTTGTCTTGACTAAAGAGCGCCCCTCCTACACCAACCTCCGTAGAGAGTGCCAAACCACCTCCGGAAGAAGTATAACCTATACTTGCGTCAAAGAAAGGTCTCCAAGAGCGAGTGTAAGATTGTTTGTGCTCATAGCCAAAGGAAAAACCAGCACCAAGGGAATAATAGTTTTCTGGCAAAACTCTGAAAACTTGAAAGGGGGAAAGCTGTTTTATAACCCCTTTGTCTGTGTTCTTCTCTTGGTAGTTTCCAAATGTATAAAAGAGCCTAAGGGTGTAATCTGGGTAAGCTACTCTGAGCTTATAAGAAACCTCATTATATGCATAAAAACCTTCTCCAAGCTTCTTTTTATCTTGAGAATAGAATTGACTGTATTCAGCAGAAGAGTAAAGGGCTAAGCGATTGAAAGGATTAAAATTCAAGTTGAGTTTGGCATAGTCTTTCATACCCCCAAGTGTTAAGTATAAAGATTCATTAGCTTGACGCCTGTATCCAAGCTCCAAGCCTGCACTGAGCCCATAAAACAAATATCTCTGTCCATAAAACATAAAGTTTTGAACCGTTCTGAGCCTTTCCATCTGACCTACTGCTAACCTGATCTGTTCTCTTTGAAACCTTTGCTCCATGTAAAATTCCCCTAAGTATCCCCCTACTTTCCTCAAAATTTCGCTCCTTTTCCTGTAGGTTGGTTGGAAAGCTGAAAGGTTAATGCCAACGCGGTAGTTCCTATAACCTGTATTAAACTTGAGGCTGAATGTCTCAACCAACTCCCCGTATTGTTTTCTGTTGATGTTGCTTACCTCAAAGTTAATCTGGTTAGCTTCTTCCAATACTAAGTCTCTGAACTGTTTATACAGCTGGTAGTCGTAAGGATTTTTTTCAAGGCCCTTAAAAGCCTCTTCCAATGCTCTTTTTGGCTGTCCTACAAGCTTCAAGGCTTGCACTCTATCCCTTGTAGGCAAGCTTTCCAGCATCTTTTCCAAAAGGTTAAGCATCATATACCTATTGTCTTCCCACAGGGCTAAGTTGAGCCACATCCAAGGCTTGAGAGAATACTTATACAGACGATGAGCATTGTAAGCCTTCTCCCTTTGCTCCTTTGAAAACAGATAAACAAGATAAATCTCTCTCCAAACAGGCTCAGAAAGAACACCTTTTGCCCTTTGAAGTTTCCTTTCAAATATTTCAGGCTTTTCAAACTCTGTAGCTAAGGATAGATATGTCCTTAACTTTTCCCTGTCCTCCCAAATCTCTTCGTCCCTTATTAGATTTTTGTATGTTTCATACCTTATAGCCCTTGCTTCTTCTTCTAAGCCCAAGGTGTATTTTATATCTGCAAGCAGGAGCCTGTCCTCTGAGCCAGATAGTCTATAGTAGTGTAATGCCTTCTGCCCCTCTTGCAATGATACATAACCTACGGCGAAAGCTTGAGCTACTTGTGGATGACTTGTAAACTGCGAATAATCTTTCAAAGCTCTTTCAAGCTTTTTAACTTCTTGGTTTTCCACCAGCAGATATACATACAAAGCTATTAGGTCTGGAGCTTGGAGTGTTCTTGTAAAGTTTTCTAACTCCTTTAGAGCTTCGGCTCTTTCTCCTAAGTTTTGAAGGGATATTACGTATGAATATATAGCGTTCGTATCTTCCAAAAGTTTATCTCTGTGCTCTTGGAATATTCTCGCAGTGTCTTGATAAAGCCCAGAGGAAAAAGCATAGAATATGGACTTTTTCAGAAGGAAAAGATTGTCAAATTTTTTATAGCCCTCAAGGGCATACCATAGAGATTTCTTAGGATCCGTTCTCAAGTATATGTCCGATAGGCGATCGTAATCTGAAATTTCAGCTTTTCCGAGTTTAATTAGCCTTTCTGACGCAAACGCGACCACTTCGTAATCTTGAAGCATCCATCCAAGATCGCTTAAAGTTCTAAAAAATTCAGCTTCTTCCTCCTTAGCCTCAGACAAATAATCCTTTAAAACTCTCAGAGCTTTTTCAAACTCTTTTTGGGAGTAGTAGATGTTTGCCAATAGCATTACGCTATTTTGATCTTTCCCGTATAGTTTGTAATATTCAAGGATCGTCTCCTCTGCCTTTTCCTTTCTACCGATGGTAAATTCTATTTGAGCTTTTCTAAGCAAGTTTTCTTTTGTCTTTTTACTGTCCAACGCCTTCAAAAGATTTTCCACATCTCCCAACTGTTCAAACACGTACGCCCTAACTTCCGAAGGTGTTTCTACCACGTCCATAAGTTCTCGGGCTATGTCAAATCTGTTAAAGGAAAGAGAAAGCTCAAAAGCTTTTTTAGCCAGCTTAGGGTCTTTAGTCTTCTTATAACCTTCGTAGTAAGCTTCCAATGCCTCCTGATTTTTGTTGCTCCAAAACAAAACCTGTGCGTATAGTTCCCACCATTTTGGATCCTTGGGAAATTTTTTCACAGCCTCCTGGAGAACCTTTACCGCATTGTCAAGGTCCTTAGCCCCCAAAAAGGTATTTACAAGTAGCCGATAGTATCTTTCTTCTAAGTTGGCATGGGTAAAGGAAAGTAGGCAAAAGAGAAGGATTATAAGTTTCAATTTTCACCTCCAATATGTATTTTTTCCGCTACATCCCTCGCAAACTTTGGGTCTCCGGTTGCCAGGGCAAGCTCCAAGAGGAATATTCTGTATTCTGAGGTCCTGCTAAGGTATAGGTTATGCAGGATCAGTTGTTTAAGTGTTTCGTAGTCCTTTGCCCAAAGTGCCCTTTTCATGACCTCTTTTTCCAAGTAAAGTCTTTGCTCAGGGGACAGGGGAAAAGTCTCCAACATGGTTTCCCTAAAGGAGAGGTAATTTTTCTCTGTAAGCTGACTGTCTATTATTTCTTTTACGAGCTTTATACGCTCCTGTGCAGGTAATTTATCGTAGAATAGCTTTGCATACTCAAGAGTCTTTTTTGTGTCCCCTACCAGGAGGCCTATTTTGATAGCTTCTTTAACCCAAGACTCGCCTTCTTTCTCCACTAAGATTTTTACCAATTCCCAAGAGGTGGTATAATCCTTAAAAGCAATGGAGTAATGATAAGCTTTTTTTATCCAGAAAAGATCTTTAGTTCTTATTGCCAAAAGTTTTGAGGTGCTGTAAGCCAGCCTGGGCATATACATGCTTTCCGCCTCTTTGAAAACCTTTACCAAAACCTCTTGATCTGGCTTAAGCCTTACGTATTCAGAAAGCAAAGTTTCCATCTGGGCTTTTATCTTCTCTTTTTGACTTTCATCCTTTTGAGAAAAGAACTCTGTCTTTAAAAGCTGATATCTTAACCAATAAGTTTCTGGGTCATTTGGATTCTTTGTCTGAAACTCCTTTACCAACTCTAATGCCCTTTGGGTTTCGCCAATTTTCACATAGGACTGTATTATTGCGTCGTAGATCTTGTTTGAAGGGTTAGTTTTCAAGATAGCTTGATAATAAGCTAAGGAAAGGTCCAGGTTTATGTCCGTAAATAGCGGTAAAAGTTGCTCAAGTTTTCCTTTTGGGAAAAGCACCACTGCTATTAATAAGGTAGTTAGGATAATACCCAAATAGTCCTTGACGGAGAAAACGCTAATCAGCACATACCGCCTTGATCTCTGCATAGTTCCCCCCCTTATAATCAATCAATCCTCTTTTGTAGGGCTTGCGGTTTACGTATGTCAAGCACGAGGACCATAGGCGAACCTCCAGCGGGACGTAAGACTTTAACCTCAAGATGTATTCCCTATCCTTCTTTTCAAAACTTTCCACAAAGCCGTTGGAATACAAAAGATTAAATTCTGGCTTACTCTGTGAAAAGAACAGCTTATAATCCCCCGATCCATCCAAAAACAGATAGTTGTATCCGTCCTTTCCTTCTCTGTATCCTATAACACCTGAACTTGCCTTCATGTCTGGGTAACCCCAGTCCTTAGGATAACGCAGGGTCCTCAGGTAACCCTCATTTCTTATCCTAAAGCCTTCCTCCTCTTTTAGGATGGCGGTATGCCTAAAATCCAAAACCCACTTTATGTATTCTGAAAGGAACATAGGATTTATTTCCTGAGAAAGGGCAAACTCATATACCTTCTTTAAAGCATTCAAAGAAGCTATCTTTTGCCCGGAGTAGAAGTGATAGTATATAGACATAGGCTTTAGCCTTCTTGGCTCTTCTGTTAGCTTAAAGGTCTGGATCACGTTTATATACCCCCAGAAAGGACCACTCCACAGGTTAGTGTAAATGTTTTCGTTTTGCACGGGAGCGTATATTTGAAAGTATGGACCATAATTTACACCGGATGGTTCCACTAACTTAAGAAAAGGTTCCTGTTGAGTTATAGCGGTGTATCCACCATTTATGTTAAGAAGTTGGGAAGAGTAAGCTATTTCCAACTGCTCCTGGTTGGGATTGCACTCTCCAGACCAGAATATAAGGCTTACCTTCTTGCGGTCTAAAACCTTCTCCTCTATCCACTTAGCAGAATACTCTATCTCTGTGCGCCAATCTAACTTGTATCCTTTCACGGGCATGTTGTAGCCATATGGATGGTCTTTCTTTCTGTATTGAGGTTGCCAATCAAATGGATGGGAATAGGTATGGGTGGCAGGTTCTACCCAAGGCAAAGAAAATATACTTTTGGCTACCTGTATAAGTCTTTCTGATTTGTTGCCATAAGGTCCTTCGGGAGCGACCTCTGCCACAATTAAAGAAACACTGTGAGGAATAGGATATTTCTTAAGGATCTCATCCCTTACGACTTCTCCGATGGTTTTTCTATTGTCAAATTCCGCATCGCCAAAGAAGGCGTCTCCATCTATGTGGGCTGTGAGTATTCTTCCTCCGTTATGCGTGGTCAGGTCTGGAATGGGAAAGCTTGGTTTAAAGACTTTTTTAAAAACTTCAAAGGGATCAAAACTCCAAAGCGCTTCATCGTTCAAAAGCACCTCATTTACCGCATAACCTCCCCAGTCAAAGAGGGCAAAGGGATGGTGCTTTTGTCCAAGGGGGTTTATGACTTCCACCACGGGTTTGCCACTTTGGGCAATTAAAAGAGTATCTGTGGAAGAAACTTTTAATGGTGCCTCAAAAGGTTTATGGTCCTTTGGAAGGATTACTTTAAAGCCACCTAAGGACTTGTCTTTATTCCTTTCAGCCCTGATCCCAAAGGCTTTGAGAAATACTTCGTTGTATGGAATGGTGTTTAGAAAGAATATTTTTAAACCCTCTTCCTTAACCTTCAACAACCAACCGACAAACTCCTCTTTCATTTCCATATATCCCACCAAAATACCGGCGTAGCCCAATTTTGGATAAACCTCAGGAAGCCCTTTTTCCACATCCCACATTTCCGGCACAAAACCAAGATATTCCAAAACCATTGCAATAAGCCTGTGCTTTGGCTCATACTGGGCAACAGGGTGTTCCTTAGAGCTGTAGGGCAAAAGCACCTTTCTTGGAATTATGGAGCATTTAGAATATCCTACCCTTGATAGCTCTTTATCTGCCACATAAGGCACAAAGCCAAGGTCTGCTATTTTCTGAACGACTTCCCTTGCCCTCTTTTTGTCTCTTGGGTCAGCATAATCCACCACTATAACTGTTAGACCGTAGGACTTTGCTTTGTTTAACCGCTCTATCAACCATTTTCTTTCTTCCTCTGTCACCTTTCTGTACCTTTTATTTCTATCAAGTCCGTAAAAGAGACTCTCAGCCATAACACCATCCACTTGATCCTTAACCCTTTCCAGAAATTCAAAACCCCTGTTTAAAACAATAAGCTTGTCAGGATATTTTTTTCTCAGCTCTTTGATGAAATCTACCAGGGCATCTTGGAAATCCTTCCATTCCTCGGGTTTTGATACAAGCTGGTAAGAGTCCAAAGTATCCAGCAAAAAGCCATCAAATCCTCTTTCTGCGATCCTTTCTGCCACCACATTTAAAAGAAAATCTCTATACTCTTTTTCTCTCACATCTGCCACAAAAGAACTCCACGTAGGATTGTTTCCTATGGCAAACCTTCTGAGTTGCTGAAAGTAGTCTCTATACTTTTCTATCTCCCCCACGCTTACGTATCCTAAGACCTTGGCACGTCTTTTTTGGTAAAAGGCTTTGTTCTTTAAAACCGTATAAAAGGGATTATCTCCATCCAGCACGATCCAATCGTAAGTGTAAAGTATGTCCTCTGGTAAAGGTTTGTGATGGTAATATAGCAAAACACACTCCGCCTGCTTTGCTAATAGACTACTCACGAAGAGCAAAAGTCCTATAATGAACTTCATTTAAAAACCTCCTGAGATATTCCATTCCTAAGAGTAAGCTGAAAAGAATCGCAAACATATAGCCGTATCCGTAATAGTATGGTCCCAAAAGCTGAGTAAAAAAGGTAAAACTAAGGTTTAATACAAAGAAGCTAAAGGTCATCTTTACCAGCTCTTTCCTTAAGTCAAAGTATGAAAGCAGGGCGTAAATGGTTACATAACCCATAAGCAAAACATTACTTGCTAGCAATATGTCAAACAGGGGCAAGTAAGCAGGTGGGAGTTTTAAGAATTTAAAGATAACCTCTTGAACGAAAACTAAAAAAACCGCCGTAAAAGCCTGAAATCTTAGAGTTTCAAAGAAAGCCGACCTTGCGCTTTCTATCATTCTATCGGCGAGTTTATAGAGGTCCTCAAGCTTACCCCACGTTCTTACTGCGTTGTAGTATGCGTCATAATCCTTAAAAAAGTCCATCTCAATCTTCAAAAAGGCTATTGCAAACCCTGGGATTATAGAAAGAAGAGCCATAAGGACTGGCACATCGTATATTACAGAAGCCCTAATGTTCCCAAGCACAGCAGAACCTGTAATTGGATTAAACCAAAATAAATACTTATCTGCCCACAGACCAAAGTTGAAAAAAAGGCAAGCCAAGGCAAGGCTTTTGTAAAAGCGATTTTTATTCAAAAAGTCAAATTCAAGCACTCTGTCTGACTTGTAATCCCTTGCAACCCTTAGCATAATCAGGAAAAACAAAACCAGTTGGCTTATGTAGAAGCTAAAAATTGCCCAAAAAAGTCCTAACTTAGACAAAAACACCAGACCAATTCCTGCAAGACTATAAGAAAAAGCGAAAGATATCAGTATGTGTTTATAGCTTTTCAAACCAGTAAGGAGAGCATTTACAATCCATAGGGCAGAAAGTGTGGAGACAGTGAAAGAGAATACAATGTGATAATGGTAAGGCAGACCATAAAACAGAAAGAAAGATAGAAGAAGTGCTACAATAAAGCTATAACTTGCGGTAAGCACTACCACACCGTTTGTGTTGGGAAGAACTCTGTCAAATTCCTTTTCAAACAACCTATCTGATATATACCTTGTGAAAGAGAGCTGAAATGGACCAGATAGGATTAAGCTTATGGAAATCACGTAGGTAATATATACTTGATACTTTACCACTACATCCGACACTCCCCAAAGCTTTTGAGCAACAAAAGCAGAAAGGAATATGCTTACTATAGCAAAGACCCAGTTCCCAGTGCTAAGCACGGCAGAATATCCAAAGGCAAGGAGAATTTTTCTTAACTTCCCCTCTTTGTATAACCTCCTTAGTTCTATAGAAATACCAGCCATCTTACTTCCCTATGTATTGCGTATATACCTTTCGGTAGTTTTCGATAAACTGATCAAACCTGTAGAACCTATTTACCCTTTCAAGACCAGCTTTCTGGCACTTTTTCCAGAAATTTTCATCGGTTAGAAGCTTGTAATAAGCATCTGCCAAAGCTCTTGCATTACCTACAGGTGTGACAATTCCCGCTTGCCCAATTGCTATATCCTCTTCGTTTAGCCCTCCATAGATTAGTTGCCTACAAGACCCCACATCCGTAGTAACGCAGGGGACACCCGAAGCCATAGCCTCTAAAACAGTCATAGGCATACCCTCGCTTATAGAGGTCAATGTAAAAACACCCGTCTTGGGGAAAATATCCGCTATGTTCCTAAAGCCCAGGAATTTTATTTTATCTTCTACTTTCAGTATCTCCGCAAGCTCTCTGCATTCCTGAGCATACTCTGGTTCCTCATCTTCTGGACCAACTATCCAGCCTTCCACATCAAGCTTTTGCAAAAGCAGTGCTATAGCTTTTATGAAGGTCTTCACATCCTTTATAGCAACTACCCTTCCGATAAAGGATACAACCTTGGGCACCTCCTTAGGTCTTTTTTCTACCAACTTTGAAAGCCTATCCACATCCACGCCGTTAGGTATAACTTCGGTTTTATGGGGAGGACACCCCCAACTTATCTGCTGTTTTCTTGCCTCTTCAAATAGAGAGAAAACTCTTTCTGCATTATAGTAGGAAATCTTACCAAGATTAATAAACGTCTTTATCCACAACTTCTTTAAAGCATCTATGTCATATTTTTTTTGAAGATACTTATACTGAACACCCACCCATTTTGCGTTCAATATGTCAATTTTCCTCTCCTTTGTGTATATGCCGTGTTCGGTAACGATGAAAGGAATTCCATATTCTCTGCTAATCAAACTACCCAAAAATCCGGCATAACCAGTAGATGGACTATGTATTAAACCTATATTTTTTCTTTCAATAGACATTGCCAACTCTGCAACTTTAAAAAGGGGGGCAAAAAGATTCCTCATGGTCCAAAAATAATCAACAAAAGGAACGTCTATGCCAATGTTTTCATAAACCTCTTCTATAAACTCCCAAGACTGCCTACTGTATAAAAAATCTTCATAGCTTACTTCTCTAAAAAAGTTGAAGTTAGTGACTTCTTGCCATGCGTTTTCAAATTTTTCATCTTCCAAAAAAGCACCTAAGAGTCTTACTTTCTCAGACTCTTTAACCCTTTTTTCAAGTCTTTCCCCTTTTTTGTCTTCAAACAAGTAAGTTGCTTCCAAGTAAACCAGATTGTCTGGCAGTTCATAACCTATACCCTTATAATCTTCTGGTCTTGAACCTAAAAATAAAACTCCAAAGTTTATATCTTTCATACCATTTATTATCTGATGTATCCAAGTAGAAACTCCACCCTTTATGTACGGATAAGTACCTTCAGCGATAAAAAGCACATCTATGTTTCCCCCTTTATCGATAATTCTTATACCCATACTTTGAGAAGATTTAACGCCTTAGGATTTAGCGTGTATGCTCCCTCGTTTTCTCCTAAAACTTTTCTAAGAAGCCCAAAATCTTTAGCTCTGTATAGTGTTTCTATTATGTATGGTAAAACTTCGCCTTTCTCCATACCCTTTTCTATAGATTCCACTAAGTATTCATAAGCTTTTTTATAATCCCTCATTGCCAACTCTATTCTACCCATTAAAAAAAGTAGAATTGGACTTCTTTTTATTTCTAATGCCCTCTCTCCATGTTCTTTTGCTTTATATAGGTATTTTATACCTATTTCATCCTCTACTAATCTGAGATAATAAAGTTCCCAATATAGCATGCATAAGTTTTTTTCAATGAAAAAACGTTTTGAACTTTCTAAGTCTGGATAATCATCCATATACGAAATGAGTTTTTTAACGTAATCCTGTATGGACTTTTCCAAATTTTTCAAGTAACTATTAGCTAAGAGTCTTAATTCGTCTTGATCAGAATACAAAAGCTTTTTGAAGAAGTCTACAGTTAGGGAATTGGTAAATTTTGTAAAATAGATTAATCTCTCTATACTTTTGTCTTTCAAAAATCTTATAGCTCCTTCGTCTAACATTCTTTTTTCTGCTGGAATTTCTAAACTGTAAATAATATCGTAGTCTATATCTTTAACAGGAGTCTGAATTTTTGAAACTTTGGGATATATCAATAAAAATAGAGTTCCTAATAAAACCGCTAACGGCCCTAAGAAGAAGAAAAGGCCAAGGCTAAGGAAGAAGGATTTAGTATAGCTATATTTATACAAGACTTTCAAAAAGCCAGCAATTAACGATGCCAAAGTGAAAGAAGCTATAAAGTGAAAAGCAAGAATTATCAAAAATTTCCATAAGGAATCTGCTTTAAATAGCAAAACGGTACTCGCAATCTCTAAAGCAATAACAAAGTAAATTCTTTTATCAGAAAAATTTATCCACATCTATTATCTCCTTAACCTTCAGAGAATTCAATTCTTTTCTTATCCTTTCTAAGAATCTCTCTACTCCAACTTTTGAGGTTATAGGCAAGAGGATATACGTCTTCGTTCCATTTGTACAAACCCTATCCAGTCCTCTTACAAGTTTGTAAATTTTTTCTAAATATTCTCTTCTTTCTTCAGGAAATTCACAAACTACAACGTAAGAATCGATCCCAAATTTGTTTTTTAGATTTAGCATCCTAAAAGCTTGAAGTTTAAAGTCTTTATCGCAATCTTCCTTGAAAGCTAAATCCGAAGACTCAAAAGCTATACTATCCCCAAAATACTCAAGGAGCACAGTGATATAAGCAAATACTTCTTCATTCATATTAATAAATTGCATATCTTTTATAGCTAAAACGTATTTTCCACCATAAGTTTCAGCAATAAGTAAAGCGATGAAAGCAGGCTCTCCATCTACAGGTTTTTTAAGTATTTCCTTTGGAGGAAGGTAAAAGGATTTTTTAAGTTCTATAGCTTCTTCTAAAAGCCCACTTTCCGGATCTAACTTTGCACCTTCTCCAAGGCGTTTGATAGAAACCAAACGCCCATCTTCTATTTTGTATAGTTCAGCTGAGTAAACCCCAAAATAATTTGCTATAAGTTCCATAAATACTTCTGCCGAAGCCACATTAAACTCTTCTATAATCCTTCTTAAGCTGTATGTTTTTGTAACCACGCTCTCTTCCAAAAGATCGTATTCAACTTTTAGCTTGAAAAATTCTTTTCTATACATGTCGGCCGAATGTTCTGCGTAGGCTCTCTCCAGATTTGCCGTTTCTATCTTTTTCTGCCATATATACCTAAACTCAGAAGAAAGTAAAGCAAATAATAAATTTTGTAAAAATTGAATGTATGGAAAAGGTTTGTAAAAGAGAACATATCCAATGGAAAGGATCAATACGAAAATCAAACCTCCAGAAAAACCATAGTATAAAGATAGGGCAACAACCAACAGATTTAATATTTGATATTCACTTTTTAAAAATAAAGGATCATCTTTGTTTGACAACCAACCCACTCCCAAAATAGCTATAGATATAACAAACAACTCAAGGACAATAATTCTTTCAATAAATATCCTATTTCCAATTCCCAAAAACTTCATCAGAAAGCTCTGTTTATAAGCTTCTGAGTAAGCGTTCCCAAGGACTCGTGAACCCAGCCACTTCCAGAAACAGAAACAGCCTTTATTATTTTATTCTCTCTTACATCATACACGAATAGCGTAATACTGACTGCCGGCTCTCCATCTATTCCTGTTTTGTATCTAAACTCATTCACCGAACCATATACCAAATAACGCGCACCTTTTTTTATAGCTTCTTCCTTTAGCCTTTCTATGTCTTCTTTTGAATATTCTCTTTCACTGTAGCCCCACACCCTCTCAATAAGTCTATACCCTTTTGAAGCAAGGACTCCCTCAATTATAGAGGAAACCCTATAACCTGCATAAGGCGTTTCCGTATAATTCTCCAAGGGTAAAACCAAATAAGGACCTTTTTCATCTTTTTCTGTAACTGTTTGGTTCACAACACCTGCACAGGAAGATAGGAGTAAAATAACTATTACAAGGAGCGAAAACTTCATTCTAATACCTCCTCCTTTTATCTAATTATTATTATTGTAAAAACTGCATTTATATGCTATGCCTAACAAAAAGGAGATTAATAATAGATAAAAGAGTTCCTATCATAACTCCCTCTGAAAACCTTTTGGGCTTAAGCTTTTTGAGTAAGTTCAAGTGAGAAAGTATAGCGTAGTAAATCCAAAGAAGAAGGGTTATCAAAAGTTTTGGGTCGTCTATCCAATGCTTTCCAAATTGGGAGCGTGTCCAAAAACTGCCAAACACTAAGGTTACAGTGAAACCCAAAAAAGCCAAGCTTGTAAATAATCTCTCTGCTGTTATCAAGCTGTTTAAAGGAACGTAAGCTTGAAAAAGGGTATGGGTCTTTAATCTTCTTTCTATTAGAAGCTTAAGAGAAGAGGACATGCCACCCAGAAAAGCAAACAGATAGCTTAGTGATGCAGATATAAGGTGTAAACCATAAAGAGTGCTTTTGTATGGGGAGGGAGAAGAGGGCAGAGCAAAGAGTGTGGAAAGAAACCCTATAAAAGCTACCATATAGCTAAAGTAAAGTAGCTTGCTGTATTTGTACGATAGGAGAATAAAGGCAAAAACTAAAAGGTTGCCAAGCAGGGAAAAAAAGCCATAGATATCACCAAAGGGAAAGGTATTTTGATCTAAGTATCTAAGGGCAAAGTATATAAAATAACAAATTAGAGCTAAGCCCATAAACCCATTGGCTAAAAATCTATGAGACTTTGAGGTTAGAAGATTGTAAATACCAAAAAAGGAGGAAACAAGGTAAAGGAATAAAGCTAAAAAGAGCATAATTAAAAGTTTAAGACACCTTCTTCAAAGCTTGCCTTATACTTCTTGCTATACCTTCCGCATCTACTCCTACTAAATTCCGCAGAAGATTTTGGTTCCCGTGCTCTACAAACCTATCTGGGACTCCGAGCATGATTACTTTTTTAAGTATTCCCTTTTGTGAAAGAAATTCCAAAACGCCAGAACCAAACCCCCCGACTATGGTGTTGTCCTCTACGGTTATAAACAGATCATACCTTAAGCAAAGGTCCAAAAGCATAGACTCATCCATGGGCTTTACAAACCTTGCATTCACCACTCCCATTTTTATGCCTTCCTTTCTGAGCTCTTCCGCCGCTCTTAGTGCCTGATACACTGGATAGCCCACCGCAAGGATAACACCATCTTCTCCGTCTAAGAGCTCCTCCCAAGAGCCTATGGGTATGTTTTTAGGTTCTTCCACTGGTACGCCGTAAGCTGGACCTCTCGGATATCTAAGGGCAAAGGGAAGGGTTTGGTTTAGTCCAGTGTATAGCAAATCAACCAGTTCTTGCTCATCCTTTGGTGCGCAGACTATCATGTTTGGCACAATTCTCAAGTAAGAGAGGTCAAAAACTCCGTGATGGGTTGGACCGTCATCCCCCACAAGACCCCCTCTGTCTATGGCAAAAACCACATGAAGCTTTTGAAGGGCTATATCGTGTATGACTTGGTCGTATGCTCTCTGTAGGAATGTAGAGTAGTAGCAAGCCACTGGTTTTAGACCTTCTGCTGCCAAACCACCTGCAAAGGTGCATGCGTGCTGTTCTGCAATGCCCACGTCAAAGAACCTTTCTGGAAACCTCTTGGCAAACTCCACAAGGCCTGAGCCTTCCTTCATGGCAGGCGTTATTACCACTATTTTCTCATCCTTTTCTGCAAGTTCTACTATAGCTTTACCAAAAACCGAAGTCCAAGTGGGAGGAGAAGGCTTTTTTATAAACTCTCCAGATTCTCTTTTGTATGGTGCCACACCGTGCCAAGTAACTGGGTCGTTTTCCGCTGGTTTGTATCCTTTACCCTTTCTAGTGTATATATGGAGAAGAACTGGACCCTCTATATCTTTTACGTTCTTCAGGGTTGTTTCCAATGCTGGCAGATCGTGTCCATTTACAGGACCTATGTAATTAAAGCCCAGTTCTTCAAATATTATCCCGGGGGAGATTATACCCTTTAAGAACTCTTCTGTGAGCTTTACCAATCTTTTTGCGGGACTGCCAAGATGCTCAGCTATTTTTTTTACCCTCTGACGGGTTTCTTGCACAAAGTGTCCGCTTATGATCTTACTAAGATAGGTTGATATGGCTCCCACATTGGGAGAAATGGACATTTCGTTATCATTGAGTATAACTATAAACTTGTTTGGTCTTATGTGTCCTGCGTTGTTTAGAGCTTCAAAAGCCATACCGGCGGTCATAGCTCCGTCACCTATAACCATAACCACGTATCCTTCCCTTTTGAGCAGATCCTTACCTACCCTAAAGCCCAAACCTGCAGATATGGATGTAGAGCTATGACCTGCACCAAAGGCATCGTAAGGACTCTCTTCCCTTCTGAGAAATCCAGATATGCCTTCATACTGCCTTAATGTAGGAAATTGATCCTTTCTATCTGTGAGGATCTTCCAAGGATAGGCCTGATGCCCGATATCCCAAACTATAACGTCCTTTGGTGGGTCAAAGACCCTAAGCAAGGCTATGGTTAGCTCCACCACTCCAAGCCCAGGAGCCACATGCCCTCCATTTTTGGCAGTAATGTCTATGATGTAGTCTCTTACCTCTTGGGCGAGTTGCTCAAGTTCTTTGTAATCCATATACCGTAAGTCTATAGGTCCTCTGTAGCCTTCCAAAAGCATAATATTTAAATATATGTGATATTACAGGAAGTGCTCTATTAGCTCTGTTCTCTAAATACCATCTTTTTCACTTTAGCCTGAGATTATACCGATTACGTATAATATATATGATGGAAGAGCTAATAGGAGTTTCTTACTTTTATCATGCAGTTTCAGAGGCGCTCTTAAGCAAAGACCTCTACCATCTTTACCAAGTATGCGCAAACCTTATTCAGAGTGATTACTCCAAGCAAGCTTTAGAGGTTTTGCAAAATATAGAGAACAGAACCGTAGAACGCGAGCTGGAGATACTGCAGGAGGATGTTTTCTTAGAGGGTAGCTACAGGGAGCTGGAGAAAAGCCATCTTTATTCTGCCTACGAAAGAAGCGGATATCAGCTTGAAGAGGGCTATAAGCCCGACCATCTCGGCACAGAGCTTAAATTTTTAGCCTTGCTGTGCGTGGATGGAGACCTTGTAAACCAGTATAGGTTTATTCAAAACAGGTTAGGATGGTTAAGGGACCTAAAGGATAAACTAAAGGAGCTTCCTGCACCCGGCCTTTACAGTGTTATAAGCCTTTTGGAGCACTTTCTAAGGGACCACAAGTCTTTTCTTTTTTCTCAGCTTAAACAGCAGAGCCAAGAGCACCAAGAAGATAGGAATTAAAAGGGCTATTGGAAGATCCCTTCCCTCTTCCACGGGCACACTGTTGAAAAATTTCAATAACCCATCCACATCCTTTGAATAGACCCTTCCTTCAACAGTAGCCATGGTTGGAACATACTTTGAAGGATATAGGAAAAACTCGTAGGGGTCTGTTTTATATTTTTCCTTAATGTAATTTTCAAAACCGCCATACTTTTTTGCCCTCCTTAGGATCTCCGCTATGTCTGGTGCAGAGCCTCCGCCCTTTAATCCAAGAGACTTAACAGAATGACAGCTTAGGCAGACCTCTTTAAAAACCTTTGGAACCTCAGTCAAAGACGAATGTCCCCCTTTCATACATACCTGAATCCCATTCTAAACGCCAGTAAGCCTTTGTTTTAATTTTTTCCTCGCCCACCGCCCTTATGAAAGCATCCATGTTCTCAACCTTTACGGATTTTACCTCTTTTACTTTAGTTTTTTCCAGCTCTTCCCGTAGCAGTGGCATAACAAAGGGTTTTACTGGTTTTTCGTTTTCTACCTTTGCGCAGAATAAAAATAGGGGAAGCCCAAGAAGGGCTCCCCTAAGAAGCTTTTTCACGCTTTGGCTACTTTTACGTTGCCGCTGTAGAAGGCTACGCCACCACCAAACCATTCCATTTGAGGATAGACAACTCCTGTGGGAAGCTTGGTATTTGGATATATGGCTATGTAAGGAGCGCCAGTGTCTCTCTTGGGGTCCGAAAGAAGCCTGTTTCCATCTGCGATCTTTAGGTCTTTACCGTGCAGTGCCTCCACTCTCCACTGAGGGAACTCTTTAAACCTCTTGAGACCAAGGAGTACCTTGTCTGCATCCTTTATCTCCAGGGGTACCTTGTATTGACCGCTGTGGCACCAGTGTCCAAAGTTGCAAGATATTGCCACCACACCCTGCCTTATTCTGTTGGTCACATAGGCCCTGATCCTGTATTCCACCGTCTTTCCGTTGATCTCAACTGCCCAGTCTTCATATCCTGGTGCCAACACCTTCACCCAGTCTCCATCCTTTATGCCAAGCTTTTGGGCATCTACGGGGTTGATCCAAACCGTATTTTCCGGCTCTGACTCGAGAGCCCATATGTAGTTCATCGTTCTGGACTGGGTGTGAAGGGTAGGTTTGTAGGTAATAAGCTTGAAGGGATACTCCGCGGTAACTTTGTCCGGATCAAAACCCTGATACTGACCACTTTCCCTCAGGGAGACATACCTTGGATGTCCTGGCATGAATTTACCTGTTATGGGGTTGTGCCTTAGGGCTAAACCTTCAAAGTAGAACCTCACTATACCTTCTTTGTTGAGGGGGAATTTGTATAGGTTTCCTTCAAAGTGGTCGTTGTAGCTGATGAAGAAGCCTCCCCTTGATAGTAGGAAGGCTACCTTTGGCCACTCCTCGGGAGAAACCGCATTCTTGTATTTGCCTATGGGGTAGTTCTTTTCCACAAACTCCACATCTTCCTTTCTTGGCTCTATCTTGTAGCCCTTAGATTCAAGGTCATGAACAAGGTTGGCAATTTGTTTGAGGTGGAAGTCTTCTGCCCTCATAAGAGGATAGGTTTTCCCTTCATTGGGTCCCATACCTTTTATGGCGTTCTCTCCCCAGAGGGGAGAACCAAGCTTTCTTCCTACATCAATAAAGAAGGTTTCCAATTGCATAGGCCTTCCGTCGGGTGTTTTGTCAGTAAGGGGTTCAATTATTGGGTTCCTTATGGCATTGAAGAAGAAGTAGTGATATAACCCGTGTATTCCGGTGAGCCCTTCTGCGTAGGTTACGTCAGGAACTATGTAATCTGCCGCAAGGTAGGATGTGTCATCAATGACGGTAGTTATGTGGATCCATAGACCTATCTTCTTTGTGTCCTTTAGTATGTCCTTGTAATGGAGTTGGGCGGGGTAAGTGTATAGTGGGTCGCTCATGTATTGGATGACCGCGTAGGGAATGCCCGCCTTCTTTTGGTCGTATGGGTAATCGTTAGCTATGGAGGGGAACATGCCGGTGCAGTGATACTTTGGACCTATGAACTTGAACCAGGGCATTTTGGCTGGGTATGGATTTTTACCCTCCATCTTTGCTTTATAGTAGAAAGCGGTTTCTTCGTAGTTCTTTTGTGTTCTGTGCAGTTTGAGACCCCAAGGCTTTCTTCCACCACCAAGGTCATACCTACCCTTATTTTTTTCACCGGTTCCAACCTGCCATATCATACCACCTTTGTGTCCAATGTTTCCAAGGAGCATGTTTATAGAGTCTATGAGCCACTGGGTTATAGAGCCATTCGTGTGCATAACGGGTCCCCTGTAGGAGACAACGCAGGCTTTCTTTCCGTAGAAGGAAAGCTCATCAGCGGTGGCTATTATGTCCTTAGGATTCACCCCAGCTATCTTAGCCCAGCCTTCCACCGTTTCCACAAAGACAAAGTCTTTAAGGAGTTGCAATGCGGTTGTTACGTAGACGGTGGAGCCATCCTTCAGTTTTACCTGCAAACCCTTTGTGGTCTTTGAATACTTGTCTGCCCTCTTGGGGTCTATGTCTTCACCTTGGTAGAGCTCGTTGGGTATTTCTACTGCACTCTGATACTCATCCATCAGTATGTAAGCAGACTCAGACTGGGTGTGTGCCTTTAGGGTGTTGGTAGCCTTGTCAAGAACTACATACTCGTTTTCACTACCAATTCCAAGATCAGAAGCCCTGAGAAGTTTTCTGTAGGAAGGATGGTTTTGTGGAGCTACCACCACCAAGTGGCTTGCGTTGGAGAACACAACTTCTCCATCCTTTTTGGCTGCCTCAAGGTTTGGATTCTCCAAGAAACGTCTATCAAAGCCCTTGGTTTCAAACATTCTTCTCAGTATTCCGCAGGCTATCGCTCCATCTTCGCCTGGTTTTGGCATGATGTGCCTGTGGGAGAAGGCAACCACACCGTTGTGAGCCCTTGGGTCTATCCAAACTACCTTTAGGTCTCCTTCGCCCCTTCTGTAGTGGAATATGCTCCAGACTGGCACCGCTGGATTGAAGGACTCGGCTATCTGGGCACCCCACGCAACCACATACTGAGCAGATTTTATATCTGGTCCTACGTGAGGTCTGTCAAAGGCAAAGATCTGCCCCGCCCACTTGGGCCACTGACAAACGTCTGCGTGTCCCAAAAAGTTTGCAGAGCCTATCGTTCCGTATAGGAACCTTTCTAAGAACTCACCCCTTCCTTCCGTTACCCTTCCGCCCACCACTAAGCAGAAGTTGGATTTTGGACCAAGGGCTGGCATTTCTGGGTCTATAAGCCTTTTCTTCACATCCTCTGGAAGCTTTTCCGCTTCTTCCTTGGGCAACCATAGCTTGTATATGTTCTCTTTCAAAAATTTCTTCCAGTCTTCCACTGGCTTGCCCTTTGTTATAGCATTAGCCCACTTCTCCAAAAATTCCCTACTGACATGCTTTAGCACTGCATCTACCACTTCTTCCTCAGATATGTATAAGTCCGCATACATCTTAAGACCGGGCAATTTCTCGCCAGTCTCTTCAATGGTGCCACCGTTTACCACCTCGTTTATGAGCTGTTCCCAGCTTATGGGTTTGAACTTTCCTTCCCCTCTCTTTCCTGCTCTTTTGAGTGGAACGGTTATCCTGTATGGGTCGTATGTGTAGTGGGCTATGGACTGTCCCTTAAGGCACATCTTACCTGAATGTTTAAAGCTCTCCTCAAGGGGTGTGTCCATAGGTAGGGGTTCCCAAAAGCTGTTGGACATGCAGTAAGGGTTTCCTTCCACCTTATACACCATCCCATCATAAACCCTTGCCCTTATACCGCACCTTGCATTGCAGCCAAGACACAGAGAATGAACTATTTTCATCTTCTCCGCATCTTGCATGTTCAGAGGTGCGGCGTTGGCGTATGGTATGGGCTTAAAGGGTCCTTTTATGATGTCCTTTAGGGCTGAGCTACCAAAGGCTAAAAAGCCCACTCCTGTGCCTGCCAAAGCTGCGTTTCTTAAAAAGTCTCTCCTTGTAGCGCTCATGTTAGGCTACCTCCTTATGTTGTTGTGCAGGCTTGTAGCCTGCTATGGACACAAAAAGGAAGAATAGGAAGAATACTAAGAAAAAGAGGGCTATCACCTCTGTTATACCCTCCCTTCCTACAAACTTTATGTGAGGATAAACTATACCTCTGTGTCCTTTGTCTATCATCTGGGCAGGGATTACCATAGTCCATCTTGCTGCATACACCGCAATAAGAGAGACTATGCTCAACAGGGTAATTCCGCTTACAGAGTTTCTCAGACCGCTAAACCCCCCAATCAGAACAAAGAACAGCCCCAAAACCTCTATTAGGTAAGCTAAAAGGTTTGCCTTTATTGCCATAGCTATGAGAGGCCATTCCGCAGTGTTCCAATACCACTCTGAAACATACTCTATAAAGAGCACAAAAAGGTCAAAACCTGCAAAGGCAGACATTACGAGCACTGGAACTTTGAGCTCCTCCGGCTTTACCTGTTCCCCCAATATACTCTGTCCTATCACATATAGTAGAAGCACCGCACCTATACCAGAGACTACCGCGGATATGAGGAACACCAAGAGAAGTATAGAAGTTCCCCAAAGGGGCATAGAATGCATGGCGGACATCAGAAATCCCACGTAAGCGTGGAAGAACATGGCTACAGGTATGCTAACCGTTGCCCAGAACTTTACCTTTTTGTCATCCGCCTCTGGATTTATATCCTTTGCCCCAAAGGTCAGCACACCCGCTACCTTTCCAAAAAAGCCTCCTTCTTTTGCCCTCTCCACAAAGTCTCTACGAAACAGGAAGTAACTCTTTAGGAACATCACTATTAGCAGGAGCGCCCAGAGGATAAAAAAGAGTATGATGGGAGAGGAAAGGTTTGGATAGAAGGGGACCTTAAAAGCCCTTATGGGCATTGTAAGGTCAAACATAGGTGCCAGCGGAGCAACCAACATTAAAGCTATAGCCAGAAAGTGACCCACACGCTCCAATTGCTCAAGATGCTTTAAACCAAAGAGATAAACTAAAGCACTGACCACGGTAGCACCCGCCACTATACCCGTAAAGAAGGGGTAAGTGACTATAAGCACAGTCCACTCAACTATGTGGTTTGGTAATGTAGGCCCAACTGCTTCAATCATGGCTTTTACCTCCCTTTATCTTAGTTCTCTAAACTTGTTGTGTTGCATCCTTACGTTGTAGGTATAGACCTTTCCATCTGCGGGGTCTGTCCAAACCTCACCTGGATGCCTGCTTTCACTACCGGAGCCCACATAAACACCCTCTATTCCTTCAAGTCCGATGTAGAGAACCCTTGGCTTTGTCCCTTCCTCAGGCTTTAGAACTTGCACACTGTTTTTCTTTATAAGGTCCCATATGGGGTCTTCTGGATTGGCAAGGTCTCCAAATTCCCTCGCCTTCGTTGGGCACACATCCACGCAAGCTGGCTTTAGTCCATTTCTCACCCTGTGGTCACACCAGGTGCATTTGTTCATAACCATCATGATGGGGTCTATGTATCTGACTCCGTAAGGGCAAGCCTGTTCGCATAGCCTACAACCAATACACCTTTCATACCTTTGAAGCACTATACCGTCATTCTCGTCTCTGTAAGTGGCATGCACGGGGCAGACCTTCACACAGGGTGGATTTTCGCAGTGATTGCAAAGTTTTGGAACGTTCAGTACCTTTACCTTGGTCTCTCCGGTGTTGGGGTCCGTGTATCCCACCTCCCACTTTTCCACCCAAGTGTTGAAAACACCCAGTGGAGTATTCCTCTCAGCCTTACAGGCTGCCACGCAGGCATCACAGCCTATGCACTTCCTCACATCTACTACAAAGACAAAGCGATTCTTACCCTTCTGAGCTGGAAAAGCTCTCTCAGCCCTTGCGCTATCAAAGACCGCACCGGTGCAGGTAGCGACAGCCCCAACTGCAATTGCTTTTAAAAAACTCCTCCTTGAGGTGCTCTCTTTAACTTCACCCATACTTCCACCTCCTACTTTCTTAGTATGCAAAAATCGTGCCAAGGATTAAGCTATGAAAATTCAGGCTTTTGAAAAACTCACTTAAAAAGCTCTGCTCAAAAATTGAAAAGACTTATCAAAAATTGAGCATTACAAGGTTAAGGTTGGTCTAATGTCCTTAGTCTGCTCTCTAAGGTATTTCTGGAGATGTCCAGAAGGCTTGCCACTTTGGATTTGTTTCCCTGATATTTTTCGAGGAGTCTTTTTATCACGCAGAGCTCTATATCTTTAAGCAAATTGGGAAGCTCTTCTTCTGGAGTTGCATCCACTATCTGCCCAAGAATTTCCTCAAGGGAAAGAACAGTTTTTGTCTGGCTTACTTCAAAATCCTTTATCTTCCCAAACCTCGTTTCAAGCACAGCCTTATAGACTATGTTTTTTAGCTCCCTCACATTTCCAGGAAAAGTATATTTCAAAAGCTTGTTCAAAGCCTGATCTTCCACACCTTCCACGCTGGTCCCAAGCTCTGCATTTGCAAGGTTTATGAAGTATTCCACGAGTGGTTTTATGTCCTCCTTTCTTTCTCTGAGCGGTGGGATGTGAATGTGTATCTGGCTTATCCTGTGATATAGGTCCTCTCTAAATTTTCCTTCCTCCACCATCTTTTTCAGGTCTTTGTTGGTAGCAAATATCAGCCTAACGTCTGCCTTTACCTCCTTAGAACTACCAAGAGGGAAAAAGGTTTTTCTTTCCACGAAGGCAAGGAGTTTTGCCTGTAGCTTATAGGGAAAATCTCCTATCTCATCCAGGAATAGCATGCCGCCCTCTGCAAGCTGGGCTTTGCCTTTTTTGTCTGTGGTGGCACCTGTAAAGGCACCTCTCACATAGCCAAATAGCTCTGCCTCAAACAGGTCCCACGGTATGGCTGGACAGTGTATGATCACAAAAGGTTTATCCCTTCTGTCTGAATTCTGGTGAATTAACTTTGCTATAACTTCCTTACCCACACCGGTTTCCCCCGTTATAAGAACGTTCATATCATTACAGCATGCCAAACCCACCTTCTTAAAAACCTCAAACATAGCCTTTGATGAGCCAACAACTTTAAACTCTTTGCTATAGGCCGTGTCAACTTTTAGGGGAGATTGTGCAGCATTATCTATAGCTTTTAGAAGGTCCTCTTTACCAAAGGGTTTCTTAAGTATATCCACCGCTCCCAGCTTGGAGGCTCTAACCACCGCATCAGCATCCGTATAGGCGGTTATAAAAATTACAGGAATGTTTAAACCCTTCACTCTGAGCCTCTCTACCACGCCTATTCCTGATTCTTCCTCAAGCCTGATATCCATCAAGAGCACGTCTGCATAAGGTATATACTCTTCCAAACCTTCCGGAGACTGCATATGAATAACCTCAATGCCATGAGAGCTCAAAACCTTTTTTATGGAATAAAGGGCTCCATAATCATCATCCACAACTATTACCCTCATGCTTTAACCTCCAGTTGAAAGGATGTGCCCTTTCCTTCTTGAGAGGAGACAGTTATCTTTCCTTCAAGAATCTGAGCGTATCTCATAACAGTAGAAAGCCCAAGACCAGTCCCATCCTTTTTT